>Ga0316208_1000869_pt1 | contig 32474 bp, 26 predicted proteins | sample 3monopyrite_MG_FD_204944 | JGI IMG/M metagenome (GOLD analysis project Ga0316208, IMG submission 204944) | Microbial mat bacterial communities from mineral coupon in-situ incubated in ocean water Damariscotta River, Maine, United States -... | ecosystem: Environmental > Aquatic > Marine >...
CTCGTTTCACATACCCCTTCAAAAACCACACAAAAAATGCTATAGTTCCTTTAGGTGAAAGCCGTGTGCGGTGGGGACTGCACACACGATAAAAATGGTGCTGAACATGGTTGACTCAATCAACACAAACGCTGGCAGCTTGCTGGGCGTTAGGTCGTTGCAAAAATCTTCGTCTGCACTTGCCGGAACTCAGAAAGAGTTATCAACGGGCCAAAAGGTTTCAAGTGCCAAGGATAATGCAGCTATCCTTTCAATATCGCAGATATTGAAAAGCAATATTGCTGGCCTCAATAGCGTTAAGACATCACTTGATACAGCTATTTCAAGTGCAGACGTTGCTTTGTCTGCGGGGGGTGCCGTTTCAGAGCTGCTCATTGACCTGAAAGAAAAAGCTGTTAAAGCGGCTGACCCGGGACTTGATGAACAAAGCCGCTTAGCTTTAAACGACGAATTTGTTGCGTTACGTGACCAAATCACTAGCACTGTCGAAGCTGCGAGCTTTAACGGCAAGAATGCTCTCAATGCAGGGGGAGATGACATTGCAGCCATTCTCGGCAGTAGCGGCGAGGGTTCCATTACTGTGGAAGCACAGGATTTATCTCTGGGCGGTGCCAATGTAACGTTGGCAGCCGGGGATGACATTCGTACACAGGCAAACGCAGAAGCTGCGGTTTCTGCAATTGAAGATTCAATAAGTAATGTATCTGACGCTCTTTCCACCCTAGGCTCTGGCGCTGCCCAGCTTGAGCAAACGAAAGATTTCACAGAAACCCTTCAAACTAAAACCCAAGAAGGGCTTGGTAATTTAGTAGATGCTAACCTTGCGTCCACAAGTGCTGCGTTTGAAGCAAATCAGGTAAAGCAGGCGCTCGGCGTCTTGTCGTTGTCAATTGCCAACCAAGCACCTTCAAGCCTTTTGACGTTATTCCAGAAACAATAATATTTAAAATCGCTCGTGACTATATTTCCTAGAAAATACTTCAGGGTCTGGCTCATACTATGGCTTTAGCATTAAGCACGAGCGCTATCTCACTCCGCAACCTATCCATTTCTACTGGTTTGCTCACAAATCCATCCATACCAACTTCCTTGAAGGCTGCTTGTTGTTCAACAAGCGCATCAGCTGTTAGAGCAATTATAGGGATATCAGAATAAGAAGTCTTACTCTCTCGTATATGCTTAGTGGTTTCGATCCCACCCATTTCTGGCATTTGGTTATCCATTAGGATCAAGTCAAACTTTTCACTGCTTTTTCCGTTCAGCAACTCAATGACCTCGCGTCCATTTTCAGCTACCTCATAACTATGACCAAGCCTAGCCAACATTTTTTCAAAGATCATTTGGTTTATGGCAATATCTTCAGCAAGAAGGATGTGCAAAGACGGTACATTCACTTCTTCAGGCTTAGCCTCTGTCAAATTTGGCGTGCCTTCATGGAGAACAATTGGTATTTCGAACCAGAAAACACTGCCCTCGCCCAACGTACTTTCTACACCGATCTCACCACCTAAAATGTGAGTGAGCTGTTTACATATTGCTAAACCAAGCCCTGTCCCCTTTGTTGCAGAAATAATGTTTTCATTGTCAATTTGTTCAAACCGTCGGAACAATCGGAGCTGGTCCTCTTTTGAAATACCAACTCCAGAATCCTTAACCTTTATACAAATATAGTCCTGCTCTTCTGACTGCACTACATCAGCAGCAATAACCACCTTACCAGTTTTAGTGAACTTAATAGCATTGCTTACAAGGTTGGTCAGTATTTGGCGAACTCTTACTGCATCTGTTTCTATTATGCATTCTGCCTTCGGCGACAGCTCAAGTTTAAGGTGCAGTTTTTTTTCTGAAGCAAGCTCTTGCATCAACATTTTCACCTCTTCAAGCACTGTTCGAAGGGAGAAAGGCGCTAATTTGACATCAAGCTTGCCAGCCTCTAGCTTTGTAAAATCAAGAATATCATTGATGATATGCAGGAGCACATTCGCGGAACCGGCCGCAGTACGGATCAATTCGGTTTGTTCTTCTTTTTCGTTAGAGGTAAGAGCTACATTAAGTGCACCGATGACACCATTCATAGGTGTTCTTATTTCATGGCTCATATTTGCTAGAAAACGACTCTTAGATTCAGTGGCCTGTTTTGCCAAATTCAAGGCCTGTGACAGCTCCCCATTCACGGTAGCTAATTCACTGTTTTTATTCGTTAAATCTGCTCTGGTTTGATCGAGTGCCCGGACAGGGGTTACAATAATTTTATATCCAAGCAATATAAGAAGAGAAAAAGAGACAACCGTCGCAATAAGAAGACTAACTCCATAACTGGTGAGCAATCCCCATTCTCGCTCATTGACGGGCGCCACATCAAATACGTACTCAATATAGAAGTCATACTCTGGAAAGCTCACTTGCTTAACATATACCTCACCTAGCTTTCCATTATCTTGAGATATCGTCGTCCCACCCTTAATTACATTCAAGGATACTTGCCCAGCCCCAACTGAAGCGGAAACATCTGAAATATTGAAAGGCAATTGAGCAGCCAAAACCCCCTCGACCCCGCCCTGATACAAAACAGGAACCATGATCAAAAGCAAATCCTCATGCCTATCCTGGACAATAAAATCTACGATAATTTTTCGACCACCGTCGATTATCTGCTGCACATAGCGTGTGTTTTCTTGCACCTTAACAGGTATCCAACCTTCTCCCACAAACATTGGTTCACCGACAATATTATAAAGCGAAAAGGGTACAGTCTCGCCAAGTATTTTGAAACTATTTAAGAGACTGATCATCCTCAGATCACTGGCATCACCCAACATCGAGGCATTAATCAGCGCCTCCTGACCAGCTAAATCGATCATCACTTGTTGGCGAACATCAAGGTAAAACCTGACGGTATTAACTTCTGCTTCTACTATCCAGTTGTTCTGCTCGATAAAAAAGTTACTAATCGTCTCTTTTACCTTTGGAATGGTAAATGCGCTGGCAATAAGGAAGAACACAACAAGCGAAGCAAGACAAAAAATGCTAAACAAACGCAGGATAGAGCCTTGGCTATTATGTGCAGTATCCATATCCAACTAACTATTCCACGAGTAAGATTTCATCACTTTTACCATAATAAGCCATGCAATAGTCCTGGGCGTTCAAAGCTTCATGGGCATTAGGATGATCAACAGGGTCAAACACTGTAAATGGCCGCTCATAGCGTCGAACCAATCCTTGTATCGGTTGTGTTAAATTCTCGAGAGCACGTCTCAATCTTTCCCTAGTTATATTCAGGTCGTCTACAATTTCAATATTTTCCAGCGCAGCAAGCATAACCCGGGTTAAGTCATAGCCGTGTATAAATCCCACAGGTGATTTCACATCACTATTCACTCGAATATCATCAGGAAACAATTTACGGGCATTATCAAACACCCCTTGCTGAAATTCCGTTAGTTTCGAGCTATTGAAGGAAAAACATGACTGTATAAAATTCAGATCAATGTTTACTCGCGTGTCCTGAGGTACTTTTTCATGAAAATCACCCGCGGTTATTCCCCAATGGCTGATAATTGGTAAGCGTAAATCAATGGGAAGATTTTCCATAGCATTCGCGATATGCGCTCCTTCCACAGCATTGGCGACAAGCACTATACAATCACTCCCCTTTTGGTCGATTGTGCGTAAAAGATAATCAGCACCATTTTTCTTAAGGTTGAAGCCAAACCTGCTTACTTCAGGTGTTTTAATGCCTGCCTGTGAAAAAGCAGTAGTCAGCGTCTTGAGATTACTGTCTCCCCAAGGGGTGTTTTCTAACAGGAGATGGGGGGTCTTACATTGTTTATTTTTCAGTGCATAGTCCGCGAGAACAGCGCCAACCTGGGAATCGTCAATGGAAAGTCGGAATATCCAGTTTTCCGCCATAGGAAAACGTGTAATTGGACCACCCGCAGCCCATGGAACAAGAGTCAAAGCCTTATTTTCATTGATGAATTTTCTATTTTTTATAAGTGGTGGCGAATGAATACCAGAAAACATCACAAGCGCTTTGGGGTCATTTATAAAGGCTTGGTAGTTTCGCTTACTTCTTATAACATTCCCGCGGTGATTTTGCTTAACAAACTCTAACGCATACCCTTGAGCCATATAATTGACTTCCGCAAGGGCTGTCAGAATACCCCTTTCGATGGAAAGAGCAGATTCCGTATGAACAGACCGATCCGCGTCATGATAAATTTTCAGGATCTTATCCTGGGCCAAACTAGACAACGAGGCTGATAGCAAAGAGACAGCAATGCTTACATTTCGCACTAAGGCTATAGCTTGCACAAGAACACTTTCCTTAACCACCATCAATAAGCCCTATAAAAAATAAATCTGCCGGAAAACAGTCGTGTAAATCTTTATTTCAGGAATTAAATAGGAATAGTGTTAACATTGTATAAGCACGATACAAAAGGGCGGGTATAGAACCCGCCCTTAAATATTGTAAAAACTTTCTTAGCTTAGGTATCCAAGAAACTACGCAGCTGACGCGACCGGCTTGGATGCTTCAGTTTCCGCAGTGCCTTCGCTTCAATTTGACGAATGCGTTCCCGTGTTACAGAAAACTGCTGACCAACTTCTTCAAGAGTATGGTCTGTATTCATACCAATACCGAAACGCATACGAAGAACCCGCTCTTCACGCGGTGTCAGGCTCGCGAGCACGCGCGTTGTTGTTTCACGCAAGTTCGACTGAATAGCCGCATCCACGGGAAGAATGGCATTTTTATCCTCGATAAAGTCACCAAGGTGGCTATCTTCTTCGTCGCCGATCGGCGTCTCAAGGGAAATAGGCTCTTTTGCAATCTTCATAACCTTGCGCACTTTTTCAAGGGGCATAGAAAGACGCTCAGCCAGTTCCTCTGGTGTTGCTTCACGGCCAATTTCATGAAGCATCTGACGGCCAGTACGAACCAGTTTATTGATCGTTTCAATCATATGAACTGGAATACGGATTGTCCGTGCCTGATCTGCAATAGACCGCGTGATCGCCTGCCTGATCCACCATGTAGCATAGGTCGAGAATTTATACCCACGGCGATATTCAAATTTATCCACCGCTTTCATAAGACCTATATTACCCTCTTGAATAAGATCAAGGAATTGCAGACCACGGTTGGTATATTTTTTAGCGATCGAAATCACAAGGCGGAGGTTAGCTTCCACCATTTCTTTTTTGGCAATACGCGCTTCTTTTTCGCCTTTTTGCACAGTGCGCACAATAATACGGAACTCGTCAACGTGCAGGCCTGTACGGTTTACAACGTCCGCCACCTGGTCCCTAATATTTCTGATCGCATGGCCATCTGCCGCCACAAAAGAAGCCCAGCCTTTACTTTTTAGCGTTGCGACACGGTCAACCCAGTTCTCATCAAGCTCATTCCCTTGATACTCAGCAAGGAAAGAAACACGGCTAACTTTATGGGCCTCCGCAAGGCGCAACAACCGGCCGGACAATGACATCAGGCGTTTATTTAGGCCATAAAGCTCATCGACCAGTTCTTCAATCCGCAGATTGTTAAATTTAACAGAACTTACAAGTGTAATCAGTTCATCGCCAAGCTTCTTAAACCGACGTTCTTGTGCGCTAGAAAGCTCCTCATTTTGCACAGCAGCAGCCATACGCGCATCTTGTAATTTTGAATATTTTTTATAGGTCGAGGTGATTGTCTGGAATTTTTCAATCGTTTCCGGTGTTAAATGTGCTTCCATTGCCGACAAAGACATGCCGATATCATCGTCATAATCATCATCGCTGTCGTTATCACCGTCGCTTTTATTTTCTTCGCCGTCTTTGTTTTCCGTCTCGCCGTCACCGTCGTTATTGTCTGCGTTCTCGTTATCTTCGCCTTCAGCACTGTCTGTTTTGGTGGCAGGTTTGTCTTTGCCATCTTCGTCTTTGCCCGCTTTTTCACTCGCTGACGCAATGACGTCACCCGCATTTTCATCTTCAAGGTCATTAGCCGAGGGTTGTTTGCCGAGGGTGGCTTCAAGATCAATAATATCACGCAGAAGCATTTCTTCATTCGTAAGCCGCTCTGCCCATTCAGTGATGGCCTTAAATGTAAGAGGGCTCATGCACAGACCCGTGATCATGGTCGCACGACCAGCTTCAATCCGTTTGGCAATGGCAATTTCGCCCTCACGAGAAAGAAGTTCTACAGAACCCATCTCACGCAAATACATGCGGACGGGGTCATCTGTACGATCATTCGCCTCTTTCTTGTCAGTCGTTTTAAACTCTTCCTGACTGTCCCCTTCAGTTTTTTCAGGCTGATTTTCAGAATCGTCAGGCTCATCACCATCAATAACATTAATCCCCATCTCAGAGAGCATGGTCATAACATCTTCGATTTTTTCGGATGACATTTCTTCCGTTGGCAAAGCCGTGTTTAGTTCATCATAAGAGATGTACCCACGCTCTTTCGCCTTTGCGATCATTTTTTTAACAGCAACTTCCGTAGAATCGCCGATTGGGTCATTATCAGTATCATCCTGATCTGACGCCTTATCTTTATCTTGAGTCGCAGCTTTTACCATGTATTAAATCTCCAGATCCGCGCTTAAATCGCATTCGAATCGGTCTATAGCATATTAGCTGAAAGAAAACCGCCCTGATTCGAGCCTATAGCCTTCTTTATCTGCTTCTTTTTCTTCCAGAGCCCGGAAAACCTGCTGCGCAGCAACAAACCGGTCTCGATTTTCTTCCGTCATATCTGCCGCATATTCAGCTTCAGCCTGCTCATACGCCGCTTTCGCTACTGTAATATGCTGGAATCGGCTCATTAAATGCTCGAATCCAGTCAGGGCATCAGACAAAGCGGCCTCCGGCCATGCAAACCAATCATCCTTTAAGGTCTTGTCTGACACTAATTTGGTCACTGTATTCATCACACCTTGCTGCTGCAGATGCAGCGCCACGGTTTCCCGGTCAAGGGTTTCACCTGCGGCTGCCTTTTCAAGTAATGCATCTCTAACAGCATACAAGCCCGGCACGCTAAAAATTACATCCGCCAATAATTCATCATGACGTACCAAAATCTCTGGATGATTAACAAGAACAAGGATAATCAATTTTTCGAGTTTATCGGTTACAGCAAGACCGCCGTGACTGCGCCCAAGCTGGGTTTGAGACAAAAGGCCCGAAGCGACAGGCTGCTGTCGCCGGTTATACCCAGCCCCTTGCTGCTTGGCATACGGCGTTCGCCTCGTGGTGCCGCCCGCCTGTTTCCCCCGAAATAAACGGAAAAGCCGGTCCCTAAACTCGCTTTGATAAAGTTTTTTAACATTTTCATCCGCAATTTCAGCAAGCTTGCCAAATATTTTTTTCTCAAGACCCGCTCTGCGTTCAGGCGTGTCGCGCGGCGTGCCCTGCGTTAAACTCCGCCATAGCATTTCCACGAGCGGCTCGGCCGTATCGGTTAAGGCGTCAATGGCAGCCTTGCCCTCTCTTTGCACAAGCGTATCAGGGTCATCCCCTTCAGGCATCATAAGGAACCGAAGGGATTTGCCCGGTCGCAGCATAGGCAGTGCACGTTCAAGCGCCCTGCCTGCCGCCCGCATACCTGCCATGTCGCCGTCAAAAGAAAGGATTGGTTCGTCAGCCATTTGCCACAAGTGGCCGATTTGCTCTTCCGTGAGGGCTGTACCAAGCGGCGCCACAGCATATTTAATATTGTGCTGCGCGAGGGCAATAACATCCATATAACCTTCAACAACAATAACCTGCCGGGCATCATAGCTTGCTGCGCGGGCATTCGCCCAATTGTAAAGTGTCGCGCCTTTATGGAACAAAACAGTCTCTGGACTATTAAGGTATTTGGCTTTCACGTCTTTGCTAAGCGCCCGCCCCCCAAAGGCAATCACTCTGCCCTGCCTGTCTGTAATTGGGAACATGAGCCTATCCCGAAAACGGTCATAGCTTGCACTGCCATCCTCAGGCTTAATCAACATACCCGTTTCTATCAGTTGGTCTTCATGGATACCGCGCGCCTGCATTGCCTCCTTTAAGGCTGTTCGCCCTGCAGGGGCATACCCAAGATGAAATTGCTTAAGGGTCGCCTCTGTCAAACCGCGCTTTTTAATATAGTCATAAGCAGAAGCACCAATTTGCGCCCTGAGCTGTGCCTCAAACCAACTGGTAACGGCCTCCATCACTTCGGTTGCAGAGGAGCGCTGTTTTTCTCTCTCCATCTGCTCACGCGATGGCTTGGGAACCTCTACGCCCACTTCTCCCGCTAAAACTTCAATGGTTTCAGGAAAAGTCATGCCCTGTGTATTCATGACAAAGTCAATCACACTGCCGTGTGCACCACAGCCAAAACAATGGTAGAATCCTTTTTGGTCATTCACAGTGAAGGACGGTGACTTTTCACTATGGAAAGGGCATAGGCCTGTATGTTCCCGCCCGCGCCGCACAAGCTTAACCTGCCGCCCCACCACGTCAGAAAGGGTGAAACGGTGCTTGAGGTCATCCAAAAATTGTGGACTAAGGGCCATGATCTCTCGAATTGAGCAAACTACATTTAATGTTTGTAACTCAGCAAAAGCGGAGCATCAATCTGAATTAAATATCACATATATTCTGCCATGTCCTTGTTCATTTGTTTAATCTCATCGTGTATCCACATATAAAAGGACTCCACCTTCAAAGCGATATCGCCTTTGGCAACACTCACATAGTATGCGCAGTCACTCTCAACTGATTTACCGACAACACATTTTAGCCTTCCCGCCACAATCGCGTCCGAAGCAATAGCGATAGGGGCGAGGGCAACACCACCCCCTGCAGCTGCAGCTTGCACCAACAGCCCAGAATGGCTGTAATCCGCAGATATATCTAAGGCAGAAACCTCACAGTTATTCACTGTAAACCATTCCTGCCAAAAATCGGCGTGTTCATGAGCAAGAAGAGGGTATCTGGCTATATCTGCCACAGTTAAATCTTTTTCAGGAGCAAGTGACGGCGCATACACGGGCATATATGTCTCTGGTATTAAGGCCTCTTCACCTGCTGGTAGTTTGCCGATTCGCACCGCAATATCATGCCCTGATGCCCTAAGGTCCAGACGCTGATCATCCACATTGACACGCACATCAATTTTCGGAAACCTCAAGTTAAAGCGTGCCAATCTCGGCATAAGCCACTGTGTTGCAAATGACTGGTAGGTTGTTAGGCGCAGTACATTCTCATCATAGGTATTTTGCAATTGCCCGATTTTATCTTCGGTTGTCTGTATAAGATTTCTAACAGTTGCAGCAAAAGCCTGCCCCTCCCGAGTAAGAACAACCTTTCTAGGTCGCCTAACAAAAAGGGTTAAACCGGTTTGTTCCTCTAACTGTTTCACCTGCTGGCTGACTGCGGATTGGGTTCGCCCAAGCTCCCGTGCAGCAAGCGTCAAACTTTCGTGTCGCGCAGCAGCATCGAAAGCAAGTAACCCAGACATAGAACGCAATTTATAAGTCACACAATACCTTAATTTATCTAAGTCTTAGGCTTTAAATAACGAATTTGTAAAAGCTAAAAACAGCCGTATTTTATATAAAGATAAAAAACAGGAGACCATAATGCAAAAGAATAAATTAGTTAAATATGGAAATTTATGCTTTCTGGCCCGACTAACCATGGCATTGGCCCCTGCGGACGAAACCGTACGAAGACAAATACAAAAAATGCCATCCGATAAACAAAAGGCTAATCCGAATTTGGCCGCCGACAGCTTAGTAACGGCACGCCACTTAGGGAGCATTTAATCTGTCGACCACCACTGAGTACGACCTACAGGCCAAAAACTTCAAAAAACAATAAATAGGGAGCCCAAAAGCCCCCTCATGCCGCCCATAATTCCAAGGTATTATTGCTGTTGGGCACCGAGGTCTAACTCAGTAAACCTTTGATGGTTACACTTGCTTTCGCAAAGTCCATTTGCCCAGCGTATTTTTCTTTGAGCACAGCCATACAGCGGCCAATATCCTTCAGGCCTGTCGCGCCCAGCTCTGCAACAACAGCTTCACAAACAGCCTTGATTGCCGCATCATCCATCTGTTTTGGCAGAAACTCTTCAATGATTGTGATTTCGGCTCGCTCTTGCTCCGCAAGTTCACAGCGACCACCTTCTTCATAAGCCTTAATGCTATCTTTGCGTTGCTTGACCATTTTAGAAAGAATATCAATCACCACGGCATCATCATCACGGTCAGACGCATCCTGCCCGCGTGCAGCGATATCTTTTTCTTTAATAGCAGCTAATATGAGCCTCACGGTAGAGAGTTTGCGCTTATCTTTTGCGCGCATAGCATCTTTCATCGCGTGATTTAAATCGTCTCGTAACATGCTTTACACCCTCGAATAACGAGTCGGAAACCACCATCCTATAGCAGCTTGACCCATGAAGCAATTAAGAACCAACATATTAAGTGACTGATTTTATTGGTTTTTTTAATTTATTCTTTTCTTGACCCACACGGGCTAATTCCCTATTGTCCCGTCAATTTGGCCGAAGCCAACCGCCCCAGACAAGCGCGTGTTTGTAACGGCTAGTCCCTTGTTTTGCAAGGGTTCTCATATGACAGCTGTTAGAATTACTAGGGAATCACCTGTAAAAGTACCAGCATAGGAAGGCGCGCCCATGACCAACCCTGCCCCAACCACACCGCCGGCAAGCGATATTACTGCTATTCTCATTCTCGCTGACGGAACAATATTTTGGGGGTATGGGTTTGGCAAGGAAGGCACCACAGTCGGCGAAGTTTGTTTCAATACATCTATCACGGGCTATCAAGAAATATTGACTGACCCATCCTACGCGGGGCAAATTATCACCTTCACTTTCCCTCATATTGGGAATGTAGGTACAAATAAGGAAGATTTGGAAACACAAGTGCCCGCAGCGCGTGGCCTTGTTCTCCGAGAAAATGTGACTAACCCTTCGAGCTATCGTTCTGAAAAGCACCTGCATACATGGGTTGAAGAAGTTGGTCTTATCGGCATTTGCGGTATAGATACTAGAAAACTCACCCGTCACATCCGTGTGCATGGTGCCCCAACAGGCGTCATTGCCTATAATAAAGCTGGAAAATTCGACACCGCAGCCCTGTTGAAACAAGCACAAGATTGGCCGGGCCTTGAGGGTATGGACCTTGCCAAAGAAGTAACCCGTACCAGTATTACAGAATGGACCGGTACACGCTGGACGATCGAAAAGGGGTACGGCAACTTAACCACCCCAAAAGCCCATGTTGTCGCTGTTGATTTCGGTGCAAAAGATAACATTCTTCGCTGTCTCTCTGCAACCGGAGCCAAAGTAACGGTGGTACCTGCAACCACCAGTTTTGACGAAATCATGGCTTATAGTCCAGATGGTATTTTCCTGTCGAACGGCCCTGGCGACCCCGCAGCAACTGGCGAGTATGCCTTGCCGGTTCTCCGTCAATTAATTGAAACAGGGTTACCAATTTTTGGCATCTGCCTGGGGCACCAACTTCTCGCGCTCGCTTTTGGTGGCAAAACTTACAAAATGCATCAAGGCCACCGCGGGGCAAACCACCCTGTACAGGACTTGCGCACCAAAAAGGTAGAAATAACCAGCATGAACCATGGCTTTAGCGTGGATGGAAATAGCCTGCCAGACGATGTGAAAATCAGCCATATTTCACTGTTTGACAAGACTGTGTGTGGCATCGAACACACGGTAAAACCCATCTTCAGTGTGCAACAACATCCCGAAGCAAGCCCTGGGCCGCAAGACAGTTTTTACCTGTTCGAACAATTCATGGATATGATCCAAAAAAGTAAAGCCGCGTAAGGATAGCAAAGTGCCCAAAAGAACCGACATTAAAAGCATCCTGATCATTGGCGCAGGGCCGATCATTATTGGACAAGCCTGTGAATTTGACTATAGCGGAACCCAGGCATGTAAAGCCCTGAGGGAAGAAGGGTACCGGGTTATTCTGGTCAACAGTAACCCCGCCACCATCATGACCGACCCTGAGCTTGCTGATGCCACCTATGTGGAACCCATCACCCCTGAGGTTGTTGAAAAAATCATCCTGAGAGAAAAACCCGATGCCCTGCTGCCTACAATGGGCGGCCAAACTGGGCTAAACACTGCGCTCGCGCTTGCACAGTCTGGCTTTTTAAACAAACACGGTGTGGAACTGATCGGCGCAGACGCAGATGCGATTGACAAAGCCGAGGACCGGAGCCGCTTCAATAAAGCGATGGGCAAAATTGGCCTTGATGTCTGTAAAGGCCGCACCGCACATTCGATGTCCGAGGCTCTTGAAGTGCTCGGCGAAATTGGCTTGCCTGCTATAATCCGCCCAAGCTTTACAATGGGCGGCACAGGGGGCGGCGTTGCCTATAATAAAGAAGAGTTTCAAGAGATTGTAAAAGGGGGTCTTGATGCCTCCCCAACCAACGAGGTGCTTGTTGAAGAAAGCATTCTTGGCTGGAAAGAGTATGAAATGGAAGTCGTGCGCGACAGCGCTGATAATTGCATCATCATTTGCTCGATTGAAAATGTCGACCCCATGGGGGTACATACCGGCGATAGTATAACTGTTGCCCCGGCCCTCACCCTGACAGACAAAGAATACCAAATCATGCGGAATGCCAGCATTGCCGTACTGCGCGAAATAGGTGTGGAAACCGGCGGCTCTAATGTTCAGTTTGCCGTGAATCCCAAAACAGGCCGTTTAATTGTTATTGAAATGAACCCACGGGTGAGCCGCTCGTCTGCACTTGCTTCAAAGGCAACCGGTTTTCCTATTGCTAAAATCGCGGCCAAACTCGCGGTTGGTTATACGCTTGATGAGCTATCGAATGATATTACAGGGGTGACACCCGCCTCCTTTGAGCCAACCATTGACTATGTAGTCACCAAAGTACCACGCTTTACCTTTGAAAAATTTGCCGCAGCCAAACCTGTTCTTTCAACCGCCATGAAGTCCGTCGGCGAGGCCATGGCTGTAGGCCGCTGTTTTGCGGAAAGCCTACAAAAAGCAATGCGTTCAATGGAAACAGGGCTTAATGGCCTCAATGAAATTGAGTTTGAGGGCTATGACCGTGCCGACGGTGACATTAGCCCAATCTTGCAAGACTTAGGCACAGCAAAACCCGACCGCCTGCTGCGCATTGTGCAAGCCATCCGCGAAGGTGTTAGCTTGGAGAAAATTCAACAAGTCAGCCATTTTGACCCTTGGTTCCTAGACCAGTTTAAATGCATAGTGGATGCAGAAGAAAAAGTGCGGGTAAACGGCCTGCCCGCTGGGGAACGTGACCTTAGAAAACTGAAAATGCTCGGCTTCTCTGACGCACGCCTTGCTGAACTAACGGCCCTTAGTGAAGCCGATATTATGGCCGCACGCCATGCGGCAGGTGTAAGGCCAAGCTTCAAGCGCATTGATACCTGTGCTGCTGAGTTTGACGCAAAAACGCCCTATATGTACTCCAGCTATGAAACATTTGCGGCAGGGGAAGCTGCAGAGTGTGAGGCAAACCCAACTGAACGTGAAAAAATTATTATCCTTGGGGGTGGCCCAAACCGTATTGGCCAAGGCATTGAGTTTGATTATTGCTGCTGTCATGCCTGCTTCTCCCTGTCAGCCGCAGGATATGAAACCATCATGATCAACTGTAACCCAGAGACGGTTTCAACTGATTATGACACTTCTGACCGCTTGTATTTTGAACCCCTAACTGCTGAAGATGTGATTGAAATTATCCGTACCGAGCAGAAAAAGGGTAAAGTAAAGGGGGTTATCGTGCAGTTTGGTGGCCAAACGCCATTGAAACTCGCCCATGCCCTTGAGAGTGCAGGCATTCCAATCCTTGGTACCAGCCCTGACGCGATTGACCTCGCTGAAGACCGTGAACGCTTTCAAGAGCTGGTTCAAAGTCTTGGCCTTAAACAACCAAATAATGGCCTGGCGCGTAGTCACGATGAAGCCATCGCCGTTGCTAACAAGGTTGGCTATCCGGTTCTTATTCGCCCAAGTTATGTGCTTGGGGGACGCGCGATGGAAATCGTTCATGACCAAGACGGCCTTGACCGCTATATCGCTGAAGCTGTTCATGTTTCCGGCGACAGCCCTGTTCTCATCGACAGTTTCCTCAAAGATGCTATTGAGGTAGATGTTGATGCCCTTTCTGACGGCACAAACATTCATATTGCAGGCATTATGGAGCATATCGAAGAAGCGGGTGTGCATTCTGGTGATAGTGCCTGTTCCCTGCCGCCGTACAGCTTGCAAGACAGTATTATTGATGAGATTAAGCGCCAAGCTGTGCAGCTTGCCACGGCCCTTAATGTTGTCGGCTTGATGAATGTTCAGTTTGCCGTAAAAGACGGCGAGGTTTACCTGATTGAGGTGAACCCGCGCGCCAGCCGTACGGTGCCGTTTGTCGCCAAAGCCATAGGCAGCCCAATTGCCGCCTTTGCCGCACGCGCCATGGCCGGTGAAAAAATCACAACCATGAATCTTAAAGACCCCAAAACAGACCATGTTGCAGTCAAAGAAGTGGTCATTCCTTGGGGCCGGTTCCCCGGTGTTGATATTTTGCTTGGCCCCGAGATGAGGTCAACAGGCGAAGTGATGGGCATAGACCAAACATTCGCGATGGCGTTTTATAAGTCACAGCTTGCTGCTGGCGTAAAATTACCCCTAGAAGGTAAAGTTTTTATCTCCATCAAAGACAGTGATAAAGCAGGCTATCTTTTGCTTGCAAAAGACCTGATGTCCATGGGGTACAGTGTTGTTGCAACCGATGGTACCGCCCACTATATGAAAGACCACGGCCTTGAGGTTGAAGTGGTGCATAAAGTAGCTTCAGGGCAGCGCCCGCATGTGCTTGACTTTATGAAAAACGGTGAAGTGCAGCTAATGTTCAACACCACTGAAGGCAAGCAGGCCATCAAAGATAGTTATAGCATACGTAATACCGCGCTCACCATGAAGCTGCCGTATTTCACGACACTTGCCGCGTCAAAAGCGGCGGTACAATCTCTTGCAGCCATTAAAGCAGGCAAGCTCGACGTGAAACCTTTGCAGGATTATTAAAGCGAAATGTAATAGTCAGTGACGATCCCTTGATTTTTTAGCAACTATTCGCTACATAGGCTAAAGTGATGCGCCGGCCCCTTTGGGTCGGCGCTCATTTTTGTATGTGCCCCCTAGGTCACTTTAGACCTGAAAGGGCTGTATTAAACCATTTGAAGTAGGACAGGGACACATGACTGATAAAGTGCCCATGCTCGCTGAAGGCCACACAAAGCTGACAGCTGAGCTAAAAAACTTAAAATCTGTTGAACGCCCGGCAGTTGTTGCGGCGATTGAAGAAGCACGTGCCCACGGCGACTTGTCGGAGAATGCTGAATATCATGCCGCCAAAGAGCAACAAGGCCACATTGAAACGCGCATTACTGAACTGGAAAGCAAACTTTCACGGTCTGAAATTATTGACCCAACGACACTTTCCGGTAACAGAGTGATGTTTGGCGCAACCGTGACACTCATTGATGAAGACAATGAAGAAGTTGTTTATCAAATTGTTGGTGCTGATGAAGGTGACATTAAAAAAGCTCGCATTTCTTACCAGTCCCCCATCGCACGGGCTTTGATCGGGCGTATGCTAGACGATGAAGTAGAAGTCCGTACACCAGGCGGTGAGCGCTATTATGAAATTGCGAAAATCCAATTCATATAAGCCGCTCTTATTTGACGTAAAAAACCCGCCTGACTGGCGGGTTTTTTCATGTAAACTTCTTTGCTTTTATTGTGTAGCTTATTTTTACTGAACTACTGAGTATCCGGCAGCGGTACGCCGGGCGCATGTTTGGATGTGCGAATAGTAAGAGAGGTCTTCACACTCGCAACATTCGAGGCCGGTGTTAATTCACTGGTTAAAAAACGCTGAAATGATGCTAAATCATGCGCCACGATTTTAAGTATAAAATCAATTTCCCCGTTCAACATGAAACACTCCCGCACCATTGGCCAATTTTTGACATGGGCCTCAAACGCCTGCAAATCGCTTTCAGCTTGACTGTGCAAGCCCACCATTGCAAACACTGTCAGGCCGTAACCAAGAGCTTCCTGATTAAGTGTTGCATGATACCCTTGCACATAGCCCTCTTCCTCAAGTGCCCTCACCCGGCGAAGACATGGGGGTGCCGTAATACCCACACGGCTAGCAAGTTCGACGTTGGTAATCCGCCCCTCAGCTTGGAGGCATGCTAAAATTTTTCGATCAACGGCATCGAGCTTGACACGACCCATTTGGAAACTCCCAATATAAACTTTAATAGTTTCATATAATACAAAAGGTAATTTAAGAAATAAAGTTCCAATTTAGGATAATTTTATTTCTAATAGTAAACATTACTAGCATCCGCTCCTGAAATGAGTACAATGCTTATTGGGTGATTCGGGAGCTACGTGCGCCCATCAATAAAAAAAGTGGTACAACACACGGGACGATCAAACAGATTTACCGGTAGGGATGAATCTAACCTGAGTGAGTGTTAGTGGTGAATAAAGCGTCTGCGTTCGACATGAACGCGCTTGATAGTAGAATTAAGGAGTTGGTTACCTACGCACGGGAGCGTGACGGGGAAGACCGCACAATTCTCTTTCGTAACCTTGTTGACCTGTTCCTGACAGGTAAAGCACCCCTTAAAGACCCAACCCGCACACAGCTCCTTGATGTGTTAGAAGCTCTTATCCCCCATGTTGATGTTGCCAGCCGCAGAACTGTTGCTGATTTGGTCGCTAGTATGTCATTCCCACCCCTTGATCTTGCTATTCGTTTATGCCGGGACAGAGCAGCACTTGTCACAAACCTTCTTAAACAAGCAGCCTTTGATGAAGATGATATTCTGGATTTGATTGCCCGAACTGGCCGGGAACACCATCAAATTCTAGCCGCGCGCGATGATCTATCCGCGAATGTTTGGATTGCCCTTGCTCGGGCAGCGCCGAGTGCGCCCCCTTTTGATCATCAATCAACGTTAGCATTGTGGAGTGATGACCTTGGCATTACGCGTACAGCCACCACCACAGACAAAAACAAGCCCGCATCAGCCACAGTGACGCCCTTGCGCCGGGAAGCTGGCAGTACGCCTTCAAGCAAGCCTAGTATTCGTATCATTAAAACTGGTGATGACTTAGCAGCAGAGAGGGCTTTAACAACTGATACAGAAGAGCCGGAAACTATCATGTTTTCCGACGATACCCAACATGGCACACATGAACAAAAGCAAAATAGTTCAGATGAACAAAAAATCACAAAAAAAGCAGCGCATGTCGCCACCGAGCAAATAGAAAATGAGCTAAACCCAATACTTCAGCAATTCATACAGGACGACACTGCTGCCAAACCTCTCAAAGACCCGGGGCCCGGTGGATGGGCATGGCAAAGTGACCGCGACGGTCTTATCAGCAGCATTTCACCAAAAGGCAGAGAACTCCTTGGGAATGATTTCGAAAAAATCGGCACCACCATGCTGGATATTCTGGGCCTCAACAATAAATTAGGCCACCCTGTAGCACGGGCTTTTCAACGACGCAGCCCCATTCATGATGCGCCAATTTTCCTTGCTTCTCTTGAACCACACAACCAACGCTGGACCTTGGAGGCAACTCCTTTTTTCAGTAGTGGCGGTGGCATTTTTGAAGGCTATGAGGGTGTTCTAACACCCATAAATGCCAATTCAAAAAAGGAAACCCTTTTAGAGAGTGAAGAAAATGCCAACGCTTTATTTTTAGAAGACATCCAACCTACACAACAAGCTGTAGGGGCTGATACTTACGGCATACCTCAAACACATGCCGCACAAAACTTTGCGCATGATAGTTCTGCTTCAACACTAAATACGCAAGTACAAAAGCCTCAAGTGGCTTCAGCCGCGCCACAGACATACTCTTCAGCTCCCTCCGAAATGGGACCCTTGGCGTCATCGGCTCTTGAGGATGTCATTAGCGCGTCGCTTAAACCATTAACCGATGCCCTTGATGCTCATACTATGGCCCTGCCTACACCAAAGGCCGCACCGGCAGTAAAAAAAGCTCAACCAGCAGCATCAAAAATAGATCCGGAAGTTCGTACAACACTTGATCTGCTTGAAGAGGCCCTCGCGCGCCTGACTATAAGCGGCAAAAGCACAGGCGGCCTTCAAGTACGCCTGCAAAGTGAGATCGCATCTGCTTGTGTTCGCACGCTACGAGATATTTTGTCGCGGTAAATATTGCGTTATCACCCTTATTTGGTCACAATTTTCCTTAATGGCTAGGTATACTCACCATAACTACGTGCCTGCACTCTTGCAGCTGCATGAAATAAAAAGTAGGCAAGACTGCCAAACACAGCGAACAGGAACTCTCATGCCATTCTTGAAGACATTCAAAAAACTCATGCTCGGAGTTGCCGTTGTTATTTCTTTAGGCGGAGTGTTTTTGGCGCACAGTGCCAATGCCTCCGACACAGCACCAGACCCAGCCATCTGGAAGCTCTCGGATCATGACAGCGAAATATGGTTGTTTGGCACTATTCATATTCTACACCCCGAACTGTCATGGCGCTCTGAAAAAGTTTCGACTGCATTTAAGGCATCAGACATTGTCTATTTTGAAGCCCCCGCAGACCAAAAATCCATGCAGCCTTTGGTTATGCAGCATGGCCTTAATAAAGGAACACCGCTCAGCCAGCAAATGAGCGAAACAGGCCGGGCCGACCTCAAACGTGCTCTGGCAAGCTTAGGTATTCCTCTTGGTGTTACCCAACAATTAGAGCCGCTCCGTCCCTGGCTCGCTGGGCTAACAATAGCGGCTCTCCAAATTCAGGCACAAGGGGGGGACCCCGAAGCCGGCGTAGAGCGTATTCTACAAGCGGACGCAAAAAGCATTGGTAAACCTATTGCTTATTTAGAATCTGATGAAGAACAAATTCAAATGCTCAGTGGTCTGTCACAAGCGGCACAAGTGTATTTCCTTGAGGATGGTCTTCGTATGATGATTGAAGAACCAAACGCTTTAAATCAATTAATTGATGGCTGGGTAGCGGGGGATGTAACAGCTATTGATGCAGCCATGCTTCAGTCCCTCCAAAGCCAGCAAGAGCTTTATGCCACCCTTCTAGTGAATAGAAATAAAAAGTGGGCTGAGAAAATCAAAACTCTGATGGAAGGCTCAGGCAAAATATTCATCGCGGTTGGGGCTGGCCACCTTGCTGGAGGCAATTCTGTACAATATTATCTGGGGGATTATGGGTTAGTGCCTGTACGCCAGTAAAATAGCTTCTCCCGGAACCATACTAAAAAGGCGGCTCTCATTGCCGCCTTTTCTTATATCTTATGGTCTTAGTGCATAGTGGCTTTACTCGCCGGCACCACCAAGGCCTGCGCTTGCAGTCACTGTTGTGCTTGGCCGCGTCCATGTTACGTTGTTACAGCGTGACCCTTTGCAGGAACTTACAGTCAGAGTACCCTCTTCATTCAGCTTTAACTTGCCTGTACGATCAGAGCCATTCGACTGAATAACCTTGCCTTTACCATAACGGTCACCCAGTTTTCTGCCTTCTGGGCGAAACCCTTTTAAAACCTCAACACCAACCGTGCCCGCCGATGCATCTGCAACCCAAACAGTGTTGCCGCAAAGCCGTTTACTCGATGAACCACAAGGCGCTATTTCAACAATTGCAGTCCCACCTTGGGTGAGCCAATAACCATCTACTTTGCTATCTGCGGCAATCGCTGGTGCCGTTAATACACTGCTGCTCGCAACAGCAAGAAACGCGATCCGGCGAGCGACTTTTGAAGTCTTGCCAGAGAGAAAGCCCGCCGCCGAACCGCGTTCAGGAAGAAGTTCAATAATCATAGTATGTCTCCTCGTGTCGATTTATTACTCACAACAAATTTTTACTTATAGTCACTAAAAATTTGAGCTGGGTTATTTCCCCTTGCTCCTATATGACAACGCTTCTGGATAAAAACTCGCTGATTTTGAAATAAGAGAGCTTTTCCAGAAATCAGCATTATTTTCTAACAATCGGCGAGTATCTTTCTCCGATATTCAGTAGGTGTCATACCCGAACGCTCCTTGAAGGAACGGTTGAAAGGGCCAAGCGACCCATACCCAAGATCCATCGCCACTGTCAGGACAGGCACATGCCTGTTTTCCAAAGACGAAAGCCGCTGCTTTGCAGCCTCTATACGGTGATAATTGACATAATCCGCAAAATTACGGTATCCAAGGTGTTGATTAATAAGGCGGCGTAACCTGTGCTCTGGCATATGCGCTGCTTCGGCAAGACGGGTAATGGTCAAACCCTGCTCAAGCAAAGCGTCCTGACTGACCATTTGATGCAAAATATCAAGGTCGTACCGGTCTTCCAAAATTGACCTTCTAAGCGGTTTTGTCTGCCCAGTTTCTTGTGCACCAAAAAGCCACTCCCCTCTCAGATTTGTTGTATGCCAGAGTATATACCCCTCAATAAACAACACCGATGCTGACTGTGTTAACAAAAAGAGGGTTGCTGTTTGCACGCCCCCGTGCCCAAGCATGTAGCTCTCAAGAGCAACTGTCCAAGCAAAGGTAACACCAATGAACATAACAAAAACTGAACGAAACTTGCGGCGCTCTTCTACCAAATCATCATAGCGGCCAGCCCAAGCCGCATAACATAAATGACCGGCAATCCCGAGTTTCATACCCTGCACCAACAGACCAACAAACACCGCCAACGGACCTGCTGTGTTGGTAACAATATATGCCGTAGCCGGCGTGGTAAGAAGCAGAGTACCTGTGGTATTCAGTACAATAACTTGTAATAATATTTCCGCACCCACAAAGACAATAGCCGCGCCGTAATGGGCTTTGGTTATTTCAAAAGCATCATCAAACATGGACAGGCAAAATAGCCATATAATAACAGGGCCAGCCATACATAATGTTGCTATAAAAAGCATGGGCATACCCAGTGCGGTATAAAGGTTGGGTGTATAAACGAATAAATAGAGTGAAACGCTCAGACAACATAAGATACCAAGTTTACCAGAAAGCGTACTTCGCCCCCCACGGTATATAAGCCCTGCCATAAAGAGACTGCTCGCAATACCCCCAAAACGAAAAAAACTATCCAATAGTTCAAGCATTGCAGCCCTCTCCTGCCGGTGTTGCCATATACTCTGACGGGCCTGTGTACAGCCTTTTTATATATAGGAAACAATAATGGACTAACCAGTCTTAAAATTGAATATCTTATTATTCAAATATGGATAGCTAAAGTCTAAGCTACCCGTTTTCTGGTGCGCTGCTCTGTCGCTCAGAACTATAGGCAAGGGCCTATTGCTAGGTTTTTCTATACTCCACGCCGGAAGCTTTAGCGATATAGTCAGGGTGTTCTGTCCCCATCCAGCGATCCCACCACGAAAAATACAGACCGTAATTATACCGGCCATTTGCGTGGTGCAGGTCATGATGCATCACAAGGTTTATCTGCCCCAAAACAGGGTGCCGTGCCCAGGAACGGGGAAATAACTCATACCCTGAGTGCCCTATAGCATTCCGTATAATCATATGAGCCAGGAAAAGAAAAACCGCCCATGTATTCATAGGTAACAATAGTAAAAACAAGGGTACAAAAACAGCGTTCACTGCTGCCTCAATAGGGTTAAAGCTGTAGCTTGTCCACGGTGTAGGGTTCATTGACTTATGGTGATAATAGTGAGAAAGCTGCATCAACTTCGGGTGATGTAAAAGCCTATGTGTCCAATAAAAATAGGCATCATGGACCAAAATCATCAATATGAAGGAGAAAATAAAATACCCCCAACCTCGTGAGGCAATGCCACTGTAAAACTCAATGAAACCTGCCTGTGCCCCAAAATAGATAAAAAAGCCGACAAAAGAATAAATTATAACGGAGCCAATCGATGCCCAAAACTCGCGCCACATTTGCGGCGCCCGGGCTTGTTTTTCCCTAATTTTTCTGTGTGCAAGTGGCTTTTTAAACAAAATATAAACAAAAAGAAAAACACCCCCTGCCCCAATGAGATATCTCACAAGGTCGAAGATAAAACTCTTCATCCACATGCCCGCATACAGTTCCCACTGTTCCATGATCAATCATATCTCCACCAATAGGCACACACATTACATGCGTGTACTTCCTTGAAAAAACAAGTATGTGCAAAGGATAAAGACAAAGCTTGCCTATTTTAAAACCGGCCTGTTTTTTTTAAAATCAGTGATGTTTATTCAGTTTCAGCGAGCGCTTTTTTTCTGTATTCAGAGGGCGTTGAGCCTGTTCGTTCTTTGAACGCACGGTTAAAGGGGCCCAAGGACCCATACCCCAAATCCATGGCAATCGTCAGTATCTGCTGGTTACGGTTTTCCGGGGCTGCCAGAAATTTTCTTGCTTGAGAAATTCGGTAGTTGTTTAAAAAATCTGCAAAATTACGGTAGCCAAGGTGCTGATTAATCAAGCGGCGTACCCTATGCTCCGGCAAACCGACTTTCTGCGACAAAAGTGTTATCGTCAGCCCTTGCTCTAAATACAGTTTCTGGCCGTCCACTGTTTTTATAATATGGTCTAGGTCATAGCGCTCTGCAGCGTCTTGGGGTGGTTCTTTCCGTCGAGGGTGCTCTGCTCTTTTTTTCTCATTAACTAAAATAATACCATGATCAACTTTGGTTATTTTTAAAATAAGAGCCCCGCCGAGAACAACAAATGAAAAGGCCTGAAAAACATACACTTCTTGATAATACCCAAGCCCACGGAACCATGTTTCAACAATTGTAATTGCTGTAATAAAAACTGTGACCATGACACTATAGAGCGCACGAAACTGACGCCGTGTTTCCAGTAGGTCATCTGCTCGGCCCTGCCATGCCACATAAATCATATGCAATAATATGCCAAGACGTATAAAAGCAATCGACCCGCTAGAAACCTGCACACAGTAAATATCCCCAGCCCAACACATAATATCATCCGCAAACGTTGCCAGGCAATATACCCCAGCTACACCGTAATGCCGGGCTTTTAACTGAAACCCATCGTTAAATTGTGACAGGCTGAACAGCCAAATGAAGATCACCCCTAATGAATTGAGTGGGCGCAATAATATAATAACACTGTTAAAGGCAGCATACTCTTGCGGCTGTGTTTCCAGCAAGTATGCGGCAGCGGCAAAGGATGATAAGGCGCCAAGAACTGCGGCCAAGCGCCACCCATATTCACGCAGGCTCAATATACCAATTAAAGAGAATATCGCGACGGCTGAATACCGAAACAAACTATCATAAAAATCCAGCATAGGCTTGCCTCAGTATCTAAAGTCCTTTCAGTTCTTATCACAAATTCATAGCCAAAAAGAAAGCACCTCTGTTTATCTCATTAGAAACATCTCAGCAAACTTACTACCCCTTACGACAAGGGGCCACCCCTCTGTCCTTGACAAACACAACATATAAAATAAATTAAATGATATATTTTATATAAATTAATCTATTTTATCGATTTTTATAATCGAAAAACCTTCGTTGCTTTTCCCCTCAATACGCATAAAGTATGTGCTGAAGATAGATTCTGCCTCAGCATGTATTTAGCTGAAGCAGGGTACTTATATATTTCTGTTAGTTTGATTATAACCAATTTAAAGGAGGCCCTTATGGCTGTTCTTGCAGGTAAACCAGCACCCGATTTCACAGCAGCCGCTGTTATGGAAGATGGCAGCATCAACGAAGCGTTCAATCTCAAAGAGTATCTTGATGGTGACTATGGCCTTGTCTTCTTTTACCCTCTGGATTTTACATTTGTATGCCCCTCGGAAATTCTTGCCTTTCATAACCGCATGAATAAATTCAAAGCTCTCGGCGTGAAGGTTGTTTCCGTGTCTGTTGATAGCGAGCACACACACGCAGCATGGCGCAACACCCCTACAAGCCAGGGCGGCCTAGGGCCTGTTGACTTTCCTATGGTTGCAGACAAAACAAAACAAATTGCCCGTGACTTTGACGTTTTAATTGAAGAAGAAGGCATCAGCCTTCGTGGTACATTCCTTATCGGCAAAGACGGTAATGTTTGGCACCAATATGTAAACTTCTTACCTCTTGGCCGTAATGTCGATGAATTTGTGCGCCTTGTTGAAGCGCTACAGTTCCATGAAGAACATGGTGAAGTTTGCCCTGCAGGTTGGAACAAAGGCGACGAAGGCATGAAAGCCGATGCTGCAGGTGTTGCTGATTATCTGAACAAGCACGCAGGCGAGCTTTAACCTTCTCAACTTAGTCTCAAAAACTGTTAAAAAGGCTCCGATTTTGATCGGGGCCTTTTTTATGATTCCACATATTACTAACCGCAGGTAGCAAAAAACGTTAGGCGCTTTATATAAAATTCGGATAAAGTTTGATGATTCTATAAGGGTTTTGTTAAACTTTAATGAATATCAGGGGTGTATCAGGCCGTGAAGTACCGCAGCAAACTGCTATAGCTAAAATAATAATTCACGGTCTGGGGGGGGCAGTATAGAGTTTTACGTAGCGGGACGACAATGAGGCTAAGACATTATAAATTAGAAGTTACAACTTATATATTGCTTCTAGCGGGGACACTTATTCTTTTTCCGCTGGTTCCTGTATATATTGGGACTTTCTTTGTGACATTATATTGCATCGCTATCTTCACCGGCAGACCAGAGCGTCGATGCCGTGAATGCGGACATAGCTTTTATCTAACGCCACTAAGCTATTTACGCATTCGGCTTACATCTTTGACGTGTGAAAGATGTGGCGCAAAAGTGAAAAACAAACACCGCTAACTGTCACAGCATGGTTATCTATACCGTGGCCCCCGCCCAAAACCCTTGCGCAAAACCCCTGCACAAAAACGACTTAAGCCGGGTTTAGGTTTGGGTTTAGGTCTGGAATTACACCTAGGTCCATTTATCAATTTCGATTTAGCCGATTAACGTTATCGGAATTATCCATTGCATAGGATGCGCTTTGTCATTGGCATTTACAGCCTGAACACTTATGTAAGGAGCCAATCGATGGATATAGAGGATGCTAAGCGTCCACGAAAGATAATAAGGAAGTTATGATGAGTGCAACAAAACACAGCAATATGCTGATTATTGGTTCTGGCCCTGCGGGCTATACGGCTGCAATTTATGCTGCCCGCGCAAACCTAAAACCAACAATCGTAACAGGCATGCAAGCTGGGGGGCAACTTACCATCACAACCGACGTTGAAAACTACCCTGGGTTTGCTGATGCAGTGCAAGGCCCTGAATTGATGGAAGCAATGCGCCAACAAGCTGAAAATGTTGGGACTGACATTATTTATGACCTGATCACTGAAGTGGACCTCAAGGCGGTTCCAAAACGCGCGATCGGCGACAGTGGTACTGTCTACACGGCAGATACTATTGTCATAGCAACAGGAGCACAGGCTAAATGGCTTGGGTTAGCGTCTGAACAAAAATTTAACGGGTACGGCGTTTCTGCCTGCGCAACATGCGATGGCTTTTTCTACCGTGGTAAAGAGGTCCTTGTCATTGGCGGCGGCAACACTGCCGTTGAAGAAGCACTCTATCTTGCAAATATTTGCTCCAAGGTAACGGTTATCCACCGCCGCGACGAATTTCGCGCAGAAAAAATCCTTCAGGACCGTCTTTTCAAGGCCGCTAACGTTGACGTAAAATGGGACACAGTTCTTGACGAAGTGCTTGGTACGGAAGACCCACTTGGTGTCACCGGTGTGCGCCTTAAAAATGTTAAATCTGGTGTGACAGAAGACTTAGCAGTGCACGGTGTCTTCATTGCAATTGGCCATAAACCCTCAACAGAGCTGTTTAAAGGTCAACTGCCTATGGATGATGAAGGCTATCTGATCAAACATGCTGACAGTACACAGACAGACATATCTGGCGTCTATGCGGCTGGTGACGTAACCGACAAAATCTACCGTCAGGCCGTAACCGCCGCAGGCATGGGCTGCATGGCAGCGCTTGAAGCTGAAAAATACATCGCTGAAATGCTGCATGCTACGGCAGCGGAATAAACATTAATTTCAGAAACTTAAAGGCGGCCTTATGGCCGTCTTTTCTTTAAAATTTATATTTTCTCCAGTGATGCGCTGCTGAGATACAGCTTATTCTCCGAAAGCCGCCTGCACTGTTTTTTTGGCGATCAGCCCCGCCTCGGTCAGATGAACATAATTTCGACCGTCCCCCAGATTTTCGAGCGAGATTAAACCGGCCCCGGCTCCCGTGCTCAATTCGGCAAGATGATGAAACGCCTGCGGCTCTGCCATACCAACCCCGCGCGCTATGTCACCCACTGTTGGATTACGGTCCAAATCAATAAGAACCAAAAAGCATACGACCGCCTCGGCTGTTATATTCGGGTGGCTCTGCTTAAAAAAATTAGCTGCACGTTCCAAAATCGCTTTATTATCCATCGAAAAATGCACTATCCCTTAATTGAAAACAGGCTCTTGGTATCTAAATTATACCTTATAAAGCTTTGACACCGCTACAAGTTTTAATCCGCACCTGCAAACCTTGCATGAAAATACCAAGGGTGTGATAGTCGTGGACCGAGTAAAGGAGCATATTCATGGATTGGGATAGACTACGTATTTTTCATACGGTTGCAGAAGCTGGCAGCTTTACAAATGCTGGCTCCCGGTTGAATTGCAGCCAGTCTGCCGTCAGCCGGCAAATCCGGTCCCTTGAAGAAAGCTTGAATGTTTCTCTGTTTACGCGCCATGCACGTGGGCTGGTCCTCACCCATGAAGGGCAGGAACTTTATAGCACCGCCCGCGATGTTGTGCACCGCATTGAAGAAACTGAACGCAGCCTGATGGAATCAAAAGAGCGTCCCTCAGGCTTGCTACGGGTAACAACCATGGTAACTTTTGGGGCTGTTTGGCTCACGCCCCACCTTGAGCTATTCATGGAAGAATACCCAGACATTGATATCCAGCTTAAACTAGACGATGAAGATCTTGATCTCGCGGCTGGCGAAGCGGATGTCGCTATCCGCCTGCATGAACCTGAGCAAGCTGACTTGATCCAGCGGCCCCTTGCCTCCTTCCATACCCATATCTATGCGAGCCCGGAGTATCTTGACCGCAAAGGCACACCGACCAGCCTTGAAGACCTAGATCATCATGATCTGATTGTTTTTGGTGCCAGCAGTGCCCCAACAATCATTGGTCTCAACTGGCTCCTTGAGGTAGGGAGCCCCTATAAAAAACGCCGTGCACGGTTACAGGTTAACAATCTTTATGGCATTCTTCATGCTGTGGAGGCCGGTATGGGCATTGCGGTTTTACCCGATTACCTCGTGCATAACCGGCAAAAACTTGTGCGTATTCTTCCAAACGTAGAAGGCCAACCTTTTAATAGCTATTATTGTTATGCCCCTGAACTGCGTGGCTCCTTAAGGGTGGCCCTTTTCCGAGACTTTATGGTGCGACAAATCCGTGCTGAAAGTAATATCTTGTAACATTTACATTCTGTGGCAAACGGCTTTAGGGCGCGTCAATAATTTCCGCTCTCTCAATAATATCGCCTTCCTCTAAAGCAAGGGCCACATCAAGGCCCTCGCTTACCCGCCCAAATACCGTATAGTGTCCATTAAGGTGTAAATTATAGGCCGTATTGATGAAGAATTGTGTACTACCAGTATCTTTACCAAGTGTCGCCAAACCCACAGTCCCTATTTTATGGTCGCTCGCAAACCATTCTGAACGAATATTGCCCCAGTCGTTTAAAGATGCATCTTCAATTTGACCAGCCTGCGCGACAAAGTTTGGAATAACCCGGTGCCATAACATGCCGTCCATTTTACCACTTTCAGCAAGCTGCATAAAACTAGTGCTCGTATAGGGTGCCTCAGCAACCATCGTGATGGTGATGTCCCCTTTACTAGTTTGCAGTTTCAATAACTTATTTTGGTAATAAGAAATTTGTTCTGCTGTTGCTGTGGGGCGCGTTATTGAGGTCACTTTAATCTGGGGATCAAGCGCCACCTGCGCATCGTGGCCACGCACTGTATTTTTATGTGTCTCAGCATACCCCTTTAATAATTGCCTTCCCTCTTCTGACTGCGCGAGGCTATTGATCGCCTTATACGCAAGATAATAGACATCTGATGTTAAAGCCTCAGTTGCATAAAGCCGAGCCTGCTCGGGAGAGCGCACCATCAAACTTGTAAGGGCTGCCGCCGCAACACCGTGTTCGGGAGCCTTAACCAATTGCTCAATCCTTGCAGTAATACCTATGTCATCAAGGTTACGGGACGCAAAAGCAGCAATCGCCAGCTGTTTTTCAGTCGGGGTTCCCTTTTCTAACAAACTTACAAGATGCTCTTTTGTCTCGGTGTTGCTCAGTTGCCCCATCGCCCGAACCGCTTCGGTACGGGTAGGCCCCGCGTCGGCTCTAGCCAGAGTAAGCAAAACATCCGCAGCAGCATTCCCAAACTGCGCCACAACACGAACAAGAAGCTTTTGTATAGCTTGATCGTCAGTAGCACCAAGAGCCGCCTTCATCTGTTCAAGGGTGTAAACCTCATCCAACGCCCGTATGCGGGTCAAAAGATAGGCATTTTCAAAGGCCACATTCGAGTTCTTTATTGCGTCTAAAATACCATCAAACGGCAACGCTTGTAATTCAGAAGCCAAAAGCCGCTTGTACGCAATATGCTGCAACAGGGCATAAACAGAAGCTGCATTCTGCGGGTCAAAGTGCTTTAACACTATCGGCGTAACGTCGGGGCCTCCTATAAATCCAAGTGCGATTAGAATTTTATTGATTTCCTCTGTTGTTTCCGCAATGAGCAACTGATCCATCAAGACCCCATCTAGTGCCCCTCCATAGCAATATGCAGCCCCTTCCAACGCGGAGAGACGTGCTGCCGAATCGCCCGACGCCAAAAACCTCACAAGCTTCCCACATCCTCCTATACCGCCAATTTGCCCAAGCATAGGAAGGGCTGACCATTCTTCTGCCTGAAGCGCTAGATCAAAAACAGGATTATGTTCATCACGTGCATCCGTTGCCGCCTTTAATTGAGGATAAAAAGAATTTTTTTCGCTGCTCTTTTCTTCAGCACATCCGCTAATAATACCAGTTAAAAGGCATATTGCTACGACAGCTTTATTAAAGTTCATTACAAGCCTCTCTTGACAAATATCTTTAATTACTAGCTTTTTTCTAAAATATCTTAGTCGGTATCCAGTTTAAAATGCAAGCCAATCACCAATGCGGCAGCTATCCCAATATAGCTATGCATTTTACGCATGGCTGATACGCTGCAAAAAAGGGTTTTCTAATACCCACACCACACCTATATACCCATCAACGCCGACGAACACGGTAGCGCTCCTCCCAGCCTTCCAAGTCGGCGAGATACTTAGTTTTGAGTATAGTATTGAGTTTTGGCGGTTACGCCATAAAGACCGGTCCCGAGATTTCCTCCCCCCTCCCCCCACTTCCCCCTCGGGACCGGCCCTTTTAATAAGGCGCGCAGGATTTTCTACCCATTAGGCTATAAATTTCACAGCTCTGGGTTTGCAGGAATGTTTTTTATCACCTAGATTTTTTCAAAACAATGAACCAAGATGCCTATCATGCTTGATGGTAGTATCTTTAAAGATGGCTGCAATAATAACACTCATAGAGGATCTAACAAAAATATGCGGCCCCTACAAACCACCATTGCCGCCATCTGTTTTTTGTTAAATTTCAGTGCTCTAAAGGCAGAAGATTTTATCTTATCTTTGGATAACGAGGATGACAGCTATTTTGTGACGCTTCTTGGCGCCGCCCTAAAAGCTGCAGACGGCAACCATAGGCTTCGTACACACACCTATAAACCCGCCTTACCACAAAGCCGCATTATCAGAGCAATGCTCGATGGCACCACCCGTGTGAATGTTATTTTTACTGGGCACAGCAAGTACCGTGAAGCGCTTCTAGTGCAAATTGATATTCCTTTGCTGCGGGGCCTTCTTGGCTACAGAGTTTTTGCGATAAAAGCCAAAAATACACCGCTTTTAAGCAGCCTTACCTCGCTTGATGACCTTATAGAGAATGTACCAATTGGGTCTGCCACCAGTTGGCCTGATACCGTTATTTTGCGGCATGCAGGCTTTGACATAAAGACAAGCACTATTGATACTTTATGGCATATGCTTGACCGCGATAGATTTATGGCACTGCCCCTCAGCATCAATGAAATACAGGCGAAGTTAGCCCGCTTTAAAAGAACAACACCTACAAGCACTATCCTTACTGAAAAGACCCTTATGCTTTATTATCCCTTTGGTTCTTTTTTCTATGTAACGCCTGATGACAGCCACCGAGCAACTATTATTGAGCAAGGCTTGAAGCGCTTATATGAAACTGGCGAGTTTCTTAAAATCTTTTATGATGATCCAGACATTAAAAAAGCTTTAGACGAACAACAGTTTTACAAGCGTCAAATCATCCCTCTTGAAAACCCGCTCCTGAGTGATCGTGTTAAAGCTATTCCTGCACAATATTGGCATACGTTTGAGAACCAGCAACCAGCAACCAGCAACCAGCAACCAGCAACAAAGAATAGTCGGTAATTGAAATTAATTAGCAAGTTTCTGGCTTTTTGCTTTTGCGGCAGCCACGGTCTTTTCCATAATTTTCATAAGACCCTGCTCCTCCATCAACACATCAAGAGCAGCGGCAGTTGTACCGCCTGGGCTTGTTACTCTGCGCCGAAGTTCTTCTGCCGGGGTGGCCATGTCTGCCGCAAGTAATTGACCTGACCCAATAACAGTTTGCCGGGCGAGAGCCGTTGCTACCCGTACATCAAGTCCTGCTGATACACCTGCCGCTGCCATACATTCCACCATATAGAAAATATACGCGGGGCCACTCCCTGATACGGCTGTCACCGCGTCCATCTGGCTTTCGCGTTCAATCCAGAGAGCTTGCCCTGTCGCCGCGAGCAGGTCGCAGGCAAGGTTTTTATTCGCCGCTGAAATGCCAACCTCCGCTGTCACCCCGGTAACCCCCGCGCCGATTGCAGCAGGAGTGTTTGGCATAGAACGGATATAAACAGCCTCTGCCGCAACACCGCGCTTCATTTGCGCCAGCGTGACCCCGGCGGCAATTGATATAACAAGGCTATCTGCTGTGATAATACCTGCTACTCCTGAGAGCACACTATTCATAACCTGCGGCTTTACAGCAAGAATCACCGCCTTCGCCTTAAGGCCGGTTGGTAATGCCTCCAGCGTCTCAACAAAATGTTTCTTGGGGACAGTCTCAAACGACCCTACAGGCTTTGACGGATTGACAATATAGAGAGAAAGAGGATCAAGCCCTGCTTTCAACCAGCCTTCTGCGAGTGCCCGCCCCATGTGTCCGCACCCAAGCAGAACCAGAGGAGCCTTTGGTGTGATTATATCCTGCATAATAACCCTTTGCATACGCATGCTGTCATAGAAAAGCGGATAAAGCATAGCCTTACCCGCCCTCTAATCAATAGACGTCAGAATAAATTCTAACCGCTAACGCACTCTTTTACAAAAATACTCAGAACCAACTCAGAACTAAACTCAGAACCAACTCAAAACATAACCCCTCGGGCAGAACCTCAGACATTTGCCTATGCACTGCCTACGCATTCAAGCATGGCGGCTTCGATCGCGTCTTCCGGAGATTGTCCGCCCCACATAACAAACTGGAACACCGGATAAAAACGCTCACACTCCCCAAGCGCCGTTTCCACCATTGTCACGAGATGATCCTCCCCAATACCCCCTAAGAATGGATCATTTGCTAAACTCGCGTGACGGTATAAAAGCGCCTTTTCCTCGGCCCAAAATTCAAAATGACCGATCCACATTCTTTCATTTATCAACCCTATAGTTTGATAAATATCAGCCTTACGTCCCTCTGGAACTTTAAGATCAAACAAACAAGCAAACTGAAGTGTTTTAAAATCTTCCCGCCAAAAAACACGGAGTTGCAAATCCGTATATTCGCCCGAGATAAACATTGTCAGTTCATCGTCACCTTGGCGTTCAACAGCCCAATCATTGGCCCCGGCCAATTGCTCGGCCATATCAACAGGATTAATGGTGGATACGTCAGAATGTCCGGTATTAAGTGTCGTCATCTCAACTCCCCTTGGAGATGCCTCTGCCGGACGCCTGCCAGCAAAAACAATTGCTGTTAGCGCCTTAGTATTGATCTACCAGAAACACGAAATCTGGCTCCCTACTAACTATAAAACACTAAATATAGGGTGCCAGTCCCGAGTCCTGCATGCAAGAAAATATTACGTTTTTCTGAAAAATATCTGTGGAAAACTTGCTCAGGCCGTTGCTCTTGACTTGGGATTTTAGGCGTATTTTCAGCCTGTTAGATTCGCTTTTTCATGCAAAGAATC
>Ga0316208_1000870_pt1 | contig 32470 bp, 29 predicted proteins | sample 3monopyrite_MG_FD_204944 | JGI IMG/M metagenome (GOLD analysis project Ga0316208, IMG submission 204944) | Microbial mat bacterial communities from mineral coupon in-situ incubated in ocean water Damariscotta River, Maine, United States -... | ecosystem: Environmental > Aquatic > Marine >...
GACTCTTGAAGATGAGTTCCGAGGATCGGCTCGCCGAATTGCGAAAGCCTGAAGTGCGAAAGACCCTGCTCGAGGAAGAGTCTCTCGAGGGCAACATCCCCGGCGTCACCACGATGATCACGAGCGCGTGGAACATGATGTACCCGATGGGTACGCCGCCTAACTACGAGCCCGGTCCGGAAGACACGATCGAAGCGAAGGCGGCGGCCGCCGGCGTTGCGCCCGAAGCCTACGCCTACGACCTCATGCTCTCGGGCGAGTTCATCTACCTGCCCTTCCTGGGTTATGCGAACGGCAGCCTCGAAGACATCCGCACGATGATGCAGCACGAGAAGGCCGTCTTCGGACTCTCGGATGGCGGTGCCCATTGCGGCCTCGTCTGTGATGCGAGCATGCCGACGTTCCTCTTGACCTACTGGGTTCGCGATCGCGATGCCTCGAAGGGGGAACGACTCCCCCTCGAATGGGTCGTGCAGCAACAGACCCAGAAGACCGCAGCGTTTTACGACATGCACGATCGTGGCGTGGTCGCACCGGGCATGCGCGCAGACCTGAACGTGATCGACTTCGATGCGCTTCATATCCACGGACCGGAAATGGTCGACGACCTACCGGCGAATGGAAATCGACTCATTCAGCAGATCGATGGCTATCGCTACACGGTCAAGAGTGGCGAAGTGACCTACGAGAACGGCAAGCCCACGGGCGTTCTGCCGGGCCGGTTGGTTCGCGGACCGCAGGCGTCGCCCTCGGCTTGAACCGGGGCGGATTCGCCGTCGTGCTCTGAGCAAAGCCGACTCGAGGACCGGGAATCGCGGGGCGCGAAGAACGACGAGGGCGCGGGACTGAACAGGATCCAGTCCGCGCCCACGCCGCGTGCACTGTTGTGCAATCCACGCGCTGGCGTCAACCATTTGGGCGATGGTTTGCGGTGACGCCAGCCGATCCGCACGGATCGTGTGGATCACTTCCCAATCTAACGATGATCGGTAGCCCCACAGTGACCCGATCGGACAAAGGGAGTGACCCGATCGGCCAATCTTTCGGATCCGCTTCGAGGGTCCCTCTGGGAACCCCTCGGTTCCTAATCATCTCTGGTCGTCTCAGTCGTCTTTCAGAAAGCGCCCAGGAGACATGCCCGTCCAGCGTCGAAAGGCGCGATGGAACGAACTCGTATCCGAGAACCCGAGCTCGTCTGTGATTTTTTCGACCCCGATTCCAGATCGCAAACGATCGATCGCCCGGTCCCGCCGGAGCTCGTCTCTCTGATCACGGAACGTCGTCCCCTCTGCAGCCAGCCCCCGCGAAAGACTCCGCTCACTCATTCCCAACTGACGCGCGACTTTGCGCGCGCTCAATCCGAGCGCCGCGTCGCTCTGTCCCTCATAGAGCCAGCGGACCCGCTGCGTCAGCGGCGGTGCGAGTCGTTGGGCCGGGAGTGAGTCGGGCTCGCCAGCCTCTTCGGTCGGCATCAGCGCATCGAACTCGGCGCGATCGGCATCCGCCGCTTCCCGCTCCCGCTCGATCTCCCCGGCATCGACGCGCACGCCCTCCGGTGGCGTTAGATGGATCCGAAAGGCCGCCTCACGTTCCTGATAGGTCAGCACAACCCGCGCATCCCAACCCATCATGCGCGGCGCCGCCGCCAAGATCCCTGCGAAGAGGCGATATACGGCGACCGAAACCCGCGACTCCGGCGGCATCGTGAGCGATTGAATCACGCCCCCTTCGACATTCGTCGTCGTGGCGCGCGTTCCGCGAAAGAGGGATGGTCCGTACCAGCTCGAACCCAGGTAATACAGCGTGTGCGGACGGCCGTAGCGCGTAGCGAGCATGGCGAGCACACCCGGCGGCTTGCGGGAGATGCGCTTGCCGAAAGACTCCATCGCGTCGTAGCCACCTAAACGATCGGCAATACGCTCGACGATTGTTGCGAAATCATCCCAGGAACACCGACGCCCGGAGAATTTCCCCAGGTTCTCCGTCGACAAAGCGGTGCCATCGAGCAACCCCTCAGTTGACTCGCCCTCCGCCACCAGGTGTTCGAAGAGGGCTGATACGACGAAGACCGCGACATCAGACATGGACCGGATTCGACTCCCCAAGAACGCCGGTTGGGTCGTGCTTACGCACTCTAGCCTGAATCGCATCGTCTGTGCGGAGGAATCGTCGACCTGACTCATCATCAGAATCGACGTTAGGCGAGCACCCCTGCGCCCTAGCGCTTGTGCTCCGGGCTATGGAAATCCGTCTTGCAGCCCGCGGCCCACACGTCGGGCTGATTTCCGTGGGATGGAATTCCACCCGCGTCCTTCAACATGCGAGCGAGGTGCAGACAATTCCAGACGAGGAACGTGGTGTTCCGATTCGTGAAGTCGTTTTCGGGACCACCCGACCCGGGATCCATATACGAAGGCCCCGGCCCTGCCTCGCCCATCCAACCCGCATCCGCCTGAGGTGGGACGGTGTACCCGATATGCGAGAGCGAGAAGAGCATGTTCATCGCGCAATGCTTCACGCCGTCTTCATTGCCGGTGATCAACGCTGCGCCGACCTTCCCGTAGTCCCGGTACTGACCCTTCTCGTTGAGCAAATGTGTGTAGCCGTACATCCTTTCGAGGACGCGGTTGCAAACGGAAGTCTTCTCCCCGAGCCAAACAGACGATCCGAGAATCAAGATGTCGCAGGCATCGATTTTCGCCTGGATCGTCGGCCATTCATCCCTATCCCATTCGTCGGTCTCCGACATGTCGAGTCCGAGGCCCGCCGGAATCTCATAGTCGACCGGCCTGAGGACCTCCGTCTCGACTCCGTTCGCCTGAAAGATGCGCTCCGCGACACCGATCAAACCCTCGGTATGGGAAAGCTGCGGCGTGCGGCTCAGCGTGCAGTTGAGAAAGAGCACCTTGAGATCGTCGTAGGTTGCGGGGGCGGCGGTGCATTGATGTTCAGTGATCTTCGTGAGCTGATCCGTCATGGGTTCTCCTCAAACTGGCCTTAAGAAAGGGGACGCCTATCAACACGCGATCGCGACCGATTTGGTTACAACGTCTCAAGGAGCGAACCCGACGCTCAGTCTCCCTCTTCGTGGGAGCTGAACGTGAGCCGGACGCGCGACTCGTGAACCGGCACATGCTCACTTGCGACATCCGGCGTCTCGGCATCGACCCGCGCGACGTAGGCTCCGTAGCGAGAAGCGAGGGGAAAAGCGCTGATGCCATGGGCAACCGTGCTGATCAACACGGTGAGCGCCACGACGGCTTCGATCTGGTGCCCGGCCTCAAAGTGGCCCTCCTCGACGACGATCAGCATATAGAGGATCGAAGCGAGACCTCTCGGGCCGAACCAACCGATGAACCCAAGGCTCGCAGGCATGAGGCCCGATCCCAGAAGCGAAAGGCCGACCGGGATCATGCGTACGAGGGTCAAACTGAGCAAGGCGTAGGCGAGATGGCGCGGCGCGAGTTCCGTCACGACATCCGGCAGGATCACGGCGCCAAAGAGCAGGAAGACGAGCAGCGTCAGAAGCTGCCCCTCCGCTTCGCCGAAATCGTGGACGCATTCGCAGATATCGCGCGCGGTATTGCCGAGGGTCAGGCCACAAACGAAGGCGGCGATGAATCCGTTTCCACCGACCATCTCCGCACCGGCGTACGCCAGCACCGAAAGCGAGAGCGCACTCAGATGTTGAAACGAAGGACTCATCCATTCCGCGTGCGTCGCACGCGAAACGACCTGCCCGCCGCCATAGCCCACGAGTGCTCCAACGATCGGCGCGAGCCCGACCTGGAGTAGTCCAAAGCGAATCCACGACGAGGCCTCCCCGCCCATCGCGCCTGCGAGTGAAATCGCAAGCAGCACGACCGGAAGCGCGATTCCGTCATTCAGTCCGCTCTCGACATTCAGCGTCTGCCGGATTCGGACCGGGACGAGCGGACTGCTCACGACCGCCTGACCTAACGCTGCATCCGTCGGCGCGAGAATGGCCGCGAGCACGAGCGCCTCCCAGATCCCAAACTCGGGAAAAAGACCAAGCGCGAGCGCGGCGCCCAGGAAAAAGGTGAGAGGCAAACCGATCGCGAGCAATCGAAAAGGGAGACTCGCGGACGCGCGTAGGCTTTTGAGATCGATTCGCGAGGCATCGGTGAAGAGCACGAGAATGAGCGCCAACTCACCGAGGCCGTCGAGCAGCGGATTTTCAAGGGGGAGATCGATCCAATCGAGCCCCCAGCGACCGACCCCGATTCCGAGGAGAACGAAAACCATCGGCGGCGTGACGATCCCGCGCTCGGCGCGCCGTGAAATGGCGCCGAAGGCGAGCAGTGCGAGCGCGATGGCCACCATCAATGCGTTCTCGTTCATCCCGCGCCTCCACCCTTTCGATCGACGTTCATTCCCACAGACTGATCATCCCATACGCGAAAGGACGGAAACGGTTTCACCTCGATCGACATCGCGGGCCATCGTTCCGGGAGTCGATACCCTATCCGGCAACCCCGCCGCGGTCATGCTCGGCGTAAGCCAATCGGGGCGCAATGAAGGCCCAGTAAGGGAGAGTCGATTATGAGTGATTTCTTGTCCTGGCAGGTCGGCGACGTCCGCATCACGCGCATTCAAGAGTCCGAGGAGAGCGGACTCGAGTGGGTGCTCAAGGATGCAACGCCCGAGAACCTGAAGACGATCGATTGGCTTGCCCCCCATTTTATTGACGAGAAGGGCGAAGCAACCTGGAGCATCCACGCACTGGTCCTCGAAGTGGGGAACCGGCGGATCATCGTCGACACCTGTGTGGGCAATGACAAGAACCTCCCCATGCCGCTTTGGAACCAGCTCTCGGGTTCCTTTCTGGCGGACCTCGAACGCGCGGGATTCCCGCGCGAATCGATCGACACGGTTCTCTGTACCCATCTTCACGTCGACCACGTGGGCTGGAACACGATTTTTGAAGACGGCGCCTGGAAGCCGACCTTCCCCAACGCGCGCTATCTCGTCGCTCGAGAGGAATGGGCGTATTGGCAAGAGCAGGACGATGACTTCACTGAAGCCGTCTTCTCCGAATCAGTTCGCCCCGTCGAGGCGGCGGGCCTGATCGATCTCGTCGACAAGGACGCCCGGATCACCGACGAAGTCCGACTCGAGCCGACGCCGGGGCACACGCCCGGCCATGTCTCGATCCACGTTGCATCTGGCGGACAGAACGCGGTGATCACCGGCGACATGACCCATCATCCCTGCCAACTCGCCCACCCCGAATGGGGCTCGCCCGTCGACGCGGATTTCGATGGGGGCATCGCGACGCGAGAGGCCTTCTACGACCGCTATGCCGACGGCGAAACCCTGGTCATCGGAACGCATTTCGCGACGCCGACCGCCGGTCGAGTCGTTCGGGATGGCAAGACCTATCGGCTCGACACGGACTGAACGCGACGTTTTCCCTAGGCGCGTCGTTCTGCCTGCGTGCGCCTAACGCTTCCCGCGAAGCAGGCGGCCCGGACGTGCACCCGTCGGTTCGCCGCCTCGGAACGTGACTTCGCCTGCGCAGATCGTGTAGTCGAAGCCCTTCGCGCGCTGCACGATGCGCGAGGCGCCCGTCGGAAGATCGTCGATCACTTCGGGAAGCTGCAATTCGACGGCGGCGAGATCGATCACGTTCAAGTCGGCGCGCTTGCCCACTTCGACGGTTCCGCGATCGCCGAGGCCGTAGAGGTCGGCGCCCTCCTTCGACATCATCTTCACCGCCGAAGCAAGGTCGATCTTCGCGCCGCGGGTTCGATCTCGAACCCAATGCTGAAGAACAAAGGCCGGCCAACTCGCATCGCAGATCATGCTGCAATGGGCGCCCCCATCCCCCAACCCGAGCACGCTCAGGTCGTCTCGCATCATCGTTTCGACCGCGTCGAGATTGCCTTCGGCATAACCCGTGAAGAACACCGCCAGGACGCGGGTCTTCCCGTCGGTCGATTTCTCAGCCAGGTCGACCATCGTGTCGAAGAGCAGCTCCATCGGGTCGACCCCCATCGCTTCGGCGCGCGCGCCGATGGAGTCCTTCTCGTCGGGTTCGAAGACGACTTCGTCCTCCATCGCGAAGGTGCTGTGGATGGCGGGACCGAGGATCAGCATGCTCGGGTTGTTCTCGCCCGAGGCCTCAATGATCGCGCTCCGCGTGTCCGGATCTCGCAGCGCGTCGACGCGCGCCTGCCCCTCGAGCCCAGCGATCGCCCCTTGGTAGGCCTCGGTATAGGAGAACGGGTTGAACGTATCGAGGGAAAGCATCAGACCCGACCCGCGACTGAGCACCTGCGGAATCACGGTCGCCCCGGCCTTCCCTGCGTCGCGACACTTCTCGAGCACTTCCTTCCACTCGTCCGGGTAGGGATGGTTCTGTGGTGCCGAGAACGTCACCTTCGCGCCGGTCGCCAGACTGATATCCCGATAGAGATCCACTTCGCGCGGAATCGCGCCAGCCTCTTCATTGCCGCCGCCCGCCGGAACCGTCTGGAGAATCTCTCCGCCGCCATCGACGACCGCCTGGGTCAACACCGTCAGCTCTTCCGCGGGAGCGAAGGTTCCGGGGACCGGCTCTCCATGAATACTCGTATGCCCCGGCAATCGATTCGTCGAGAAAGCGAGCGCGCCCGCTTCGACGGCTTCCTTAACAATCGCCGCCATGCGCTCAAGGTCTTCCGCGGTCGCCGGTTCCTGGTCAGCCCCGCGCTGGCCCATCACGTAGACGCGAAGCGCGCCATGGGGAATCTGGGTCGCGATATCGATTGTGCGCGGCAGCTTGTCGAGCGCATCGAGATATTCGGGGAAGGTCTCCCAATCCCAGGCGATCCCTTCATGAAGCGCTGTCCCCGGAATATCTTCGACGCCTTCCATGAGTTCGATCAACCATTTCCGTTCATCGGCCTTCGCCGGCGCGAAGCCCACGCCGCAATTCCCCATCACGACGGTCGTCACACCATGCCACGAAGACGGCGTCAGGACCGGATCCCAGGTCACCTGCCCATCGTAGTGGGTATGCACATCCACGAAGCCCGGCGTCACTAATCGGCCCTTCGCGTCGATCGTTTCCGCTCCCGGGGCCTCGAGGGTTCCGGCGCCGGCGATCTCTCGAATAACACCCTCATCGACCAGAATGTCGGCATCGCGCACGGGCGCGCCCGTCCCATCGACCAGACTCGCGTTTCGGATCAGTAGCTGACTCATTGGATCATCACTCCATGGCGGGAAACATCGGTGTCGTCGTCGGCATCGCTTGTCGCCGACGGCTGCGGATTAGGGCGTGTACCAGATCGGCGACGTGTAGGCGCGATCCTGAGTCGTCATAGGCACTTCGTCACTCATCTTCACGCCGAAAAATTTCGCGTCGTGCGCCGTCCATCGCGGCTTCGGGATTTCGATCACGCGCACATAATAGAAGGCGCGCTCCTCCGCATCGAAGTCGGGATCCTTCCAGAACGCCGAGAGCGAATTCGCGCCGATCGTGTTCGTATAGGTCGCGTTCTCGACATCCACGGTCGAACCGACGGGCTTCTTGGCGCGCCCCTTGAAGCCGATGCGCCGTCCGTCAGAAACAGCGACGTCGAAAACCCGCTCCTGGGTTTCGCCATCATCGTCGACCCAACCCTTCACGATCTGAACCCGATCGAGATTCGCCCCCTCCGGATCGCGCAGCGCCGCGACCAGGAATGTCGGCGCCTTGCGCCAACCCGAAGCCTTCTCGATCCCCGCCGCCGTCAGATCTCCCCCCATCGGAACGCCCTTCGCATAACCGAGTCGCGCGAGGTCCGGTGTCGCCTCGTCGCCTTCCTCGAATTCGAAACCACCGAAGAAGCGAACCGTCATGCGCGGACCGGTCGTCGCGTAGGTCTCGCGGCGCAGCATCGCTTCAAAGATCGCTTCGCGGGTATTCTCGCGAGCCCAGACCGCGGCATAGCCCGAAGCCGCCATCTCCCACTCGTACCACTGAACGGCGTCGGTCGTCGTACTGAATGAGTCGAGGACCTCAGCCGAGACATCGCTCAGGTCGATGTCACCCACCTGATCATCCGGGACGGGCGGAAAGAGCGGCGCCTCCCACCGTGATGCGGATGCTTCGGTCTTGGTCGCCTTGCCCCAGAAATTGTCTTCGCCGGCGGTGCCGAGGCCCGTATGCGCATCGGTGCTCCCGATCAGGCCGAACTTGAAAGGATTGACCCCAAGAGATTGCTCAAGCGCGAGTCCGTTCTTGAGCGCCGGTCGCGCGTATTCCGCAGCGAAATACTCGTCCTTATGTCCCGCGGCGCCGAGGGCGGCGCGATCCCAGGTTTCGTAGTCGGCGAACTCATCGTTAGGCGAAAGGAATGGATGCGCCTCGCTGTCGCCTTTGTATTGCGTCACCTCGACGAGGGGCTCACGTTGCGCGCGCTTTTCTGCGTAGGCGCGATCGATCGGTTCCCCGGCCGAGTTCTCAAGGGCGAACATCAGGCCGCCACTCACATTCGAGTTATGCGGGATGGCGAGGATCCGCCCCGAGGTCTTCGCTTCATAGTCATCCATGAAAGCCCAAAGCGACTCGGGTCGCGGGTCATCGAAAGAGCTGGTGGGAATAACCTGGCTCGCGCGATCCCCCGCGTCCGCAAAGATGACATTCCTGTGCAGGTTCTTGCCGCCAGGCGTCGACGTCCACTCGAAGCCAATAAAGGCCGTGAATCGTCCGGGATCGTTGAATCGGTCGGCATTCGCGACGACGCGACTCCAGGCCGTCTCTTCGACCGCCTGACTGTCGATGATGTCGCGACCTTGAAGCAAGGAGAGGCCGAAGTCGGCGAAGACCTTCATATGCTCTCCGGACGAGCGCCACTTTGACCAGCGCTTCCCGGTCTCCGTCTTCATCAGGACATCGTCCTGCCGGTCGAGCATATTCATCACGCCGAGATACTCCGCGTGATCGCTCAACAGGATGAAATCGAGGGGCCGCCTGAGGCGAACCTCCATCCCGTTATGCGCCTCGACGGTTTCGCCCCGGGAGAAGCGATAGACCTGTTCGGGGTCGATGCGTCGATTGCCCATATTGCCCGCATCCGCCGACCAACTCGAATGGATGTGGGTGTCGCCGAAATAGACGTTGCGCGGGAATTCCTCTGCGCCGTAGGGCGAGTAGGAATCGTCCGCCGCAGCCGCGGTCGTCGCCGAGATCACGAATGGGGTCGCAAGACCGACAAGGCAAAGCAGAAGCGTAGAACGCGTGGCGCGAAGCATCGAATTTCCTCCAATCGACGGCCCTCGATCATGGCGCATCGACTGACGGGCGGCGACCGGGCGGCCGCCGTTTCGACGCCCTCAGAAGATTTCGTGCTCTTCCGTCAAGAAGACGCGGCAATTCGGCAGATCGAGAAACTGCGACTCGTCCTCGATCAGCGCCCGCGCACCCGCAATCGCAGCCTCGCTCCCATCCCCACCCAGCGACTCAAGGTCCTCGAACCAGACCTCGGTAATTCCGTCGTAGGCGGGGCCCGCGCCGCGGGGCGCGCGAACGCCCTCGCTAATCTCATCCGGCAGGGAATGACTCTGCACATAGCGCTTCATCATGGGAAGGCTCTCACGCACCTTTCGAACGAGGGGGCCGTGTTCATCGAGCCATCGCGCCTGAAACTCTTCGCGAGTGAGGCCGGGCTTTCGCTGGCAGCAGAAGACGAGCTTGATCATTCATTTCTCTCCAGGCTCCGCGCGCGAAGCGACTGAGGGGTTCCCTTCGAATCAGGCGTGGATGACCCCGCCTCCATCGACGTGAATCGTTTGGCCGGTAATGAAGGACGAGTCCGGTCCGCAGAGGAAGACGGCCGTTCGGCCGATGTCTTCCTCGCAATCGCCGTGTCGGCGAAGCGGCGTATTCGCGAGGCTCGCCGCGGCGAGTTCCGGATTTTCCGCGCGGAAGCGTTCAGTCGCTTCGGTTGAAGCCGTCGGACAGATCACGTTCACATGGATTCCATCCGGGCCCCACTCCTTCGCAGCCACACCGCTCATCGAGCGAAGCGCTTCCTTGGAAGCGCCGTAGATCATGAAGCCCGGATGGCGATCGACGCCCGCGACGGAACAAACGTTGATGACTCGCCCCGAGCTGCTTGCCTTGAGATAGGGGTGACAGCCCTTCATGAACCAGAAGCTGCCCCAGACCTCAACGCCCAACTGCAACTCGATCTGATCATCGTCATGCTCAAGGAAACTCCGGAACGCCGTATCCGGTCGCGCGCCGGTTGCGCAGTTCACGAGAATATCGATCCCGCCATAGATCTCGGCGGTCCGTGCAATCGTCGACTCGACATCTTCTTTCCGAGTCACATCGCATTCAACCCAGGTCGCTTCGAGGCCGAGACCCCGAATCTCTTGCTCCGTCGCGGGCCCCGTCTCCGTGTTGATCTCGGCCAACACAACAGAGGCACCCTCTCTCGCAAGGGCAAGCGATATTCCGCGCCCGACGCCTCGCGCCCCGCCAGTCACGATCGCGACGCGCCCATCCAGAATGCCCATCTCGTGCTCTCCCTGTTGCCTGGTTAATCGCGTGTTCGTTCCGCGTCCGCGTCAGCCTAGCTTCGCGATGACCTGATCGTGGAAGCGCGCGAGTTCGTCGGGCAGCGCCCCGTCGAGTTCTCCCTTGGGCGGCAAGACGACCACGCGTTCCGCCCCCAGCTCCGCACAAAATTCCGCCGTCTCAAGCGCCGTCTTCGCGTCGCTTGTGCTTGTAAGCGTCAGCCCCACCGCATCTCGCGATCGTCCTGCTCGTTCGGCTTCTTCCATCACGATCGGCCAGAGCCGCGCGAGTTCCTCCTTGTCGGGCCCGCGCGTCGACCAATGGGGATAGAACTCGTCTCCCAATCGGCCAGCGCGACGCGCCGCCGCATCGCTATGTCCGCCGATCATCAGCGGGACGCCCCCGGGCTGTGGAGGTTTCGGGTTGCTCAGGACAGCGTCAAAGTTGAAATAGTCGCCGTGAAAGGACGAGACCTCTTCCGTCCAGAGCGACTTCATGATCTCGATCCACTCATTCGCACGACGGCCGCGATCCGTGAAGTCCTGACCGAGATCCGCAACTTCTTCCTTGACCCAACCGACGCCCACCCCGAGCGTAATCCGGCCCTTCGCGTAGGTGTCGAGAGTCGCGACCTCTTTCGCCAGGATGATCGGATGGCGCTGGGGAAGGATCAGCATCGAGGTCCCGATACGAATCGTCGACGTCGAGGCTGCGATCAACATCATCAACACCAGCGGGTCCGGCATATTGGAATCCGCCGGCAGCGGTGTTCGCCCCGTCGTCTTGTACGGGTATCGCGAATCGTATTCCGCGTGCATCACCGCATGGTCGATCGTCCAGATCGACTCGAAGCCCATCGATTCCACGAGCTGCGAATAGCGCACCACGAAATCGGGATCACCGATCGGCCCCATCTGAGGTGGCGGAATGCGAATACCGAATTTCATGCTGATCGACTCCTAGGAACCAGGCGTTAGAGATTAGGCGTGCTGCGCACGGAGCAACTAGAACTCGGCGAGACGCTCGGCGGTGTCCTGAATCTCCGGGAACTCACGTTCCAGTTCGGCCTCGAGGGCCGCTTCGACGCCCTGCCCTTCCTGGGCCAAACCGTAGAGCGCTTTCATGGCCGCGACGGCTGCGCGGGAATTGCCGGCGATCGCCGCGGCGCGTTCGGCAACCAGCCGATCGAGGGCGTCCTTGTCTGCGACGAAGGCATTCGCCACACCCATCTCGACGGCTTCCGGTCCCTTGAACGTTCGCGCGGTAAAGGAAAGCTCCTTCGCCCGGCGCACGCCGACCGCTTGCGCGAGGGTCTGACTCATTCCCCAGGTCGGTCGCAGGCCGAACTTGGTATGCGTGTCGCCGAATTTCGTATCGGCCGTCGTCAGGACGAAATCGCAATGGAGTGCGATCTCGAGCGCGCCGGTAAAGCAAGCGCCATGAACTTTCCCGATCACGGGGACCGAACCGTTTCGCAATGCGAGGTAGGCGCGGCGCGCCGGCGCATCGAAGACGTCGCCGATCTTGCCCGCCTGAGGATCGATTCCCTGAAGCACGCGCAGGTCGACCCCCGCTGAGAACGCGCGCCCCGCGCCTTCGAGGACGATGACGGCAACGTCTTCGCGCGTATCCGCGGCTTCGACGAGCTCGGCGACTCCCGAGAGCATCTCGGGGCGAAAGGAATTGAGGGCATCCGGACGATTGAGCCGGATCGTCAGAATTCGATCGACGTGCTCGATTTCGAGCATCTCCGTCGGGGATTCGAGCGGCGCGGTCGCAGTCGGGTTGTCTGTGTTGGCCATGCGGGTTCGGTAGCAGATGCATTCGAGCCCGTCATTGCAGCCCGTCATTCACGACAGATCAGACGGAACTGACGTCCGCATCGGCGGAGGTGGGGTCGGAATCCGACGTCGGGTTTCGTCGCGCCTCCGCTGCCGCGACGTTTTCATCCGCGGCCCGCCGTCGACTCGCGAGGCGGTTCGCATGAACCCGTTCCCGGGCCGCCGTCGCGCGCTTCCCAAGGGCATCAATCGCGGTTTCCGCCGTCACCGCCGGCAGCCGGATCGGCCCGACTTCTACACCTTCTTCGAGCTTCGGCATGCTCTTCCGCATACCCGGTGTATTCGTCGGCCCCGGCACAAAGGACAGAACATCCACATCGTGTTCCTTGAGCTCATACCAGAGGCTCTCCCCTAACACGAGGTTGAATGCCTTCGTCGCCGCGTAATTCGCATAGCCCGGCGAGCCCTGGAGGGCGGTGCCCGAGGCGATCAACATCAGGCCGCCTCGTTTGCGCGCCGCCATCTCGAGGCCGAAATGATGTGTGAGCGTCATCGCGGCGTGGCAATTCACATCGACCGCGCGATGAAGATCTTCCAGGTCTTCGTCGAGGAAGGATCCCTCGAGGCCGATCGCTGCGTTGCAGATCACGAGGCCGACTTCGATCTCGGCCCGTGTCACAATCGCACTCACACCCGAGAGAAAGTCGCGCCGCGCGAGGTCGACCGGGGCCGCCCAGGTCGCCACATCGAATTCCTCCGCAACCTGCTGCGCCGCCTCACGAACCGCCTCTTCTTGTACGTCCACGAGCAGGACATTCAGTCCACGCGACGCGACCGAATCGGCGAATGCGCGCCCGATCCCTTGGGCCGCGCCTGTAATGAGGGCGGTCGGCCCATATCGTTCGCGGAATGCGCGTGCCTTCGGCGAATCTTTGCGCGGACTCATCTTGTCTCCAGACGTTCAGCCCGTTCGATGATCTCCATCGCCGAGCGTTCGAGAACCACACCACCATCGACCGGAATGATCCGCGCCGTGATGTAGTCGCTTGCGTTCGAGCAGAGGAAGAGCGCCGCGAGTGCGATGTCCCGCGGTTCACCGAGCCGAGCACGAGGCGTCCACGCCGCGAGCTTCTCCCCGATCCCCGGATTTCTCGCGAGCAGGTTTTCCTTCATGTTCTCGGTGGTCACAGCACCCACGCGGATTCCGTTAACCCGGACTTCCGGCGCGAATTCCATCGCCATCATGCGCGTCATCTGTTCGAGCGCCGCCTTCGCACCGCCGTAGGGAATCGATCCAATATTGGCCGCGCGTGAGAAGCCCGACGAAATATTGACGACGGCACCGTCCCCGCGCTTCTTCATCTCCGGCGCCGCAGCGCGGGTCATATAGAAAGGAGCACGGAAGTTGAGACCCAGGGCCGCCTCAAAGTGCTCTTCCTTCGCGTACTTCGTGGGAATATGCCCGCCGCCCCCCGCGTTATTCACAAGCAAGTCGACGGCCCCGAAACGGTCAAGCGTCGCCTCGATCACGCGATCCGCCGCATCCTCTTCCGTCAAGTCGAGCGCGAGCGCAAGTCCCTCACCGCCAGCCGCCTCGATTCCGGCCACAGTCGCCTCGACCTGAGAGGCTGTTCGCGCGACACAAACAACACGCGCACCGACCTCCGCGAAAGCGCTCGCCGTTGCCGCCCCGATTCCGCGTCCGGATCCCGTAACGATCGCAACGCGGTCATCGAGCCGGAACGCGTCGAGGATCCCGCCGCTCATGCTTGCTTCTCGTCGGCAACATCATCCGCGTCCGCAGGCGAGGATTCCGGAGCATCGTCCTCATCCCAACCGAAGCGATCAAAGAGCACCGCAAGGTTCGTCCGAATCGCGTCGCTTTCGAGACCGAATTGCTCGAGGCTGTAGTCGTGCTTCGCGTTGTGTTTGCGTTCCCGTTTCCCTTGAGCCTCGAGCGTCTCGCGATAGGCGTCGCTCATCGGAAGATCGAGGTCTTCGTAGAGACGGGTAATCGCCGCGGCCGGATCGCTCGTGAGTTCGCGGTAGTCGACGATCGCGCCCTTCGTGTTCGGGTGTCGGTCGATGGACTCGATCGGATGCAGGTAGGTATCCCAGGATTGGTCCGCGAGGATCTTGAGCGTCTTCTCCTGCTTCGCATCATCCCAACCCAGCTGATGCCAGCCGCCCCGCATGATCGAGAGAAGGCTCGGAATCGTCTCCCGAGGATCGCGCACGTTCACCACGATCTTGCAGTCCGGAAACGCTTCGATCAGAGAATCGACGCGCCCGGAATAACTGGGGTTCTTGCTGAGATGAATGAGACCCGGACCGTTCAGGTAGAGCTGGCGGCGCACACACTCGCGATAGAAATCGTTGTACCGCTTACGCTTCCGAGGCGTCCAGTCATTCATGTCATAAAAATCGAGATCCCCCATATAGGGCATCTTCGTGATCCAGAACCCCGCGGCCATCGACCAGTAGAGGGCGATGTCATCCTCTTCCGGCTGCGTGAGGCTCATCGAGTGCATGTTTCGCATTCGGCCGTAGCGCCATTCCTCCCACGCCTTGACCTGCCCCTCGAGCAGGCTCCGCCAATGCTTGCGGTCATACTCTGCGACCCAGCGAATCACCTTCTTCTGGATCAGCGACGGGAAATAGAGTTCGTAGAGAAGGAAGGAACTGAAACGACCCGAGTCCTGACTGAGAAGTCGATGGGTCAGCGTGGTTCCGCTTCGTGCATGGCCGACCATGAAGATCGGCTCGCGGACCTCGACCTTGCGAAGATCCGGAAAGACGATCCCATCCAGGAAGAAGCAGATCGCGTGAAACGTGGAAATGATCGGAACACCGATCAGCAGGACCGCTAGGTAATAGAAGCGTGCGCGAGGCACCTTCTCGTTCCACGCCAGGCGGATCATGATGGCGTAATTGCTGAAGTCGAACAGGAATCGCATAGGTGACCTGAAATCCGGAACGCAACGGGCATGTGGCGTCGTCAGGCGATCTTGGTACTCGATCCCATGAGCGAAGGCAAACGTAGAAAACGTCCGAAAAACAAGCGGTTCGAGGCCCTTCGAGTCGACGAAGGGCGTTCTGCTACCGACGCCTCAGCTAGACTACCCCCGTCCCAAATTTAATGAGCGATTCCCCCCGCGCGTAGCCAGACGAGACCGAGTTGACCAAACACGCCGCACCCAGTGAATCGCAGTCGGACCCTGTTTCGCAGAACGGTCGGCTCAGGCTCCTCATGGGCCTCGCTCTCGCGGGTCTCGTCGTCGTCGCCGCGGCCTTGCTCCTGATCGGTCCAGATGCGGCGATCGAGAAAATCAAGGCGGGGTGGGATCTCCTAACGGCCGCGCCCGCTCCGGTCTATTTCGGAGTGCTCACCCTCGTCCTGATGCTCCCGATTCCCGCGAGCCTGCTCTACGTCACCGCCGGCCCGATCTACGGGATCGCGGCCTCGCTTCTCTGGATCGCGCCTGCGCTCGCAATCAACGCATTGATCGTCCATGCGATCGGCAGCACAGCACTCCGGCCCGCCCTCGTCTCCGTCGTCGAATCCCGCGGCCGAGCACTCCCGCAGCTCGAAGACCGCTCCGATCAACTGCTCTTCATGACACTCGTTCGTGTCACTCCAGGCATTCCCTATTTCCTGCAGAGCTGGGCCATCGTCCTCGCCGGCGTCGATCGCCTTCCTTTCCTACTCACCTCCGTGGGCATTCAGATTTTCTACGCCGCAGGCTTCGTGATTCTCGGCCAGTCTGCCTTCGAAGGCCGTCTCGGGCTGGCGGCCCTCGCCGTCGCTCTGCTCATCGCGGCGGGCATCGCCGCACGATTCGTTCATCAGCATCTCCAGGCCAAACAGAACGCTCGAACCAGCGAGGCCATCGAATAAGATGGCGGCGCATAGCAACAAGACCGTGATCTATGCCGCCCTCGCCGGGAATACCGCGATCGCGCTTGCGAAAGCCGCCGGCTGGTTCGTGACGGGCAGCTCCGCCATGTTTTCCGAATCGATCCATTCCTTCGTGGATACGGGAAACCAGGCGCTTCTCTTATTGGGCTTGAAGCGCGCCCAACGACCCGCGGATGCAAGGCATCCCTTCGGATACGGTCGCGAGATCTACTTCTGGGCCTTCGTCGTCGCGATCGTGATCTTCGCGGTCGGCTCGGGCGTGTCGATCTATGAAGGCGTGCACAAGGTGATTCATCCCGAGCCCATCGAGAATGCCTACCTGAACTACGGCATTCTCGGTTTCGCGTTCGTCGTCGAAGGGGCTGCCTGGCTCGTCGCCTTTCGCGCGTTCGAATCGACGCGCGGCAAGCGGTCATTCCTCGCAGCCGTACGGGCGAGCAAGGATCCGAGCGTATTCACCATCCTCCTCGAAGACAGCGCCGCCATGCTCGGCCTACTGATCGCCTTCCTCGGAATTTTCCTCAGTCAGGCCCTCGATCTCCCCGTACTCGACGGTGTTGCGTCGATCCTGATCGGATTGATTCTCGCCGGGGCCGCGCTCGTGCTCGGACAGGAGACAAAGGCGCTCCTGATCGGTGAGAGTGCGGATCCCGAAGTCATCGAAGAGATTCGACAGGTTCTCGGCGGACGTTCCGCGATCGACCGCGTGAACGAAATCCTCTCCATGCATCAGGGCCCGGACGACATATTGGTCAACGTCAGCGTCGAGTTCCGCGATGGACTCGAACTCGGCGAGGTCGAGCGTCATACCGCGGAGATCGAACGGGAGATCAAGGCCCGAATTCCCGGCGCCCGACGGATCTTCATCGAAGCCCAGGCGACAGCGGACCATCTTCGCGACCGCGCGGTCTACGGAGACGACGTTCATCGGGCGAAGAAGTCTTGAATCCGGCGTTCGCTGTGCGATGCCCCACATCGCCGCTTTACCGAGTGAGCCCCGTTTTATTGCGAGCGAAGTCCGACTCGGCTTAGCGAGACTCCACGTCTCGAAATCGGCACCGGATCTCACTCGCGACTCGATATCATCCTGCGTTCGCGGGTCTCTTCGTCCGCGTTCTAGACGGCCCGAGCGATCACTACGCCCGGGGCTCCGACGAAAGGATCATCATGCAGGATCTGAATAACAAGGTTGCGGTCGTGACAGGTGGGGCCAGCGGGATCGGTCGCGCGATGGCCGAGCGCTTTGCCGCTGCCGGCATGAAGATCGTGCTTGCCGACATTGAGAGCGCCGCCCTTGAGGCAACCGCCAAAGAAATGCGCGCGGCTGGTGTTGACATCCATACTCAGCTCACGGACGTGAGCGATGGCGCGGCCGTCGACGCACTCGCGGCAAGTACCCTCGATCATTTCGGTGCGGTTCATATCGTCTGCAACAACGCAGGCGTCGCAACGGCAGGCCCGGTTTGGGCGATGACCGAGGCGGATTGGAAATTCACGATCGGCGTGAACCTTTGGGGCGTGATTCATGGCGTACGTGCCTTCGCCCCGACGATGCTCGAGCAGGACGAGGGACATTTCGTAAACACCGCGTCGATGGCGGGCCTGGTTTGCGCGCCGGGTATGGGCGTCTACAACGTCACGAAGCATGGCGTCGTCGCGCTGACCGAGACGCTCTTTGAAGATCTGCGGGGGCAAGGGTCGAACGTCGGCACGTCGGTTCTCTGCCCCGCTTTCGTCAACACGAAAATCTGGGATTCCCAGCGCAATCGCCCGGACGCACTCAAGAACGACGCAGGCAAGGGCGACTCCGAGACGTATGAAAATACGAAATCGACGCTCAAGACCGTGATCGAACACGCGATGCCCGCAGCGAAGGTCGCAGACGCCGTTCATGACGCAGTCCTCGCCAATCGGCTCTACATCCTGACCCATTCCAGCAGTCAGGAAAGCGTCGCCAAGCGCATGGGCCACATCGTCTCCGGCGAGAACCCGACGCAAGGGGCGCCGGACCTGCAGAGCCTCCTCAACTAACAGCCGATCTCCAGGAGCACCGATGCCCGATCCGCGCACACCCAAGATCATCGCCGACGGCCTCGTCTTTCCCGAAGGTCCGCGATGGCACGAGGGCGCCTTCTACTTTTCCGACATGCATGCCCACGAGGTCCTGCGGGTCGAGGAGGACGGCTCGCGAACCGTCGTCGCGAACGTTCCAACCTGCCCCTCCGGACTCGGTTGGGATCCGGAAGGCCGCCTGCTGATTGTTTCGATGAAAGATCATCGACTGCTGCGCCAGGAGAGCGACGGGAGTCTGGTCATGATTGCGGACTTCTCGAAGCTCGCGACCCACCTTTCGAATGACATGGTCGTGGACGATCAAGGACGCGCCTATGTCGGGAACTTCGGATTCGACTTGCATTCGGGGGATGCGCCGGCGACGACGAATCTGATTCTCGCGACCCCCGACGGCCAGGTCCGAGAAGTGGCGAATGGCCTTTCCTTCCCGAATGGTGCCGTGATCACACCGGATGGGAAGACCCTGGTCGTCGGAGAGACCTTCGCCTCGAAGCTCTCCGCCTTCGACATCGAACCCGACGGCAGCCTCACGAATCAGCGCGAATGGGCAAGCCTCACCGGCGCCGTTCCCGACGGCATCTGCCTCGACGCCGAGGGCGCGATCTGGGTCGCCTCCCCCGTCAGCGCAGAAGTGATTCGCGTCGCCGAGGGAGGCGGGGTGCTCGACCGAATCAAGGTCGAGACGCAAGCCTTCGCCTGCATGCTAGGCGGCGACGACGGAAAGACACTCTTCGTGTGCACCGCCAAAGGATCCGACCCCGAGGCGTGCCTTGCCGAACGCTCGGGTCGCATCGAAGCCTTCTCGGTGGACGTGTCGCGCGCCGGATTGCCGTGACCGTAAGCGCGAGAAGGCGGCCCTCGTCGCCCGATCTAGGCCTGCGCCGCCCTCTTCGTGCCCCAGAGCGGGCGTGACCGGTCTCCAAAAAACGGGGTTGTCTCTATTTATTCGATCGTATAAATTGGGGTCATGACATCGCCCACGAGTTCGCCCGCTCCGGATCATGCCCCTGACTGTGACGTCGCCATCGTCGGGTACGGCCCCGTCGGCGCCTTCGCGGCTCTTCTGCTCTCCGCCTCGGGCCATCGCGTCGCGATCCACGAGCGCTCAACCCAGGCCCTCGACCTGCCCCGTGCCGTCGGCCTCGACGGCGAGTCCTTGCGCGCATTTCAGTCTCTCGGTCATGGCGAAACCGTCAGCACGATCCTCCAGCCGCGGCGCGAGGACGACGAGCTCTGGTTTACGAACTCGAAGCGCGAGAAGCTCTTCGGCCAGCCGGTCCCCGGCACAGTCGGACATAACGGATGGCGTGATCTCGCGTTCTTCGATCAGCCGGACCTCGAGGCCGTGCTGCGAGGCTGTGTCGAGGCCGATGACGGCATCGATGTCTTCCTGGGCGAAGAAGCAACGGAGCTCTCCCAAGATAAGGCCGGCGTTCAGCTCACGGTTCGGAATCGAGCGGACGATTCGGTGCGCACGCTGCGCTCGCGCTATCTGCTCGGCTGCGATGGGGCTTCGAGCTTCGTGCGACGCGCATGCGGAATTCCCTGGACGAGTCTCGGCTACGACCAGGATTGGCTCGTGCTCGACATCACGATCAAGCCCCAGGCGAAACTTCCCCATCAGGTCATGCAGATCTGTGACCCGAATCGACTCACAACCTACGTCTGCGTCAAAGATCCGAACCGGCGTTGGGAATTTCAGCTCCTTCCGGGGGAGACCCGCGAAGAGATGGAGTCGGAGGAGAAGATCCAAGCTCTCCTCGAAGACTGGATTCCACCCTCGGACTACACCATTCGTCGCGCCGCCGTCTATCAGTTTCACGCCGCGACCGCCGAGGCCTGGCGCGAGGGCCGAATACTCCTCGCAGGCGATGCTGCTCATCAGACGCCACCCTTTCTCGGACAGGGCCTGAACAGTGGTATTCGAGACGCATTCAACGTGGCGTGGAAACTCGACCTCGTACTGCAGGGTCTCGCGGGCGAGACGCTCCTCGACAGCTATTTCGACGAGCGAGACGCGCATGCGCGCAAACTCATCGAGGCGGCGGTCGGAATCGGCAAGTTGATGGAAACCCTCGCCGCCGCGGAAGCGGGTCGCCCCGAGCCCTATCCCGGCTGGTCCATGACCAATGACGTCGGCGAAGGGCGCGTAGCCGTCGCGATCAAGACCGGCGCTTTACTCATGGAACAGGCCAAGCGCGAGTTCCCCATCGGCGAACCGCTGCGTCAGCCGCAATTGCGGTCGATTGCGACGGGGGAAACCCGACGAATGGACGAATGGATCGGCCGCGGCTTTGCCCTGGTAGGCCGAGGCGCTTCGGATCTTCGTCTTTCGAGCGAGGCCAACGCACTCGTCGAGAAGCTCGAGTTCGCGACGATCGCCCTCGACGAGTTCGAAGTCGTCGAAGGCGAAATCGACAACGTCTTCGAACGAACGCCGACGGTCCTTTTGCGACCCGACCGATACGTCTTCGGCGTCGTTGAAGATAGTTTCGGGATCGACGCACTCGTCACCCAATGGGCTGACGCACTCTCGGTCCCGCGTTAGGCCGCTCTTGACCGCGCCCTGCGCTCCCTAGGAAAGGCCGAGCACCTTTCGAGTCGCCGTGCGCGTCTTCTTCGCCATCTCGAGCGGGCCCTCTTCGAGCAGCGCGAGATTGAAGACTTCCGGCGACCAGATCGGATCGGCGCCAATCTCATCGAGAATCGAGAGCAGTCCGGGCCAGTCGACTTCGCCGTCACCCGGCAGCATGCGGTTCGTCGTCGACTCCATAAAGAGGTCGTCGCCGGTTCCCGCGGCCGTCGTGTCATCGAGCTGTACGCAGTGAATTCGGTCGCCGGGAATCTGGCGCAGCGTGTCCGGATCAGGCCCGCCGGGCTGGCGCAACCAATGCCACGTATCCACCACGAGGCCGATATTGTCGCCACCCGCTTCCTGAACCAACTCCCAAGCACTCTTGATCGTCGGAAGACCACACCAGGGCAGCCATTCGATACACACCTTGAGCCCGCGGTCCGCGCCCATCTTTCCGAGTAGAGCAAGTCCGCTCGCGGCTGCCTTGAAGTCGATCTCCGGCCCCATCACAACGCCGGCAACTGCCTGCGCGCCGTAGAACGAAGCCACTTCGAAGGTGCCACCGCACTGTTCACGAATCGCCGCTTCATCGCCCCCTTCCCAACCGATCAGGGACTCAACGACCGGCGTCGTCAGCCCGCGAGACGTATGCCAGTCGCGAACTTCGTTCGGATCGGCGCCGGCACCGACCGCGGCCAGATGATGAAAGGCCCAAAGCGAGACGCCGCCCCACCCCGCATCGGCCGAGGCATCGACGATCCCCTTGAGCTGCTCGGGGGAAATCTCAATTGCGCCACCCACCAGCGGCGCATTACAAAGGATCAGGTTCTCTTCTCGGACGGGGCTCATTTCGGTCTCCTCGGACTCGGCGTTTGGGACGCGCAGGATTCTAGCGGCCTTCTCGAAGGCTGCCGCGCGGGATCCAACGAGTAGGTAGACTCTCCCCATGCCAAATAGACTCGACCGTCGGACCTTCTTGCAGCGCACCGGATGCGCTCTCGGGGCTGCTTCCCTTGGAATCGCGGGTTGCGCTGACCCGTCTCGCTATACCGACGCGGACCGCGCACTGCTCGCGGCGCAGCGTGCCGAAGAAGCCGCCCGCACCGGCAAGGGTCCCTTCGGTGTCCACCGCTATCAGGGCTACCGCGGCCTCGCCGAGCTGCCGTGGTTCGAGCTCGACTCGGCCGGCGTGCTCCGCATGGTCGACGAAAGCGTTCCGAAGGCGATCGATTTTCATGGTCACCTCGGCATGTCGATGCTCTTCAAGCCCAACCTCGACCTCCTTGCCGAGACGCCCCGCGTTCGCCATCTCCTCGACTGCGACGAGACGGACCCGGGCTGTGAGCTCGACCTCGATGTCTACATCAACGCCAATTTTACCGACGAGGATCTCCACGACCTCCCCTGGGAGACGGTGACCCAGGCGCTCTGGGGAAACGACGTCGTACGAACCCACACGATTCCGAATCTGCTCGCGGAAATGGATGCGACGAATGTCGAGCAGGCGGTCATCCTTCCGATCATGTTTGGCCTCCCCTTCGGCGACGACATCGAGGAGACCTGGCGAGCCGCGATCACGGAGTCGAACTCCGCGGACCGACTCCTGTTAGGCACCTCGGTTCATCCGGAGGGCCGAAACAAGATCGCCGAACTCGAAGCGTCTGCGGCCCTCGGTGCCAAGGTCGTCAAGTTGCATCCGACCATGCAGGGCTTCTATCCCGACGCGGACGACGCGATGGAAGTCTACGAAGCCGCGGAGCGCCTTGGTTTGACCATCTTCTTTCATGGTGGGCGCGCGGGGATCGAGCCTGAATCTCAGCACACTTTCGCGATGCCCCGTCATTATGAAGGCGCGCTTTCGTCTTTCCCGAATGTGAACTTCGTGATCGGTCATGGCGGTGCGCGGGATGGAGTCGCGATGCTCGAACTCGGCACGCGGTACGAAAACGCCTGGCTCGGCATCCACGGACAGGGCGTGTCCCATCTCGACGAAATGATCCGTCGAACCGGAGGCGAACGACTTCTCTTCGGAACCGATTGGCCGTTCTACCATCTCGCCGCCACCCTCGCGAAGGTCCTGATCGTGACCGAGGATTCGGGGCGCAGCGAGATCCGCCATGCGATCTTGCGTGGCAACGCGGAACGCCTGCTCGCGTCTTAGTCCGACCGACAGGACCTACTACCGACAGCGCCTACTTAAGGAAATTGGAATGAGTGAGAGTGATCTGGCCGCCCCCATCGAGGGCCATTGCGACCCACGTTTCGCCCGGGTTCGCGAAGTCTTCGCCGAACGGGTGCCCAAGCATGAAGTCGGCGCCTCGATCGCCTTCACGCTGAACGGGGAATCCGTCGTCGATCTCTGGGGTGGCTACAAGGACAAGGCCCACACGGAGGTCTGGGATCGCGACACGATCGCCAACACCTACTCGACGACCAAAGGCATGACGGCACTCATCGCCCATCGCCTCGTCGAGCAGGGCATGATCGACCTCGACTCGCCGGTGGCGGAGTACTGGCCTGAATTTGCTGCCGAAGGAAAGCAGGATGTCCCGGTGCGATGGCTGCTGAGTCATCAAGTGGGGCTCCCTGCGATCCGTGAGACATTGCCGTCCGAGACGTTCTACGACTGGGATGCGATGTGCGCAGCGCTCGCGGCAACGGAACCCTGGTGGACGCCGGGAACGAGGCATGGCTACCACCCCGTGACCTATGGCTTTCTGGTGGGCGAAGTCATCCGCCGCGTATCCGGCAAGACCGTGGGGCAGCTCTTCCGTGAAGACGTCGCGGAACCCCTCGGCGCGGATTTCCATATCGGACTCCCCGAATCGGAACATGGGCGCGTCTCGGACATGATCGGAAGTATCGCTCCGCCCAAGACCGATGCGACGACGGAAAGCGGAAAGCCGGCGATTCGGATCAAGGGGCCGATGGCGGATTTCATGCGGGATATGGCGGATCCGTCGACGATGGTCGGAGCGGCCTTCAACAATCCCCGGATCCGATCTGGTGCGCATAACACGACGGAATGGCGGAACGCAGAGATTCCTGCGGCGAACGGCCACGGAAATGCCCGAGCCCTCGCGCGCATCTACGGGGCGCTCGCCTGTGGCGGTGAAGTCGATGGCGTCCGACTCCTCGATCCCGACTCGATCACCCGTGCGCGAACCGAACAGGTCTCGGGCCCCGACGCGACGCTCGCCAGCATGCCCATGCGGTACGGGCTCGGCTACATGCTGCGCTCGGACTTCATGCCCCTCTCGCCGAACGAATCCGCCTTCGGCCATCCGGGAGCGGGCGGTTCGATCGGCATGGCCGACCCGGAAACGGGCGTCGGCTTCGGCTTCGTCATGAACAAGATGAGTCAGGGACTCGTCGGCGGGCCGACCGGCTTCGCCGTCCTCAAGGCGTTCTTCGAAGCGCTCTAACGACTCCCGAGAACTGCAGAGAGAGAGAGAGATGTCCAAGGACGAGACGAGCAACGATGTTCATGAACGACTCGCGAGCGGAGCGGCCTGGCGCGACTTCTGCGATCGACTCAAGAGCGCCGGAGACCAGATCCTTGAGAACTCTCCGGAGAACGACTTCGACCGAGCGGAGGGCTATCGCCATCTCGCGCGGCTCACGGCCCACTTCCTCCGCTCCGGGCTCGACGAATCGGATCCAGCGAAGGCCGTCCTCTCCACCACGAGCCCCAAGATCGGCCTCGACAACCCCGACTATGTCTACGCCGGGGCTCGCCTATCACCGGAGTTCACCTATCGCCTGACCGGGACTTTGAATGACGTCGCCATGCTGGGGATCGGTCTCTTCTCGGGCGCACTCGGAACACCCAAGGGCCTCGTGCGCGATGCCTACATCACGACAAACGATCTCGAGATGGATGAAGCGACCGGGCGCTTCGAGATCCTGATCAGCCGCAAAGACCAACCCGGAAACTGGATCCAGATGGGCGAACAAACGAACGCGCTCAACATCCGGCAGACAGTCCTTCGCCGGCGCGAGCAAAAACCCGCCTCGCTCGAACTCTCCCGCGTCGACTCAGCCGGGCCACCAGCCCCACTCACGCCAAGCGACCTCGTGCAGACCCTCGATCGCGTCGGCTTCATGGTTCCGGCGATCGTTGGACAGTTCCAGGGCTGGCGCGCTGCCTTTCAGGAGCACCCCTTCGAGATTCGGGAGATCGATCCGAAACTCCTGGGCGTCGCCCAGGGTGATCCGAACACGACCTATCACTACAGCTATTGGGAGCTCACGGACGACGAGATCTACACGATCGAACTCGAGCCTCCCGCAGAATTCGACTACTGGAATCTCCAGATCGGGAACCACTGGCTCGAGTCCTTCGACTTCCTCCACTACGACACGCATTTGAACCATGAAACGGCGACAGTCGATCCCGACGGCAAAGTACGGATCCATGTCGCCGCGCGAGATCCGAAGCGCCCCAACTGGCTGGATACGGCGGGGCACGCCCGTGGCGCGCTCGCACTCCGCTGGGTTGGCGCGGACAAGATGCCGCCGCAGCCGATCACCCACGTCGAGACCCACTAGCCCCCGCGCGAATCTCCGTCGTCGCTTCCGATTGCGTTGCTATCGTCGATCGATGGCCGACGAAACACCGAAATACGCTTACGACCCCGACTTCCTTCCCCTGCTCGCCGACGTTCCCACGGTCGGGGACTACGAGACCGCCGAGAAGATTCAGGCGATGCGTGCCCTGCGCGATGAGGCCTTCGAACCGATCGCCGCCCGTCCCGGCGTCGAGACGGAGGACCGATCGATCGCGGGACTGAACGGGGCACCCGACGTCCCCCTTCGGATCTATCGCCCGAGCGAGCCAAGCGAGATGCCGCGTGCGGGATTCCTCGAGATTCACGGCGGCGGATTCATGTTCGGCAACATCGAGATGATGGATGGATGGTGCCAGATGATCGCCGCGGAAGTCGGCGTCATCGTCGTAAGTGTCGGCTACCGACTCGCGCCGGAAGACCCCTTCCCTGGCGGGCTCGAAGACTGTTATGCGGCGCTCGAATACATGGCCACGAACGCAGAGGAACTCGGCATCGATCCTTCTCGAATCGCGATCGGCGGCCAGAGTGCCGGCGGCGGCATCGCAGCAGGCCTCGCCCTCTACGCCCGCGACCAGGGCGGACCTGCGATCTGCTATCAGCTGCTCGAGATTCCCGAGATCGACGACCGACTCGACACGCCATCCATGCTCGCCTTCCAGGACACGCCTTTCTGGAATCGTCCGAACGCGGTCTTTAGTTGGCAGCACTACCTTGGTCCCGATTACAAGGGCGAGCCCTCAATCTACGCCGCGCCCTCCCGTGCCGCCGCCAAGGACCTCGCAGGATTGCCGCCGGCCTACGTTTCAACGATGGAGTTCGACCCACTCCGCGATGAGGGCATCCGCTATGCGCTCACGATGCTCGAGGCGGGTGTCTCGGTTGAACTCCATAGCTACGCGGGCACCTTCCACGGCTCGGCGTTCTTTCCCCAGGCCGAACCGACGCGCCGCAACAACGAAGAGATCGTGGCGATCCTGCGGCGCAAGCTCGCACAATGACGAACGCCCGCAGCGATAGGAAGTAGAAGATGGCTATGCCTGACGGTTGGGATCCTTCGAAGGATCCTATGATGCAAACAATGGGCTTCGTCCGAATGGTCGAGGTCGATCGCGACGCCGGTCGCGTTGTCGTCGAATTCGAGGCGAAACAGAATCAATGCCACTCGGGGAATATCGTCCAGGGCGGTTTTGTAACGGGTTGGATCGACAATGCGATGGCCACCGCGGCCATGGCAAAAGTCAACTTCGAGAAGGTCTCGATCTCCCTTGATGTGCACGTGTCATTCTATAGGGCTGCGAACCCCGGAATCGTTGTCGCTGAAGGCTGGGTTGAACACGCCGGTGGCCGCACAGTCTTCGCCGAAGGAAGGCTATGCACACCGGAAGGTGAGGTCATCGCAAAGGCGACTTCGACGATCGCGCTCCTGACACCACGGAAACCCGCACCGGATGCGTAACGCCTAACGCGCCTCGTGCGCACCAACCTTCGCTGCACAGTCGAGAATCGACGCGAGGGAGAGGGCGACGTCCTTCTCCTCCGTCGCCCAACAGGACACGCTGATCCGCATTGCGCTTCGGCCGTGCCACGTCGTTGGCCCACACCAACAAACACCGGCGCGCTGTATCGCATCGATCACCGCCGCATTCGTCTCTTCGCCGCCGAAATCGACCACCACCTGGTTGAGCACGACCTCATTCAAGACAGTGAACCCAGCCGAGGAAAGCCCGGTCGCGAATTGCCCCGCCTGCGCGCAGCCGCGATCGATCATCTCTTCGACGCCGTCTCGCCCGAGACTCTTGAGGGCAGCCCACACTTCGATTCCACGAGGGCGTCGAGACGCCTCGGGCGTTGAGTGAAAGGGCTCTCGGGGTGCATCCGCCGGGAGATAGGAAGCCTGGATTGACATCGCGCTTCGCAACGCCGCCGCGTCCCGAACCAACGCGATTCCACAGTCGTAGGGAACGTTCAGCCATTTATGGCCGTCCGTCGCCCAGGAGTCCGCGCTCTCGATCCCCGCGGCCAGCCCTCGCTTCGAGCGACTCGCGAGGGCCCACATTCCAAACGCACCGTCGACATGAAGCCACGCCTCTGCATCGCGACATGCCGACACCAACTCGGGAAAGGGATCGAACGCACCGCTATTCACGTTGCCGGCCTGCGCGCAGACAAGCGAATAACGAGGTAGGCGCGGAATCGAATCCGCACGAATTCGCCCGTCGGCATCGGTCGGGATCTCGTGCACCCGCGCACGACCGAGCCCCAATAGGCCAAGTCCCTTGCGAACCGTCGGGTGGGATTCCTCGGAAACGAAGACATCGATCGGCGGCGCACCGAAGAGCCCCTCCGTCTCGACGTCCCAGCCTTGATCCGCGAGCAGGCGATGTCGCGCGGCGGCGAGTGCCGAGAAATTCGCGAGCGTCGCCCCCGTCGTGAACGCGGCCTCGGTTTCCGACGGCAGCCCGAAGAGATCGACCAACCAGCGAAGCGCCGCTTCCTCGACGACCGCCCCAACCGGAGAACTCGCGAAGGAGAAGGCATTCTGATCCCAGGCGGTAACCAGCCAATGGGCCGCGAGGGCTGCCGGGAGAGCGCCCCCGTTCACGAAACCGAAGAAGCGCGGACCGGGACTCGCGATCGTCGCCGGCGACCCAAAATGGTCGAGATCCCGAAGCACCTCGGCGGGGTCTGTCGGCTGCGCGGCGAGCGGATCCGCGAGATAGGCGCGCAATGCGTCGACGGCCCTCGACTCGGGTCCGACGGGACGGTCGTCGAGGGTGGCCAGGAAAGCGTTCGCGCGATCCGCGGCATCGGCGATCAAAGCGGGTTCGATAATTGTCTTAGTCATGATCGATACAATCTCCATACAATTTCGATTATTGTATGAGTACTCCGTCAACTCACCGTCAGCAAAGAAGAATTGTCCCCATGACAATCCGCTCCGAACCGCCCTTTCCCGCCCACCGCACAAGCGAGTGGATCCCAGCGATCGACGAATCCGGCCCGGTCTATCTGGCGATCACGCGGGCCCTCGAAACCGACATCGGCCAGGGCCGCCTCCGTGTCGGCGATCGGCTCCCCCCCCAGCGCGACCTCGCGGCCGAGCTCGGGGTGAATGTCGGCACGATCACCCGGGCCTACGGTGAGGCCCGACGCCGCGGATTGATCGAAGGTGAAGTCGGCCGCGGCACCTTCGTCCGAGCACCTTCGCAATCAGCCCTCGCTCGCGTGGAACCCGAGAGCGAGTCCGGGCCCATCGATCTCAGCATCAATGTTCCGACGGCGATGCCCTCCCCCAATCTCGCGCAGGCCCTTGAGCGACTCGTCACAAAAGACCATGACTCCCCCGGCCTTCTTGAAGACGCGATGGCCTACCGCGACCCCGCTGGATCCCCGGCGCTCCGTCTTGCAGGAGTGCGATGGTTCGAACGACTCGGCATCGCGATCGAAGCGGAAGACCTCGTCGTTTGCGCCGGGGCACAGCACGCGATCCTCATCGCACTCGGTACAATCGCGGGACCAGGAGATCTCGTGCTAGGCGAGGCCTTGACCTACCCCGGATTTCTTGCGGCGGCGCGCTTGCTCGGACTGCGGGTGAAGGGCGTCGAGCTCGATGCAATGGGAATCATTCCCGAATCCCTGGAAGAGATCTGCCGAACGGAGAAGCCGCGACTCCTCTATTGCATGCCGAGTCTGCAGAATCCGACCTGCGCCCAGCTGCCTCAAGATCGGCGCGAGCAGATCGCCGAAATCGCAGCGCGTCACGATCTGATGATCGTCCAGGACGAGATCCATGGCGGGCTCGTCGATGACGCCGCGTCTTCCCTTGCTCGACTGGCCCCGGATCACGTCATGACAATCGCGAGCCTCTCGAAGACGCTCTCGCCGGGAATCCGAACCGCGTTTCTTGCCGCGCCGCGCGAACGGGTCTCTCGCATGACGGAACTCATTTGGAGTTCGATCTGGATGAGCAGCCCACTCGGCTGCGAGCTCGCCCTCGGCTGGCTCGAGGACGACACAGCGGACCGCGTACTCTCGGCGCGCTTGCGGGAAATCGAAGCGAGGCAGGCGATCGCCCAGTGGGTCCTCGCCGACTTCGACGTTGCGACCCAACCCACCGCCTATCATCTCTGGCTCACACTCCCCTCGTCATGGGAGAGTACGACCGCGACCGCCGCCCTGGCGGAGGCCGGGATCAAGGTGAGTTCTGCGGACGAGTTTCGAGTCGAGGATACGCCGACAGTGCAGGCGATTCGGATCTCGCTCTCGGCGACCCGCGATCGCGAGCGACTCGAAATCGGGCTTCAAACGATCGCTCGCGTCCTAGGCCAGCCACCCACGCGAACGCCCTTCGTCTAGCCCGCTCTTCGTCTTGTCCCCTCCGCCCTCTCCGCGTCAGAGCGACCTAGATCTCGCCACTCAAGAACTGCAGCAGTAGCTCATTCGTCCTTTCCGGATCTTCTTCCGGAATGAAGTGTCCGCATTGCGCACCGCGCGCTCGCAGGTCCGGGAAATGATGCGGAAAGGAATCCGCATAGGCGTTTCCACTTGGGACATAGTCGTCCGGGGGAAGCGCCCCGTTCTCGAACGCTTGCGGCATCAAGAAGGGACTAAAGAGGTACATCGTCGGCTTGTCGAAGGTGAGGTGCCAATCCTCGGGTGCGAAACACATAAAATTGTCGTTCCACTCGGGATGGGAAAAGATCAGCCCCGGGTGATGCCACATCTCCGCGACCTTCGGATTCGACCTGAAATCGAAGCGCACGCCGCCCTTCGCCTTCGAATCCGGAATGGCGACATGGAAAGGAAGGCAATGTCGGTAGTACTCAATCGCATGAAACCAGGAATCCGGATCGGCGAAGGCTTCTTCGTAGTGACGCACGTCCTCGGCGTCCCAAAACTGTGTCGGGTCCCAATCACTGAGCGCGGCACTCCCTTCCGACCCCTCGACCGCCGCCCAAGGTGACTCCGGCGGACCACCGTAGGGCGTATCCTCCCCGCCAAAGGTCGAGCGGATGAAGTCGCGATGGTGCTTCTTGAAGAACTCCTCGGCATCGGGCTCGCACTTGAACCAGTAGCCATGAATTCCCCAGGTAATCCAAACGGAGACGAGGGTGTCGATCAGCCCGAGACGACTGAATCGGTCGGGATGCTTGAGCGCCGCGGAGGACGCGATAATGCCACCCCAGTCATGACCGACGAGGCGCGCCTTCTCGATCTCGAGTGCGTCCATGAAGTCGAGGATATCCCGGGCAAGAATCGATCGATCGAGTCGAACATGGGGCTTGTCGGTCCCGCCGTAGCCGCGGGTGTCCGGGGCATAGACCTTGAAGCGCTCGCCGAGAACCGGAAGCTGCTTGCGCCACATATGCGACGTCTGGGGATAGCCATGAAGCAGGATCACCGGATCCTCGCCCGGGTGATCCTCACCGCTCTCGAGATAGTGAAAGTTGAGGCTACGGCTTTGGATGTTGCGTGATTCGATCTTGGTTGTCGGCATCAAGAGATCCTAACCGCTGCAAGGCGTCCGCTGCTAGACTGCGCTTTTCAGCCAGCGCATTTCAAAGGAGCCCCGCCATGAGCGACGCCCAACTGATGACGGAAGAGGAAGCCAAGAAGCGCCGGCGTTTCATGCGTCCCCTCACGCGACTCAACGTCCTCGTCTATAAGCTGACGGGTGGGCGGCTGATGGGCTCGATTGGCGGGCGGCCGATCGTCCTGATCGAGATGACCGGTGCTCAATCGGGCGCTCGGCGGACGATTCCGCTCATGCATGTTCCCTACAAGGACGGCGTGCTGATCGTGGGCTCCCAGGGTGGCGCGCCCCGCTCTCCCGTCTGGACGAAAAACCTCGAGAAGAATCCGAATATCGTCGCCCAGTTTCGCGGGGATCGGAAAGCCTTGGTCGCGCGATCGGTCGCAGAAGAGGAGAAGGACGAGCTCTGGAAAGTCTGCGACGCCGCTTATCATGAATTCGCGGATTACCGAGCACGAACCGCGCGCAGCATCCCGATCTTCGACTGCCAACCGGCTTAGCGATCCCACCGACGGGAGCTCGATCGAGTCGCTACACTTCCATGCCCAACGCGCCGCCGTGCGCGCAACCGAGGAGCCCCCCGCCATGGCCGAAAACCCGATGACCGAGAAGGAGTTCAAGCAACTCCGCAGCTTCATCAAGCCCTTTTCCGGACTCAACGTATTTGTCTACAAGCTGACTAGCGGACGCCTCATGGGCACCTTCCAGGGGCGGCCGGTCGTGCTGATCGAGATGATGGGCGCGCAGTCCGGCAAGAAGCGAACGATCCCGCTCATGTACGTCCCGCATAAGGAAGGTGTGATCATCGTCGGGTCCCAGGGCGGCGCGCCAAAGTCGCCCGTCTGGGTCAAGAACATCCAAAAGGACCCGAACATCGTCGCCCAGTACAAGGGCAAGCGAATGAAGCTCGTCGCACGCCAGGTCTCCGACGAAGAGAAGGAAGCGCTCTGGCCGATTTGCGACGAGAACTACGCGCCCTTCGCCGATTATCGCGCGCGAACCGATCGCAATATCCCGGTCTTCGACTGCCAACCTGAGTAGCGAACGACTCGCTTGCGTCGCCGGGCACAAGCCCGGCGACCGCAGTCAACGCGGACGGGCTACTCCGGATCCGCGGCCCACTTCCCAAGGTAGTGGTAGTCGAAGCGCGGCTCCTTGGGCTGATGTTCGTTCAGCTCGTAGATCCGCTCGTACTTCGTGTCGATGATCTGCCAGCGGCCATCTTCCTTGACGTAGCGATCCCAATAGATCGCGGTCCCGGTTGTGAACGCTTCGCGGCTCATGATCCACATATTGTCCGTCAGGTACCAGACGCCGGTCGCTTCGGTGGCCGAGATCATCTCGATCTCGGGATGATGGCCGTTGTGATGTCCGACGGAACGATTGTGAAAGGAGGCCTGGATCGACTTCAGGTACTCGTCCTTGCCTTCGAGCTTCCACTCGTAAGTGCCACCGATGAAATGCACCTTCACGTCGCGATGAAAGAGGCCTTCGAGTTCCGCGAA
>Ga0316208_1000871_pt1 | contig 32461 bp, 30 predicted proteins | sample 3monopyrite_MG_FD_204944 | JGI IMG/M metagenome (GOLD analysis project Ga0316208, IMG submission 204944) | Microbial mat bacterial communities from mineral coupon in-situ incubated in ocean water Damariscotta River, Maine, United States -... | ecosystem: Environmental > Aquatic > Marine >...
CTACTGAGGAGGTTAGATTGGAAGGTCCTGTGGTTCTGGATACTGGCATTACAGGCACTCCTCTAGGCTTGCGTTATTATGAGTTATCCAACCATTTAGGTAACGTTCTAACAGTCATCAATGATATTAAAATACCACAGTCCACAAACGGAACAACAGTCGATGGATATCAAGTCGGGATAGTGAATGTGAGTGATTATTCTCCGTTCGGTGTCCAACTGGATGGTAGAACTATTGAGAATGGAAGCTATAGATATGGATTTAACGGTATGGAGAAGGATGATGAAATTTCTGGAAGTGGAAATAGTTATACGACATACTTTAGACAACTTGATCCTAGAGTGGGTCGGTGGAAATCAATAGACCCCGTTGCAATGGCGTGGGAAAGCCCTTATGTGGCAATGAATAATAACCCTATTGTTTTTACAGATGTTCGTGGTGATTGTCCGTGGTGTGGTTTTTTCAGTGGTGTTTTAGACGCTGCAATACAAATTGTTGATATAGCTACTGATCCGAATAAATCATATAAAGATTTTAGTGTAGCATCAGTTGCAACTTCTTTTGTTGCAGGATTAGCTGGGGCAGGTATTGCTAATAATATTAAAAAACTTTATAATGTTGCGAAGTTGACTAGAAGAACTAAGGCAGCGATTACTGTTGCAACACAATTATCCGTAGACACTGGAGTTAGTGTTGCAAAGCAAAAGGTTGATGGTAATAACATTGATGTTAAACAAGCTGTTTTAGATGCTGTAATTGGCCAAACAGTTGGTAAAACAGTTGCAGGGAAGGTTGGTAAATATGTCAAAAATAAATCTTCATCTATTCAACGTGCTAAAGATCAATTAAATAAGACGCCAAAAGGACCGAAAGGTACAAAAACTAGAAACAAGTTAAATAGAAAAATTGATGAAATTGGCGATAAATTAGATAATGGAGCAAGAGTTCAAGGGGCTGTTACTACAGCAACAGGTATTGCAGGTAGTTCTGAAGAAAAACTCGAAACAAAAATTGCTGCAATTGTCCCTCTTCCTGATGGCTATGGTGAACAATCTAAACCAATAGGAAACGGTATGAATGCAACATGGAAAGGAAATCATGTAAATGGAAAGTTAAGAGATGGTGCAGTATATATATTTGATAGTGATAATTTACTGAAGTCAATTTCGATTGTTAAATCAGGAAGAACAGTAGATCTTAATGCAACTATTGATGAAGCAAAAGAAGCCGTTTCAAAATCGAAAGCAAAATGATAGGTACTGAAAAAACTTTAGGGAAATTCTTTTTATATCGAATTAGCTTATTGCTGGCTGTGATTATTTTCTTTTGGAGTAGTTATGATGCCTCATTAATTTTAAAGAAAGTTGCTTTTATTTCAGCATTTTTCATTTTACTGGACGTAGGAATAGACTTTGTGATTTTATATTTACTTAGTGACAAAGCATTAAATGAATATCTGAAAAACAAAAACAAAATAGCCTTTTTTTTTGACACAGTTATTGTATTAGGATGTTTAGGAATATTACTTTTTCAAGATACTCGTCTTTTTTTCTTCCTTGTTATTGGGTTTCCATCTATTTTATTAGTTATTTTTCTATTTTTTAAGGTGTTCACCTTTTTTAAATTCAGGTGAAGATGAAGTATATTATTGTATTTATGATTTTAATAATGGTTGTTGGTATGACTCATGGTCAAAATGAATGTTCAAGCATAAGTAGAGCTGGTATTCACCTTGGGGATGAATTTATTCTTTCGGGGAGCGACGACAGCAGGTGTGTTTATATTATTGAAAGAGAAGGTCTTACGCTTGTTTCTAGCTTTGGTGAAAGAACTGTTAGCGATGGTGAATTAAATTCAACATCGAGTAATATTATTATTGATTTAAGTAATAAACTACCGAACTTTATACTTCTAGAGGATGGGCTTAATTCAGTTTATATTGCTGGAAAACGATTTGTTTCCTGTAAATGTAGTTTTGACAATGGGGGAGTAAAAGTAGAGTCAAAACTATATTTTTCCTCATTAGAAGGCAGCTTATTAATGTTGAATTTTTCCTATCCAGGTCAGAATAACACTCGTTGTGTGGAAATAATAAATACAATAATGTCTATTAACTAGGAACAATGTGAGATTCGATTGGTAGGTTGTTATTTTTAAGTAGATTTTTATTCGTTGATTTTGTCTAGAACAAAACTCATTTTCACATCTTGAGAATCACATACCCCGCTTCGTATTCTATGACTTAACCAAATAAATTAGCACCCCGATCTGCTGGATTTGTAATCCTGCAATATTAACTTCAAAACCTCGGGCTTCACCTTAATCCTTCTACAATCACTCTAACAGCTTCTCTTTGTTGAGGCTTTAACGCATTGAGTTTCGCTACAATCACTGCGCTCACATCATCTTTCTCTGTTTCTCCAGTAGCAAGCGCATTCAAAGAAATTCCAAGCACACTTGCAATCTTCACCGCCATTTCAATATTGGGCAAGTTTTCATCCTTTTCCCACCGCATGACATTTTTGGTATTCACTTTTAGTTTCTTTGCCAGCTCTATTTGTGTCCATTTATGTGCTTTTCTGGCCTTTGTGATGCGATTTCCGAGGGTATTTTTCATAAAAACAATGTTTTTTATTGAGCAAATGTAAGGCTTTGAAGTGTAAAGTACAAGTTTGTCCGTTGTGGAATTGAATAAAAAGGTACAACTTTGTCAAATACATTCCTCACTTAAAAAGTACATTTATGTCTAATTTTAACACTTCAACACCTGAAAACCTTGTTTACAGCAATGATATTGTTCAATTAACAGTTCTTGGTGGTATTAAACTAGAGGGTCTGGATAGAATGCGTGTCACACTCAAACTAGAATTAAAAAACTCGGGTACTCCAGCCATCAGGCACAACATGGATTTATACAACGACACACAGTTAGAGAAATTTGTTCGTCGGTCAGCAGAAAAACTAGAAGTTGGAACAAGCATCCTGTCATCGAGCGTAGCCGAACTTACCGAGCAGTTAGAAGCGTATCGCATGGAGCAAATTAACTCGAAGGTCGAGAGCCTACCAACAAAAAAAGTCCTTTCAGCACAGGAGCGAAAAGAAGCAGAAGCCTTCTTAAAAACAAAAGGACTGCTATCGGCTACCAATCAAATGATCGGTAAAGCAGGAATGATAGGAGAAGAAAGTAATAGACTGTTGATGTATTTGATATTTACGAGTAGAAAAAGACAAGCCCCTTTACACATAGTCAGTCTGGGTGCATCGGGAACAGGAAAAACACATTTGCAAGAAAAAGTAGGGCAACTTATCCCTGAAGAAGACAAAATAGAAATTACAACACTTTCTGAAAATGCCTTTTATTATTTCGGAGAGCGAGAACTTAGAAACAAGCTCCTACTTATCGAGGATCTGGACGGAGCAGAAAATGTCCTCTACCCTCTTCGAGAGCTTCAATCAAAGAAACGAATTTCTAAAACGATTGCACACAAGAACACAAAGGGAGAAACAAGAACCATCCATTTAGTGGTCGAGGGTCCAGTCTCTGTTGCAGGTTGTACCACAAAAGAATACATCTATGAGGACAATGCCAACCGTTCTTTTCTAATTTATTTGGATGAATCCAAAGAGCAAGACAAGCGAATCATGGATTATCAACGCAGAGCTTCGGCAGGAAAAATAAACTCGGAAACCGAAAGCCAATCAGCAGAACTAATGCGCAACTGTCAACGGATATTAGAGCCTGTAAAGGTGGTTAATCCCTTTGCTGAGCTATTGGAAATCCCAATTGAAGTGTTTAAACCAAGAAGAACCAACAACCATTATTTACAATTTATAGAAGTTGTGACCTATTATCACCAGTTCCAGCGGACCAAACAATATGACAAAGATACGGGAGAAGAATTTATTGAAACAACGCTCGAAGACATTCAAGAAGCAAACAAACTGCTCAAAGAAGTGCTTTTAAGAAAGAGTGATGAGTTATCGGGAGCATGTAGAGATTACTTTGAGAATTTAAAGCAGTATTTAATTAATGAGAAACAAACAGAATTTACCAATCATAAAATAGCACGGCTGTTTAAAATTTCTTTAACGACCATCAAGCGTTATCACTTGCAACTTTCAATGAACGGTTATCTAAAGACAAAAAAAGAAAAAGGCTCAAAAGCATTTATATACCAAGTAGTGAGTTATGAAGAGTTCAAAGAACTTCAAAACCGCATAAGTACTGTGCTTGATGATAACCTCGAATCTTTGCGCTCATCGAGCGTAGCCGAGATGAGAAGCAAAAATACGTCTTTACTCAAAGAACAAAAGCCCAAAAGCCCAAATCGGCCCAGTAGTAAAAGTGGGCTGATCAAACCCAAGACAGTAAAGGCGTAGAGACAAAAGCCCAATCAGCCCACCAAAAAGACTATGCGGACTAAAAAAAAGTCGAGAAGCTCGACAACCAACAACTGTACACTGAGGCTCTCGAAGTGAACAGTTAAAAGTCAACAAAATGAAGCAATTACCCCTTAAAAACACAAGCTATCAGTACTTGCAACGTTCTTTTTTAGAATGGCTAGATATACTCGGCTACTCTGAATCTGCACGTAAAAACTACCCTGTACATCTTAGAGAGTTCTTTCATTACTTAGAGACGCAGGGCGTCAGCCATATTAGAAAAATCGACCAAAAGGCAGTCAATGAGTTTTTCAAATACCTGCTTGTTCGCCCCAGTAAAACAGGCGGTGCATTGAGTAGTTGTAGCATCAATCAGGCAGTTACGGCCCTTAATTTGTTTTCAAAATACGTGTATTTAACGGGTAAGTACGAACTAGAAATTTACCTAAAACACATAGAGGAAGACATTGAGCAAAGAACGATATTAAGTGTTCAAGAAATCAAGGCTTTATATGATGCCACTTACGTTAATAGGCGAAGTTCTGGACGTCAATTTGGACAAAGAGATAGAGCAATGCTCACGGTTTTTTATGGATGTGGACTGCGAAAAAATGAGGCTACTCACTTAAATGTGGCTGATTTAAAAAGAGAAAAGAACTTGCTTCATGTTCGGAAAGGAAAAGGAAGAAAGCAAAGACTTGTGCCTGTTACGGCTGTAGGAATGGACTATTTAACAAGGTGGTTAGATGAAGGTCGGCACTGGTTTTTAGAGAATCATGCAATGGGTAACTATCATTATCAAAATGGAAAACAATATCCAAAAAAAGACCTAGCAGAATCTTCGGCATTTTTTATCGGCAATAGAGGGAATCGTTTTTGTTCCGGTTTTTATGCTCGTTTAAAGTTGCTTAAGGAAAGGTCTGAAATAGAGAAGAGTTTTAGCCTTCATTCTTTACGCCATAGTATTGCTACACATCTAATGGGTGCAGGTATGGAACTGGAAGACATCTCACAGTTTTTAGGCCATTCTTCCTTAGAATCAACACAAATCTATACGCACTTAACGGATAAGGATATTACAGAAAACTAAAAACGGTTGTGATGGAAGAATTTAGAGCATACTTAGTTGAGAATGGCAATGCGAAGAGTTCTATAAAAGAACATGTCTTAAATGTCAAGAACTTCAAGGTGTGGTGTAAAAATCAAAACATGTTAGATATTGAACAGCTTGGTTATAGTGATATATTGGGCTATGTGAATGATCTTAAAAAACTAACTTCTCAAACAGTCAATGTTTATTTAAACAGTCTTACCAAATATTATGATTACTTGTTGGAAGCCGACCTTCGCCAAGACAATCCAGTTCGCAGACTTCGGGTAAAAACGCCAAAGATTAAAGTGATGCCCGACTTATTAAAAGACGAGGAATTAAATGATCTATTCAATGACTTTAAATCAAAAACAGAATTTAGAGAACAAAAACACAGATTAATCCATCAAAGAAACGTTCTGATTTTAAGTCTCATTATTTATCAAGGCGTAGATGTAACAACACTCAAACGATTAAGAATAACGGATCTGGATTTTGAAAAAGGAACCATCTTTCTTCCAGGAACTAAACGAAGCAATGATCGGGAATTAAAATTGAAAGCATCACAAATAATCCCTTTTCACAGTTACGTTTTACAATCAAGATTAGAGCTAAATCCAATCGAAGATGAATTATTTAACTGTCATATGAGTAATACGTTAAGCTACATCTTGCAAAGCCTTAAAAAGCAAAATCCAAGCATTAGAAATATCAATCAAATCAGGGCAAGTGTTATCAGTGGTTGGCTTAAACGAACAGACTTAAGAAAAACCCAATACATGGCAGGACACCGTTACATTAGTTCCACCGAGAAATACCAACAACACGATATTGAGCATTTGCAAGAATCTTTGGCAAAGTTCCATCCGTTGGGTTAATGAATAAAAGAAATTGAAACTTGAAGTCGCAATTTGCGATACCAAGTTTGAAAGAGTAATTTTACAAACGAAATAAGATAGAGAATGAGTAAAGAAACAAACTTACCGCAAGAAACGGTAATGAGTAAAATCTACGAAATTAGAGGCGAAAAAGTAATGTTAGATAGAGATTTAGCAGAGTTGTATGACGTTAAAGCTATCCGATTACGTGAGCAAGTAAAAAGGAATTTAGAAAAGTTCCCTCAACATTTTATGTTTCAATTAACAGAAAATGAAGTAAATAGTATGGTATCGCAAAATGCGATACCTTCAAAGCAACATCTTGGAGGGGCTTTGCCTTATGTGTTTACCGAACACGGAGTCTTACAATTAGCCAATGTTTTGAAGAGTGGGAGAGCTACACAAATGAGTATCAAAATAATAGAGGTTTTTGTTAAAATGCGTGAAATGATCCTAACTCACAAAGACTTATTACTAGAAATGGAAGAAATCCGAAAAAAGGTAACAGGGCAGGATGAAAAAATAGGTCAAATCTTCAGCTACTTAAAGAAGTTTATCAAGGATCAAAAAACACCAAGAACAAAAGTTGGGTTTAAGCAAAAAGAGAGTTGAAAGCCAATCAAAGAAATAACTCCCCACAAAACAAAACCCAGTTTTTTGAAAGTCAAAAATCCTCTGTCTTTTGTTTTGTTCCGCTTCCATCACACAGCATTGAAAAAATGCTTTCCAAAGCTATATTTACATAATAGAAGTTATATAACTTAACTTTCAATCGCTTTCGACAGGCTCAGCGTTCAAATCAGAAGTCTTATAACACTATTATGCAAAATAGCCACACGCCAACACTTTAGCAAACGCTCGAAAACCACATTCACAGCACGTCAGTTCCGCTATCGCTCCACTTCCTTTGCTCATTTTAAGACAAGCAAAAGGCTTTTGTGCCAAATCTATCAGTTTATCTGTTAAATCCTTTTACTTGGCTTAAAACGAGCTTAAAACCCATCGTTGGGTTGCTGAGTTTAGCCAAGTATAAAACGCTTATTTTTGATTGTAGCCGTTGAAGAAAGCATCCAATCAAGGACAAAAAATGATAATTAGGATGCAAGCAAAAAGAAGTGTTGACCTGCGGTAGGCATCAGCGAAGCGACACAATGGGGTGTGTTGGGGCTATTTTACATAGTGTGATTACAAGGCTGGTTGCTGAGGCTCTCGAAGTACTAGTTTTTGTAATAGCACATTATGTAAATATAGCTATGTGGGTAAGCCAAGAAGTGTTAACGGTAACCGATAAACAATCGACAAGCCAGAAAAAATGGTCATTATTATGAATAAATCTGTATATTTAAGCATCCAATCATGGGTTGTTTAAAGCTAGAACATATAGAACAAGGGGTACTAGGAAAAAAATTATTTTCCTATACAGGTGCTTTAGAAAAGAATGCGCTTTTAGAAAAAAACTTTGTAATGAGCAACCATTTAGGTAACGTTTTAACAGTTATCAATGATGAAGTAATACCACAGTCCACAAACGGAACAACTGTCGATGGATATGAGGTGGGAATTGTGAATATTGCCGATTATAGTCCGTTCGGTGTTCAACTGGATGGGAGGACTATTGAGAATGGAAGTTATAGATTCGGCTTCCAAGGTATGGAGGGAGATAATGAGGTTAAAGGGCAAGGAAACTCTTATACAACCGAGTTTAGACAATATGACCCTCGTATTGGTAGGTTCTTTGCTATTGACCCTTTGAGTCCAGATTATCCTTGGAATAGTCCCTTTGCTTTTAGTGAAAATGTCGTTATTAATTCAATTGAATTAGAGGGACTTGAGAGGGTAGAAGCAATTTTTGCTGGTAATTTATCAAAAATTACGGAAGAAGGCACCACTGAAACTAAAAAGAAAAACTTATACCCTTCTACCTTAAATTTACCAGAGCGTTTAATTTTACTATCCCCGGGAGCTGTAAAAGTGGAAAATGAAAGGGTTGACTTAGGTGTTTCATTAATGAATGCTGTTGAAGGAATAGGAAAAATATTAGGTTTTGCAATGAATTCCATGGAAGAAAACACGGATTCAGAAAACTTAGTAAAGGAAGTATATGATTTATCTGAGTCAGATGAGTTTAGTTTTCTTTTCAAATATCAATTGAAAAATATTTATTTTTTAAACATTAATGATGGTGGAGGTTTTAACCCACATGGCGTAAAGCTTATCTTTGATAATAATTATTTTCTTCTTTCTTCCTGTGGTCATGATGGAAATATTATACAATCAAATTCATTTTTAATAGAAAATGAATTAATAAATCGATTTCAAGACATTGGTCCAACAGAACTGATAGAGATAAAAAATATTAAAGATTATTGAGTGCCCCCGCTAGCGCGCGAAGAATAAACTAAATCGCTCGTGCGCGTTCGTAACGCGTTCGGCATTATCTTAATTCTTATTATTCTTTTCCTCTTTACCAAACCACCTATACAACCTGCACATTCCACTCATTCCACAACATGAAGAAGGTACTTCTAAAAGCCAAACGCTAGAGCCAGCGAGTTTCAACATTGAAACGCTTCAATTAATTTTCTTTATCGCCCAGTAAATTAATTAAAGTCTCAACTTCTTGGTTTGCTATCGGAAAATATTGGATTTTGAACAGTTTTTTTGACTTTAAACAACAGTTTAAATAATATTCGTATTTTTATCGGGCACTAATATTTTACAACCTAAAACCAACTAATTGGATTCATTAACACAGATTGTTTTGGGTGCTGCTGTTGCGGAAGCTGTTGCAGGAAAAAAAATGGGAAATAAAGCCGCATTGTGGGGAGCAATTGCTGGAACTATTCCCGATTTGGATGTTTTTATTCGCAGCTATTCTCATCCCATTGATGGTGCACTGATGCATAGAGGCTTCTCTCATTCCATTGTTTTTGCCTTTCTTGCGGCCCCCATACTCGGATACTTAATTCATAAACTATACAAAAATCGATTTGACTTGAAGCTCTGGAGAAAGCTATTTTTCTGGGCTATTATTACACATCCTATGCTAGATATTTTCACTAGTTATGGAACGCAGTTTTTCTGGCCATTTGAACTTCGATGGACTTTTAACAGTGTGTTTGTTGTTGATCCACTTTATACAATTCCTTTTGGGTTGATTTTACTTGTTGCACTTTTTTTGAAACGTGATAATACTTTGCGTAGAAAGCTAAATAAAATTGGTATATTCTACTCCTCCGCCTATTTAATATGGGGTATTGCAGTGAAGTTAGTAATTTGGAGCAATTCTGACCAATACTTTACAGGTAAGGAAATTAAAGAAGAGAGAACCCTAGTAACCCCGATGCCGTTTACATCCTTTTACTGGATGGTCTTAGCTGAAAATGAGGATAATTTTTACATTGCCTATAAGTCCATTTTTTATCCTTTCAACGAAGAAGAAACTAAGGTGTTTCCCAAAAATCACGCAGCTCTAGAAAATATTGAATGGAGCGCTAAAAATTATACGGAAACACTCAAGTTCTTAACCAAAGGCTACTATTCTACTGAACAAACTGAAGATACTCTTATTGTATATGACTTGCGATTCGGGGAAATGAGTACTTTATCAAACAATGCCTCTAAAAGTCCTCTCTTTGCCTACGGTATGGTTATTGACAATGGAATTGTGAACAAAACAATACGGTATAGTCCAAATCGAGTGTGGAAAGATGCTAATTTTGGAACTTACTTTGATCGAATTTTTTCTAAAAAGATTAATTAATTCGATTTCTAAATCAGATATCAATGAATAAGCAGTTACTTTTCCTTTTTAGTCTAATCGTGTTAAGTGCATGCGGGCAGAACGATGTTTCTATCACTAAAAGCGTTGAACAGAAATTAATTAGTCCTGTTGAAATTAGCCTCCATTCTTTTTTGCTTGATTTACCAGAATTGAATTCTAAAGTGGATAGTATTTTTAACACAATGACCCATAATGCGATTGTTTCGCAATTGATAATGCCTGCCACTGGTCGTTTAGGTCAATCCGAGGATACTATTAATGCATTGATAAAAGAGCATTTAATTGGTGGAGTTCTCCTGCTAAATGGTACTGTCGAAGAATGTAAATCTTGGGTAACTAATTTTGAAAAATTGAATGTGGAGTTTGGGAACCTCCCCTTTTTATACTCGGCAGACGCAGAACCTAGTCTTGTGAATCGTAAATTGAAAGGAACAACGATCGTTCCTAGAGCGAACATGATAATTGATTCTCTTGAAGCTGGAAAAGTCTCACAAACAATTTCTACAGATTTGAATGCAATCGGAATAAATTATAACTTTTCTCCAGTTGTTGATTTAGCTAAAAACGCTACAGTTGGCTATAGAGGATTTGCTAAAGATCCAAAAAACGTTATTCCATTTGCTAAAGCCTTTATTAAACAATCTCAACATCAAAATATAATTGCAACAGCTAAACACTTTCCAGGGCACGGATTGGTTTCCGGAGACACGCATAAATCACTGCAAATAATTGATGGAGAACTAAAAGAGCTTAAATACTACCCTCCTTTAATTAAAAGTGGAGTTCTATCTATCATGATAGCGCACATCGCAATTACCAACAATGAAACATTCAACACCAATGGATTGCCAGCGACCACATCGGAGGTTGTGGTTCGACAGCTTCTTAGAGACAGTCTAGATTTTAAAGGTATTATCGTAACAGATGCCATGAATATGGGGGGAGTTTCAAAAATTAAAAACGCATCTACTAAAGCGATCTCAGCAGGTTGTGACATTTTGCTGATGCCAAAAAATGCAAGAAGGGCGCATGCTGAAATTTTATCAAAATACAACGGTGATATTCTTTTTAAAAAGAAAGTTGAAATTGCCGCTAAAAGAATTATTCGTATGAAAGTTTGTTTAGGTTTGTTGTAATCTATTTTTGGAGCTAGAGTAAAGCTTCCTTAACTCCTTTAGTCTCATTAATTATCTTATTTTTGCTTAAAATGCCCTCACATCAGATAAGAAATATTGCGGAAACTTTTGAGACTATTGGATTGACCGATATGGACTCTGTTCAATTGATGAATCGGGTGGATACTAAATTTGTTTTCACATTAAACGATTTGGAACTTGTGCTTCCTAAACTTTCTGAATACTATTATATTCTCAACGTTGAAGGTGTATTATTGTCTGAATACGAGAGTTTATACTTTGACGATGCTAAATTCTCATCATATCATGACCATCATAGAAAAAAAGTAGATCGTTTTAAAGTGAGGTACAGGAAGTATATTAATTCAAACTTGGCATTTCTTGAAGTAAAGCACAAGAGTAAGGGAAGAACAGAAAAAAGCAGAATTCGGGTAAAAAACATACCCACGGAGATGAACAAAAAAGATTTTGACTTTGTAAAGAATGCCGGAATTAAAAGTAATTCAATGTTTCCTTCTCTTATGAACAGTTTTAGCAGAATTACATTGGTCAGTAAAGCCATGAATGAACGACTTACATTAGATTTAGACCTTACGTACCAGTTAAATGATAAAGTGGAAGTCATTCAAAATATTGTGATAGCCGAATTAAAACAAGAAAAGGCTATGCGAAATTCTCCATTTTATCAACTGATGAAGGACAATCTTATTCGACCACTAAAAATTAGCAAATATACCATTGGTTATATTTTACTTTACGGATTAGAAAGTACTAAATACAATAGATTTAAAAAGAAATTATTAAAAATAAATAAACTACAAAAACAATGCTCCCCTCAATTATTTTAGATTCAATTTCAGATTTGTTCGGTTTAACTTGGTTTGACCAAGATTTCTATACTCTGCTTTTACGTTTGGGAATCAACTTGATATTCATGACAATTATTATTCGTTATTTATACTATCCTATCACAAAACGAAAAGACTATTTGTTTACCTATTACATGATAGGTTTAACCACTTTCTTTCTCTGTTTTGGTTTAAAAAAATTGGACATCGACACGGGTATGGGACTTGGACTTTTTGCCATTTTTGGAATTATTCGATATAGAACGGATGCCATTGAAATTAAGGAAATGACTTATCTATTTATTATCATTGGTGTCAGTGTTGTCAACTCATTGGCCTCAAATAAAATTAGCGTTGCTGAAATGGCCGTCATTAACTTTACCGTTGTTGCGGTAACTTATGGACTCGAATACATGTGGCTTGTAAAACATCTAACTCGAAAAACGATTGTTTACGAACGTATTGATTTGATAGTACCTGATAAATACGACGAAATGAAGATGGACATCGAGAAAAGAACTGGACTCACTCTCAAACGTTTCGAAGTTGGTAAAATTAACTTCTTAGACGATACTGCTCAGGTGAGAATATTCTATTTCGCAGAAGAGCAGGCAATGTCTGATTATCATAATGATTAATTACGTCCCCAAATGGACAAAATAGTTAATTTTCGATTATTACTCCTCCCCTTCAGTTGGATTTATGGAAGTGTTACTTTTATTCGTAACATATTCTACAATCTAGGTGTTTTCAACTCTTATACAATTCCTAAAAAATCAATTTGCGTAGGCAACTTGTCAGTTGGTGGAACAGGCAAAACGCCGCATGTTAAATTAATAACAGATCATTTAATTAAATCGAATATCCGTGCAAGCATATTAAGCAGAGGTTATGGCAGATCAATCAAAGGATTGAAAGAAGTTTATCTTAATTCAACGGCAGCAGAAGTTGGAGATGAACCACTCTTCTATAAGTCAGCTTTTAGAGAGAATGCTCATGTAGTTGTTTCAGAAAAACGGACTATTGGAGTAAAATATATTCTTCAGCAATATCCAGAAAACGACGTAATAATTCTTGATGATGCTTTTCAGCACCGAGCCGTTAAAGCCGGTCTAAATATTCTAATTACTGATTTTAATGATCTTTTCTGTGATGATTTTCTTCTTCCAGCAGGGAATTTAAGAGAAAGTAAGCAAGGTATAAAGAGAGCTCAACTAATTATCGTAAGTAAGTGCCCCCACAATTTGACAGAATTAAAGTCCCTCGAAATAAAAACGAAATTAAATTTTGACCCAAACAAAATATTCTTCTCAGAAATCACCTATTCTGAGATGAAACCATTTAGTAAGGGCATCGATATTGATATAAGAAACATTCTGTTAGTTACCGGGATTGGAAATTCATCACCACTGCTCTCTTATCTTGATTCAAAATACAATGTAGAGCATTTAAAATTCAAAGATCATCACGTTTTTACAGAAAAAAACATAGTTGAAATTCATGAAAAATTTGATACATTTGCTAACAGTAATAAAATCATTGTCACAACAGAAAAGGATTATATGAGGTTGAAAAATATCGACTTGACCCATACTATTGAGCGACCATGGTTTTATCAGCCAATTGAAACAGAAATTAAAGACAAATATAAATTCAATCTTTGTATAAATGAGTATATCGAAATTTAAAGAATCCAGTGATTACATTCAATCACGAACTACTGTAAAGCCGTCTATTGGAATCATACTAGGTACTGGTCTTGGAGGTTTGGTAGAAGAAATTACGGTTATAGATGAAATTGACTATAAAGACATTCCTCACTTTCCTCTTTCAACAGTAATGGGTCATTCCGGAAAATTGATTTTCGGTGAGCTTGGTGGGAAACAAGTTGTAGCTATGCAGGGTCGGTTTCATTTTTATGAGGGATATACCATGAAGGAAGTTACTTTCCCGGTAAGAGTAATGAAGTTTTTAGGAATTGAACGGTTATTTGTCAGTAATGCTTCTGGAGGAGTTAATCCGGACTTCGAGATTGGAGAAATCATGATTATTGATGATCACATTGATTTGTTTCCTGCTCATCCGTTGAACGGTAAGAACATTGATGAATTAGGTCCTCGCTTTCCTGACATGATGAATACGTACGACGCTCACATGATTGAATTAGCAAAAACAATTGCAACGGAAAACAACATTAAAGTTTCTACGGGCACTTATGCTGGCTTAACGGGTCCAACTTTGGAAACTCCTGCGGAATACAAGTACATCCGTGCGATCGGTTCTGATGCGGTTGGAATGTCAACTGTCCCAGAAGTTATTGTAGCGCGCCACATGGGAATACCTTGTTTTGCTGTGTCTATTGTAACTGACTTAGGAGTGCCTGGTGTAATTCAAGAAACAACTCATGAAGATGTTATTGCTGTTGCAAACAGACAGGAACCAAAAATGACCACTATCATGAGAGAACTTATATCAAGAGTTTAGTAATGACGGAAGAAATTCGTAATAAATATCAAGCTGTCATTGGGTTAGAAGTTCATGCACAAATGCTCACGAAAAGCAAGGCATATTCTTCTGATGTAAATGAATTTGGAGCGGTTCCTAACACGAATATTAGTGCAATAACACTTGGTCATCCGGGTACTTTGCCGAAAGTAAATAAACGAACGATTGAATTCGCTATCCGAATGGGTATTGCTTGTGAATCGGACATTACAGAATTTCAAAGCTTTGATAGAAAAAATTATTTTTATCCTGACCTGCCTAAAGGATATCAAATTACGCAAGATAGAACTCCTATATGTGAAAATGGTAGAGTGTACATTAAAGATGACAACGACAACGAGAAAATAATAAAGATTACCCGTATTCACATGGAAGAAGATGCTGGAAAAAGCATTCACGATGTCGATATCCATGATACACTTGTCGATTTGAATCGAGCCGGGATACCATTAATTGAAATTGTTTCAGAACCTGATATGCGTAGCTCTCAAGAAGCCTATAATTATCTTACTGAAATCAGAAAGTTAGTTCGCTATTTAGAAATTTGTGATGGAAATATGGAAGAGAGTTCATTGCGTTGTGATGCAAATATTTCCGTTATGCTCAAAGGTTCTAAAGAATATGGACGTAGAGTTGAAGTCAAGAACATGAACTCTATTCGAAACGTACAGAAGGCTATTGAATTTGAAATCCAAAGACATATTGAATTAATAGAGAAAGGAGAAATTATCGTTCAAGAAACGCGCTCTTTTGATGCTTTAAAAGGAACAACTATCTCTATGCGGTCTAAAGAAGCAGCCAATGATTATCGTTTTTTTCCAGAACCTGACCTACTTCCATTAAAGGTCAATCAAGAACAAATCAATGCCATAAAGACAGAAATGCCGGCATTGCCAAGAGATTTATTCTTAAAATACACAAAAGAGCTCGGTTTATCCGAATACGATGCTTACAATATTACGGACACAAAAGAAATTGCGTTATTCTATGAAGAATTAGTAAATCATACTTCTAATTATAAATCCGCTGCGAATTGGCTTATGGGAGATATTAAATCACATTTGAATCAAAATGGATTAGAGATTAAGGACTTCCCTATTGCTGCAAAGACAATTGCTGAACTCATAGAAATTGTTGATAGTGGTAAGATTTCTTCTACAGTTGCGTCTCAAAAGATATTTCCAGCGTTATTAAAAAATAGTACTCAATCTCCAATAGAATTGGCAGAATCAATGAACTTAATTCAAGATTCTAATGAGGACTCAATTTTGTCTTATGTCAATGACGTAATTGAAAATAATCCAGATGAGGTGGAGAGGTTTAAAAACGGAGAAAAGCAACTGACAGGATTTTTCATGGGGCAATTAATGCGTATTTCAAAAGGAAAAGCTGATCCTAAAACAGCCAACCAATTAATGCGTTCTACGTTAGATAAATTATAAGGCTAAAATTATGACTAAAATAAACACAATTAGTTTCGGACTTTTATTCTTTCTATTATTCTCTTGCCAGAATGATGAGACGAAAGTCATTGAACTTAAGGATGGAAACAATTTTGCTATATCAGGTACTGTTTCTGGTTCAGACAATCAAACATTCTACTTGGAAGCACTTAGCCAACAAGGAAAAATTGATGTGGCAAGTGGGACAGCTGATAGCAATGGCCATTTTGAAATTATCGGAGAAATTCCAGGTTTTGGCATGTATCAATTGCGTTTGGGAGAAGGAAACGAAAACATTATCCCTTTAACGCTCGTTCCAAAAGATCAAGTTGTTATTGATGGCGAAATTGAAACATTTTCTACTAATCCAAAAGTTTCTGGAACTGTTTGGGGGAAAGTTATGACAGAATACATGGAAAAGTTTTCTATTTTTCACAAAGACCAAGAAGAATTAATGAAATTGAGTGAATCTATGAGTGAGTCTGAATTGACTCAAAAATACATGGCACTAAAATCAAAAGTTGATGTATTTGCGATTGCTGAAATGAAAGCAGATCCAGCAAATCCTTTTAATCTTGTTCTTTCCTCTTCAGCCACACCTTCAATGGGTTTTGAGAATTGGCCAAAAGAAAATTTAAATGTGCTAAAAGCCGTTGCCCAAGCTTATCTAAAGAAATTTCCTGATTCACCATTGACTTCAAATATTTCCAACCAAGTTTATCAAATTGAGTTAGGATACGATCAGTATTTATTGGATTCTTCTGGCAAAAAAGTTGCGCCAGAAATTGCTTTAAATACTCCTGACGGAACAGAACTAAGGCTAAGTTCTCTTAGAGGGCAATATGTACTTATTGATTTTTGGGCATCTTGGTGTGGTCCCTGTAGACGAGAGAATCCCAATTTGGTAAGAATCTACAATAAATACAAAGACAAAGGTTTTACCATTTTTTCCGTTTCTTTAGACAAGGATGCTGAAGCATGGAAAGCTGCAATTGAAAAAGATGGATTAGTATGGCCGAATCATGTTAGCGATTTACTTCAATGGAAAACACCAATGGTTCAATTGTATAATTTTAACTCTATCCCTCATACCGTTCTTGTCGATAAAGAGGGCAAAATAGTTGCTACCGGTTTACGTGGTGAAACTTTGGAACAAAAATTGAAAGAACTACTCTAAAAATATAAAAATGAAATATTTAACATTAATAATTAGCACATTATTCTTCTCTCAATCATGGGGACAAATTAATGTAACCGTATCTGGCAGTATATTTAATGCTAGTGCAGACTCTGTTTATATCATACAGAACAATGGAAAACAATCAGTAAAATACATTTCTGCGCCCATTAGTAAAGAAGGCACTTTTGAATTAAAAGGAAGTGTGCCCGCACCCGATTATTATTCCTTTGTACTCGGAAATGATCAGATTCATTTAATATTAAAAAAGAATGCTGATATTAAAATTTACGGTGACGGGTCTGACCTAAATTCTTTTGCGAACATTGTGAACTCTGATGAATCCTCTAAAATGCATAAGTATATTCAAGAACTAAACGTTTGGGGAGGAAAAATAGCTTCTGCACAAAAAGAACTGAAGGAACATCCTGAAAAGGCTGATGAAATTAATCAACGCATGGAAAGAGAATCCAAAGCTTTTGAGACTTCCAAAAAAACGTTCATTGCAAGAAATGCAAATTCACCTGCTCTATATGCTGCATTAAGTGCTGTAGACATTAAAAACGATTTTATTATTTATGAATCTGTTGCGAAACAACTGATAGCAGTATTTAAAGAATCTCCAACAATTCAAAATTTGGAAAAACAATATACGGCACTTAAATCTCAGCAAGCATCTAAAGAAGTTTTGGCTCCAGGTAAGTTAGCTCCTAATTTTGAAGAAACGAAACCCGATGGGACAAAAATGAAATTGTCTGATTTAAGAGGGGAATTCGTTTTAATTGATTTTTGGGCGTCTTGGTGCGGACCTTGCAGAAGGGAGAATCCAGCTGTAGTTGCTATTTATAACAAATACAAAGATGCTGGATTTACAATTATTAGCGTGTCGTTGGATAAAGACAAAGCAAAATGGCTCGCTGCAATTGATAAAGACAAATTAACTTGGCCAAATCATGTAAGTGATCTTCAGGGTTGGCAAAGTAAAGTAGCCAAATTATACGGTGTAAACAGCATCCCGTTTACGGTTCTCGTTGATACGGAAGGAAAAATTATTAAAACTAAACTAAGGGCTCACGACCTAGCGACTGAGCTTGAACGAATTTTTGAGTTTTGACTGATGGATGACTCACAGAAGAAGATTTATTTCGCATCTGATTTTCACCTGGGTGCTCCCAATTACGAAACAAGTCTCATTCGTGAAAAAAAAATAGTTGATTGGCTAAATCACATCTCTCCTTCTGCGAAGGAAATTTTCTTGGTTGGAGATGTTTTTGACTTCTGGTTTGAATATAAACGAGCTGTCCCTAGAGGGTATGTTAGATTACTCGGTAAGATTGCCGAAATAGTTGACAGCGGAATCCCCGTTCACCTATTCACAGGTAACCATGATATGTGGATATTCGATTATCTTCCAAAAGAATTAGGAATTACCTTGCATAGAGAACCCATCAAACGATTATTTTTCAATAAAAAGTACTTTATTGGACATGGAGATGGCTTGGGCCCGGGAGACAGAGGATACAAGCTTCTCAAAAAGGTATTTGCTAATAAATTCTGTCAGTGGTGTTTTGCGAGACTACATCCCAACTTTGGTATATGGCTCGCTGATAAGTCATCAAAAACAAGCAGGGCAAAAACGGGTTCTGATGATGAAAAGTTTTTAGGTGAAGACCGAGAATGGCTTATTCAATTTTGCAGAGATGAATTGAAAAAAAAACACATTGATTACTTCGTTTTCGGACATCGTCATCTTCCTATAGAATTTGAGTTGCAAAAGGACTCTCACTACATTAATTTGGGAGAATGGATAAATTACTGCACATATCTGGAAGTAGATGATAAAACAACAACGCTGAAAACCTGGAATTAAACTAAAAAAGGAGACTTCTATTTGCTATGTTCTTTTCTAGATAGACTGTATATAACTTTCATTTAAAAACGATTCCAATTATTAGAAATACAATCTAACAGAATAAGAAAAGAATCGTATAAATATTTTTCAAAATAAATCGAATGAAAAAAGAGCTTGATAAACGAAGCAACGGCAAATGTGAATTATGTGCATCTGAGGGTGAACTATCAGTTCACATAGTAGAACCAAAATCTGGCAATAATAGTAACGACTGTATTAATATTTGTTCTCTATGTAATACTCAGCTAATGAGCGGAAATCTTGACGCAAATCGTTGGAGGTGTTTGAACGATAGTATTTGGAGTGAAGTTAATGCAGTTAAAGTTATTGCTTGGCGTATATTAAATACTATTAAAAATGAAGGTTGGCCAAATGATCTTCTGGAAATGATGTACATGGATGAAGATACTGAAGCGTGGGCTAAGGATGGGTTGACTTCTGATGACGCTATTGTTCATTTAGACAGTAATGGTGTTCAGTTAAATGCTGGAGACTCTGTAGTGCTAATTAAGGATTTAAAAGTCAAAGGTGGAGGTAATTTTACGGCCAAAAGAGGAACGGCTGTAAGAAATATAACATTGGTTCATGATAATGCTGACCATATCGAAGGTAAAGTTGAGGGGCAGCGAATAGTTATTTTGACACAGTATGTAAAGAAATAGATTGTTTCTCCAATCGAATTAAATAGGTAGTTGGTTTATCCTTCTGCCTATTTTTTTTCATAATACTTGGGAATAAAAAAGACCGATGAATTTCTTCATCGGCCTTAATAATAAAAGATTTCTCTTTATTAGATAATCATTGAATGATTAGTCTTTTACAATTCTGTAAACACCTTTATCAGAACCATCACTTAGTTCCATGATGTATAAACCGCTTGTAAGACCTTCTAAGTTAACTGAGAACTGAGCTCCAGAAACAACATTAGAAGAAACTACATTTCCAGCTACAGAATAGATAGTAACTGTTGCATTAGCAACCGCTTTATCTAAAGTAACTTTAACCTCTCCCTTAGTTGGGTTAGGATACACAGTTGCAGTATTTAAAGAATTCTCTCCAATTGATGCACCTGATGCAAAGTTAGGACGAATAATATAATTAAGAGGAAAAGAAGCATCAGCATTTACCCACGCTCCGGCAGTCAATGCTGTTGAAAAAATCCAGTTGGTAGTTAACTCATAAGGTGATGTTGCATCAGTCGCTAATGTAACATTAGCACCATATTCATGCGCCACAACTACAAAGTCTCCAGCTGGTAATGTAGCAGATACCGGTAAAGTTAATACAACTCCATTAGTATTATCCGCAGCGGTAAATACGTAAGTTGATGAAGTCGCTATAACAGCATTAGGAGTTCCCGCACTCATGTCATAAATAGTAAACTTTGTTGAATCTCCTGCTGTAGGCGCAGTAAACATTGCTGTAACAGAGGTAAGATCATCAGAAACAGGAGTAGAAAATTGAGAACCTAACTTACTTAAGTCTGCGGCTCCTTGATCAAATCCTAACGCACCTGTAGCTACACCATAATCTCTTGCCAAAACAGAATCATTGTATGCGATAAACAGAGCCATTGTGTCATTAGACATGTTCTCATCAGTTTCTGTCATAGAGCTCACAAAAGTAATTGAATGAGTCGTAGAAGATACTGCAGTGTAACCAGGAGTTAAAGCTCCAGATGAAGCAGTTGCAGAAACTAAGGTAGGAACAGCCGTTCCATTTGCCGTAGCAACATCAGAAGTACCGTCATTAACAGTAGCTGTAACATTTGCATTTGTAACGTCAGAAGTACCAAAATTAAAGATAGTAGCGTCAAAAGACATAGGAACAATTTGCGCCATTGGAACCATTGAAAATGGTGTGCCAATAGATACATTGTCAACTCGTAAATCTAAAGCTGGCTGAGAAGTAACACATACATTATAAGTACCTGATGCACTAAAGTTATAAAGATTAACCCCATCAACCATGATATCTAATATAGTACCATCATCACCGTAATCATCAATCATATGGATATCCATGCATGTACCTAGCGTAAAGCAACCCAAATTTTCGGTTACAGTAGCATTGTTAGCATACTCATTTGGATCTACACCACCAGCAGCAGTTTGAGCACCTTCGCCGGCACATCCAACTTCAACAGCATTACCGAAAAAGTTAATTGTGTTAGTTCCACAAGCATCACCTGTTGGAGTAATCTCCCAGTAAGACTCGTAACCCCACGTATCTGTAGTTACATCTACCGTTAACTCACCTTGTCCAGCAGGACATTGAGCGTTTGCAATTGAGCCGAACAATACTGTCGCAACAATTGTCATTAAAAATTGTAATTTTTGTTTCATAAAATTAAAGTTTAAATTATTTATTAATTAGTGCCGTAAAGATAAGTAAATAAAACTAAACAAAAAAAATAATTTACTTTATTCCAAACAATGGGTTGGAATCAATCCATTCCTCCACCACTGCTTTTTCTACTCAACTTATTTTTTCCATCTAAATTACCCCAACGATAAGAAAGTGTCAGATAGAATCTCCTTGTTCTCCATTTGAATTCAGAAGTTTGAGAGACTCCTGTTTGAGACAAGTTTAAATCGAAGCCTTTGGTGTCAAATATATCTGTTACTCTCATACCAATGGACAATCTCTTGTCCAGTAGTCTTTTTTCAACAGACAAATCAATTCCTGTTCGAATTTGTATGATGCCTTGAGGTGCAACTCTAGGAGCATTGTAATTTGCATTAATTTGAAAACTTGCTGTATTTTTCCAAAAATCAACACTCATTATATATTTACCACTCCAATTAAATCCACTATTTGTAAACTCCAAAGTTGTGTCTCTACTTATATAATCAATAAAATTCCCATTAAAGGATAAGGTATTTTTTAACCATTTGAAAGGTTTGTAAATAAAAACAACTTCTAAGCCTGTACTAATACTTTTGTCAATATTCTGATAGGTAACTTTAGCTGTGTTGTCTGGATTGTACACTTTTATTCGAGTAATTACGTCGTTGGTTCTTCTATGAAAGACGCTTGTTGAAAATATAATTTTCTTCGCATTGTAACTAGCGCCTAAATCGAATGAATGGATATACTCCGGCTGTAACTCAGGGTTTCCACTTCTTAAATTGACCGGATTGGCATAACTCGTAAAAGGATTTAATTGACGAGATTTAGCACGATTTATTCGTTTGCTATAACTAAGACTAACTTCCGTTTTCTTTGACAAAGAGTATTTAATATGCGCCGAAGGAAAAAGGTTTAAATAGGTGTTTATGAATTTTTCATTTGTGCTAATTAGATTTGGAGTTTGTTCAGCATATTCACCGCGAAGACCAACTTGATATTTTAATTTGCCGAGCTCTTGACCAAACGTCCCATATAGACTATAAATCGACTCATCATATTGGTAATCGAAGTTAGCAATGGTATCTTCTAAAAAAAGCCCCGTAAGAGTGTCTTTTGTTTCAGAAAATGTAGATAAATCGTCATTTCGAAGAATAGCTTTTGCTCCTAACTCTATTCGTACCTTTTGTTTTTCAAAAATTTTACTGAAATCACTTTGCAAAGTTGTAACTAGTTCTTTAGTATCATTACTAAGTTGCTGGTTTAATGGAGAAAGAGAGCTCAACTGACCTAAATTGTCATAATAAAGTTCTTCATAAAATCCTTTAATTTCCTTCATCGATTGAGAATGATTCGCATTAAATGACCATTCTCCTTTTTGGTCCTTCAACTTGTGCGTGAAATTCAAATTAAAATCTAAATTTTTTCTTTTTCTTGGGTCTTCAGAATTTCTATCCCATCGACTTTCTAGTCCTCCAATATTATTATATAAAGAACTTTCAAGATTACCTCTACGGGTCCTTTCTCCTAAAACACCAGTTACGGACAATCCTAAGACATTGCGTTTGTTTAGGTAAAATTCTGTTCCTAAAACCAATGTATTTGTTGATTTTAAATCTGCTCCTTCCCTACTTTGAAATAACTGAGTTGAGCTATCCTGTATAACCTCTCTTGTCAAATCATTGTAATAGTTTCGATAACCTTCATAATAGTTAAATGAATAATTCAGATTGATGTTAAATTTACTATTTCGATAACTCAAACCTAAATTACCATCGTATAAATTATCAGTTGCAGCAGTTATCGATGCAATCCCATTGAATCCTTTTAATTTATTCTTTTTGAGAACAATATTGATAATTCCTGAAGTTCCATCTGGATCATATTTTGCTGAAGGATTTGTTACTACTTCGATTCTTTCAATTGCGTTTGCTGGGAACGCATCTAACACGTTCGCTCCATCATTCCCTACTAGAGTGCTAGGACGACCATCGATTAAAATTGTCACATTGGCATCTCCACGCAGACTAATATTTCCATCTTGATCTACGTCTATACTGGGTATATTATTAAGCACATCATTTGCCGTTCCCCCGCGAACTGAAATATCTTCTTCAACGAGATAAACTTTTTTATCAATACCTGCCTTTAGTACATCTAAAGAGCCCGACGCCGTTACTTCTTCAATATTTATGGTTTTATCTAACTTCAAAATGATAGCGCCCAAATTAACAGGTCCAACTATCTCTTTCACATAGGATTCGTGTAAAGCATAACTTATCTTAATTAAGAATCGATGCTTCTTTTCTGAATTCACTTTAGGGAAATCAAAATTGAACACACCTAAAGAATCTGTATATGCACCTGTGATTACAGTAGAATCTGAAAGCCACAACAACCGAACTGAGGCATACTCAATAGGTGAATTTTCCTCATTAGAAACCTCGCCTTTAATTGATTGAGAAAATAAGTTACCTGCTACAAGCAACAACAAACTTAGTATGAGTTGTTTCATTCAATTATTTTAAATTCGATAGAGTTACTTAACATTTTAGCAACCGGGCATCGTCCAGAAATATCAATAAGTCTTTCTATCTGCTTCTCATCTAGATCACCTACAATGTTAATTTTTTTTGCAACAACTGTTTTTTCATTTTCTTTTTCCAAGAATGTCAATTCTATAGAAATGTCATCAATTTTCCAACCTTTTCTCTGCGCATACATTTGAACCGTGATTATTTTACAGCTTGTCAACGATGACAAAAGTAATTCGGTTGGTTTTGGACCTAGATTTAGTCCGCCTGCTTCAATTGGTTCATCTGAAAACCAAGTTAATTCTCTAGCTGTGTTGTTAACTGTATATTGTCTTTTTAATTTCGCTTCAACCGATGTCATAATTATTGTTTTCTATTGCCACATTAATTTTAAGTCATCAATCGTCAATTCTCCTTCGTACTCAATTTTGTACAAATGAACGCCCGGAGTTAGACTCTCAAAGTTTCGACTAAACTTGACATAAGGCTTAGAAGCACTAATCCATAAATTCCTTACAAATTTACTATTCTTAATTTTCAAGGAGTAATAATTGGCGTTTTTTTCTAAAAATAACTGAATATCATCCGCATTTGCTTTTTCATATAAATTGCCAATAAAATCAAAATTACGTTGAAAAACGAGATCTTGATCATCGCTATATTCAATACTGATAACACAATTGTTACTGCCAATGTGCTGCCGCAGATAATCACCAAAAGTAATTTCAAATGAACTGCCTTGTGTAATTTTAAAAATTCTTGGTTTTGTAAGTAAGGTATCTCCTTCCAATGAAATTAATCGAATATTGATTTTTGCTATCTTATTATCTGGCGAGTCAGAAACAATGAAAAGTGTTTTATCATTCAAACCATCATATTTTGCGACGATTGCAACATCTTGATAATCTTTCTTCACTTTGTACTGCAAGGCTTTCCAGTTGCCATAATAATCAATGCTTGACCAAGATGGCGCCGGCCAACAATCATTCATTTGCCAGTAAAGTGTTCCTCCGCAGCGAGGGGCATCAATCCGATGTCCGGCAATTGCCATACTCACTGCCCTGGCCTGAGTTAATTGAGAGAAATAAACAAACTCTTCAAAGGTTTTTGGTTCTCCGTATAGTAATTTAGTATGCTTGAGAATCATTCCATTTCCTACATAACTCTTTTGGTGATGCTTCATTACATCGGATTTTAGACTCCAATCACTTTCTTCTGAGAAGGACATTAAGGTATTGTACTCTGGAAAGCTTTGAAAACCATATTCTGCATTGAATCGACCTATCTTCTTTCCGAAATCCTCAAGCGGATCTTTTCCATGCCAAACTCCCCAATAATGCTGCGAACCGTGGTTGTAATACTCGTCTTTACCCCAATTACTCAATGGCGATGTATGAATATATGGGACAGAAGATGCTGACTGGACAAGAGATGGTGCAATCTCCTTAAATACTAAATTATACGCATCTTCGATTTCAGTTGCTTTCTTTCCAAAAAGATTATATTTCCCCTGGAAACCCCAATTTTTCCATGCAACATCAACTTCATTATTGCCATTAAAAAGCACAACAGAAGGGTGAGCAGCAATTCTAGGTAACTGATATTTCAATTCTCCTTTAACATTACAGGTAAATTTTGCATCTCCAGGATACATGGCACAAGCAAACATGAGGTCCTGCCAAACCATAATTCCTAATTCATCGCATTTTTCGAAGAAGACTTCATCTGGATAATATCCACCACCCCAAACGCGCACCATGTTGAAATTGGATTCAGCCATTGTTTCTACCATGGAAATAATTGCTGAGTCAGTTACTTTTGTTGGGAAGATATCTTGTGGAATATAGTCTGCTCCTTTTGAAAAAATTGTTCTTCCATTGATTTTAAAATAATAACTTGTGCCCCATTCATCCTTTTCTTGAATAAGCCTCGATGTCTTAATCCCAAACTTTATCTTGAAACTGTCAATTAATTGATTATCAATAGTTTTAATAGTAATGAAATCTATATCCATAGATTGTTTCCCTTGACCTCTTGGCCACCATAATTCCGGATGAGCTACCACGACTCTGCGTGTAAATTTACCATTTTTGATTGTCACTTTTTCATTTTTAAAAAGCTTACTTTCCCAAACAACTTCTCGGACCTGATTATTGGATAAGAACAAATCAAATTCAAGAACTGCCGTATCTTTTTCAATGGATACTGTGCGCATGCTTTTGTTTGATATTCTTGAAATATTATATGCGTGTAGGATTGCTGGTTTATTTATACCCATAGTGTTTATCCTTAATGCCCAGTCCCAGCCAAACTGATACTGTGGTTTTCTTGTATATGATGCAATTGGGATATCACCTACGTCATTAGGAGCAGGAAGGTGATAACTTGCATTCTCGTACATCTTTTTGTGGTAAATGACTGGAGGCGTAAAAACAATCTCTATTTCATTCTCACCTTCATGAATTAAGTCTTTTATTTGCACTGAATGTGGTATAAAAGCATTTTCGGTCGTAAGAATCAAAGAGTCATTCAAGTAAATCTCAGCATAGGTATCTAAAGAAGGGAATTCCAACTCTAAAAAGTCATTATTTAGTGCCGATTTTGTAACAGAAAATGAAGATTTAAACCTCCAAAGGTGATTTTCTATCCAGCCAAATTTATGCTCATTCATACCATAGAAAGGATTCGGTAGTTCACCAGAGTTTATTAAAGCCTCTTGAACAGATCCTTTTTCACCCAAATCAATCCATTCTTTCTTCAATGGATGCAGAATGCTCCAGTGTAATTCTACCTGAGAAATACCGGCAAAACTAATCAAGCAAAAAAAAGCAATTATTGATTTCATCTCTTATTCCTTTGGTATTCTTTTAGCCATTTTCTGTAAAGAGCGGCATTTCTTTCATGTTGTGCATTCGTTAAGGCGAAATTATGGCCATTTCCGCCTGGTTTTCCACACATAAATAAGTAATTGACATTAGCAGGATTTAATACCGCATCGATTACTGCACCTGGAGTTATATAAATCGGACCTGGTGGTAAGCCGTTAATTTTATATGTATTATAATCACAATCAATGTCCCGGTGCTTGTATAATAAACGCTCAACTCCAATTAGTTCATCACCCCAGCAGAACTTAAATGTCGGATCTGACTCCAGTTTCATTCCTTTATCAAGGCGATTCAAATATAGCTTAGCGATTATAGGCCACTCCTCTGAAACTTTAGACTGTTCAGAGTATACCATACTTGCCAATGTAGTCACTTTTGAGGGAGAATTCAATCCGATAGATTTCATTTTGGCTTTTCTATCTGAATTCCAAAATACTTTAAATTCATTAGCCATAAAAGCAACAAATGACTCCGCATCCGTATCAAAATACATTTCATACTTCTTTGGTAAAAACAAAGCGGGCACTTGTTCTTTGGTAAATCCATATTTACTCAATGTAGAAGGGTTGTATACAAATTCAACAATAGAGGCACTATCAGCAAGAATGCATTGACTGATATTTTTCGCCATTGCAGCTATTGTTGGACAATTATTAAAAACAACATTGACTTTAACTTCGCTCGCACCATGCCCATTATCGCCTTCTACAAAACCATTTACCAGGGTGCTTAATTGAGTTTTAGATAGAATGATATATTTACCCGCGTCAAACTTCGTTGTGTCAATATCATTTTTAAGAACATAATTAATGAAGTCCCTTTCATTTTCAAGTACACCTTTTTTCATAAGCGTGGTCACTAAAACTGAAAGCGATGGATCATCTTTGAACAACAATTTAACTTCTTTTAAGTTCACTGTTCTTGTATCTTCCGAAAACAAGCCCATTATCGTATCTTTATATGCCAATGAGGCTGCGAGTATTGCAACAAGTAAAACGAAAATTATTTTTTTAGCCATTTTTCTAATAATAAGATATCAATATACGCACCACCTTTAAATTCCAACTCTAATTTCTCCCCTATTTTCATAAACTTATTCTTTATGAATAAGTTACAACTACCAATGTTGTCTTTGTGAACAGAGCAATGCAATTTTTTTAAATTCAATGCAACAGCTTTACTTTCAATGAGTTTTATCGCTTTTGACGCAAAACCCTTTCGTCGATATTCTTTACAGGCAATGAGTATGCCTATTGTTGCTTCCATCTTGTTAAAATCTATTTCTGTCAAGTCAACATTGCCTATTGCTTTGTCATTTTCTGATAAACAGATCATCCACCTGGCCTGTTTAGCCTTGGAAACGTTCTGCAATTCACCTATTAATACTAGAATATCGTAAATTGAATAAGGAGAGTCGTTCTGACTAACAGCCCAATTTTCTTCATTATTCTCCCATTCTAGAACGAGTTCTGCATCCTTAACTTCAATGTATCGAAGATAGACAGAAGATTTATTCATTGTAGTTTTAATAATCTCGTATTTATATCACCCTCAGAATACTGTCTTATCCCTTGAAATTTTTCGTCTATTGAGAACCCAATTACTCTAATTACCAATCCATTCGAATATAAAACATCCAATAAATCCGTCAATTTACGAGCAAATGGAATTTCTAATACTTTCTTTATTGGATCTAGGCAAGTAATTTGAAATGGAATGGTTTGTTTGTATTGAGAAAATACATCCATAATTGTTCTTTTTTTTATAGATGAGTCCAATTCAAAACACAAAGTCTTTATATTCTTTCTACTAATAAGTGAAAGTATGTTTTCTAAAGGTAGGTTTTCATCTTTACCATTCGCCTTTAAGCTAAAATATTCGTTATCAAAAGATATCCCAATATGTGGAGGTATTTTGTCAGCATGCCACACCCATAAGAGCAAACGTTCTGTTGAAATATCTGCTTTTAAACCGTCGATAATATTTTCTATCAAATAATCAGATTTCAATACTTCCATCGAATACTTTTTTAGCAGGACCAGATAACCAGATATTTTTGAATCCAATTCCTTCAACGTAATCATCTGACTCTACGCTTAAAACTCCTCCTTTTGTTTGCACATCGACCCTGTGAATCTCAGGCCTTTTCATTCTAAAAACTAGAGCACAAGCAGTAACCCCTGTTCCACAGGATAATGTTTCATCTTCCACTCCACGCTCGTAGGTTTGAACAGTTATGGTGTTATCTTTGATAAGGTGTACGACATTCACATTGATTCCTTCTTCTTTAAATCTCTCGGAATACCGAATTTCTTTTCCAAATTCAATAATATTTTCAGTTTCTTTCTCCTCAAAACGTACAAAATGAGGTGAACCTGTGTCGATAATAAAATCGTTGTTAAGTTTCTCGAGATTAGTAACAGGAAGCATTTCAAGACGAACGATACCGCTATTTATATATGCCTTGTGCGCACCATCTATAGCTAGAAAAGAACACTCTCCTCCTTTTACTAATCCTAATTTTTCAGCGAAAAGAACAGAGCATCTTGCTCCATTTCCACAAAAACTTTGTGAACCATCTGCATTAAAATATTCAACTTCAAAATCATAGCCCTTTTTCGCTGATAGTTTTATAAGTCCATCGGCACCAATCCCCATTTTGCGATTACACAAAAACGAAATATTTTCAACAGATAACTCGTCATAATGTCCTTTAACATTGTCCAACATGATGAAATCATTCCCTGTCCCCTGATATTTAAAAAAAATCACTTTCATTTTAGAATGTAAAAATACTAAAAATAGATACCGATAACATGGATATTTGACAATTAAAAATGATAGAATTTTACGATATTTTTGACGAAATATTTTAAAAAATGAAACGATTATAAAAAAATAAAGTAGCTTAACATTCTTTAACATGACAATTGTACCAAAAAAAAGACCGTGGTGTTATTATTGTTATAGAAATCTTAAATCAATACAGACAAAATGAAAAATAATTTAAAATTTTTAAGCTTAGGTCTATTAGGTGGAATGCTTCCATTAGCCGTATTTGTGTCGATGAATTCTTCTCAGTCATCTTCACATATAGACACCATTGGTACTAATTCTGCCGACATTGGAGCGAAAAATATAAGTTTTAACTCCCTGCCTCCATCTCTTAGTAATTTATCTCAAAATGAAAATTTTGTGGATGCATCCGAAAATAGTTTAAATTCCGTGGTTCATGTTACGACAACTGTTGAGACAACCTCATTCCAGAGAGATGTTTTTTCCGAATTTTTCTATGGACCAGGTGCAGGTGGACGTGAATTCAAACAATTCGGTTCTGGTTCTGGCTCAGGAGTTATTATTTCTACAGATGGATATATTGTGACCAATAACCATGTAATTGATAATGCAAAAACAATAGAAGTAATTCTCAACGATAACAGAAAATATAAAGCAACAGTTATTGGAACAGATCCTTCTACCGATATTGCAGTATTAAAAATAGAAGAAAAAGGTTTGAAAGCTATCCCAGTTGGAAATAGCGACGACGTGCGTGTTGGAGAATGGGTACTCGCAGTTGGAAACCCATTTAATTTAACATCTACTGTTACGGCTGGTATTGTTTCTGCAAAGGCAAGAAATATCAATATCATTAAAGGAAAACAAAATCAAAGTAATGTCCCTATAGAGTCATTTATTCAAACGGATGCGGCAGTAAATCCTGGTAACAGTGGCGGTGCACTCGTTAATACAAAAGGAGAATTGGTTGGGATAAATACAGCCATTGCTTCGCAAACAGGTAGTTACTCAGGATATTCATTTGCTGTTCCAGTGAATTTAGTAAAGAAAGTTATGCGGGACCTGATTGATTATGGTGTTGTTCAAAGAGGTTATCTCGGAGTTCAAATTGCAGATATCACCCAAGAAATAAAAGAAAACAATGAACTCAAAGATACGAAAGGCGTATTTGTGGCTGATGTGGTAGAAGGAGGGTCAGCAGAGAAAGCTGGCTTGGAAAAAGGAGATGTAGTTTTAAAAATAGGAGAGAAAGAAGTAAATTCGGTTGCTTCCCTACAGGAAGAAGTTGGAAGAAGGAGACCTGGCGATAAGGTAGCTGTTAGAATTCGAAACAAGAAGGGCTTCGAAACCGTCAAAGAAATTGTTTTAAGAAATAAAGATGGGGATACAAAACTTGTCAAAAAGACAGCGCTTAATAAAAATAGTGCACTCGGTGCAACTTTTATCGAATTGACAAGCAAAGAAAAGAAAAATCTTAATATTACCGATGGTGTCAAAATAAAATCATTAAGTGCAGGTAGATTAAAATCTCTTGGTCTTCGTGAAGGAATGATTATAACAAAAATCAACAATGAAGCTATCTCATCTGTTGAACAAATAACAAAAAAATTGAACAGTAGCAACAAGGGAGTATTACTTGAAATCATTTTAGAGAACGGCAGAAAAGAGTATGTAGGATTTGGTTTGTAATTATTCCTTTATCTTTTGTACATTTAGAAAAAAATATATAGATATGAAAATAGTAGCGATTGGCTTATTCTTACTTACATCAATTAGTGTAAGTGCCCAAATTCAAACACCCAAACTTAGCCCAAGTGCTAAAATTGTACAGACAGTTGGTTTAACAGAGGTAGAAATCGAATATTCTCGACCTTCAAAAAGAGAAAGAGTAGTTTTTGGAGATGTCATACCCTTTGATGCTGTTTGGAGAACAGGCGCGAACAAGAATACAACTATCAAACTTAGTGATGCAATAATATTTGGCTCAGACACATTGGCAAAAGGAGAGTATTCAATTTATTCGCTACCAAATAAGGAAAGTTGGAAAGTTTATTTCTACAAAACAATTGATAATTGGGGGAATCCAAAAGAATGGAAAGAAGATCAGATTGCTCTGGAACTAGAAACTAAAGTAAATTCACTGAAAGATGTAGTTGAAACTTTTACTATCTCCATAGATAACATCACTACAAAAAGTGCTGTGTTATCATTCTCATGGGAGAACACAATGGCAACGTTTGCTTTTAATGTTCCAACAGCTGAAATTGTTGAAGCAGGGATAAAAAAAGTCATGGCGGGACCATCTGGTAATGATTATTACAATGCTGCTAGTTATCTTTTCTCTGAGAAGAAAGATTTAAAGAAGGCATTGGGTTGGGCTTCCAAAGCAATAGAAATTAGAGGTAAAGAGGCCTTTTGGATGATTACATTGAAATCGAAAATACAAGCTGAGCTAAAGGATTATAAAGGTGCAATTGAGTCGGCAAATTTAGCGATAAAAGCCGCAGAGTCAGCAGGTTATGACAACTATGTTGAGCAGAATAAAAAAGCGATTGAAAAGTGGAGTAAATTAAAATAGAAATTAATTATTAAGGCATGGTTTTTGACTAAAAAATTTAGCTGAGGTAGATTCAACTAGCTAATGCAAGTTTTTTATTTTCTAGGTTAAAGTTATCAAAAAATACTTTTTCTGGTGTTTTAAAATTCAATTTCTTTCGTGGTCTTTTGTTTAACAAGTCC
>Ga0316208_1000874_pt1 | contig 32348 bp, 29 predicted proteins | sample 3monopyrite_MG_FD_204944 | JGI IMG/M metagenome (GOLD analysis project Ga0316208, IMG submission 204944) | Microbial mat bacterial communities from mineral coupon in-situ incubated in ocean water Damariscotta River, Maine, United States -... | ecosystem: Environmental > Aquatic > Marine >...
GATGATAGTGTGGGAGTTCCCATGTGAAAGTAGGTCACTGCCAGGCTTCTAATAAAGGCTGAGTTAATGATAATGTCGTTAATCCAGCCAGGACTAAGCCCTCAATACGTCGTGTTGAGGGCTTTTTCGTTTCTTTGAGTTGATTATCTTTGAACCTAGAAAAATCAGTTGATCCACGAGCTAGAGCACAACTATTTGATTCGCTTGGCTATATGATAAAGGTTTGATTCACCAACCAGGTGAACGCAAACTTTTTCATTACGCCAATCAAACCAATTACTTGCACTCTATTCTCGCGTCCAACTGATCTTTCTAGGCTGAAAGAAAATTACCTGTGTGATTTAGGGGAGGGAGACTTTTTTCTATTTCTTGATAATGGGGCGCTGGCTCGTAGTTACCGGTACTTCGATTGCCTTGTTATTGCGTAGTAGTTCTATATCAATCACTTTGCCCGGTTTTGATCTTGATATGAGTGTTATGGCGTGTCTACCATCAATGATGTCAATGTTATTAATTCGCTTTATTATGTCTCCAGGGCGCAACCCGGCCCGATTCGCGGGGCCGTTGTTTAACATGCCCGCGACGATGACGCCATTAGTGTTTGCAAGTCCAAATGATTCGGCAAGCTCAGGCGATATATTCTGGATTTCTATGCCTATCCAGCCCCGCACTACATGTCCCTGCGTAATTATTTCTTCGGTGATTTTTTTTGCGTTGTCTATGGGGATCGCAAAACCGATACCTTGTGATCCTTTGCTGCTGCTGTAAATCGCTGTATTGATCCCTATCAGGTGGCCGAAGGTGTTAATGAGCGCACCACCGGAGTTACCTGGGTTGATTGCGGCATCGGTTTGAATGAAGTCTTCGAAGGTGTTTAAGCCTAATCTATCGCGTCCGGTCGCACTGATGATGCCCATCGTAACAGTTTGTCCAACCCCGAACGGGTTACCGATTGCGAGAACGATATCACCAATTTTAATTGCGTTAGATTGACCTAAGGTAATGCTGGGTGCGTTTTCAATATTTATTTTTAGAACGGCTAAGTCGGACTCTGGGTCGGTGCCTATAACGACTGCTTCGGCATTTCTTCCATCTTTTAATGCAATTTGAATTTCATCTGCACCCTCGACTACATGATTATTGGTGAGAATATACCCCCGCTCACTAATTATGACGCCGGAGCCCAGGCTGGTTTCCAGTCGCTTACGGGGTACGGATGTTCCACCTTCGCCAAAGAAGTGTTTGAAGAGTGGGTCATTAAACAGCTTGGGTTTTTGTTGGGCGACTACTTTGGCTGTGTATATGTTGACAACGGCGGGGGAGGCCATTGTCACAGCGCTGGAATAGGAGATATTTTGTGTATTTTGCTGTGCTAGCAGTGTGGCGTCGTCAATGGATATTTCATTAAAAGTGACGGGGTTGTGTTTGCCGCCTGGTAATTTACTCTCTGCAAAGTACAAAACAATAATCGCGGAGGCCATGCCGATGAGTGTGTATTTTAAAAGTGTCTTAATAGTGGTTATATTCATTTAAATGTCTTCAGTAAAAGCTGTTGTTATAGTTGGGTGGAGAATTGGGTATGGATTTATATGCACTATGAATAAGTATAGACTTGTGCAAGCGAGTTTATGGTACCTCAAAAATGGAGAAAAGTATGGCGGCATTAGCGGACATCGTAGAGTTTACAAACACATTTTTGAATATTGAAGGATTTGATGATTATTGCCCAAACGGCTTACAGGTTGGTGGCCGGTCAGAAGTAAATAAAATACTGACCGGCGTTACTGCTTCGCAGGCGCTACTTGACGGTGCAGTGAGGCGTGACGTCGATATGATATTGGTGCATCACGGTTATTTCTGGCGTGGTGAGGCTCGGCCGATTACAGGCCTAAAGTACCATAAAATTAAAACCTTAATTGAAAATAATATAAGTCTAACGGCTTATCATTTGCCTCTGGATGCTCACCCGGTTTGCGGAAATAACGTCAAGCTCGCAGAAATGCTCGGTATTAAGGTCGACTGTTTTTTTGGTCCTGGAAAATTGCCGCTTATCTTATCTGGCTCGCTGTCCGAGCCCATCCCCGTTAATGTGTTTGCAGGACAAATCGCGAGAGTGCTAGGTCGAAGAGTGATGCATCTTGGTGCAGATAAAAGCAAATTAATTTCTAAGGTTGCAATTTGTACAGGCGGTGCACAGAGTTATTTTCCGATGGCGATAGAGGAAGGCGTTGATGTCTTTATTACGGGTGAGGTGTCCGAGCAAAACTACCATGAGGCAATGGAGTCGGGGGTGGATTTTATTTCTGCTGGGCATCACGCCACTGAGCGCTACGGCGTTCAGGCGCTAGGGGAAGTTATCGCCAGGCAATTTTCAGTTCAGGTAGACTTTCTCGAAATAGGTAATCCAGTATAATTCTTGTGTTGCAACGTACTGTTTGACTTGTGCAATAAGTAATTAGTCAAGCGCTTTTGTTTCCGTTTTGGGTCTCACGATTCAGTTTACAAGACTTTTTTTTAATAATCGTATGCAATCTGATCAGCTAGTTTAGAATGTTAGTGTTTTCTAATTAAAATTCGCGAAAAACCCTATGGATATAGGCTTAAAATAATTGACAGTTTTGTTTGACAACACATCTCGTCATCGTCTAGCATCGCTGATACATCAAATCTATTGATGGTTGAGAATGGATTTTTTATTAGAAACTTCTAATGGAGTTCGCACGTTTAGCATGGAGAGGGATACGTTTTTGACTAAGAGTGAAACACTTTTGGTGTTGATCCGTTTGACCGGTTTAAATACTCAGTAGTTCCATCGAGTATATTTCATGTTTATTTTTTTGGAAGTTGTCATTTGTTTGGCGACTCGGTTTTTGGTTTTTAACGATTGCTGAAAGTTAAAGTCATTTGCCGAATTAATAAAAAATCTTTTGAGGGTGGGAGATGCAAATTGAAAAAAAACATTACATCGAAAGCTCGTCTGTAGCTTAAAAAGGGCATTTTAGGATGAAGATAGTTACATTAAAACAATTAGTCTCTATGAGTCTGTTTGCTTTAGCGGTTGCGTTGCTGCCTGCAACAAGTTTTGCGGAGTTGCCTGTGCCATCTCATGTTATACCACCAGTTGGTGAACATGCAGGAGAAGATGTGCCGCAGCCAATTGAGTTTCCGCATGACCGACATGTTAAAGACATGAAAATTAACTGCATGTACTGCCACACTTATGCACGTCGCAGTAAAGTTGCTGGTATTCCGCCAACGAGTAAATGCATGGGTTGTCATAAGGTGATTGCTACTGATAAGCCGCGCATTCAGGCGTTGACTAAATATTGGGAAAAAGGCGAGTCACCACGCTGGAAAAAAGTACATGACGTTCCCGATTACGTGCATTTCACGCACGAAAAACACATTAGAAAGTTTGTTTTTGACGCGGATTTCCCAGTCGAGGATGTCCAGCAGGTTTGTGGATTGTGTCATGGCGAAGTTCGTGAAATGACAGTTGCTGAAAAAACGAAGCCATTAAATATGGGTTTCTGCCAGCGTTGCCATGAGGCAAACGGTGGGCCGGCTGACTGTTGGTCATGTCATAAGTAAGTTTGCAGCTATTTCTCTGAACAAAAAATGGTGAAAGAAAGATGAGCGTAAAAGTTAATCGAAGAAAATTTTTAAAAATGCTCGGTTGGGGCGGTGCAGGTACGGCGCTAGCCGGCTGTGATATGCCAACGACTGTGACATTGGAAGAAGGTAAAGAAGAGGTTGTGTCTTATCTGATGCCTGAAGAATATGTCATTCCAGGTATCGGTGTCTGGTATGCATCTACCTGTACGCAATGTGAAGCTGCTTGCGGCTTGCACGGACGTGTGAGGGAAGGGCGTGTCCTCAAGCTAGAGGGTAGTCCAGATTCTCCTGTTAATCATGGTAATACATGCATGATGGGGCAATCAGGATTGCAGAGTCATTACAACCCAGACCGGATTACAATGCCGATGATGCGCAAGAGCGGAACCCTGCAGGCGGTGAGTTGGGATGATGCGATGGCTGAGCTGAGTAAGCGAATTGGGCCTTCCTCCAGCGTTGATGGTAATCGGGTTGGTATGGTGACAGGTACTGTCAGTGGGCATCAGGCTGTTTTAGTGAATGATCTGCTGGGGCAGCTTGGCTCCAAGAATCATTATGTACATGAGCTTGTTAACTCCTCTGTTTGGCGTATGGTTTCTCGCGACATGCTAGGTGACGAAACACCTAAGTTGAACTTTGACAAAGCAAGAGTCGTGTTGTCATTTGGCGCAGATTTCATGGGTACCTGGGGATCGCCTGTCCATAATATGGGTGAATATGCCAAATTCCGAAAAGGTGACGAACGTGGCACCTTGGTTCAAATCGAGCCTAAGATGACCATGACGGGTGCTAATGCGGACTTGTGGTTGCCTGCTAATCCGGGCACTGAAGGTGCGCTTGCTCTAGGTATTGCGAATTTTATTATTAGCCGTGGCTGGAATCTTGTTGATGTCCCGTCACGCGTTCGTGAAACCTTGAAGCAGTACGACCTTGATACGGTTGAAAAAGTAACGGGCATTAATGTCGAAAAAATTAAACGTATTGCAGCGCTGTTAAGTGAGCGCTCTCCAAGTTTGATTTTGGCCGGTGCGTCAGTTGAAAACCATGAAAATGGCTATGACTCAGTCGCTGCAATAATGTTGCTTAACCTGATTATGGGTAATGTCGGCAATACAATTGAAGCCTCTGCTAAATTTGCTGAGTCCTCAATGCAACCGAAACAGGGCGGGACGAAAGATTTACTGCTGCTAGCGAAAGCACTAAACGGTAAAAAACTCGATGTTTTGTTTACCTATAACACTAATCCAGTCTTTACTGCACCTGATGTATTACAGTTGCAGACGGGGTTGGCGAATGTTGGGTTTAAGGTTGCGTTCTCTATGTTTCCTGATGAAACGACATTAAGTGCTGATCTTGTTTTGCCAATTCATTCCGGTATGGAAGAGTGGGGAACACATGTTCCTGCTTACCAGTCAGAAGGCGCGATAATGAGTTTTCAGCAGCCACTGATGGAACCAATCAATAAAGATACTCGTGGTTTCGGCGACATTATGTTGAGTCTTCTGAAATTGCGCGGTAAGGATTATGCGAAATTTGAAGATTACTATAGCTTCGTTCAAACCTCTTTGTTGAATATGCCATCAAGTATTGTTACCAGTACTGGCAGCAAAGAAGAGACCTGGAACAGTATATTGCAAACCGGTATTATTAAAACAAAAGGCGTTACCAAACCTTTAAAGCCGAAACTGGTTGATATGCGATATAAGCCGTCTGCTGGCAACTCAGAGTATCCAATGCACCTTGTGCCGACTGCTAAATTAGGTATGTGGGACGGTCGCCATGCAAACTTACCCTGGATTCAGGAAGCGCCTGATCAGATTGCGAAAGTTGTCTGGGGTTCGTGGGCAGAGTTGCACCCGAAAAAAGCGGCCGAGCTGGGGGTCAAAAATGGCGATTATGTCAGAGTGACCTCAGCAAGTGGTAGCGTTGAAGCACAGGTTTATGTGCACAAAGGTATTCATCCTGACGCGATTGCGGTTCCTGTCGGACAGGGTCATGAAGAGTATGGGCGTTATGCCAAAGGGCGCGGTGTTAACCCCTTGAAGATTCTTAACCCGTTAATGGAGAAGAGAACAGGGGAGTTGGCAACATATGCAACGCGGGTAAAAGTAACGAATGTTCATAAAACATCGAAGCTTGTCAAAATGGGCAGCAGTGAAGTTCAGGCTGGTCGTAAGATTGTACGAACGGTATCCAGTAGTGTTTATCGTCGCACTGAAAGGGAGGGTTAAGCCATGTCTTTGAAGAATATCCTAGAGAATTTTTCTTACTACCGTAGAGATGCGGAAATGGGTGGCCATCACGAATACGAGCATCGGTATGCAATGGCGATTGACCTTGATATTTGTACCGGCTGTAATGCGTGTTCAACCGCCTGTTACGCAGAAAACAATCTTCCTGTTGTGGGTAAGGAGCGTTTCGAAGCTAATCAGGCAATGCATTGGCTTCGAGTTGAGCGTTATTGGGATGAAATCGAAGGTGATTATCCTGAGCAGGGCGCGAAAATGATACCGATGATGTGTCAGCAGTGTGGCGCGGCGACGTGTGAGCCGGTATGTCCGGTAGCTGCAACGTATCACACGCCGGACGGTTTGAACGCCCAAGTTTATAACCGTTGCATCGGTTCACGTTATTGCTCAAATAACTGTCCGTTCCGAGTGCGTTATTTTAATTTTTGGTCGTATTACGAAGATTCATGGCCAGAACCTTTACAGATGCAGTTGAATCCCGATCTTAGTGTGCGCGATAAAGGCGTTATGGAAAAATGTACTTTTTGTGTGCAGCGTATCCGGGTCGCAAAAGATACCGCCCAGCGTGAAGAGAGACCACTAGCTGACGGTGATTTTACAACCGCATGTGCTCAAGCCTGTCCTACGGATGCCATTATTTTTGGTGACACAATGGATCCGAATAGCCAGGTTAGTAAAGCCTGGGCTAAACATCAGGTTCATCGTGGTCCGGTGACGGCGAAGAAGGATAAGGCGGACGAAGAAATTCGTGGTTACAGAGTATTCGATGAGTTGAACGTAGATCCTTCTGTGATGTATTTGGAACGAGTGCGGGATACTGAGGTTTAAATCGCAAGTTTTGATATTCTGTGATTTGAAAAAATAAAAGGAAATGTCATGAGTCAAGTTATTCAAGATAAAGTAATTGACGAAAAGCTGGAGTGGTCGCGTATTAACGCTGACGTTATCGCTTCAATGCAGAACCCCAGACTAGCCTACTGGATTACAATGGCGATCTGTATTTTGATGGTTGCTGTGGCTGTCGCTGCAGAAGTTTACCAGTACAAATATGGTTTGGGTGCTGGTGGTTTAAATAACCCGCATATGTGGGATATGTATATTGCAACATTTGTATTCTGGATTGGTATGAGTCACGCTGGCACATTATTGTCAGCGATATTGCATATCATTCACGCACAATGGAGAAAGCCGATATATCGTTTCGCCGAAGCGATGACGACGTTCTCGTTGATGACCGCTGGTATCTTCCCGATGATTCACCTGGGTCGCGTCTGGAACTTGTACTGGGTGCTACCATACGTATCTGATCGAGGTATCTGGCCGAACTTCCGTTCACCTCTTGTCTGGGATGCGTTTGCAATTAGCACTTATTTATCATCCTCAGCACTGTTTTTGTTTATTGGTATGATTCCGGATATGGCAATTTTGCGTGATCACACGACTGGTTGGCGTAAAAAATTATACGGTATGCTTTGTTTGGGATGGCGCGGTGACGACCGTCAATGGCGTAACTTCAGAAGAACATATATGCTACTGGCGTGTTTTCTGATACCGCTGGCGATCTCTGTCCACTCAATCGTATCTTCTGACTTCGCGATGTCCATTATGCCCGGTTGGCACGTAACTACTTTTCCTCCGTACTTTGTTGCTGGTGCACTTTACTCCGGTTGTGCTGCGATAATGACATTGTTTGTTGCGTTACGTTACTTCTTTCGCATGGAAGAGTATATGACTCTTAACATCATGGAAAAGACTGCTAAGTTAACGTTCGCAATCGCAATGGTATGGACTTACCTGAACTTGATTGAATTTTCAGCTACCTGGTACGGTCATAATATTTACGATAAAGAGTTGTTAATTGATAAAGCAACGGGCGTATATGCGCCGATATTCTGGACGATGATCTTCAGCGGAATGGTTGTGCCGTTCACGCTCTGTTTCCAGAAATTAAGAAGACATATGCCGACTATGCTTGTGGTTTCAATCCTATTGAACCTTGGTATGTATGTAGAGCGTTGGATGATTGTTGCGCCTACATTGGCCATGTCGCATTCCGCTCATCAATGGGACATTTTATTTGGCACCGTAATACAGTGGGGTATCGTGTTTGGTAGCTTCGGCTGGTTCGGCTTGTTGTTCCTGATTTTCGTAAAGCTGTTCCCGTGTGTTTCTATGTATGAAGTTAAAGAGCTTTGTTTTCATCTGAAGCATGAAATTGAAGAAGAAGAACGTGAAAAGCAACATGCGATTAAAGCTGATACAAAAGTACCGGCAGGTGGCGGAGCATCTCCGGCAGGCAACCCAGGATTGGAGGGCGCATAAATGAGTAATCATCGTTTATTAGCAATGTTTAAAGATTTTGATGATGCATTTGAGGTTGTCGATAAGATAAAAGGAAAAGCTCTTTCAACTGTTCATATAGATGACGTCACCATGATGTCGCCTATTGAGCATCCGCAAATTGACGAGAAGCTTGGCAATCGCCCAAGCAATATCGGATATTTTACGTTGATGGGCGCGATTTTTGGTGTAAGTTTTGGTTTTGTCTTTCTGTCGGCTGCGCAAGCGAGTTTTCTTGTGCAACCACAAGGTGGTAAGCCAGTTATCCCATTACCAACTAACTTCGTCTTGATGTACGAAATGCTGATCTTCTTTGCGGTTTGGACTACGGTCATCACCTTTCTTGGCATGTCAGGATTGTTGAGCCGAAGAGGCACTTTATATAGCGAAAAGTTGACCGTTGACGAAATTGGTTTAGTTGTCGAAGTGAGTGACACTGAACTGGAGTCAGTAAAAGACTTTTTTAAAGAAAATCAAGCTCTGGAAATACGAGAAGAGAAGGTCTAATGAAAACAAAAGCGAAAACATTTATATTAGCTTCCGCGCTTGTACCAACATTGGCTATGGCTTGGCCTTGGTCCACCGATATGATGAACCAGCCAAGCATCAAACCGCAGGAGGGTACGCCAATGCTGTTTCCTAAGCGTTCTATACCGGTAATGGGGAACCCCACTAAGGTTAAGAATCGTGAAGAAGCGACAAACTTGAACAACCCTTACGAAGTAACAGAGGCCTCTCTGAAGAAAGGTAAGAAATTGTTTAAGATTATTTGTGGTGCGTGTCATGGGTTAACCGGATTAGCTGATTCCCCTGTTAGCCCAACGATAGGCGCAGTTGATCTGACTGCTGAGTATATCCAGGGCTATTCAGATGGTTACATCTATGGAACTATTACTTTCGGTAGTGCAATTATGCCTGCCTATGGTGTTCCTGGGCCAGAAGGCGGTTCTAATGATCTGTCACCTGAAGAGCGCTGGCACGTAGTTAATTACGTGAAGCATCAAATGACTAAAGATGCAGCTGCTTCAGTAGCTAGCACTAACTAAATAAGGGTGGGATTAATTATGGAAGGTTTTGGAAGCTGGTCAGTATTGACTGCCGATTTTCTAATAGTCCTGTACATCGCAATTAACGGGGTGACATTAGCGGCAATTTTGCACCTGGTTAATGCCAAGTGGCGAGAGCATGTGCGTTTTATTTCCGTGTCATTAGCGGGGCTGTTCCCTGTTGCGTTTATACTGTTGGTTATTTTGCTGGCTAATGGCGAAAGCACATTTCAGTGGTTGGCGGCGGCCAATAGTCACGTCGGTGGACACGAAGTTCATCTAAACGGCTGGCATAACTATACGTTTCTCGTTGTTCGTCAGCTGTTGGGCTTTGTCCTGGTTGCTGGTATGTACGGTTTGTTTATCAAGTATCAGCATGAAGCGGTTATAGATCCGTCTTATGAAAAGCAACGACGGTTTAGAAATGTCGCCTTGTTGATTCCAATTTTCTATGTGCTTTACGGCTCAATGGTGGCGTGGGATTTTGAAATGACAATGCTGCCAAACTGGCATAGTGCGAGTTATGCACCATACCATTGGGTTGGCATGTTCCATTTCTTCTTAGCGTTCATGGCAGTCTTCGTTTTTATTTTGAAGAAGTCAGGGCAGTTACGCGTAGATATTCCCGACCGCATCATGAACTATTTTGCTCAAATGATGCTGGCATTCACTATCTTGTGGACATACCTTTTCTTTACCCAGTACCTCATTATGTGGTACGGGCGTTTACCGGAAGAAATTGTACGTTTCAGAGACATGATGGATAACGATCTTGGTGTTATCTGGTGGACGTTTGTTGCACTGAAGTTTGTTATCCCGCTATGTGCGCTTGTTCTGACACCGTTTAGGCATAACCAGTATGCTATTGTTGTGATTGCAATCGGCATAATCGTCGGTACATGGTTAGAGCGCTACACATGGGTTTCTGGTTCAATAGATCCAGAGTTTTATCATCTACCAATGACATCTGGTTTTGATGTTGGTGTTACGGTGGTGATTGCTGCGATTGTTTTTGCAACCATACGTTGGTCATTAAAACGAAATGGTTTGTTGAAGTCGTCATAAAGTAGGCAAAATGTGGTATTCTAGGGCGCTTAAGGCAACTTGAGCGCCCTTTTTGTTTTTTGGGCCGTCTATCTATTTAGTGATCGCCAATCTTGCGATAATCGTAGGGCCGTAGTCAGAATATTTTAGCAGGTGTGAAGAAAATAGTGCACCTGTTGTGCAGGTTTTGCGAATCAGAGGAAATAAAATTATGTCAGTTATTACCAATAAACGATCGGTAATGACTTTGTACTCCGGGTCTAATGATCCGTACAGTCACAGAGCGAGGATAGTACTTGCTGAAAAAAATGTGACATACGAAGTGAACATTATAGAACCTGGTGAATTACCAGAAGATTTGATTGACCTTAATCCCTATAATTCTGCGCCGACGCTGGTTGATCGGGATCTGGTGTTGTACGACTCTCGTGTGGTGATGGAGTATCTGGATGAGCGTTTCCCTCATCCGCCGTTAATGCCGGTTGATCCTGTTTCACGTGCACGTACACGTTTGATGTTACACAGAATTGATAATGACTGGTATCGTTTGCTTGAAAATTTGACGGGTGATAACGTTGATGTCAAAGAAACGGCTATCAAAGAGTTTCAAAATAGCCTAGCGTCAATTGAGCCTATTCTTGAGGCCGTGCCTTATTTTATGAGTAGCGACTTTTCGATGATTGATTGCAGTATTGCACCGTTATTGTGGCGTCTTGCCGAGTACGACGTTGAGATTCCAGTGCAGGCAAAATCAGTTAAAGCTTATGCTGATCGATTGTTTGAACGTGAGTCTTTCCAGGAAAGTCTAACTGACCAGGAAAAATTAAGTAAAACCGCTTAATGATATGCAAATAAATACTGAAATGACATCCAGTCGACCGTATTTGTTAAGAGCGCTTAACGAGTGGATTCTGGACAATGACTTAACGCCGCATATTGTTGTCGATGCCACGTACGAAAACGTCGTAGTGCCCCGGCAATATGTTGAGGCGGATAAAATAGTCCTGAATATAAGCCCGAATGCGGTTAACGGGTTTAATATCACTAACGAATATATTTCATTCTCTGCGCGTTTTTCCGGAAAATCAATGGAAGTATTTGTGCCTGTTTCGGCTGTACAAGCTTTATATTCGAAAGAAAATGGCCAGGGTATGGTTTTTAACGAAGACAAAGCGAGCGCTCAGCAGTCAAAGCCAATGGCGCAGGTGAAAACGGCCGAAGTTAGAAAAGCAACTCCGAAAAAAGAGGATGTCAAAAAAGCAGTACCTAGTCGCCCGACTTTAAAGCTGGTTGACTAAGATGTAGTCGTTCAGACGTTAGTGCGACAATTTGTTTTATCTCAAAATTGCTCTCCAGTTTCGATTCCATTAGCGTTTTTCGACTCTTTTTGTCCAGCTTACCTATCATTTTTACCCGTGTAAAAAAATTTGACCAGTCACCGTCAGCCTCAATGAATAAACGATAAAATGCGGGTATTTGTTGTAGATAAGTCATACTGGACGTGAATCTGGCGTTATTGGCGGGCTTATTAAACCAGGCGTCAAAATGAATACCGTTTGGCCATTGTTGCTTTATTTCACTGTATTCTGTTGTCATTTCTTGAATGAACCTGGCTTTGATTTTTCGTTTTTCCTCATCGCTTAAATTGCTCGCATATAATAGTGATAATCGCCCGCGAGTTTTCCCCAGTAATATTCTGAAGCGATTTTGTGCGTTAAGGTACGACAAGTAACGTTCAAGCTGCTCGGGTTTGTTTTCTATTAACCACTGGATACTGCCGATTCGTTCAACCGCAGACGCGAAGGCTTCATTAAAGCCGGTTTCATTGCTGATGTAGATGACCTGATGGGCAAGTTCATGAAAAATTAAGCCGGCAAGGGCGCGTTCACGCCAGCTCAGCATCGTATTTAATGCCGGGTCATCAAAATACCCCAGTGTGGAATAAGCCGCAATACCGGCGACGAAGGCGTCGTTGTTTGATGCGGTGAGTTTAGCCGCGTGTTTCGTGGCGCTGTTTTCACTAAAATACCCTCGATAGCTAACACACCCCACAATCGGATAACACCACGTGATGGGTTCTAATGAAAACTCCGGCGCAGCAAACACATTCCAGACGACATATGGGCGGTTTACATCAGTGTAGTACAAATAGCTTTTATTGTCGGGCAGGGCTAATTCGTCGCTAGCATATTTTCTGATGGCCTTAACCTGCTGGAGTTTGCTTCGCAGTGTTTCTGACTCGTTCGTATTGTTAATGACGGAGTCTATCTCTTCTCGGTTGTAGAGAAGCGAAAGCTGGCCTTGAATTGATTGGGTGTAATAACTGAGGGTGCTGCATCCACTGAGAAGTATAAGTAGCAGTGCAGGTAATAATGAAGTTGATAGTGGGGGTGTTAGCCACTTGAAGTGATATGATAATCTCATTTTACCTGGCGTAATATTTATCGATGGTTAATTTTATACAGAATTGAATAATATGAAAGTATATTTAGTGGGTGGGGCGGTTCGCGACTCTGTGCTTGGTATTGATGCCACAGACAGGGACTGGGTGGTTGTGGGTGGAACGCCGGAAGAGATGCTTACAAATGGCTACCAGCAAGTAGGCAAAAATTTTCCCGTGTTTTTGCATCCCGGCTCGAAAGAAGAATATGCTTTAGCAAGAACTGAGCGAAAATCCGGCGCGGGTTACACTGGGTTTAGTACGCAGTTTTCAACTGACGTCACCCTGAATGAAGATCTCGCCCGACGGGATTTAAGCATTAATGCCATGGCTCAGGATGAGGCTGGCAATATATTGGATCCGTTTGATGGTTTGGGTGATATAAAAAACAAACTATTGCGTCATGTGACGCCTGCGTTTGTTGAAGATCCGTTGCGTGTTTTACGTGTGGCCCGGTTTAAAGCACGTTTTTTTCATCTGGGCTTTAAAGTGGCAGATGAAACAAACACGCTGATGCAGGAAATTGTATCAAGTGGTGAGTTGCAGCATTTAACGGCCGAAAGAGTATGGGTTGAAACCCAGAAAGCCTTGCTAGAGCCTTCACCCGAACAGTTTTTTTATGCGCTAAATGATTGTCATGCTCTTGAAGTGGTCTTTCCCGAAGTGTTTCGTTTGTTTGGCGTGCCGCAGCGAGCCGAGCATCACCCGGAGGTGGATACCGGTATTCACACGATGATGGTATTGTCTCATGCCGCGAAAATGGACTTCAGCGCCGAAGTTCGGTTTGCCGCTTTAGTTCACGACCTAGGTAAAGCCGATACGGCAGCAGATGTCTTGCCACGGCATATCGGCCACGAAAAAAAGTCGGTAAAACGGGTGAAGGAAATGTGTGCACGTATAGGGGTGCCGAAAAGTTATGAGCAACTGGCGTTAATTGTTGCTGAATTTCATACTCAGTGCCATCAGATTTTAGCACTTAAACCGGCGACAGTTTTAAAGTTGATGGAACGAATAGATGCTTTTAGGCGACCGGATCGGCTGCAAGCATTTGTTATGGCATGTGAAGCCGATGCAAAAGGTCGCAAGGGTTTTGAAAACTGCGAATACCCGCAGGCAGAATACCTGAATGAAGCCTATCGTTTGGCATGTGCTGTCAACGCCTCCCAAATTGTGACTAACGGGTTCAAAGGCGCTGAAATTGGTGCTCAGTTAAAACAGCGGCGAATTCAAGTCATTAAAGAATTTAAGTCAATATCATTTTTGAAATAGCGCTTAGGTCACGAGCTTTAGATGAATATCAGAATCAGTATAGTGCCGAGTATCAATCGATAAATAATAAATGGCATCATGCCGACTTTGTCTAATAACTTCAAAAAATAATGAATGCACATATAGGCACTGATGGCGGACAACACCGTGCCGTAGATGATTGCCTGCCAGTCAACTGCGGTCGACTCGTTAACTAACTCAAGGGCTTTTAATCCACCACCGGCCATAATTAAGGGGATGGAAAGTAAAAAAGAAAAACGTGCTGCCGCATCTGATCGCAAACCCAGTAATAGGCCGGCAGTGATAGTAATGCCGGATCGTGACGTGCCGGGAATCAGTGCGACTGCCTGTAAAATACCAATGAAGAGGATATCGGAGATGGTTAAGTTGTGCTCGGTGCGGTTTTGTTTACCTTTTGCCGAAGCATACCAGAGTAAAAAACCGAAAATAATCGTGGCAGCCGCAATCACCAGCGGTGAGCGTAAGTTGAGTTCGATGTAATCATTCAGTAGTAAGCCAGCCAATCCGGCGGGAACGGTGCCGATAATCACCGCCCAGGCAAGCCCGCTATCACCAACCTGCTTTGTTTCGATTAATGACTGAGCCCAGTCACGAATCATACGTTGCAGTGAATCCCTGAAATAAAAAATAACAGCGCTTAAGCTGCCTATATGCACCGCTACATCAAAGGCAAGCCCCTGATCAGGCCAGTTAAAAATAATAGGCACTAAAATAAGGTGAGCGGAGCTGGAAACAGGCAAAAATTCGGTTAAGCCCTGAACGATAGCCAGCGTCACTATTTGAATTAAATCCACAGACTTATGCCACGCTTTATTTGATGAAGGTGAAAGTGTGGGAATTGTATCGTATTAATGCTCACTCTTGACTGAGATATTTCGTGAGTGACGTATTTTTTTATGGGTTTTTGCTCGCAAAAACAACCAAATCTGATATTTAGGGCGGGCTCATCTTGGTTTTGTTAAAAATATTTCTTCATCGCGATGATGTTTCTGGGTCCAGGCCAGGTAACCCAATAAATTAATTGTCTTTTTTAAAATATCGGATATATGAGATATTTATTCTGGTCTTGAGAGGCTCTATATCACCTGCGCCCCAATTACGGGGGCACAGGTGAATTTGTAAACAACAGATTGTAATTTCCGGTTTAATGATTGGTTCTAAGACTTGCCGAGTTCATGCTTCTCCATTTGGATGGTGAAACAAGCTCAACCCTACCGTCAAAATACTCGATAACAATACCTCGGGTGCCGCGACCAATCACAACAAAAACGTCACCGGATTTGCTTTTAAATTGAGATTCAACGCTTGGCAAACTTTGGATGTGCATACAAGGTCTCCTTCCTCTTTGACAGGAATCTCAATAGAACAAATTTTTTTGCGGATTACTAATTGTTTTACTTTATTGGCACCGTTAAACTTTTTTATGTGTAAAAATAGTGATAAACGCGTCTTTTTACCGTATACATTAATATATTTGCATAAATTATTGATGGTGAAGAAAATATGAAAGCTGCAGAATTATTTGTGAAGTGCCTTGAAAACGAAGGAGTTCAATATGTGTTCGGTATTCCCGGTGAAGAAAATCTTGATGTCATGGACGCTTTGTTGGATTCGTCCATTATTTTTATTACCGTAAGGCATGAACAGGGTGCGGCCTTCATGGCGGACGTGTACGGTCGGCTGACGGGAAAGCCCGGTGTTTGTCTCGCCACATTAGGGCCGGGGGCAACGAACTTAATTACCGGCGTCGCCGATGCGAATATGGATCACGCGCCACTGGTGGCGATAGTGGGTCAGGCTGATACCGAGCGTTTGCATAAAGAATCTCATCAGGTGTTAAAACTTGAGGAGATGTTTCATCACATCACAAAGTATTCTGCACGAATTTTGAGTGAAAACGTCATCAATGAAGTGGTTCGAAAGGCCTTTAAGCTGGCTTTATCAGAAAAAACCGGGGCGACGTTCATTGAGTTTCCGGAAAATATTGCCGGCATTGATGTTGAGGCAGTTCCGCTGCCAATAAAACATCTTCAGTTGCCTGAGCCGGCTCTGGATCGTGTTGAATATGCTGCAAAGCTGATATCAGAGGCAAAAATGCCCATTATCTTGGCCGGCAATGGCGTTATTCGCGGTGATGCCTGTGATGAGCTGGTTAAGTTTGCCGAAAAGCTGAATATTCCGGTGGCGAATACATTTATGGCCAAGGGAGTTATGTCCTTTCGACACTCGCTGGCGCTGGGTAGCGTAGGTTTGCAGTCAAAGGATTATGCCAATGTGGGGTTTACCAAAGCGGATGTCATCATTTGTATTGGTTATGATCTGGTGGAATATCATCCTAAGTTGTGGAACCCGCACCGACAAAATCAAATCATCCATATTGATACGGTTTCATCCGAAGTGGACGCTTACTACCCGGTAAGCTGTGGTGTTGTTGGTGATGTGCGGGTATCGCTTGAGCGAATTGCCGCAATTGCATCGCCACATGAAGGTCATATGATGCGACCGTTACGTGACGCGCTGATTTCGGAGATGAGGACGCACAGTAAAGATACGGAGTTTCCGGTAAAGCCGCAAAAAATCATCTGGGATTTGCGCACCGTGCTGAAAAGTGATGACATTGTGATTACCGACGTGGGCGCGCATAAAATGTGGATGGCACGTATGTACCGATGTGACAAACCAAATACCTGTATCATCTCCAACGGTTTTGCCAGCATGGGTATTGCGGTTCCTGGCGCAGTTGCTGCAAAGCTGATTAAACCAGAGCGGACGATTGTTGCTGTCACCGGTGATGCGGGCTTTTTAATGAACTCTCAGGAGCTGGAAACCGCCATGCGTTTAGGTCTGGCGATTGTGATTCTGGTCTGGAATGATAACGCTTATGGTTTGATCGAATGGAAGCAAATAAACAAGTTTGGTCGGTCTTCGAATATTAAGTTTAATAATCCTGATTTTGTAAAATATGCAGAGTCGTTTGGCGCCAAAGGTTATCGCGTTGAAAAAACGGAAGATTTATTACCGACTCTAGAAAGGGCGATAAAAGACGATACAGTTGTTATAATTGATTGTCCGGTAGATTATAGTGAAAACCTCAAGTTGACCGAACAATTAGGTGAAATGGTTTGTCCAATATAATGTAGATGCCGAAGCGAAGTGTTAATCGTGATACAGCGTAAGCAGTAAAAGTCCGTTCATCGGCATTAATGAGCGAGTTGCAATAATGGGCTGGTTCAAATCCACGTCAGAGGTGTAAATGTCGGTGATAAAAAACAAACAGTTTGTCGTCAATAAATCCAGGGTTCGCTTGCTGAGTTATAACATTCAAGTCGGAATAGCCAGTACTCGTCCCCATCATTACGTAACCCAAAGCTGGAAACACGTGTTTCCCCACGGAAAACATCGCCAGAACCTTGATCAAATTGCCGACATTGTTTCCGATTATGACATCGTAGGCCTGCAGGAGGTGGATGGGGGAAGCAGGCGCAGTGAATTTATTAATCAAACGGAATATCTGGCGGTAAAGGCAAAATTCCCTTTCTGGTCGCACCAGACTAATCGACGTTTGGGTAATATTGCCCAGCACAGTAATGGTTTGCTGTCACAATTCGATCCGCTCGATATTGTTGATCATAAGTTGCCCGGGCCGGTGCCTGGACGAGGCGCAATGGTTGTCCGTTTTGGTGAAGAAAGCAATCCGATGATTGTCGTCCTGCTGCATCTTGCCCTGGGTCGCAAAGCACGATTAACTCAAATGAACTACATTAGTCAGTTGGTGCATGAGTATGAGCACGTGGTGGTCATGGGTGATATGAACTGCCAGCCAGAGAGCGAGGAATTTCAGGCTTTGTTAGAAAAAGCCGGTTTGACGGCACCTGCCTGTGACCTGCATACTTTTCCGAGTTGGAAGCCGTCGAAAAGACTGGATCATATCCTCGTATCTCCTTCACTTTTGGTCGAAAATGTCTGCGTTGTAGATGTTGCCTGTTCTGATCACTTGCCGATCAGCATGGACATTGTCATTCCGGACGCTATTCAGCTGGTTGCCTGAGTCGCTACTGACAAATTTTATCGGTAGGCACGGTTTCTCGTTGGTCTGTTTTTGCTGTGGCCAGAAAATTCTGGCAGATTAATTGCTCTTTTCTAGTGACGGAGAATTTTATTGGAAATAGCATTAACTAATTAATTAGCGGAATTTGCATGGCTGAAAAAAATGAAATAGATCGCTGGCGACGAAGTTTGGAAGAAGCCGAATCGGAGCTCAACGAAAAAGACAAACAACTTGACGAAATGCGGTTGCTTTATTGTGAGCATGTCTCGACGCTGATCCGCCAACATGACCACAATAATGTGCTGGCAGATGATCTTCTGTCTTTTAATAAGGTGTCGCGAGATTCCTCCGATTTTAAAGTCCTCAAAAAAACACTCGTACAACTCGTTAAAAAATCATCAGCGACCGCTATATCGCCAGCGGGTTCTCAGGACATAAGCAGACCGGAACCAGGCCCAGACCCAGACCCCTCTCAGTTTTGCGCCTCGTTAATTTCAGAAATTCTGTATCAATTGCTTGAAAAAATCAGCTTACCAAAAGATTTAAGTGATCGACTTAATCTGCTGAAAAAACAATTACAGAAAGGCGTCACCATGGAAAAGTGGGCGTCACTGTTAACTGAAATGTCTGACATGGCGTCTTTTGTTCAGTTAAAAATCAATCACGAACGTCTTGATATTGAGGTGTTTTTAAAACAGGTAACGGGTCGTCTTACCGAGCTGGATGAATATATTCAGGGTTCGCAAAGCCATTTTGAACGTAGCCAGATAAACAGCAAAGCACTGGGCGATGCGGTAAAAATGGAGATGCAAAACCTGGTTAGTAGTGCCGAAGGCGACATTGATATAACGGCATTAAAACGACAAATACAAAATGGTCTTGCCGCCATCGAAAATCATATTGATGGATACAAAAAAACAGAAACAGAACATCACTTAGCGGCCAATGAGGAAGTAAAAAAGTTACTTGGACGTTTGGCTGAATTAGAGCAGGAGAGTGAGGGGTTAAAAGCTCGCGTGCAAAAAGAGCGCATGCAGGCGCAGACGGATACCTTAACTGGTATTGCCAATCGTTTGGGTTATGATCAGCGCCTGGCGCAGGAGTATGCGCGCTGGAAACGATTTAAAACCCCGTTATCGCTAGTGGTGTGGGACATTGATTACTTTAAGTGTATCAATGATGATTATGGTCACGCTGCCGGTGACAAGGCGCTTAAAACCATTGCCACATTGCTGGCAGGTAATGTCAGAGAGACGGACTACCTTGCCCGATATGGCGGTGAAGAATTTGTCTTGATCATGCCGGGGGCGACGGCCGCGTCAGCCAAACGTGTTGCGGAAAAATTACGAAAAACCGTTGCAGGTTCGGGTTTTCATTTTAAAGGGGTGCCGGTATCCATCACCATTTCGGGCGGTATCGCAGAGTTTGCTGAAGGTGATGTGTCATCAAGTGTCTTTGAGCGAGCCGATAAGGCGCTTTATTTAGCAAAAAAAAATGGCCGTAATCAGGTTGTGATTGATGGTGATAAGTAAAAAGCCCAATTAAATTGAAATTACTCACTCCGTCGATTGGGCCACGGGTTTACGCCAAGGAGAGTGGGTAGTTACATTAAATTACGAAATGGGTTCAGGGCAAAAACTCAAGCCAGTTAATGCTGTCGTCCGCGAACACCAGAAAATGCGGGTTTAATAACACATCTTTTGTATTGTATTGCAGTGGTTGAAGGGAAGTGTCTGTGATTGAGCCGCCGGACTCTTCAACAATACATTGCGCGGCGGCCGTGTCCCATTCGGATGTTGGCCCGAGTCTCGGGTAAATGTCCACTTTGCCTTCGGCAACCAGGCAGCTTTTAATCGAGCTGCCCATGCTGATGATTTCATACTTGCCGATTTTTTCTAAAAAACTATCCAGCGATGAGTCACGGTACGAACGGCTGCCCGCAATAATCATGGCGTCTCGCTGAGTCTGTTTTACGGATATTTTTATGGTTTCTGAGTTTGTTTTTTTATAGGCGCCGTTACCCTTGCTGGCGTAGTAGCAGACCCGGGTAACAGGTAAATAAATTACCCCTAGAATTGCCTCGTGCCCGGAAATGAGTGCAATGTTAACTGAAAACTCTCCATTCTTTTTTATAAACTCGCGTGTGCCATCTAACGGATCAACAAGCCAGTAGGTTTCCCAGGTTTTACGCACATCAAATGGGATGTTGGCGGCTTCTTCAGATAAAATCGGAATATGTGGCGTGAGTTGGGTGAGCGCTTCAGTGATGTAATTGTGTGCTGCCAGGTCGGCGGATGTTAATGGCGTGAGGTCATCTTTCACTTCAACGTTAAAATCAGTGTCATAAAACGTGAGAATTTCATCGGACGCTTTTTCAGATATGTCGATGACGGCGTGTAAAAGCTCTTGGGTGACAACATTCATTGCTTAAATATAGAGGAACTGCAGAATATAGCAATATTTATTCAGAGTATCTGAATGTTAGTTGTCCTTAGATTAGTTACCTGTTTTTCTGCTGCTAAGCATCAGCTCCCGCACCATAAAAAGAGCTGCGATGCTTCTTGCCTCGGTACATTCGGGCTCTTGCAGTAATGAGTTGATTTCGCTTAGTTTCCAGGGAATAACGTCGATTGTCTCGGGCTCGTCACCTTCTTCCCGGCATTCATATAAATCTTCCGCAAGAATAATATGTGTTTCGTGGCTGATGTATCCCGGTGCGATAGAGAGCGTGGTTAAATGCCTTAAAGACTTTGCCGCATAACCCACTTCCTCCATAATTTCCCGGTTGGCCGCATCAAGGATATTTTCGTCTGTTTCAACTTTGCCTTTGGGTAAGGCGAGCTCGTATCGTTGCACGCCGGCGGCATATTCCCGAATTAAAAGTACCGTATCATCATCGAGCATCGGGATGATTAATACTGCGCCGTTACGGCTGCTAACCAAGCGTTCATACTGAGTTTCAACGCCGTTAGAAAAACGCAGATCCAGTTGTTCAATTTCAAAAATTCGTGTTTTTGCAAGAGTGGTTGTTTGAAGAATTTGGGGCGGTTTACGCTGGCTCATGGATTTGTTGTATCACTCAAAAGGGTTTTGCCACGGCAAAAATTACAATCGCAATTAAAAACGGTACAGGCACCTCATTAAAAAAGCGATAGTATACGTGGTCTCTGACGTTGGCATCGTAACGAAAATCGATCATGACTTTGTAACAGGCATAATGATAATAAACCAGTGCGCCGATAAGCGCGAGTTTGATGTACAACCAGAAGGTGTTGTAGTAAGTCGCAAAACCATAATCAAATAACATCCACAGGCCGAATATCGCGGTGCCGATGCCGCCAATGGTCATCATCACAAAGAGCTTCCGCTCCATAATTTTAAATCGTTCAATGCTGATTTCGTCGTCCGCGGATGCGTGATAGACGTAAAGCCGTGGCAGATAAAAAAGGCCCGAAAACCAGGTGACCATAAAAATGATGTGAAAGGCTTGAACCCAAAGCATGGTGTTACTCCATTCTAATCGTTGCTAAATTGTTTGATAAAATCAGACAGTGCATCTTTGCTGATTATACCAAGCATTGTTTTATTTGTGTTGTTATTGTCGTAGACATAGAGTTGATTCTGTTGAGTTTTCCTAAAGGCTGATACCGCGTCAGCCATTGTCGCATCATGTGGGATTTTGTTTTTTTGGCGCCGCCGCAACTTTTTTAAATCTTCTTTTTCAATGGGTGTCATAATGCCGTCAATTGGCATTGATCTTAATTCCTTGGTAAGTCTAGCCTCGTCCTGGTCAATTTCTTTGGCTCGCATTAAGGAAAAAATAACGGAAGGTTGTTTGAGCAGTTCGCTACAGGTGAGTGACGCAGCCACAATGGCAATAAGGCCGGGCAAGATAATGTTCGGGTTCATGGTGAGCTCAAAAATCGCGATGAGCGCGGCAAGTGGTGCCTGCAAAGTAGCCCCCATCATTGCGCCCATGCCGATCATGGCATAAAGCCCCGGCGAGCCCGCCATTTCAGGATATATCTGCTGTATGACAATGCCAACCACGCTGCCGGTTAATGCGCCAATAACCAGTGTCGGGCCGATTAATCCGCCGGGTAAGCCAAGTCCCAGGCCGATGGTGGTAGCGAGCAATTTCAGGACTAATATGATCAACAGTGTATACAGCGCGATTTCACCGGCAAACGTTGCGCTGAGCGTATCGTAACCGATACTCATGATCTCCGGCGCACCAAGGGCTAAAACACCGGTGATTGCACCGGCAAGTGTGAGGCGCCAGAAAATCGGGTAGGGTTTGCTTTTTTGTGTGATGCTAACCAACAGGCGAATAAATGCAACCGCGATCAGACCAATGGCAATACCATTGATTAGCATGCCGATTAACTCCAGATTGCTTGCGTCTCCCAAATGAGGTGCGTCCAGCGCAACATCGTGGCCGAATACCGCATGAGACAAAATCGTGGCCGTAGACGATGCGATAATGATCGGAATGGTACTAATCGCGGCATATTCCAGCATAATGACTTCAAGCGCGAAAATAACACCGGCAATAGGGGTGTTGAACGATGCGGCGATCGCGGCAGCGACGCCACAGGAGAGTAAAATCCGTTTGGTTTGTTCCGGCGTGTTAAACAAGTGTGCGACAAGCCCGCCGCTGCTGGCACCCAGGTGCACGCTTGGGCCTTCACGGCCAACTGAGTGCCCGGCAACGATGCTGATAGCGGCACCCAAAAACTGCACAACGGTATTAACAAAAGGCAAATGGCCTTTGTTGTTTCTGATGGAGTCAATGGTGTAAATTAAGCCGGTTAAGCGAGCGGCGGGTGGTAGAAAGTGAAAAATGGCGCCAATCAAAATACCACCCGTTAACGGAAACAGGAAGGTTGCCAGTGGTGAAAGCCCTTCATAGTTTTCCGGGTCGTTGCCGGGTAATAATGCAATTTGTGATGATTCGACCAGATAACGGAAAGCAATAATCAGAATTGCAGCCGACAGACCACTTAAAAAACCCAGGGTGGATAATTTGAGCAGCTCGCTGTTATTGTTTTTTATAAATTCCAGGGTCATTTTAATCATTGCCCCTAGTATGCCACCAGTTTTGCCGATAATCATTTGATATACGCCCTAATCCATACATAGAAACCAATATTTTGGTTGATCGTGAGTCAGCAGTAGTCTATTTTCTTCGCCATGGAAGAATATAGTCTGATTGGGTTATTTGTTAGTGCATTAATATCCTCAACCTTGTTGCCCGGTGGCTCAGAAGTGGTCTTGTTGTACCTTGCAACACAAACCGCAGAAGATCATGTGGTCTTATGGCTGGTCGCGACGCTGGGTAATTCGATCGGTGGTGTTACAACCTGGGGTTTAGGCTGGTGGCTGGCCCGGCGTTTTCCCGGCAAAACACTGAATGAAGTGAAACACAAACGTGCTTTGGCCCGCATTCGGCGCTGGGGTACCCCGACATTATTGCTCTCATGGGTGCCGATAATCGGTGATCCGTTATGCTTTGTGGCAGGCTGGTTGAAGCTTTCTTTTTTCTATTCTGTTTTATTTATTGTGATAGGCAAGGCGGCGCGATATGGTTTGTTGTTACTGGCTGTTTAACAGCCGGTTAGATTGCATTGAAAAAATGAGTTTTTGTTATCTGAGGATTGGCCGATATCGTGTTTAAACGACTAATAAAAAGACAAGAGAGCGGGCTAAAAACAACGGTGAGTAAAACTCAGGGAAGCGGGGTGCTGTTTTTATCGCAAAATACGCGAGGGCGTGATTTTGTAGTTGGGGATATTCATGGTCATTTTGAGTTGTTTGAACAACTACTCAGAGCCATCGATTTTGACGAAACGGTTGACCGTGTCATTAGTGTGGGTGATGGTATTGATCGCGGCCCGGAAAGCCCGCGTACGCTGGAATTTTTAAACAAGGCCTGGTTTTACTCCATTCTTGGCAACCACGAGGCCATGCTTCTGGCCGCCCAGGCAAGAGAATATGGCATTTATGAATTATGGATGAGAAACGGTGGGGAATGGTCGGATCTGGTCTCGGAGGGTTTTTTAAATCGCCTCGCTGATGTTTACAAAACACTACCGTATGCGATTGAAGTTGAAACAAAACAGGGTGCCGTGGGTGTTTTGCACGCCGACATACCGGCTAAATTGTCATGGCCCGACTTAACTGAGAGTTTGTTAACCCGGCGCCTCAATGTTAACGACATACAAAAATTAATGTGGTCACGAGATAGCTATCGATTGTTGCGAAAGGCGCGTGAGTACCCCGGTGTGATGAAAGAACCCGTTGTTGAGGGTGTTTATCGAGTGTATGTTGGCCACAGCATTGTTAATAGCCCATGTTTGTTTGGAAATATGATGTTTATTGATACCGGCGCTTATGTCTCCGGCAAGTTAACAGCCGTAGATTTGAATAATGAAGAAGTCATTATGGTTCAAAATTAACGTTGTCCTTAATTTGATCACAATACGGCAATTCTTCAATGAAATTTTTTCGCGTTGCAGGTAAAATAGCCGCTCTTTAAGCAAATCCCTGAGCATTCCATCAGGCCAGCAACAGGAAGTCATACTCTCAATGCGCATTCGCGAAATACCCTATAACTATACCTCTTATTCCGACCGTGAAATTGTCATTCGTTTTCTTGGTGAGGATATGTGGGGCGTATTAAACGAGCTTCGTGGTACGCGTCGTACCGGTCGTTCAGCGCGGATGTTATTTGAAGTGCTGGGTGATATGTGGGTCATCACGCGTAACCCCTATATTCAAGATGACTTGCTTGAAAATCAGAAACGCCGGGATTCGTTAATTGGTGCGCTGTACCATCGTCTGCAACAAATTTCGCAACGTGCCGACAGCAACGAATTAACCTTACGCCTGGTTAAAGCGACAACGGCAGCGGTGAAAAAATTTGAGCGCTGGTTTCCGCAGCAGGTTAAATTGCGAAAAAAAGCAAAAAAGAAATTCGCCGGACTGACTCGCAAGGATAATGTGGATTTTGGCGGGTTAGCGAAAGTCTCCCATGTCACCGATGCAACCGACTGGCGTGTAGAGTTTCCGTTTGTGGTATTACTCCCGGACACGGAAGAAGAAACTGCGTTTCTGGTTGCAGCCTGTATTGAACTCGGGTTGACTATTGTGCCGCGTGGCGGTGGAACGGGCTATACCGGTGGTGCCGTGCCATTGTATGAAGACACCGCCGTGATCAACATGGAAAAGCTTGAGGGCCTCGGCGAAGTCATCCATAAAAAACTTGAAGGCGTCGAAGATGAAGTGGCCACGATTCGCGCAGAGGCGGGTGTAGTAACGCGCCGCGTGTCTGACAAAGCCGCAGGTGCTGATTATGTTTTTGCGGTTGACCCGACGTCGCAGGATGCCTGCACGATTGGTGGCAACATTGCCATGAATGCCGGTGGTAAAAAAGCGGTTTTATGGGGAACTACGCTGGACAATCTGGTTTCCTGGCGTATGGTGAAACCGGATGCAAGCTGGCTTGAAGTTGAACGACTGAATCACAATCGTGGAAAAATTCACGTTCAGAAACTGGTTAGTTTTCGTATTTCGCATTATGAAGCGGATGGTAAAACAATAAAATCCGAGCCGGAAATCCTCGAAATTCCCGGTGCGAATTTTCGTAAGCAGGGTTTAGGTAAAGACGTCACCGATAAATTTCTTGGCGGTTTGCCGGGTGTACAAAAAGAAGGTTGTGACGGTTTAATTACTTCGGGCGTTTTTATCCTACATAAAACGCCAAAATTCACGCGAACCGTTTGTCTTGAATTTTTTGGGCATGACTTAACGATTGCCGTACCCGCCATTGTTGAAATAAATAATTATTTAGATAACGCCTCAGGTGTTGTGCTTGCCGGGCTTGAACACCTGGACGAGCGATATGTAAAAGCGGTGCGTTACACCACCAAAGCCGCGCGCCGTGATATGCCAAAAATGGTTTTGATTGCCGATATTTCTGGTGGAGATGAGGATGAGGTCGCTAAAGCCGCGTCAGAAGTTGTACGCCTTGCGAATCAGCGTGATGGTGAAGGCTTCGTGGCAACAAGTCCTGAGGCGCGTCGTCGTTTCTGGCTTGATCGCAGCCGCACAGCCGCAATTGCAGCACATACCAATGCCTTTAAAATAAATGAAGACGTGGTTATTCCGCTGGATAATCTCGGTGAATATACACTGGGTATTGAACGAATCAACGTTGTTCAGTCTATAAAAAATAAACTCGACATTATTGACGGCGCGCTGGGTTTTCTTGATGAGACCTGGGCGGCGTCAATTTATGTTGATGAGTACGAGCAAAGCCGCGAAAATGATTTGATTGTCAGCGACAAAAAAGCCGCCGCTAAACGCCTGTTAAAGACGGTAAAAAACCGCTGGCAGGATATGCTTGATAAGCTGGATTTGCCTGTTTCTAAATGTTTGGATCTGTTACCTGATTCGACACTTGATTCGCTGCCAGACTCGCAAAAAAAAGAGCAGGGAACCTTGTTTGGTTTGTTGCAGCGAAGAGAGCTACGTATTTCATATCGCGAATCCATCGAGCGTCCCTTAAAAGAAATGTTTGCCGGTCGGGATATGCAAATGATTCGTGACAAGTTTGATGTGATTCATAAAGAAAAAAGAAACAGTCGCCTGTTTGTCGCAACCCATATGCACGCCGGTGATGGCAATGTGCATACCAATATCCCGGTGCATTCCAACGATTATGCGATGATGCACGAGGCTGATTTAATTGTTGATCAGGTCATGGGGCTGGCGCTGAGGCTTGATGGGGTTATTTCCGGCGAGCACGGTATTGGTTTAACCAAGATGAAATACCTCGATGAGAAATCAGTTGAGGCATTCGAAAAATACAAACGTCAAATTGACCCGAATTCAAATTTCAATCGCGGCAAATTGATGAAAGGCTCCGGCCTCGAAAACGCCTACACGCCGTCATTGCAGTTATTGCAGCAAGAAGCGCTGATCATGGAAGAAAGTGATTTAGGTGAGTTAAATGATGCGATTAAACATTGTTTGCGTTGCGGTAAATGTAAGCCGGTTTGTACCACGCATATTCCCCGTGCCAATTTACTTTACTCACCAAGAGATAAAATTCTTGGCACCGGTCTCATCATTGAAGCCTTCTTATATGAAGAGCAAACAAGGCGCGGTATATCCCTGCGTCACTTCGACGAAATGAATGACGTTGCGGATCATTGTACGGTTTGCCACAAATGCCTGGCACCGTGTCCGGTGGATATTGATTTTGGTGATGTGACTGTCACCATGCGTAAAATATTACGCGACAAAGGTAAAAAACGTTTTAGCCCCGGTACCTGGGTGTCCATGTCGTATTTAAACATGTCTGACCCGACGACGATTAAAATTATGCGCAAGGGTATGATCGAGTGGGGTTTTAAAGCGCAACGTCTGGCTCATAATCTGGCGAAAAAAGCCGGTTTAATTGACTCGAAAAAATTACCCAGCGCTACAACCGGCAAGCCGGAAATAAAAGCACAGGTGATTAATTTTATTAAGAAGCCTTTGCCGCCCAAAGTGCCGGCAGAAACTACGCGTGCTATGTTAAATATTGAAGACAGCAAAACCGTACCGATTATTCGAGATGCCAATAAAGTCACTGATGACAGTGATGCGGTATTTTATTTTCCGGGTTGTGGTTCTGAGCGCCTGTTTAGTGAGGTAGGTCTGGCGACGATTGCCATGTTGTACGATGTTGGTACGCAAGTAGTTTTACCGCCGGGATATTTATGTTGTGGTTATCCGCAATCATCCACCGGTGATACTGAGAAGGGTAATCAGATTTCCACGGCTAACCGTGTTTTGTTTCACCGCATTGCGAATACTTTAAATTATCTTGATATAAAGACGGTAATTGTTTCCTGCGGCACATGCATGGATCAACTATTAAAATACGAATTTGAAAATATATTCCCCGGCTGCCGTTTGCTGGATATTCATGAGTATCTCCTGGAAAAGGGCGTTAAGGCTGAAAATGTCAGTGGCGTGCAATACTTGTATCACGAGCCTTGTCATACGCCGATGAAGCAGTATAACTCGATTGAAGTGGCCAAAGAATTAACAAGCGCTGATGTGACGTTGTCTGAACGGTGCTGTGGTGAAGCAGGTACCTTTGCTGTTTCAAGACCGGATATTTCAACTCAGGTTCGATTCCGTAAGGAAGAGGAACTTAAAAAAGAGCTGGTCAAGTTAACCGGCGAAGAGAAAGTTGTTAAACAAAATGTAAAAATGCTAACGTCCTGCCCGGCCTGCGTTCAGGGTTTGTCACGCTATGAGGACGACACGGGGTTGGAAACGGATTATATCGTCGTTGAGCTGGCTAATAATTTGCTGGGTGAAAACTGGCAGACTAATTTTGTAGAGAGAATGAAGAATGGTGGGATAGAGAAAGTGTTGTTATGAACGGCAACTTTTACAAAGAATGGATTTTAGCGTGAGGTGAACCGCATTCCTCTGGATGAATTATTTTGTTGCGCCATTTGTCGTTTTAAGTGATAAAATGTAATCAACGATCATCGAAATTTGTTCTTCCCTCATCTTTCCTTCAAAGCCAGGCATGATTTCCCCGCCGGTTTCATTGTTCCAGTTACCTTTGCCGCCGCTTTTTATCTTGGCGATCAATAAGGCTTTTGCTCCCGCGATGTGTTCATAACGTTGCGCGACTCTTTTCCATGCCGGGCCAACAACCGTGTTCGAAACTGAGTGGCAGCCCATGCATCCGTTATTTGCGGCAATAACACGGGCATCGGTGCCGGCTTTGTTTGCAGACAATGAGCGCATGTCCTCATTGATGTCGCAGGCCGTTATCGCTACAGAAGCTGCGACTATTAGTGAAAGTCGATAAAAATTCATTTGCTGTAATCCGTAAGGTAAACTTTATTGTCGATAATTGTTAGTTCGCACTTCTTAAGTGATTGATTCGCGCATGGTCCCCAAACGCACAATCCACTTTTAACCTCAAAACGAGCGGCGTGTATTGCACATTGAATGTAAAAGTTATCGTAATCCAAAAAAACATCCGGTTGCCAGTTTAAACTCGCACCGGTGTGCGGGCAGGTGTTTTTATACGCAAAATATTGCTCGTCCCGATTCACTACAAAAATATCCTGGCTGCCATTGTCAGCCGGGTCAGACAGATTAAACCCTTTGCAGCCATTTGTCGGAATGTCGCTGGTTTCGCATAAAAAAACCTGGCTCATGAGTGGTGTTTTTTTACATGAGTTAAAATTGCTGTTTTTATTTCCGGCAATCGACGATGAAAATAATGGCCGACATCGGCATAAGTTTTAATTTCGGGTGGGGATTCGAGGCTGTTACACCAGTCTAATACATTCTGAGCATTAACCACCTCGTCCGCCAGTCCCTGTAATAATATCCAGGGGCATTCGGGCGGAGTCGGGGTGTTAAAGTATGGTGCTGCTACCGGTGGCGCTACGCTGATAAGTTGTGCTGCATTAAGTTCGCAGCTAACACTTATTGAAATATAAGCGCCAAATGAAAACCCGCTGAGCCAGAGTTTTTTATCTGGAAACATTTGCCGCATTTTTTCTACAGCGCAAATTAAATCCTGTCTTTCACCAATCGCGTTTGCATGATTTCCTTCACTTTTTTCAACCCCTCTGAAATTAAAGCGCAAAGTGGGTATGCCAAGATCCGTGAGTGTTTTTGCAATCATATAAGTGACTTTGTTGTGCATCGTCCCCTCGTGCAGCGGGTGAGGGTGGCAAACAATGGCGATGGCATTGTGGGTATTGTTTGTGTCCGGTACGGCGAGTAAGGCTTCGAGTTTCCCTGTCGGGCCGTCAAACAAAAAATGATGGTGAGGGACTTTGCCGATATTTTGAGATTGTATGGATGTAAAATGGTCTGTGTACATTTTGCCTTAGCCTAAATTCAAACAGGGTTTTCCTGAATCCTTAAGGGCGGGTCAGTTTATTCGTCGGCTTCAACAAAGGCTTTGTCGGCATCAATAAAAAATTCTGGCGAGCCAGTGCTTATTCCTGAGCCAATCGCTGATGAAGGTGTTTTTGTTTTTGCGGTACGCTTTTCATCTGATTTTTTGAGTGTTTTGATGAGTTCTTTTGCCGACTGGATTGCATCAAGCGTTTCCTGCTCGGTAATTTTTGCTCGCTCATTTTTTTTCGGCAAGGTCACTACTTTTTTGCCATCGTTTGTTTCTTTGATAGCCGCCCCGTTTGCCGATGTTGCGTGATTTTTTGTTACCTTGCTTTTTTCTACTGATTCAGGTGTATGACTTTGTGCGGTTTCGGAGTGTGTTTCGGGTTCTTCAGTGTGAGCATGTTCATTGCCTGGAGTTGTTGCAATTTTTGTCTCCGCACTTGTTTTGTCGGCAACTGCTTTGTCGGCAACTACTTTGTCAATGCCTGCCTCGCCAGCAATTGGCGTTACGGCTTTGGCGTTCTCACTTATGTGTGCTTTGCTAGCCGTAACATCCGTTTTATTTAAGGTCAATTGCGCAAGTTCTTTTTCAAGCGCAATGACTTTGTGTTCTTCAGTATGTGCATACTCGGTTAAACGCGTATTATCTGCCTTAATAGTGAGTAATGTCTGCTGGGTGGAATCCAGCTGTTTTACCGACTGACCGAGGTTTTCTTCAAGCTGTACGATTTTTGCTTTAAACAAAGCTTCTTTGGCAAGCCACTCATTTTTCTCTTTTTTCAATTGTTCGCTGGACTCACTCAGCATCGTTAAACGGGTTGATGAATCACGCACTTTAATCAAAGTGTCTCGTAAGGCGATAACAAGGTCGTCTTTGTTTATTAGCTCTAACGCGACCTCTTCGGCTTTTTTAGCGAGTAGTTCTGACTGCACTTCAAGCGAATTATCGCGGTAGTCAAGGTCGGCCAAACGTCGCGCAACCCGGTACATGCGGTACTCTTCGTCCAGTATGATTTGCTCCGGGGAAAATGCAATTTTTTGCTTCAGTGTAGAAACGGCTTCAGCAACATAGAGCGCGCGTTTTGCTGCAAACAGCGCCTCTCGCCCGATTTGTGTGATGCCCAGGTCGTAATTCGGGTTTTGCTCAATAAACTCTTCGGCGCGTTTAAATACGGCAATGGCTTCGCCATAGGTAATCGGGGCGAGTTGTTCGCCACCACGATATTTGACGCGTTTGAGAATTTCCCTGGGCTCATTCATGACATTGAAGTATAGCGACTTACGTTCAAGGCGCTGCATATCTTTTAAGAGTTTTTCGCGATCGACATTTTTTTCAGGGTTGCCCGACTCGATTTCAAGGATAAGCGCGTTAAGCCGTTCGTTAAGGCTGCCATATTCGTTGCGGTAGGTTGATTTAGTATTTAAGGCATCGAGTTTTTCTTTGATGCTGATTTCAGGTTCAAGAATGTCTTTTACTTTATGCATGACGCGCGCACCGTTTTTTAAGACGGCTTCAGCGACGGCGACTTTGTGAACGATTTTATCCCTGGGCTGACTTGCGGCGAGTAACGTTTTTGCGTCTTCAATAGCTTTACCAGCGGTTGAATAGTAACTCGGTGCATAGGTAGCAAGTTCGGTTTTATCGGATGTCTGGTAATTAGACTCAAGGCTGGTCACAGCATCCTGGGTGGTCATTGTCGAATATTTGGACAAGTCCAGTTCAGCGTTATCGTTATTCTGCTTTCCGGTGGTGGCACAGGCGGATAGTGAAAGGAGCGCAACGACAATTGCCGAATGTAAAAATTGTCTGCTGCTTAGCGTCTTCGTTAGCATAGGATATCCTGTTCCAAACTCGCGGGTGACCCGAATAGTTATATAGTCATTTACACAAAACAACACATTGAACGCGTTATTATAGCTAAACCCTGTCTAGGAACAAGTGTGTGTGTTGTTTTTTTGATCGAAATGGCTAAATGGGGCGGTGTTTTTTCTTATGCGTAAAAATACATAAAAAATTAGTGGCGGTGTCGATGGGTTTTGTCTAGAGCACGCTGTCTGAAAAAAATCTTGAAATTCGTAATGTGGCCTAAACTTTTTCCAAGAAAGTTTAACCATGATCCTAAATTCATCAGTTAAAAAAAGGCGTATAATGATAAGTCTCTGATTTCAAGGATGAATATCATGGTTTTACCACCAAAATCTATTCACTCAAAGGGTAACGGTGTCCGGTTTATTCACTAGAGGTACCGTAGCAACATCGGTTTTAACTGCCGCTGATATAGCTCTGAGGAGTGTTCTGCCTCAAAACAACTTTTTAAGAACCGCCAAACTTGCCGTGA
>Ga0316208_1000875_pt1 | contig 32309 bp, 27 predicted proteins | sample 3monopyrite_MG_FD_204944 | JGI IMG/M metagenome (GOLD analysis project Ga0316208, IMG submission 204944) | Microbial mat bacterial communities from mineral coupon in-situ incubated in ocean water Damariscotta River, Maine, United States -... | ecosystem: Environmental > Aquatic > Marine >...
CCATTGAAAATCATGACGATCCTGAGCTGGTGCGCCATGGATGGCAGGAGCGTATAGACCGATCGAAGGTGCTCTTCCGTCGGTAATCAATATCGGACTGCCTTGCTGCCAACAGACGGATGCGCTACACCCTCCCGCAATGGTGCCTCGTTCTCGGGGGTAAAAGGGAATCCGGTGAAAACCCGGAACTGTACCCGCAACTGTAAGTGGGAAGTTTTCTGCCACCAGTAAATGTCACTGAAGCGCTTTCGGCGTTTTGGGAAGACGGGCAGAAAACGTCGATCCACAAGTCAGGAAACCTGCCATTGCGTCGTCCGTCCCCGGACCGGGTGTGTCCATGGGAGCGGTTCTCGCAGTGACGACAATGTTTGGATGAAGGACGGTTGGATCCGTGCTCCACGCATTGTTGTGGGGTGCCGGTTCAGTGTCCTTCCTTAATTGGGGACATTGAAATGTCATTGCTAAAGAAAATTCTTTTATCAACTGCTCCTGTTTGGGGCATTGCACAACCAGTGCTCGCCGCTGAACAGGCGCCGGAAATCGTTGTAACAGCGACACGGACGGAGATTGCCGCCTCGCAGGTGGGGAGCTCGATCTCGGTGCTCACGGCAGAAGAAATCGAAGAGCGCCAATATGCCTTTACGGTCGACGCGATCCGCTCCTTGCCTGGTGTTATCATAAATCAGAATGGCCCTTTCGGTGGATCAGCGTCCGTTAGAATTCGGGGTGCGTCGTCAGACCAGACCTTGGTTCTGGTTGACGGTGTGATCGTCAATGACCCAGCAAGCCCGGGGGCAGGGTTTAATTTCGCCAATCTTGACCCAAATGACATTGAGCGGATTGAGCTTCTGAGAGGGCCTCAAAGCACGCTTTACGGGTCTCAAGCAATTGGTGGCGTCGTCAATATCATCACAAAACGAGCGGAAGAACCGTTTGCCTACAGCGCGTTTGCCGAAGCAGGTTCATTCGACACGCTTCGTTCCGGCGGAAGTGTCTCGGGAAAACTGAATGATACCGACTACAGGTTTTCTCTCAGCGGCATTCGCACAAACGGGATTTCCAAGGCTGATGAGAATGATGGCAATACGGAAGAAGATGGTTACAAGAATTACACATTCAGCGGAAATGTTGGGTCGAACCTGACCGAAATTTTGCGTGCTGAGGGGGGAATTCGCTATTCTGACAGCCGAAACGAATTTGATGCCCGTGGCGGTGTGGGCGGTGACGGAGACCGTGTTGGGTATACACGTGAATTTCAGGCAAATGCTTCTCTGCACCTCAGCACATTTTCAGGCCAACTTGAGAATAGCCTGACCGGCAGCTACTCCCTTACAGATCGTGACAATGAGTCTGACGGGGCTCGCTCGTTCAGTGCGACTGGGGAGCGGACATCGCTAGAGTATCTGGGCACAATCACCACGTCAGATATCTGGAACGCGATCGTCGGATTGAAAACTGAAGACACAGAAATAAGAGGAACGTCGTCCATCCGGATGGACAGTGTTTTCGGCCAGGTTCAGCTGCTTCCGCTGGAGGGCCTTTCGCTTATTGGTGGTGTTCGTTATGACGACCATGAAAGCGCTGGCGGCGTTACCACTTTCCGTTTCACGAGTGCTTACGAATTGGTTGAAACCGGAACTGTGTTCCGAGGGTCCTGGGGCGAGGGTTTCAAATCGCCGACACCGTTCCAACTGACTTTCTTCTGCTGTGGCGCCACAGGCCCAAACACCAATCTGAAGCCCGAGGAATCTCGAGGGTGGGATCTTGGTGTGGAGCAGGATTTCTTGAACGGCAAAGCAGATGTTCAAGTGAACTACTTCCAGCAGGATATTGAAAATCAGATTAATTTTTCTTTCCCGGTGGGCGGGTACTTGAACATCGACCAGGTTGAAACAGAAGGCTGGGAATTTATTGCATCAGCACGTCCGGCGGATTGGATTGACCTGAGTGCGAACTTCACCCACCAGTCTGCAATCGATGTGTCGACGGGCAGCCAACTGGTGCGAACACCGGCGAACATCGCAACGCTCAATGTCACAACCCATCCGACAGAGGCGTTGGCTGTTGGCGGTTCAGTGACTTGGAACGATGATGAAACGGATAGTTCAGGGCTCGTGCAGGATTGGTTTCGTGTGGACCTGCGGAGCTCCTATCAGCTGAACGATCAGGTGGAGCTCTTTGGGCGCGTGGAAAACCTGCTGGACGAGCAATACCAGGATATTCTGGGCTTCGGGACGCCGGGCGTTTCTGGTTTCTTCGGTATTCGGGTCAAAGGATGAACAAAGTGGCAATCGGTTTAGGGTTTGGTCTTCTGGTCAGCGGTGTGTCCGCTGGCCAGGCGGCTGGCCCGTCGGTTGCCTCGCTGGATTTTTGCGCTGATCAATATGTCTTGGCGTTGGCGGATACAGAGCAGATCGTTGGTGTCTCGCCCCATGCAGAGACAGAGTTTTCATACTTCGCAGAAAAAGCGGCTGGCATCCCGAAAATCCGGCCAACGGCAGAAGAGATCCTGGTCCTGGAACCTGAGATGGTCGTGCGCTTATGGGGCGGTGGATATGGCGCAAAGGATACCTTGGAACGCTATGGCATTCCGGTCGTACAGGTCTCGCTCGCGGTCACTCTGGAAGAGACCAAGGCAAACCTCCTGGCGGTCGGAAAGGCCCTTGGTCATCTGGATCGGGCAGAAGCAATCGTGGCTGACCTGGATACGCGCATCTTGGCAATTCAGGCTGGTCCTCCAGAGGAACGTCCCGTCGCACTTTATGTAACGCCTTCTGGTACGACGACAGGTCGTGGCACCTTCGTCCACGAGATGATGATAACCGCAGGCGTTGAAAACATGTCGGCGGAGCTGGGGACATCGCCTTGGCACCCGGTGAACCTGGAAGCCCTGGCGCTCAGCCCTCCCGACATGATTGTCGCTGGATTTTTTGACTTGAGATCAGGGAAGCTGAGCAACTGGTCTCTCTCTCGACATGAATTTTTACGAAGACAAGGTGACATCCGACCTGTGGCGCGCATTCCAAGCCGCGAGATCGCTTGCGCCGCGTGGTTTGTGGTGGACGCCATTGAGGAAATCGCCGCCACGCGCAGGTCACTGTCACCGGACGCGGTGGAACAGTGAATGTTGGTCGGTCTCGATACCACATGGGTGCTTCTGGGCGCACTCGCGTTTGAGGGGGTGATCGGTTATCCGACTTTGGTATGGCAAAAGATTGGCCACCCAGTTTCATGGATGGGGCGGTTTCTCAGTCTCGGGGAGACTTGGTTGAACTCCAATAGTCGTAATCCCCGTCGGGATTTCATTGCTGGCATGGCCTGGCTTGCTGTTGCCGTCTCGCTCCTTAGCGGGATGATGTGGTTCTTGAGCGCGACACTCCGCCAAGTGGCCGTTGGATGGGTTTTCGAGGTTCTCATCATCGCGACGCTGATCGCGAGCCGTTCTCTCTATACCCATGTGCGTGATGTGTACGCTGCTCTCTCCGGGAGAAATATTGAGGAAGCGCGCGAGAATGTGTCCCTCATTGTCGGAAGGAATACGGACACATTGGAGGAGTCGGCCATAGCCCGGGCAGCGGTTGAGAGCCTCGCGGAGAATGCCTCAGACGGCGTCATCGCGCCGCTCTTCTGGGGACTTATTGCCGGGCTGCCGGGCATCGCGGTTTACAAGCTGGTCAATACAGCCGACAGCATGTGGGGACATAGAAATAATCGATATGAATGGTTCGGAAAAACTGCGGCACGCCTGGATGATCTGTTGAATCTGATCCCAGCACGATTGACCGGCATCCTCTTTTGCGTGGCTGCACTTGGCGCGGGACGAAGCAGAGCAGCTTTTCGGGTGATGCTGCGCGATGCATCAAGCCACCTGTCGCCCAATGCGGGCTGGCCGGAAGCGGCAATGGCGGGTGCTTTGCAGCGTCGCTTGGGTGGGCCGCGAACATATCAAGGACACCTCACAGAAGGAATGTGGCTTGGGGACGGATCGGCAGACCTGAACGCACGTGATCTTCGCCGCTCGCTGCACCTCTATCTGACAATGCTTGGGCTAACTGTGACCATGATCTTGGTCATTGGCATCATTGGAGGATGGCTTGGATGAGCGCATTCCGTCACGGTGGCGATCTCGATGCCTTTGGACGACAAAATCCAGAGGCCACCAGACCTTTGATAGATTTAAGCACCGGCATCAACCCACTTGCCTATGAAGCATCAGTCGACAAGGACTGGATGACCCGGCTCCCGGGACACTCAGATGAGGACGCGTGCCGCGCTTCTTTCGCGACTTATGCAGGTATTGATCAGAAGTTTGTACATGCGATGCCCGGCACACAGTCCATTATCTCAGGCTTGCCATATCTCTTTCGCCAAAAACGTGTAGCTGTGCTGTCGCCAACCTATGGAGAGCATGAAGCAGGTTGGGCCGCGGCAGGTCATTCAGTATCAACATACCCATCGTCGGAAGTTTTGACCGCAGATGCTGACGTCATTGTCGTGACCAACCCAAACAATCCAGATGGCCATATATTTGAGTCAGAGACACTGCTCGCATGTCAGGTCCGCCAAAAGGCTCGAGGTGGCTGGCTGATCGTCGATGAAGCCTTTGTTGATTGCATCCCCGATGTGAGCGTCGCGGCGGAGGTGCAGCAGGGCGGGCTGCTGGTTTTACGCTCTTTCGGAAAGTTCTTCGGCCTTGCTGGATTGAGGCTCGGCTTTCTGTTGGCCCCTGAACATATTGCGGCGCCATTGGTAGAGCGTATGGGGCCCTGGGGTGTGAGCACCCCGGCACTGCGCATCGCAGCGAAGGCTTATCGCGATGCGACATGGATCGCGAAGACCCGAAAAAATCTCGGCCAGCAGATGGATCGCCTGCGGGACCGGGTGATCCCGAGGCTGGGCAGAGAGGTAGGGCGGACACCTTTTTTCATATTACTGGAGAGTGTGGATGCCAGGGCAGTGACGGCCCGAATGGCTGATTATGGAATTTTCGTCCGCACATTTCCGAATATGCCAAACTATCTTCGCTTGGGCCTACCGGGCGAGCCGTGGGCGTGGGATCGTCTCGAAACCGCTTTGACAGAATGGGAGCACAAACCATGAGTGCTGAAGATGAGAACGCGACACACGCAGAAGAGATGAAGAAGGTCCAGGCCGCCCATCGCGAGAAAATGTCTGAAAAGAAAGAGGCAGACCGTGGCTTGTTTTTGATCCTCACCGGCGACGGTAAGGGAAAGTCTAGCTCCGCCTTTGGATCAATCATTCGCGCGCTCGGTTGGGGGCACAGTGTGGGCGTTGTGCAATATGTGAAGGGCAACTGGAAAACCGGAGAGCGCCAGTTTTTTCAGAAATATCCCGACCTCGTTACCTGGCACACAATGGGTCAAGGCTTTACCTGGGACACACAGGACCGTGACAAGGACGTTGAAGCGGCGCGGGCCGCTTGGGATGTGTCGGCGAAAATGCTGGCTTCTGGTGAGTATGACCTGGTGGTTCTCGATGAGCTGAATATTGTGCTTCGTTATGACTACCTGCCGGTTGAGGAGGTTCTTGCTGGCCTCATAAACCGGCATCCGCGCACAAGCGTCATGGTTACAGGGCGGGATGCAAAAGAGGAGCTTCGTGCAGAAGCCGACCTCATTACCGAAATGACGCCGATAAAACACCCTTTTGAATCTGGGATTAAGGCAAAGCGAGGCATCGACTATTAATGAGCCTTCGCTCCACATACGCCGCCTCAATGCTTCTGGCCGCCCTGCTGCTGACAGCGATGGCTGCGAGCCTGTTTTTGGGCTACGCGCCCTTGGGCGTGGGCGAAGTTTTTCAAGCGCTCATCGGCGCAGGCGATGAGCGCTACATCTTCATCGTGCAGGACATCCGGGCACCGCGCATTGTGTTGGGCGCTATGGTGGGCGGCTCTCTGGGCCTTGCAGGCGCGGCCATTCAAGGGCTTCTCAGAAATCCGCTTGCAGATCCTAGCGTCATCGGTGTTTCGTCAAGCGCCGGCCTAGGCGCTGTTGTGGCCATCTATTATGGGTTTGCCGCCTCATCGGCGATCATTGTGCCTGTGTTTGCAATCGGTTTTGCGATCGCCGCCATGCTGGTGCTTGTGTGGCTCGCGGGCAAGGATGCCAGCATCCTCACCCTCATCTTGGCGGGTGTGGCCATTTCAAGCCTCGCTGCCGCTCTAACGTCTTTGGCAATGAACCTCTCGCCCAATCCATTTTCTCTGAATGACATCATTCTCTGGCTGCTGGGATCACTTGCCAATCGAAGTTTCACCGAACTCTGGATCGCGGGGCCGTTCATGGTGGCAGGCTGGGTGCTTCTTCTCTCGACCGCGCGCGCCCTTCCTTCCCTCAGTTTGGGAGAGGATGCAGCGGCTTCGCTGGGTGTTGATCTGCGACGGGTGCGTCTGCAAACCGTTTTTGGTGCGGCCTTTGCTGTTGGCGGGGGCGTTGCGGTAAGCGGCGCCATTGGCTTTGTGGGACTTGTGGCACCGCATCTTGTCCGCCCGTTGGTAGGGCATGATCCAGGGCGCCTGTTGTTGCCGAGCGCGCTGGCGGGCGCACTTCTGCTGGTTCTGGCGGACATTGGTGTGCGCACAATTCCAGGAGATGCGGAACTCAAGCTTGGCGTGGTGACCGCCTTGCTCGGCGCACCGTTTTTCCTCTGGCTTATCATCTACACACGGCGGTCCATGCGATGATTGCCGCTCAGAACATTTCTGTGTCGCTGGGCGCTCACGCCGCGGTCCGCAATGTCTCTATGGAGATAAAGCCTGGCGAGGTTGTTGGATTTGTTGGGCCAAACGGTGCGGGCAAGACCAGTCTTCTGCGAGCGCTCTTGCGTCTCGTAGCAGTGGACAGCGGCTCTGTTCTGTTGGAAGGCACCGATATTACCGCTGACGCGCCTCACAAACATGCGCAAGCCATTGCCTATCTCCCGCAGGGCCAGAGCGTTGCTTGGCCTTTGACGGCCCGTCGGCTTGTAGCACTCGGCCGTGTACCACATCGCTCCACATGGGAAACCCTGAAGTCTGAAGATGAACAAGCAATCGACGCGGCATTGGCGGCGGCAGACGTTGAGGCATTTGCGGACCGCCCAGTGACAGAGCTCTCCGGCGGAGAGCGGAGCCGGGTCCTTCTTGCGCGTGCTCTGGCAGTAAAGGCGAGGGTCCTGCTGGTGGATGAGCCTACCGCGTCGCTTGATCCCTACCATCAGCTAACAACCATGGAAGCACTGAAGGCGACCGCAAGCAGTGGAACCGCGGTTGGGGTCGTGCTGCATGATCTCAATCTGGCGGGCCGCTATTGTGACCGCCTCTATCTGATGCATGAAGGGAAAGCAGTCGCAGAGGGAACACCGAACCAGGTGCTCAGTGACGAGTATCTTGCCCGTGTCTATCGCATTGGCGTGCGCCGGGACGATCGCGGAGATGTGGTGGTTGATCGGCGTCTGAGCGATGTCCCATGACAAGGGCGTTGATGCTTCAGGGCACAGGGTCCGATGTAGGAAAGTCCGTGCTTGTCGCGGGGCTTGCGAGGGTTGCTGTGAACCGCGGGCTCACGGTCCGCCCCTTCAAGCCACAAAACATGTCGAACAATGCAGCTGTTACCGCTGAGGGTGGCGAGATCGGTCGTGCGCAATGGCTGCAGGCGCGTGCCTGCAGAGTGCCGCCAAGCATTCACATGAACCCAGTTCTTCTCAAACCCCAAAGCGATATCGGGGCGCAGGTGGTTGTGCAGGGCAAGGTCTGGGGGAGCGCTGAGGCCCGGCATTATCAGACCCGCAAAAAGATGTTGCTGGCATCAGTCATTGAGAGCTTCGAGGCCCTGAAAGGAGACGCAGATCTGATCCTGGTAGAGGGCGCAGGCAGTCCTGCGGAAACCAATCTGCGCGTCGGCGACATCGCCAATATGGGCTTTGCGACGGAAACCGGAACGCCGGTGGTCCTCATTGGGGACATTGACCGGGGTGGGGTCATCGCAAGCCTTGTCGGCACCCATGCAGTGCTGGGTCCTGCCGACCAAGACATGATCAAAGGCTTCCTCATCAACAAGTTCAGGGGAGACATCTCTCTCTTTGACGATGGATTGCAAGAGATCGAGCGGCGCACCGGATGGCAAAGCTTCGGTGTGCTTTCCTGGGTTCGTGCTGCGGCTGACTTGCCCGCAGAAGATGCCGTGGTGCTGGAGCGTAACCAGACGCGTGAGACGGGCCAATTGAAAATCGCCGTGCCCATGCTCTCGCGCATTGCAAATTTCGACGATGTCGATCCGCTTGCACAGGAAGAGAGTGTTGATCTTCTCTTCGTTCCGCCAGGCAAGCCGTTGCCCGGAGATGCAACCTTGGTCATCTTGCCGGGCACGAAATCAACGATTGCAGATCTGGATTTCTTTAGAGCGCAAGGGTGGGACATCGACCTTCAGGCGCATATTCGCCGTGGCGGATGGGTACTGGGTCTCTGCGGCGGGTATCAAATGCTCGGATACCAAGTGAATGACCCAGAGGGGATTGAAGGCTTGGTGACAAAGACGCCGGGTCTCGGGCTTCTCGATGTGGTGACCATTATGCAGCCAGAGAAACAGGTGAGGACGGTCAGAGGAAGGGCGGCGATCACGGGCGCGCAGTTCTCTGGCTATGAGATCCATATCGGTGAGACCAAAGGGCAGGATCTAGAACGTCCATTCCTGGAAGTCAAAGGCACCCCACATGGCGCCATCAGTGAAGATGGGCGCATCATGGGCGCTTATATTCACGGGCTTTTTAAGAGCGGCGCGTTTCGCAAGGATTTCTTGAGCCAATTGGACGTGGCAAGTGATGGTCAAAACCACGACGAGAAAGTTGATCGCGCTCTGGATAGACTGGCAGATGCGATGGAAGGTGCGTTGGATATAGAGGGACTTCTTAGCCTTGCGGCGGCGCCTTCAAAATAAGAGGAAGACCCGCCATCACGACAAGCACCGCATCAATCTCAGCAGCCAATGATTGATGCAGCCAACCCGCTTCGTCTCGGAACTGCCGTGCCATGGCATTGTCTGGCACGATGCCTTGGCCTACTTCATTTGAAATGAAAACCAGTCGCCCAGGGCAGGCTTTGACCGCGGCCAGAAGGTCCGATGTGGATGCTGCGATGTCCGTCTGCGCTTCCATCAGATTGCCGAGCCAGAGCGTAAGGCAATCAATCAGCACGACGTCATTTTCACTCACCTGACGACGCAGCACGCCCGGCAGGTCGAGGGGCTCTTCAATCAATCTCCAGTCTGTCCCACGTCGGTTTTGGTGATGGGTGATGCGCTCCGCCATCTCATCATCGCGGGCTTCGGCTGTTGCCACATAGACAAAATCGCCGGCGGTTTCCGTGACCAGCCCTTCGCCGTACCGGCTCTTGCCCGACCGCGCGCCGCCGAGGATGAGAGCCGCGAAAGGACGTGTGTCTGGCAGATGGAACGTGCTGGTCACTGGGTCACCCTCAAAAGAAAATTACACAGGCCAGAAGCAGAAGACTTTCTGAAACCTCAATCCCGGCACCCAGGCTATCACCGGTTTGGCCCTTCAATCGCCACTGTAAGTAAGCCCCCCAAACCAGAAGGATGAACGGCGCTGCCAGAAAGGCGGGTGCACCCCAGGCGCTCACGAGAAGAAGGGCAGCCCATGCCCAGGGCGTGACCGGGTTGATGGCCCATGAAAACTGTTCCCCCATGCTATCGGTTTCAGTGGAAGTTGGGCGCAGGACCGGCAGGAAATGGGCCCAAAAAAGCGGGCCAAGCCGTGCCCAGGCGCAGAGAGGGACCAAAACCCAAAAGAGCTCTTGTTCGGCGATCAACATCAGGAGCACAAGCTTCACGGCCAATTGCACGATGAGGCTTACGACGCCAAACGTGCCAATATGGGGGTCTTTGAGAACCTCATGGAAGCGTGTTTCATCTGCGTGTGCTGCGCCAAGCGCATCAGCAAGGTCTGACAGACCATCAAGGTGAAGTGCGCCGGTGACGAATACCCACGCGCTAAGCGTCAGCACGGCACCCACCCAGGGATCAATCAGCGATCCGCTCCAAAGCACCAGCGCCAAAAGAGTGCCAACGATAAGGCCCACGGCAGGAAAAAAGCTCGAGGCACGGCTGAGTGCCGTGGGCTCGAATTCGGTGATCTGTGGTGTCGGCAGACGCGTCAAAAACTGGACCGCGAGAATGAAAGAAGGGAGAGGCGCGGTCATCCATCCCCCTTCAGCGCCGTCAGCTGGACGTCAAAAGTTGCGTGGTTCGGATCGTGGTACGCGGTCATCTCAAGCACGGCTGCGGTCGGCAGAGAGACCTTCCAGGCGGATGCGAAGGGAAGACCAAGCTGAGTAACCAGCAGAGACCGCATGACACCAGCATGGGTGACAAGAAGGAGGCGCTGCCCTTGGGCCGCGCGAGCCGTTTCCTCAAACGCCTCAGCCGTGCGGGCGCACATCACCCCCCAGGGCTCACCGCCCGGTGCCGGGTTTGCGGTTGGATCGTCCCAGAATGCAGTGAGCGCTTTTTGATCAGCATTCCAGACTTCTTCCGTGGACTTTCCTTCCCAATCGCCAAAATCCATTTCTCTGAACCGTGCGTCAAGAGAGAGAGGAAGCTCAAGGCTTTCTGCAAAAACGCGACACCGTTTGAGCGGCGACGTGATGACCAGGTCCCAGACTGCACCTTGTGTGCGACCAACAAGCGAGGCCCATCCGGCATCTGTGAGCTCTGGATCACTGCTACCACAGAAAAGGCCGGTGAGCGGTGTCGCGCCATGGCGCAAGATGGTGATATGGGCGGGATCGTTCATGTGATCGACGATACGCCTGCACTGTCAAACGTTGCCATCTCATTGTGAAGCGAGCAGGCAAGCCGAAGAAGGGGAAGCGCGAGCGCCGCACCACTGCCTTCACCAAGGCGCAGCCCCAGATCAAAAAGCGGATCGGCATCGAGCGCAGAAAGCACGCGCGCATGTCCACTTTCCGCAGACCGGTGAGAGAAAAGAAGCCACGGGCGAATGGATGGGTTTGCGGTCACAGCAGCAAGCATGGCCGCTGAACAGATAAACCCATCAACAAGAACAGGCACACGCGCCTGTGCGGCGGTGATCGCTGCGCCGACAAGGGCGACAATTTCATGTCCGCCCACTTTGCGAAGTGCTTGCGCTGCGCCAGCGCTCCCGGCATCCAGTTTGTGCAAGGCAAGGCTCTCTGCAATGACGCGGGTTTTGTGAGAGATGCCTTCGGCATCAAGACCGGTTCCCGCACCGGCAAGTGCAGCGACATTTCCGTCAGTCAGGGCTGCGGCAACGGCACTTGCTGCGCTGGTGTTCCCAATACCCATCTCACCGAGGAGAAGCAGGTCGGCCCCGTCGCCAATAGCACGCGCTGCTGCGTTCCGTCCGGCGCCCAGCGCGTGGAACAGCTCTTCTTCGGTCATGGCGTCGCTGCGGCGAAAATTGTCCGTTCCGTGGGCAATCTTGTCAGCATGGATGCCATCGGGCACGTCGTGCGCCAAGGTTCCGACATCGACAACCTGCAGCGCCGCGCCTTGTTCTCTTGCGAGAACAGAGATGGCGGCACCGCCGGACACAAAATTTGCGAGCATCTGGCCGGTGACTTCAGACGGATAGGCGGAAACGCCTTCAGCGGTAATGCCGTGATCCCCCGCAAAAATCAGAATATGAGGGCTGGCAACAGAGGGCCGGTCCGTGTTGCTGAGGCTTGCAAGCTGGATCGCGACGTCTTCCAGCTGCCCCAGAGACCCCGCAGGTTTGGTGAGCCGTGCTTGGCGCGCCTGCGCCCGGGCCTCGGCCGCCGCATCTGGCTTTGGCGGCCCACTGGTCACCCAATTTGGAAATTCACTCATAACCCGCTTTCAACAATGCTTTTTGCGGGCTCTTTGTAGCAGAAATGCGTGGCGTTTTGATCGCTGGTAGGCGATTTAACGCCAGCCTGCTCGGTCATAAATTCTAATCGCCAGCGATTGATTTTCCCCCAGGGCAGAGGCGTTAATCTCATCCTCTTTGAAAGTGCCCAGTGTTGTCACAGGGCCTTCCGCAGCGACACTGGCGACTGCTGGATATTCATTATTGCCGTCAGCCAGTACCTTCTGCGCCCAGTCACTGGTCAGAAACTCAAGAAACCGAACAGCATTGTCCTTGTTGGGAGCATGGGCGAGCAACCCAGCGCCGGAAATATTGACATGGGTTCCTCGGGTTTCTTGCTCCGGGAAGATCACCCCGATCTTTTCAGCGACAGCGCGGTCCGCTTCATCGTCGGATCGCATGAGGCGTGCGACATAATAAGTGTTGGCAATGCCCACGCGGCACTCACCAGCCGCGACCGCACGGATTTGTGCTGTGTCATTCCCCTGAGGGGCGCGGGCAAAATTGGCGACAACCCCCTCCGCCCAGGCCTCTGCTGCCTCTGCCCCGTCATGGGCTATGATCGAAGCAAGAAGGGAAATATTGTAGATGTTACTGGAGGACCGCACGCAAACCTGTCCGGCAAGCGAAGGGTCCGCAAGATCGGCATAGGTGGTGAGGCCTTGAGGTGCGCCTGCATCCTTATTGTAAATCACCACACGTGCGCGCTTTGAAATTCCGAACCACAGTCCGTCTGGATGCCTGAGATGGGCCGGGATCCTCTCTTCAATAAGCGGTGAAGCGATGGGGGCAAAGAGCCCTGCTTCTTCTGCGCGCCACAGGCGACCCGCATCAACAGTGAGGAGAACATCGCCCGGGCTGAACTCGCCTTCTTGTGCCAGGCGTGCCAACAGCTCTTCACTCTTGCCTTCGATCAGATTGAGCTTGATGCCGGTCTCTTCGGTAAAGCGCTCATAGAGCATCAGATCCGTGTCGTAGTGACGGGCGGAATAGATGTTAAGCTCTTCAGATGCCCTCCCATTGGAAACGGCAAAAATGACCAGAAATACACCGATAATGGGGATCAGAGCTTTGCCAAATGTTTTGGACACGGGGTGGCACCTTTTTAAGAATGACTATCAATTCTGAGAAATGTAGGGCCGCAGCAGGCTCAAAACAAGGGCTATTGCGCCCGATGGGTCAGTTCGCCGCGGGAAATAGAAAGACGCCTGTTCCTGAAAAGGACGCGCGAACTGGTGTGCCTTCCTCAAACCCTGATGCATTAGCCATATGAACCCGGAGCGGCGTCTTCCCCGTGTCGTCGGTGCCGACAAGCACAAGCCAATGGCTTCCACGAAACCGGGTATCAAGAACATGAAGACCCTCGCCATCCGGGTTTGGCGTCAGGGTCACGCTGTCAGGTCGCACGACCAAGTCTGCGCTGTGGCCATCAGACAGGCCGCTTGCCGATGGGGTAAGCGGGCAGAGGCCATAATCGAAATGGGCTTCGTCCCCGGAAATTTTTGCTCGGAACATCTGGGCGTCGCCAAAGAGAGAGGCGACAAGCGCGGTCATAGGCGCGTTGTATAGCTCAATCGGCTCGCCGCATTGCAGGATGCGGCCCTCGTCCATCACGGCAATCTTGTCGGCCATGTCCAATGCTTCGTCCGGGTCATGTGTCACCATAATGGTGATCGCGCCGGATTGTTTGAGGGCGAGGCGCGCATGTTCGCGCAGTTGCCGACGTCTTGTGACATCAATGCTGGCAAAGGGCTCATCCAAAAGGATTACAGACGGCGCAGGCGCCAATGCGCGGGCAAGCGCGACCCGTTGCTGCTGACCACCGGAGAGTGTGTGGGGATAGCGCTCGCCAAGCCCTTCAAGGCCCACATCGGCGAGTGTGCGCTCAACAATCCCGTTGCGTTCAGGGTTGGTCCTCGGCAGACCAAACGCCACATTTTCTGCAATTGTTAAATGAGGAAAGAGCGCATGGTCCTGAAAAACCATGCCGATCTTGCGTTCTTCCGCCCGGACATCTCGTCCAGGTTGAGAAAGCACATTGCCGTTGAGTGCAATTGTACCTGCTTGAAGGGCCTCAAGCCCTGCAGCTAGTCTCAGAAGCGTCGTTTTGCCGCTGCCTGACGCGCCCTGAAGACAGAGTATCTCTCCATCCGCCGCCGATAGGTTGATATCGGAGAGCACCTTTTCGCTACCATAAGCATGGGCGATATTGTGGAAATCCAAGGGCATTGGGGACTAATTGGCTCTGCATAGGTTAGAATTGCAATTGAGGCGCAAAATTACTTTGCGCAGGCGAGCGCTATTTGTATCAAGTGTAGAATGTCAGTCACCCAAAAAGATCATGGCCCCTTAGGATTACCCACCGCTGGCCGCTCGCGGTTTGTGTCTACGCTCGGCTGGCCTGTGGCGACAGCCTTGGTGGCGCTTCTCGTTGCGGCCCCCATTCTGGCCGTGCTCTGGAGCCTCACCCAGACAAGCGGGGACGCCTGGGCGCATCTCGGGACGACAGTGCTGCCGGGATATGTAGGAAACACGCTCCTACTGATGGTGCTGGTTGGCATCATGACCATTCTGTTGGGGGTGGGAAGCGCCTGGCTCATCGTCTCCTTCGAGTTTCCAGGGCAACGCATCTTGAGTTGGGCACTCGTTCTACCGCTCGCCATGCCAGGTTACATCATTGCCTATGTGTATACAGACCTCCTGGAGTTTGCCGGGCCCATGCAGTCTCTGCTCCGTGACATCACCGGCTGGCAGGCGGGGGACTACGCCTTTCCTCCAATCCGCTCCCTAGGTGGCGCAGCACTGATGTTGAGCCTTGTTCTCTACCCTTATGTTTATTTACTCACCCGTACATCCTTTCAGCGGCAGTCTGTTGCCCTTGTTGAAGCAACCCGCGTACTGGGCGTGTCACCCATTCAAGCCTTTTTACGCGTGGCGCTCCCTTGCGCACGCCCGGCGATTGCAGGTGGCGTGGCACTCGCTCTCATGGAGACCATCGCTGACTATGGTGTGGCAGACTATTTCGGCGTGTCGACGCTGACAGCGGGGATATTCCGCACCTGGCTTGGTATGGGAGAGCCGGTTGCTGCGGCGCAGATCGCAGCCGTCCTCTTTCTCTTTGCAGGTGCCCTCGTATTGCTAGAGCGATTGAACCGCCAGGGCACTGTGGCGAACCCTCTGGGCCGTGACGTGGCCGCAGCGCGCATCAAGCTGCCCCCTTTGAAAAGCCTCGCGGCGTTCCTGGCCTGCGCCCTACCAGTGACCTTCGGCTTCCTCATACCTGCCTTCGTGCTGGTTCGCTACGCGATCAGTGTGGGGGATCCGCTTCTTGGTTCCCAATTCCTCGCCTTTGCGGGGAATTCGCTCACCGTTGCCGCAGGCGCGGCGCTCATTGCCACCGGTATCGCACTGTTCCTCGCCTACGCAGAGCGCAGAGATGCATCAATGCAGAACCAGTTGCTCATTCGGCTGGCGACCCTTGGCTACGCTCTGCCGGGCGCCATGATTGCCATCGGAATTCTGGCACTTGCCGGAACGCTTGATACGAAGCTTGCGATCTTCATGCGGGACACTTTAGGCATGGAACCCCGATTGTTGTTGACGGGAACGATTGCCGGTCTTCTCTTTGCTTACGTCGCCCGTTTCTTGACGGCGGCTTTCAACAGCACCCAGGCGGGTCTGGAGAAAATTCACGGCACCCTGGATGATGCGGCCCGCATGCTGGGCGCGGGGCCGGGCCGCGTACTGTCCGCGGTTCACCTGCCATTGCTGCGCGGACCACTCTTGGCAGGCTTCCTGCTCGTTTTCATCGATGTGATGAAGGAACTGCCCGCGACGCTCCTGCTGCGTCCCTTTAACTTCGAAACCCTTGCAACGCGGACCTACAGACTGGCGTCTGATGAGAGACTGGCGGAGGCATCTACCGCCGCCTTGCTCATCGTGGCGCTTGGTCTCATTCCCACCATTATGTTGAGCGTCTCAATTGCCCGCTCAACATTTAGGCGGTAACAGGCGCGCTCTTAGCTGCCGGACAAAACCAGATCTTTCTTCAGGTGTTTCCCGGCAACGTAGTAGTGGAACGCCGCCCAGATATTTACAAACGTGAAGATCACGAGACTGTAGCGAAGCGCTTCCTGTCCATAAGTGGGTTCAAGCAGATCTGTCACCACGCCCACAAGCGTCGGCCCCAGTCCAAGGCCAATGATGTTGATGATGAACAGCAAGATGCCCGCAGCAACGGAGCGCATCTTTAGTTCAACCAAGCCTTGAGTCTGACTGAAGGTGGTCGCCTGATAGAAGTTACCGAGGAAGATCGGAATGATCATGGCGATAAAGGCAATGGTCGCTGTCCCAGCCAGGTAGGCATAGACACTAAAGGGAATGGAAATCACCAGCGCGACGGCCGTCGTCCAAAGGTACCAGCGTGTGTCTTTCGCGCCAAACTTGTCGGCGAAATAGCCACCCAGAGCAATACCGAGCCCGCCTGGAATGCCCAAGATAAGCCCAAACCAAGTGCCGATCTCACCTGTTCCCAATCCAAACGATCGGATGAGGAAAGTGGGCACCCATGTGACAACACCGTAACCAACGAATGCGGTAAGAGCTGCCGCAAAGGCCAAATGGCGAAAGGATTGCTTTTTCCAGAGGTAAGAAAGTGTGTCTCCAATGGAAGGCTGTTCGCCTGATGCAACCCGGCCCTCTGCCATGCCGCGTTCAGGTTCCTTAATGGCAAACCGCACAACAATTGCGAGCAAAATGCCTGGAATGCCGACGACAAAGAACGCCATCCGCCATCCAAAAAACTCATTGATCCAACCGCCCGCAAAAAGCCCGAACATGATGCCTACAGGTATGCCGAGCGAATAAATTCCAAGCGCTGTTGCGCGGCTTTCGGCGGGGAAATAGTCAGCGATTATTGAATGGGCAGGGGGGCTGCAACCTGCTTCCCCTACACCGACGCCAATGCGCGCGATCAGCAAGTGCCAGAAATTAAGTGCAAGACCGGAGATCGCCGTCATGAAACTCCAGACGCCAAGCGCGAGCGCAATCAGGTTCCGGCGGTTGCCGCGGTCCGCATACCGGGCGATCGGAATGCCGAGCGTCGCGTAAAAAAGTGCGAACGCAAACCCTGTCAAAAGTCCCATCTGCGTGTCATTGAGGCCGAGCTCCAGTTTAATGGGCTCAATCAGGATCGATAATATTTGCCGATCAATGAAGTTGAATGTGTAAACAACGACGAGCAGACCAAGCGCCAGATGGCGTCCAGCATGGCTCCGTCCCTGAACGGTAGCATCGACCATAATTCTCCCCCCAAGAAATTTAACTCGGCAACCCTAGCAGCTTTTCCGCAAGGAGGAAGAACAAGCTCACGCAGTTTGAAGATGCTTCGGCGGTGCAATCCGCTCCAGCAAGGCGGCAAGGGCAGGGAGCCCGACAATGGCGGCGATCATATTGGCGATGAACATGAAGGCCAGAAGCGCGCCCATGTCTGCTTGAAACTGGAGGGGAGAGAAAATCCAGGTCCCGACGCCGCCCGCAAGCATGATGGAGGAATACACAACAGCCATGCCCGTGCTCAACAGAGCACCATGATACGCATCTGCAATCGCAAACCCTTCACGCTGGAAGAGGCGGATCTGACTGTAGAGGTAAAACGCATAATCCACGCCAATGCCTGTGGCGAGCACAAGCACAGGGAGGGTTGTGACTTTAAGGCCGATCCCGAACACAACCATAAAGACATAACCAAGAGACGTCGCAAGCAAGAGGGGTACACAACAGCAGATGACGGCCCGCCAGTCGACATAGGCGATCAAGACCAGAATGATGATAGTCACGAACACATAAATCAGAAGCGGCGCTTCCGACTCCTCCACCACTTGGTTGGTGGCGGCAATGACACTGACGCCGCCAAGACCAATCCGCGCGTTCACACCTTCAAGAGGATGTTTTTCCGCATAAGCGGTGATCTCTTCGATCAGCCGATCAATGGTCTCTGCCTTGTGGTCCACGGTATAGATGAAGAGAGGCAGGATCGTACAGGCATCGTTCAGCAGTCCGAGGGCGGGATCAACTTGAGCTGTTGCAGAAATGAGCTGGCGCTCAGTCGCAGGCAGATTGCGCCATTTCAAATTGCCAAGTGCAGAGATGGATGAGGCGATACGGGCGGTTGAGGCCAGAGAATCGACCTTCAAGACTCCATCGATTGACGAGAGGTCTCTCGTCATCGCATCCAGATATTTCATATAACCTGGATTGATACAGGCATCCTGCGGTGTCTCAAGCACAAGCACCAGGACATCTGTCCCCACATCGAAATTCTGCGTGATGAAAGCTGTGTCCTGATTGTATTTTGAGTCTGGTCGAAGCTCAGACGCCGCCGGCGTGAGATCGCCCACATATCTATATTGCGCCCCAATCGCAGACCCAACGAGCAAGACAACCAGCCCACCAGCGATCAGTGGAGCGGTTCCAGGCTTTGCGGCGCCTGCTATCCAGGTCATTATCCGTTCGCGGAAAACGCGGGCCTTGATGAAGAGGCGCACCTGTTTCTCGTCCCTGCGAAAATAGGACGCCAGCAACGGCAGCATGATGAGGTTGGAGATGATCTTAAGCCCAACGCCGATGGTCGCGATAATGGCGATGTCACGCACAACCCCCACAGGGATCAGGTAGAGCGTGATAAAGCCCACCAGGTCTGTGATGAGCGCCATGGAGCCGGGGACCAACAGTCGACGGAAGGTTTGCCGGGCAGCGTTAAGGCCATCAGACCCTTTGGCAATCTGGGTTGCGATCAGATTGACCTGCTGCATGCCGTGGCTCACCCCAATCGCGTAGACCAGGAAGGGGACGAGAATGGCAAGAGGGTCAAGCCCCATACCAATCAGATTAAGCACACCCAATTGCCAGACGACAGAAACGAGTGAGCTGCCAATCGCCAGGGCTGTAAGAATAAACGACCGGACATAGGCAAAGACGGCAACGCCGGTGATCACAAAGGCGAGTAGGAAAAAGCTCGTCGCAATGATAGCGCCCTCGGCAATGTCGCCGATAAACTTGGGGAACCCGATGATGGCAACGTCGCTTACCTCATCGCTGAAGGGCGCCCGGATTTTGGATTCCAACAGGCTTGCCACATCAAGAGCGGTGGATTGGACGCTTTCAATGTCACCGGAGGCGCCGCCAGGCGCTTTAATCTCAAAGGCAACGAGAACAGATGTCTCATCTTCCGAAACGATGGCACCAATCCAGTCGCCGGCAATCGTACGCTCGCGAATACCCGCTATATCTTCCTCTGTCAGGCGCTCAGGTGTGATGGTACCGGGGATCAGGTCTTCCATCTGGAAGCCGAATTCATCAATGGTCAGTGCGCGGGTTGTCGGATACCAGAGCGAATAGAGGCGTGAGCGGTCGACGCCGGGAAGGTAGGAAATTTCTTCCGTGATTTTATGCAGGCGCTGCAGGATTTCCTTGTTCCATATGGTGCCCTCTTTCGCCTTGAGCGCCACAAGAACCAGGTTAGCGCCCGGCATTTCCTGTTGGTACTCAAAATAGGTCTGAAGATAGGGGTGTTCAGTCGGAACCTGTTTTAAGAACCCTGCTTCCAGTTTAAGGCCGGTCGCGAAATATCCCGTGATGATGGTAAAAATCGCCATGACAATCAAAATCGCCAGCCGAAACCGAAAAATGAATTCTTCGAACGCCTTAACCATCAGCTCCCCCCACCGTCAGCTTCCCCAAAAGCTGGTCATCCCCTCCGCCTATCGTGGCGGATCAGTGGGTGGGAGGATGACAGCAACCAGCTCGGCCAGCAAGGGGGAGAGGGCCAGAACGCGACCAGAACGCAGGCAGATTAAATGACTATTGGCATTTGCGTTTGGGCCGTCATGTGTGAACAATCGGCACCTCAAAGGCCGTGACAGGCCAGCGGATAAGGGGACGGATCATGCTCAAAGGTTTTAGAAAAACCGCGCTGAAAGCAATGGGTGCTGGGAAGAAAGAGCAGTCGGCTCATCAGGAATTTGACCGCACTGTCATCGCGGCGGCAACGTTGATGGTGGAACTCGCCCATCTCGACACTGACTTCGACGAGAGCGAGCGCAAACACATCATCGACATCATCCGCAACCGTCTGGAATTGCAGCCTGACCAGATCGAAGAACTGCTCTCAGTGGCAGAAGAGCGGCATGAAGAGGCCTATGCAAACTGGATCTTCACAAAAACCATCAAAGAAAACTTTGATCTTGCCGAACGCAGCGAACTCATGACCTATCTGTGGGAAGTCGCGCTGGCGGACGGAGAACTACACGATCTTGAAGCGGACTTGCTTCTACGCATTGGGCAAGCCATTGATCTGCCGGAGAATGAGCGCATCAAGTCCCTGTTGCGGGTCACAGCACGCCTGAGCGCGTCTTAAACTAAGCCAATCATAATAGCTGATCGTCACTTTATTGTGCGCAATGCCATCAAGCGCGCAGATCAGAGCATCGAGCTTGTTGCCGAACTGGTCGGCATGCCAATCCTCCATATCTCGCATAGCCGTTTATTGCGTGGCGGTCCCCAATAATCCCAGATCACATCGCGGCGATTATCAATCTGGACAAGCATCTCCTCAAAATCCCAGATCGCCTGGCGTTGGAACGCGCGTTGGCGCTCTTTGTCGTCAACAGAAAGCGTCAGCGCAACCTCGGGAACAAAACTCTTCCGGTTGCTCGGATGGTTACTGCGACAACGCGTGCTATTCGCATGGCAGTCAGTGAGTCCGCTTGGGGCGCCGTGATCATTGGCGCGCTTCAGCACCTTCCCCCAAAACAAAAATCGGCCACCTGTCCCGGGCTGAAACACCGGAAAAGTGGCCGACCTCATTGTCGATTTTCTCAAAAACTAGCTTGCGAGCTTCACATCCATTGTGTTCCGCAGCTCTTTCTTGAGGAACTTGCCGCTTGCATTGCGTGGCAGGTTCTCAGCCTGTGTCCAGATGTAGCGGGGGATCTTATAAGCGGCGAGCTTTGCTTTGCAGAACGCCCTGAGCTCTTCTGCTGAAACAGTCTTGCCTTTTGCTGGAACAATCACCGCACCAACTTCTTCGCCGAGGCGATCGTCCGGCACGCCAAAGACGACACATTCAGCAACCGCGTCATGCTCAAAAATCGCGCTCTCAACTTCAGAGCAGAACACATTTTCGCCACCACGCAGCACCATGTCTTTCGCGCGGTCGACGATGAAGATGAACCCGTCTTCGTCGATCTTCACGATATCACCAGTCCGTAGCCATCCATCCTGAATGGCTTCAGCCGTGGCTTCTTCCCGGTTGAGATAGCCTTTGATGACCGGTGCGCCACGCACACACAGCTCACCGGCTTCGCCAGGCTTTACTTCGTCGCCATTGGCATCAATGCATTTGGTTTCGAAGACTGGCATGGCCCGTCCTGCACTTGCCGGCTTGTCGACGAAATAGTCAGCACCAACAGATGTAATGATGCCGCAGGTTTCTGTCATGCCGTAGCCGGTTGAAGGTCGTGCATTTTCCATTGTGCTGTCGAGCTTGCCAACAAGATCAGGCTGAAGCTGCGCCCCGCCGCCCCCAATGGACACCATGGTTGATGTATCAGTCGTCGCGAAATCAGGATGTGCGATCACTTCCCGGGACATGACAGGCACGCCGCTCAGGTGGGTGATCTTTTCTGCTTCGATGAGACGAAGCGCTTCACCCGCATCCCAGCGATACATATGCACGAGCTTGCCGCCGCTGACCGTTGCCGCATGGGCCACGCAGTTATTGGCTGTCACGTGGAAGAGCGGTGTTGCCACCAGAGCTGTCATGGCCGCGGGCTCTGTTGCCTGGAGCTCTTTAACCGCGTCCTCGCCTTCCACCTTCGCAAGGGCAAGCGCCTGGCATTGTGCGGAGAAGGCGATGTTCATGATATTGTTGACACATCCACGATGCGTGAGCTGGGCGCCTTTCGGCCGACCTGTCGTGCCGGATGTGTAGAAGATGCAGGCATCATCATCTGGTGCGATGGTGGCGTCGGGCATGTTCGGTGTGGTCGCTTTCACGTCTGACCAGGGTGTTACGCCTTCAGTTCCCTGAAGCTGCTCTGGAAGACGGACACCGGCGACCTTCATATTCGGGAAGGCATCGCGAACTTCAAGGAACCGCTCGAGACGTTCGCCGTCTGCCAGCAGAACTTTGGCGTCGGAGTCCTCAAGGCCATATTTCATCTCATCGGCGACCCACCAGGCATTCATGCCGACGGCAACGGCCCCGATTGAAATGATCGCCCAATAAGCAAGCATCCACTCTGGATAGTTGCGCATCGCAATGGCGACGCGGTCGTGTTGTCCAATGCCTTGGTCTGTCAGCCATGCGGCGATGGCAGCCACTTCATTATGGGCTTCTGCGAATGTCCACCGTTCATCCTGATAGACAAGATGGTCCTTGTCGCCATGGGCGGCAGTGAGCAACCAGATATCCCGCAGGCTTGCGGGCGCATGTTTGAATGTTTTGATGGTCCTGCCGAGCGCGTCAACGGTATCGACTTCGAACATTTGTCCTGGCTGCGTCAACTCCGTCCACGCAGCGTCCAATTCTTTATACATAGGCTAGAAACCTCCCCAGGTTTTCGTTTTCCCATCGATACCCGGAATTGCGAGGAAAAACAACGAGATCAAGCAAAAAGAGCGGGTCACAATGTGGATATTTTCCCACTCGGCGCCCCGTCTCTTGGTTTGCCAGAACATGCAATTCATAAAGTTAGGACAAACTCCCGGAAAAGCATCCCGTCGCCATGGGGCTTGGACAAGGTTAGCAGGCCGGGGTTGGGCGGGAGTGGAGGCCAAACAGCCAGACTCCGGAACCGTAGAAGATGGGCGCCCTCTTCAGCCGCAGCAGATCTATGCGGCCGTGGGACAGAAGCCAGTCGGCGAAATCGCTGCCGCCGCATAGGTAAATGGCGCCGGACGGAAGCCCATAGGCCCAGCCAGACTCATAGGTTCGGCGTCCCATCCGTGCACATGAATAGGTCGACATGCGTTCAAGACAGTCCTCAACAATAGGACCGGACTGAGGGAAGGGAGAGACGTTATCAGCGGCCCCACAGATAAAGCCGTCCGCTGAAATGGCAATGGACCTACGCTTCGCGAACCGCTTCATCTGTCCAGTAGTGAATTTTGTCGAGCAACTGATCAATGGCGACGGGTTTAGCCAGATAGTCGTTCATGCCCGCAGCAATGCAGCGCTCACGGTCGCCTGCCATGGCGCTCGCGGTAATTGCGATGATCGGCACGGCACCAATCTCTCCACCAAGCTTGCGAATGCGTTTGGTGGCTTCGATGCCATCCATGTGGACCATCTGCACATCCATAAGCACGAGATCGTAGGGAAGCGATCGGGCAGCTGTCACAGCTTCCCGGCCGTCACCAACCGTGTCGACAGTTACCGGATGTTTCTCAAGCGCACTCTGGATGAATTTCAGATTGGTTGGATTATCATCTGCAAGGAGAATGCGGCAGCCTGAGCCATCGCCGGATGGTCTCTTGGGCGCTGGATCCTTCTTCTCGACCTTCTTGGGGGCTTTGGCTTTTGCCTTTGTCGGCAGGTCTTCGAAAAACCGGTTGAGCGTGTTGATAAGGCGTCGCTGGCTTATGGGTTTGGGTGCAATTGCATCAAACCCCCATTCCTCTGCCTGACTTGCCGTGGCGATGCCGGAAGAGGAGAGAACGAGTTTCACGGGCTTCACTTCAGCATCTTCCTGAAGCTGCGCCGCAAGCTGGACCCCATCCATGCCAGGCATCATATGGTCGATGATAATCGTCTCGAAGGGTTTGCCCCTTTCCTGCGCCGCGAGAATCACATCACGTGCGCCCAGAGGGTCGTCGACCGTCTCCACACGGCACCCATAGGCTGCCAGCATAAGACCGATAACGCGCAGATTGACCGGATTATCGTCCACAACCAGCAATCGACGTCCGCGTAATGTCTGGGCATCTTCGGAATCGAGATAGCGCTCGTCGCCGTCATCTGCTTCCAGGACGATACGGGCTTTAAAGGTGCTGCCTTTGCCCACCTCGCTTTGAACCTCAAGCGAGCCTTCCATGAGCTCCACAAGGTCGTGGCAGATGGAAAGGCCGAGGCCGGTGCCGCCAAATTCGCGGGTGGTGGAAACATCAGCTTGCGTGAAACGTTCAAAAAGTTGAGCCTGCTGTTCCGGCGGGATCCCCATGCCGGTATCGCTGACACTGAAGAGAATGGCTACCTTGTCCCCTGGAAGGCGGTCTTCGAGGCGCACCTCAAGCGAAATGCCACCTTCTTCTGTAAACTTGATCGCATTGCCAATTAGGTTGACGAGGATCTGGCGGATGCGCCCCTGGTCCCCGATCAGAGAAACGGGAATGTTTGGGTCCACATAGGACGCAATTTCAAGGTCCTTCGACTGGGCGCGCACGGACATCAGGGCCATGACGCTGCGAATGAGCCGTTCAATATTGACTTCGGTTTCATCAAGGTCGAGTGCACCGGCTTCAATCTTCGAGACGTCCAGAACATCGTTCAGGATTGAAAGAAGAGACTCACCGCTTTCAGCAATGGTCTCGACATAGTCAGACTGACGCTCATCAAGTTCGGTGTCCTTTATGAGGCTTGCAAAACCCAACACGGCATTGAGCGGCGTTCGGATTTCATGGCTCATATTTGCAAGAAATTGCGACTTCGCGCGCGAGGCGGCCTCCGCTTCTTTCTTCATATCTTTAAGCTCTTGCTGACGCACCAGCTCATCCGTCATGTCGATAGATGTGCCCACCCAACGACCGCCACTAACCCGACGATGCGTAATGAGGACGGTGCGTCCATCGGGCATCGCCGTCTTCAACGGTTCTTCAGAAATGAGCATTTTTACCGCAGCTTCGGCGAGCTCATCCAGATCATCATTTTCAGAATATTTTGTCAGACTGATGAGTGACGCACGCATCGCATCTTTAAACGTGCCGCCTGCTTCAATAACCCCGTACCATTCTTTGAAGTCTGTTCTGGCTTGGCCATTGGCGTAAAGGACCCGGAACTCGCTGTCATAGATCGCAAAGCCATCATCCAGAGCCTCAATGGCTTCAGAAAACAGTGCTTCAATATCGCTGGTGCTAGGTTTTGCAACTGCCTCGACCATCTCACTCCCCCGAGAAATCAGAGGTGTATTTAGTCACTACAAGGTTAAAAAAGGTAAAACCCGGCTTCTATTTGACCTGTCAATTCATTCTTAAACCGAGAGAAACCTCAATTTTTCTGCATTCAGGGTTTTATCATGTGCGGGGCTCAGAGCAAATCTGAGTCCGAGATGATTTCGACCAAAGCGGGGCCATCGTGAGCCAGGGCCTCCTGGATCGCCTGGGCGAGTTCTGCCTTGTCGGTTACTTTGGCCCCGTACCCTCCGCAGAGCCGCGCGTAGGCGGCAAAACTCGGATTGTGCAGCGTGGTTTGCCAGACCGGCCATTCCCCCGCTTTTTGCTCTTTCGAAATCTTTCCGAGCTCGGAATTGTTGAGCAGAATGTGGGTGATATTCATGCCGTATTTCACCGCTGTGGTGAACTCCGCCATATATTGCCCAAAACCGCCATCGCCGGAAACGGAGACGACTGGACGGCCCGCATATTCCGGGAAATCCTGCACAGCCGCCCAGGCACCCATGGCCGCCGGGAAAGAAAAGCCGATGGACCCCAGATATCCCGACATTAAGACGTCCTGCTCCGTGCATTCAAAATAGCGCCCAAAGGAATAGGTATTGTTCCCCACATCGACCGCGATGACCGCATTTTCGGGAACGAGCTCTGTGAGTGACGCGAAAATGCTGGCCGAGTTAAGGCCGTCGCCTCGGTCATCTTGAGCGCGGCTCTTCTTTTCATCGCGCCAGATTTTCCAGCGTTCGGCAATTTCGCCTCTCTGGTCTTCTGCGGCGAGGGTCTTTGGCAGACCCGCTTCAAAAGCGGCAAGTGCCTGCCCTATATCGCCCAGCACCGGACAATCGACCGGGTGTGTCTTGCCCAAGTGCATCGGATCAAAGTCGACCTGAAGAATGGGTTTCGATTTCTCGATACCCGTGTGATCAGAAAAGGAGCTGCCAAGCGCGATAAGGAGGTCTGCTTCATTCATGAACCAGCTGGCAATCGGCGTGCCGGAGCGTCCCAGCACACCAGCCCCGCAGGGATGCTTGTCGGAGATCAGCCCCTTGGCCTTGAAGGTTGTGAGCACCGGTGCGTTCAGGCGCTCGGCAAAGGCAATGACCGCGTCAGACGCATCGCGGGCGCCATAGCCTGCAATGATAACGGGGCGCTTGGCCTTTGAGATGAGGTCGATCGCCTGGGCAATGGATGCTCCTGAGGGCGTCACGGCCATATCGCCAAGACGACCGTCCGGTCTGCCTGCTTCGATACTTTCGTCCGCGGGAATTGTCTGCACATCGTCCGGGAAAATGAGATGGGACACATCGCGATTAACCAGGGCGCTGCGACAGGCAAGCGTCATAAGTTCAGCATGTTTGGAAGAATGTAAAACTGTCTGGGAGAAATGGGCGACACTCTCGAACGCAGATGCGAGATCGATCTCCTGGAATGAGCCGGGGCCGAGCACCTGAACATTCACCTGCCCCGTCAGCGCAAGTGCAGGCGCCCGGTCGACCTTGGCATCCCATAGGCCGGTCAGAAGATTGGTGGCACCCGGCCCCGCAATGGCAAGACAGGCAGCGGGCTTGCCGGAGAGTTTCGCATAACCCGAACAGGCAAAGGCGGCGGCACCCTCATGGCGAATGCCAATATAGCCAAGCTCGCCATCACGCTCTTTCATGCGCAAAGCTTCAGCGACGCCCAGATTGGAGTGTCCCACCATACCGAAGACGCGTTTGACGCCCCAATTGACCATCGTCTCGGCCATGACGTGCGAGATTGTGCGTGGGCTTTCCGGTTCGGTCGGCACTTCCACATAAATGCCGTCGTCCCGGACATCGACAGAATACATCTGCTGGCCGGAATCTTCATGCCCCCCAGGGGGCTTGCCAGTCAGGGGGTCGAAGTCCCATCCGTGCCAGGGACAGCGCAGCCAGCACTGGCCATCAATGCCGTCTTCGATCGAGCCTTCGCCGAGCGGGCCACCCTGATGAGGGCAGCGATTATCCATGGCGGCGTATTGACCGGAAAAATGTGTCAGCGCGAGAGAGAGCGTGCCCGCCGTGACAGTCATAACGCGACCTTCGGCAAGATCGTCGCCTTCAGCCACTTTGACCCAGCTTGTTTTGGTGTTTTCAGCAGTCATGAATGCCTCCCAGCGCTCTTATGTCTCCAGACACGATCTGATGCCTTGTCGGATCATTGGAGGGGATGTCAGTATGACCGTCAAATCACACTTATTTGGGACCGCGTTACCTTGACCTACGATCATTTCACATTGCCGACATCTCCAAATGATCAGTGTCCGGTGGTTCATCGCTGGCAGGGCGAAGAAAAGCCACGCGCCATTCTCGTTGTCGCCCATGGCATGGGCGAGCACGCGCTGCGTTACGCACGGCTGGCCGAGGCGATGAATGCAGCTGGCTTCGTTGTCTATGCCAACGATCACCGGGGCCATGGCGCAACTGTGCCTGATGCCTCAAAACTAGGCGAATATGGCGAAGCGGGCTGGCGCGGTCTTGTGGATGATGAAAAGCACGTGATCGCGCGTGCAAAAAAGAACTTCCCAGGATTGCCAATCGTTCTGATGGGCCATTCCATGGGATCCATGGTGGTGCAGCACCTGCTGACCGAAGCCAGCGACACGATTGATGCGGCCGCCTTGTGCGGGACGACAGCGGTAGACGTGATGGCCGCCGCCGTCGCGGATCCAGATGCGAATGTTTTTGAAACATTGAACGCGGCGTTTGCCCCAACACGCACAGAGTCTGATTGGTTGAGCCGTGACGAGGCAGAGGTCGACAAATATGTCGCTGATCCCCTTTGTGGATTTACGGTGTCTGACGCCTCCTCCGCCTCTCTGGGAGAGGCGGGCATCGCCTATTCAACGCCGGAAGCCATCAGCAAGGTGCGCAAAGACCTGCCTCTTTATATCTTCTCCGGTGACCTTGATCCGGTGGGTCTCAACGGCGAATTGGTCCGCCTTGTTGCAGAGCGATATCGCGATGCGGGGATTCGAAAATTAGACTTAAAGCTCTATGAAAATGCCCGCCATGAGCTGTTTAATGAGACGAATCGCGCGGAAGTGACCTCTGATTTTGTGGACTGGGCCAAAAAATCTGTCGGGTTAGGCTGAGAATTCTAATTTCCAGGCCCAAGGCTGGTAAATCGCAGAAATCTCCCCATTTTTACTGGGTATTTGGCCCTGAAATCATTTGGTATGGCTGTGAAACGCGCCGTTTGATTAACATATTTGACGCGTAATTTACACGACGCGTGCCAAATGGGGCTAGCATGCGCTCTATTCGCACTGCACAATTGTTGCAGATGTAAACAGTCGGAGACCCATTCCAGATGAAGAACGCGCAAAAGAGGATGGACGACGCCACCAGTTATGCTGAGTGGAAAGAAGCTGCGCACGAGCACGACGTGCTTTCGGGTGCTGAAGACTGGAAGCGCCAAGAGCATTCCAGTCGCTACGATTATGCAACCATCCGCGAGCGTCTTCGGGAAATCCGCAAAGCCCGCGATACGGGCGATGATCGCGCTCTGCTCTTTGCATTGAATGAAGGCATTCACGGCAATTTGGGTGGCATGGGCAAGGCCTCGCTCTATACGCGTTCGAAAGTCGGCACGAAGCGCCTCATCACTGATTATGTGGACGAGGTTACACGCTCCCTCATTCACATTTCAAAAGTGCGCTCCAACGTCATTACCAAAGCGGAGAAGCTCGACTTCTTCCATAGAGCGAGTCATTGCTTTGGGCGATCTGCACTTATGCTGAGTGGGGCGGGTGCCCTTGGGCCTTTCCATATCGGCGTGATCAAAACGCTGGCGCAGGAAGGTTTGCTGCCGCGCGTGATTTCTGGATCCAGTGCAGGCGCTCTGACCGCAGCGGTGATTGGAACCCACTCGGATGAGGAACTCGTTCCTTTCTTTGAAGCGGACATCGAGATTGAAGCGACAATCGAGGAAGCGCATGTAAGCTCCGTGCTGGGCTGGCGCGATCGCATCCAAACGGAAGATCTGCGGGAGATGGTCGAGGCCTGGATACCGGACCTCACCTTCGCTGAAGCTTTTCAGTTGACCGGTCGTCACATCAATGTCTCCGTTGCGCCGACCAAGAAGCTGCAGGCATCCCGCCTGCTGAACGCAATCACCTCGCCAAATGTGCTGGTGCGCGAGGCTGTGATGGCATCTTGCGCTGTACCTGGCGTCTTTCCGCCGGTCATGTTGATGGCGCGGGATGCGGATGGGGAAAAGCAGCCCTACCTATCAGACATGCGCTGGATTGACGGATCCGTCACGGACGATATGCCGGCAAAACGCCTCGCACGCCTCTATGGGGTGAACCACTTCATCGCGAGCCAGACCAATCCGATCATCCTTTGGACCATTCAAAACCCGAATGGCGAAAGTGGATTGTTTGGCCATCTATGGAATTTGGGCAGCAGGGCCACCAAGGAATGGTTCCGCGCAACCCGAAATTTCTCTGACCAGATGACCCGCCGTCTGCCAAGCGTCAACTCCGCGCTAAACATGTTCCACTCTGTGGCGCTTCAGGAATATACCGCCGACATCAATATCATCCCGCGCCGCCGCTTTTGGGATCCGCGCAAGCTGCTGGCCCCGCTCGACCGCGACGAAATGGAATATCTCATCGCGGAGGGGGAAGCTGCGACCTGGCCCCAGGTGGAGATGATCCGCAATTGCAGCATGATCAGCCACACGCTGGACAATCTGCTTGAGGAAATTGAAGGCGACGTGGTTGGCCTCTATCGACCAACGGCAACCCCTGTCGGCACCAAAGCAGTCGCTTAACTCAGGTTTGGTTAGCCGGGATCTGCTTCTGACCCAGCCGCCATTCTGAGCAGGCCACGGAAGGCTCGTTGCGGCGTCGCGCCATTCTGCACCACGTTGAAGACTTCTTCGGCGATGGGCATGGTGACACCGGCCGCTTCGGCAATCTTCATGACTACAGGGGCGCTCTTTACGCCTTCGGCAACCATGTGCATCTCGTCAATGATTTGCTCCAGCGACTGACCTTTCCCGAGCTTCTCACCGACGTGCCGGTTCCGGCTTTGCGGGCTGGTGCAGGTGGCAACCAGGTCCCCCATTCCGGCAAGACCGGCAAAGGTCTCCGCCCGCCCGCCGAGCGCCTCGCCAAGCCGGGTGAGTTCAGCAAGACCGCGGGTGATGACGGCCGCGCGGGTATTGTCTCCGGCGCCCAGACCATCCCCCATGCCGACGGCAATGGCGATAATGTTCTTTAAGGCGCCGCCCAGTTCGCAGCCGATCAGGTCATTATTGGTGTAAACGCGAAAGAGGCCGGATTGAAACACCGATCGAAGAGAGTTGCAGACGGTTTCATCTTCCATGGCCAGCACACTTGCCGCAGCGGACCCCGCCATAATCTCGCGCGCGAGGTTGGGTCCGGTAAGCACACCTGGCGGATGTCCGGGCAAGACCTCAGAAATGATTTGAGTCATGCGGAGCGATGTCCCCTGTTCGAGCCCCTTAGAGAGGCTGATCACAGGTACCCAGGGACGGATGAAGGGTTTTGCGTCTTCGAGCACTTTTCGGAACTGTTGAGAAGGGATGCCCATCACGATCACGTCGGCATCTGACACAGCTTCTTCCAAAGACGTGGTGGCGCTGAGCGTTTCCGGCAGCTTCGCGTCTGGCAGATATTTCCGGTTGGTATTGAGGACATTAACTTCCGTGGCGGCATCCGGGTTTCGCAACCAGAGCTTTGTCTCAGCATTGCGGGCGACAAGCGCGGCAACGGTGGTGCCCCAGGACCCGCCCCCTAGCACGCTGACTTTGAGATGCATCGGGTTATTGCGCTCTTGGCGAATGCGGATCTGGTCGTTCATATGGATGGCGTCTCCCGTGTGGCTACTTGTTTTTAAGGATGTTAAGCGTAAGTCACAGGCTCTGCCAACCGAGGGAGGGCGGTCGGGGGCGGAAAAATGTCGTAAATACGGGAAGTTGCACTGGCATAAGGTAAGTCTCTCTGTGTACGATCAAAGGCAAGACGGGCAGGCGATTGACGAATTGTCAGTTGTTGGGAGCAGCTCTTGCCGGAGCATTTCCAGCTGAACGGTTCAGCATGAGGAAATGCGACGAAGTTAGAGAACTAGAATGGTTGTGGTGTTTCCACATAAGCGAGAACCGCTCTAGTGACGACAAGAACACGCCTGAAGGAAGGGCTCCATGCGGCGCATATCAAATACCGACGCTTCATTTTTCTACGCAGACACCCAACGCACACCAAGTGTGGTGGGGGGGTTGATGATCTACGACCAATCCACAGCGGGTCGTGGAAAGGTACGCTTTAAGGAAATCCTTTCCTGGATTGAGGATCGTCTTCATCTTTGGGGACCGTTCACACAGCGCCTGGTGCGTGTGCCCTTCGATCTTGATTTGCCGTACCTGGCAGAAGACCCGAATTTTGACGTGGAGTTCCATGTGCGCCATCTGTCATTGCCGAAGCCCGGCGATTGGCGTCAGCTTTGCATTCTCGCATCGCGTATTTACTCCCGCCCGCTCGACATGAACCGCCCCCTTTGGGAAGTAAACGTGATTGAAGGGTTGGACAGGGTTGAGGGACTGCCAAAGGGTAGCTTCGCCGTGTTGGTGAAACTGCACCACATGGTGGTCGACGGAATGGGGACAGTGTCGCTCCTGCAGGCACTTCACTCAGATACCAAGGTCGCCACACCGCCCCGCGCGCCAGTAAGAGAAGCCGCCAGCGTTAAGCCGCTGCCAGGTGATATTGCGATGATCACAAAGTCGCTTCCATCGCTCGCGCGGCAACCGTTGACGACAGCACAGTCGGCTCTCTCCCTGGTGAGGGGTGAGCTAAAAGCCCGACGGCTCAAATCCGAAAACAATGTGGCAAGTGCGCCATCGGCACCCATGACACGGTTCAACAAAGAAGTCTCGCCTTACCGTGTCTTTGAAGCGGTGGACTTCAAACTGGATGACTTCAGGCACATCAAAAAACTGGTGGAACGCGCGTCTGTGAATGATGTGGCCATTGCCGTGTGCGGTGGTGCGATGCGCCGCTACCTCGCGGCAACAAACGAACTGCCGGATGAATCCCTGGTCGCCATGTGCCCCATTTCCGTGCGCACAGGGCCTGCGGGCATGGAAGCTGGCAACCAGATCACGGATATGACGGTTGCCATGGGGACGGACATTGCCGATCCGCTGCAACGGCTCCAGGCGGTGAAAATGCGGACCGATGATGCCAAGCAGTTGGCCCAGACCCG
>Ga0316208_1000877_pt1 | contig 32252 bp, 21 predicted proteins | sample 3monopyrite_MG_FD_204944 | JGI IMG/M metagenome (GOLD analysis project Ga0316208, IMG submission 204944) | Microbial mat bacterial communities from mineral coupon in-situ incubated in ocean water Damariscotta River, Maine, United States -... | ecosystem: Environmental > Aquatic > Marine >...
TGTCTGAGCAATGGACAATCTGATGAGCCGGCTTCAGCCGGACTTTCCGTCGCGGAGTTAGTCAACTGGCTGAAGCCACAAGTGAAGTCCGGCTAAAGCCGGCTGTTTGACCACAATACACCAAGGATCCACCAGCTAAAGCTGGTGGCAAAGTCTGGAACTGAAAATCCTTAACGGCGTTGCCCTCCGCCTGCACTACCGTCGACAAAGCGTGGCCTACAGAAACTGCAGCAGACTCAGCTGGAAGCCTTGACCGGCTACCTGGTACGTCGCCTGCAAAACCTGCTGCTGAGCAACAAAGTTTGAAAGCACTTCAGCAAGGTCAGCGTCAAACTGCTGCGAAAGATCTGCGTTGATCAGCACTTCATCATCGAGCAGCCGGTTCTCGACGTTTTCCAGAGTCCTGGTTCGGACTCCAAGTTCACCCAGCGTCTGAAAGAACCGATCGGCCTCGACGTTCACCTGCTCACTCAAAATCGTCAGTGCGGCATCATCGCCAGCCCGCAGAGCCTGCTCGAGAGAAGTCAGCACTCCCAGGAGCCCTGCGGACTTCTGAGGATTGACGTCCGTCCCGACCAGATCCGTCGCGGGGTTCACTACCGTGCCGGCAACACCCAACGCGCGAGAGACGTCGTTCTCGGCGACCGTCAGCACGCCAGCACCTGATGTGTCGGCGATGGAAATGCCGTTGCCGACCACGTTCAGACTCGCCGTCAGCGTTCCGCCGCCCGCCGCCCCGACGGCATCGATGACATCCTGAACCGTCTGAGCCGCCGACAAGTCGACCGACGTCGAAGAACCATCGCGGCGAGTAATCTCGAGCGTCCCCCCGGACTGCAACTGTGCACCCAGGCCACCATTCAGATCACTGAGCAACGTCTCGCCGGTCAGAGTTCGAACACCCAGTGCGGCGGCAGTCGAGCCTCCGTTTTCACCAATCGTGAAAGTCGCGCCGGCCAGTCGGCTGGCGATGGTGATTCCCGCTCCGTCGTCACTGACTCCTGCGTCCAGATCAAGCCCCGAGAGTCGCAGCTGATTAAGAAGATCCTGAACGGTGACCGCTGACGAGACATCGATCACAGCCGAATTGTCGCCGTTCCGAATGAGAAGTCCCGTGCCAGCGGTGGGGCCGATTCCTGCGCCGTTGTTGAGATCGGCCAATCGCGTGTGAATTGAAATTGATGGATTGAGATCCTTTCCGGATATCTGCGCCGTTGCCGCCGTTACGATTCCCAGATCGGACGCGACTCGCGAGCCAGCAACGTCGGAAATTTTGACGGTGCCACTCGATGGCGTCAGACGCAGTCCCGATGAAGAGGAAGGATCAACGTCGACGGTGACCGTAATGGGTTGCCCCGCAAACGCATCCTCAATAAACGTCTTCACATCGCCTACCGTTTCGGCAAGCGACAGGTCCACCGTTCGAGAAACTACCGTTCCGCCATTATCCAGCACGATGTCGACGCTACCCGATTCCAACCCCGAGCTGCCGTGCAGATCTGAAAGTCGAGTTTCCGTCGTCAGTGCGACGTTCAGGTCATCGCTTTCAACTGTCGTCAGTACATTAAAAGCGGACTGTCCATCGAGACTGTTGACGATCGTTTGCCCCACATCGACGTACGAACTGATCTGCTGGGAATTTCCCGAGTAAAGAATGTTGCCACCGCCGGTCAACTCGAACGGTGCTGAATCCGTCTCCGTTCCCGCGAATAGAAACCGCCCTCGAAACTTTGTATTCGCCGTGTTGAGAACCTGCTGGACGAGTCCATTAATTTCGACCGCCAGTCCCTGACGCTCAGCATCAGTGGCGGTCGCGCCGACGCCTCGCAGCAGAACGCTCTTCGCTGTGTTGATCGTGTCGGAAACCGAACTGAGCGCATTCTCGGTGGCCGCCAGCAACGACCGGTCCGTCTGAACGTTCGCCTTAAACTGCTGCTGCCGTTCAAGCCGAGCCTGCAGGACAATCGTGTTCAAAGCGGCGGACGGATCTTCGCTCGGCGTTATGAACTGTTGACCGGTCGTGAGCTGATCCTGAATTCGTTGCAGCTCAATCCGTCCCGACTGGATCTGTTGATTCAGTCGTCCGAACGAAAACGAATTCGGCAACCTGCCGGGAAAAACGGGGCTAATACTCATGTTGATCTGTCATCGTCTGAAATTGGTTTGGCGGTTCTGGATCTGGTTCTGCGTTACAGATTGACGAGCACATCGAAGAGTTCATCGACGGCACGAATCACTCGTGCCGATGCGGCGTAGGCTTGCTGGAATTCGATCAGCCGCACCGCCTCTTCATCCAGGCTCACGCCCGAGAATTGCTCGCGTTGCCCTCGAAGAGACTCTCGAAACTGGTCCAGACCGGCGGCCCTGGCTTTCGCTGCGGAAGTCCCCTGAGCGACGCCAGACACAACCGTTCGATAGAAATCGTCGATGCTTGCGCCGCCCAGTGAATCAACCGGCTGCTCGAAAACGACGGCCAGCTGCAGCACGTTTCGGTTGTCAGACGGGCCACCACCCTGACCTGTCGCCAGCAGATTCTGATTTTCCTGGATCAATGAGTTGATCCCGATGTCGCCGGAACTGGAACCCGTAAAGAATGTATTGATCCCGATCGACGCCAGCGCGCCGCTCGTATCGTTCGCGAAACGCAGCTCAAATTCCGGGTCCGCGTCGAGTCGAAGTTCGCCCTTTGTCGTAATCGTGGCCGTCACATTCGCCAACGAATCGATGGACGCTCTGAGGTCTTCCAGCGTTGTGTCATTTCCACCGATTCCATCAAGATCAATTTGAATGGTTTCGACCTGAGTAATCCCGGTCTGTTTGTTCTTAACTTTCAGCTCGAAACTGCCATGCGTGATTGCCGCAGGGAGGCCAGCATCGCTCAGAGCGATACCCGAATCAGCAACGCTGCTGGTCGATGTCACCGTTGAATAACCATCCAGCCCCTCGCCGGACGAATAAATTCTGTTGAAGGTCGAGATCAGACTGCCTGCCAGATTATCGAGATCGTCTATGAAGCTGCCAAGAATCTCGTCCCGCCCCTCGATGACACCTTGAAGCTCGCCGCCCACGGGCAATTTGGAATGAGTCTGGTTGAACTGCACAATTTCGACATCGAGACCACGATCGTTGATTGTGTCGGTTTCGATGTGCTGCACGCTGCCCGAGAACAGTACGTATTCGCTGCCGCTGTAGACGTCGACGTTTCCGTTAGGCCGCTCAACAAAATCGACAGGAATGATTTCTGACAGGCGATTCAACGCGTTATATCGACGGGTCCTCAAACCGCCCGCCTCACTCGCCGACAGGCCGTTGATTTCCTGTACCGTGATCTTGCGGTTCAACTCTGCAACTTCGTCAATCAGATTATTGGCCTCGCCAACCAGGTTCTCGATCGTGACGGTCTGGTCGACTCTGATCTGGTCGACGCGGCTTCGCAGTCCCACGATTTCTGAAGCAAGCAGCTCACCTTCAGAGACGATGCTGTTGCGGAGCGGCCCCTGTTCGGGTTGATTGGCGACTTCGTTAATCGCCGCCAGAAACGAACTGAACCGACTCGACAGGTCCTGATCTCCCAGTTCCCGCAACTGTCCTTCCAGTTGAACGTAGATGGACTCTCGAGCGTTGGCAGCCTGACCTTCCGCATTCGTGCTGTGAATCTGAGATTCCAGAAACTGGTCTATCGCCTGCCGCACGGCGGTCGCCTTCACGCCGGCGCCAACTATGAGTCCTTTTCGTGCGAATGGATCTTCCGCCGCGAGCGACAACTCGTCTCGGATATACCCTGGCGTATTCGCGTTGGCGATATTGTTCGACGAAATCTGCACTGCTGTGCTGAACACTTCGAGCGCGCGGCTCGCGGTCGCCAGTGCTGCAGTGAGTGACATGGTTCGATCCGTCGAAAGAGTCGGCTGCCTGCCGCGATATCAGAAGAGTGTGTCCGTTAAATTCGTGTTCCGAATGCCGACTTTCGCGAACGTCGGACGGCATTCTGAAACTGTCGTCTCACACTGCGGTGTCGATCAGTGCTCCCCCGGTGGCCGTGCTGCCCGGTCCGAAGTTGCCATCCGCCGGTCGTTCACCACAGGTCGCGATCAAATTTCGAATCTCGGTAAACTCGCGACAACCTCTACGTATGACATGCCAGTTGGCCCAGCTCGTCTGTCGGAGTGACCAGCTACGCTGTTCGATTCGCTTCATCCATTCCACTGTCTGACGATACTGGTCCGCGTCGATTTCACCGTGAGGCTCTACGAAACGGGACAGATCGTGCAGAAGCTTTCTCAGATTGGTATTCACCAGGTTCTCGCGCCGGGCGACCGACAGAATGACGGCTCGTTGTTGAAGCTGCTTCCGGAGCTTCTGCTGAATGACCTGCTCTTCTTCGACCAGTTGCAACAGCACTGGAGTTTCGACCGATGCCAGCGCCGTGAAACGACGTTCGTAGAGCTGCTCAAGTTCGAGTTGGATTGGCTCCAGCCCGGACAAAAATTTCACCGTGTCACGAAACAAACCGGATGACATTTGACACTCAGCCCCGTGATCTTCAGGTCGTTGAATTCGCCGTTCCTTCGGCAACCGCACCAACGCCGCATTCGGCAACGGCGCGAGAAGCCACTGTTCAAGTTCGACACCGGGCAGTCGTTCGATTCCGGATTTCCCCGTCGACGACTCCCCTTGACCGAGCTTACGCAGACTGACAGTCAAACCCGGCACGGAGTCAGGCAGATCCCTCCCGACCACGAAATGCCGCCGAAAGCCGATTCTTCCCAAACGTCAGGGGGAACGTAATACTCGGTTTGCGGAAACATCTTTGAATGACTCAGGCATTGCAGGTTCGAAGTGGCTAAAAGCAAACTGATTGACATCGCCAGGAGTGGTCGAGCGGCGATTGCCAAGTGGCGACGGGCGAATCCCGACGTGCTGCTCCTGTTGACCGACGCCGATTTGCAGGACGTCGATCTTCGAGGAGCGAACCTGAAACGAGCCGACCTGACGGGCGCGGATCTGCGAGGTGCCAATCTCATCGGCGCTCAACTTGCCGAAGCGGATCTAACGCGTGCTGATCTCCGAGGAGCACGCCTGACGAAGGCCGACTTCTACGCGGCCAGACTGTTCAAGGCGACGCTCGACAATGCCGAAGCCGGCGGCACTTACTTCCGACGTGCCGACATGACCGAAGCTGATTGTTCCGGCGCTGACCTGACCAAGGCTGATCTTCGAGAAGTCAATTTCCGCAACGGTACGCTCAGCGGGGCAAGCCTTGTCGGAGCCGATCTAAGCTTCGCCAAATTGGCTGGAGCCGATATTCGCGAAGCCATTCTCGGATGGTCTTCTCTGGGACACGTCGATTTGTCACAGCTCATTGGCCTGGACCAGGTGAAGCACATCGGGCCAAGTTCTGTCGGCCTGGACACGGCCCGCATGTCACACTCGAAAATGTCCGAAGCGTTTCTGCAAGGGTGCGGGATCTCGGAAGGCGTGATCCAGAACTGGAAGTCACTCTTCGGACATCCTGCTGAAGAGTTCTCCTGCTTCGTCAGATTCGCTCCGGACGACGAGTCGTTCGCGAGACATCTCGCAGAAAGCGCTCAGGCGAAAGGGCTCCGCTGCTGGCTGGATGAAATGCCGAAGTCGTCAAAAGAACGACGAGCACGCTCGGCCCCAACCAACTACGAAACAACCGAACGAGTTCTGATCTGCTCCTCCAAGGCGTGTCTGTCAAGCTGGTGGATCAACGACGAAATGGCACGGCTGAACGCTCGTGAGAAGCAACACAAGGAAGACACCGGCAAGTCGGTTCGCTTCTTCTTCCCGCTCAACCTGGACGGATTCATGTTCAGCGGAGACTGGAAGCACGCTCAGGAAAAGCAGATCGCGAAGCAGGCCATCGACTTCGTCGGCTGGCGACGCAACAAAGAAAAGTTCGACCAGGAACTGACAAAGCTGGTTCAGTTCATGGTTACTGAGAATCGTTGATCCGCCACAGGGCTGATTCGCCTGGGATTCGGAATCAGCGGAATTGAATACTTATTCGCGGCTGTGTGTGATACACCACCGATGGAATGTGGCCGCCTCAGAAGAATCGGGGGCTGATCTGACGACCCAGCCTGGCGAAAACGCATGTAAAGGGATGGGCAAATGTGCTGTCCCGCTGAAACATGCCTGGGGCAAGGCTCGAGCAAACTTTGAAGCCGCCATGACAGCTGCCGGCAAAGAAGTTGGCCCTGCACCACCAGCAGCAGCTGGCTAGTCACGGCGAAAAGCCCAAAGCTGGCTGAGCAGAAACTACAAAGCGAGTGGACTGAGTCGAACAGTTCACTCGCTTTTTTCGTACTTGTTCCGCCGAGGGGATTGATGGTTCAACTTCGTCAGGCAGAGCCTGACCTACGCAGGGTCATAGCCAAGGTTCGGAGAAAGCCAGCGCTCGACTTCTTCGACGCTGGTGCCCTTGCGTGCGGCGTAATCCTCGACCTGATCTTTGCTGATTCGATCGACGGAGAAGTAGCGCGACTCGGGGTGGGCAAAATAGAGCCCGCTGACGGACGCTGCGGGGAACATTGCGAATGACTCGGTCAAAGAAATTCCGGTTTGCGACTCCGCATCCAGCAGCTTGAACAGCGTGCTCTTCTCTGTGTGGTCGGGACAGGCCGGGTAGCCAAACGCCGGGCGGATGCCGCGGTACTTTTCGCGAATGAGTTCGTCAGCCGAAAGTCCCTCGGACCTGCCGTAGCCCCACTCGTCACGGGCGATCTTGTGAAGTCGTTCCGCAAAAGCCTCGGCCAGTCGATCCGCCAGCGCCTTCGCCATAATCGACTGATAGTCATCGTGTTCCGCTTCGAACTTCGCAACCAGTTCATCGCATCCGATTCCAGTTGTGACAGCGAACGCGCCGACGTAGTCCGTCCGACCGGAATCGACCGGGGCGATGAAATCGGCCATCGATCGAAAATCCTTCTGCCCCTGCCGCTCCCACTGCTGACGCAGAGCGGGGAAACGGCAAAGCTCTTCCCGCCTCTCTGAGCCGAAGGTGCTAGCCTCGGGCGCAGGATCGTTCTCGCTATCGAAATCAGAACCCGAGGCTAGCGCCTTCGGCTCACCCCACACCACGATGTCATCGCCGTCCGAGCCTGCCGGCCAGAAGCCGAACACGGCCTTGGCCGTTAGAAGTTTCTGCTCAACGATTTCGTCGAGCAGCTTTCGGGCATCACCAAACAGCCGGCGGGCTTCCTCGCCGACGACTCCATCTTCGAGAATCGCCGGGTACTTGCCGCGAAGTTCCCACGTCTGAAAGAAAGGCGACCAGTCGATGTAGTCAACAAGGTCTTCGAGCGGGTGATCGGCGATTGTTCGCGGCCCGGTGAACGACGGCGTCGGGATGTCAACGTTGCCCCAGTCCGTCGCGAATCGACGAGCAAACGCTTCGGCATACGGAGTGAGCGCCTTCTGCTGCCGATTTGCGAACGACACTCGATCGCGTTCCTGCTCGGCCAGATTCTTCGTGACGAAGGATTCTTTGCTGTCAGGATCCAGCAGGTTCTCGACAACCGGAACCGACAACGACGCATCGACTACGTGCACAACCGGCTGATCGTACTGCTGAGCAATTTTCACCGCCGTATGCTTCGCACTGGTGGTCGCCCCGCCGATCAGCAGAGGCAACGTAAAGCCGCGCCGTTTGAGTTCTCTCGCGCAGTGCACCATCTCGTCCAGCGAAGGAGTGATCAGCCCACTGAGTCCGATCAAGTCTGCTTTCTCATCGATCGCTGTCTGCAGAATCTTGTCGGCAGCAACCATCACTCCAAGGTCAATCACGTCAAAGTTGTTACATCGCAAAACGACTCCGACGATGTTTTTGCCGATGTCATGCACGTCGCCTTTGACGGTTGCCAGGACGATCGTCCCGCGCGACGTCGACCCGCCCTGCTCTGCCTTCTCTGCTTCCATGAACGGAGTCAGCCAGGCGACCGACTTTTTCATCACGCGAGCACTTTTGACGACCTGCGGCAGGAACATCTTGCCGGCACCGAACAGCTTGCCGACGACCGACATCCCGGCCATGAGCGGTCCCTGAATGACGTTCAGAGGCCGACCATATTTCAGTCGAGCTTCTTCGGTATCTTCGTCAATGTGATCCGTAATCCCTTTCAGAATGGCGTGGGCGAGTCGTTCTTCGATCGTGCCGTTTCGCCACTCGGCAATCTTCGCTTCGCTTTGTCCGCCGGATTGATCTTTGACTTTCTCTGAATAGTCAACCAGCCGCTCCGTCGCGTCGGGTCGACGGTTCAGCAACACGTCCTCGACGTATTCGAGCAGTTCTTTGTCGATCTCGTCGTAAACCTCCAGCTGCCCGGCGTTGACAATTCCCATGTCCAGCCCGGCGTCGATCGCGTGGTAAAGGAAGGCCGCATTGATGGCTTCCCGAACGACGTTGTTGCCACGGAACGAGAACGAAATGTTGCTGACGCCGCCCGAAGTCTTTGCGCCGGGACATTCCTTTTTGATCCGCCGAACCGCTTCGATAAATTCGACGGCGTAGTTCGAGTGTTCTTCCAGGCCGGTCCCGACGGTGAGAATGTTGGGGTCAAAGATAATGTCTTCAGGTGGAAAGCCGGCCTCTTCGGTCAACAGCTTGTAGGCTCGTTTGCAGATCCTGACTTTGTTTTCGCAATCGACCGCCTGACCTTCTTCGTCAAAGGCCATCACAACGACGGCCGCCCCGTATTTTCGAATCGTCTTCGCTTGATGAAGGAACTGTTCTTCGCCTTCCTTCATGCTGATCGAATTGACGATCCCCTTGCCCTGCAAACATTTCAGCCCGGCTTCGATGACACTCCATTTTGAACTGTCGACCATGATCGGAACGGAAACGTCGGGTTCGTCGTTATCGCTGAGCAGGTACAGAAACTTCTGCATGCACGCTTCGCTGTCGAGCAAACCTTCGTCCATGTTGACGTCGACAATGTTCGCGCCACCTTCGACCTGACCTCGCGCAATGCTGAGCGCTTCGTCGTAGCTTTCTTCCCTGATCAGTCGTGCAAACTTCCGCGAGCCGGTGACGTTTGTCCGCTCGCCGACCATGACAAATGTTGTCTCCGGACGAAGCTCCAGACGGTTGAGCCCGCTGTAGGTTGAGAAGCCCGGCGTCTGCGGAATCTTCCGTGGTTTCAGACCATTGACGGCCTCGCCAATCTGATGGATGTACTCGGGCGTTGTTCCGCAGCAGCCGCCGACGATGCTCACCCAGCCCTGCTCGGCGAAGTCGCGAATGTTTGCGGCAACTTCCTGAGGCGAAGAATCGAACCCGCCCATTCCATCGGGCATGCCGGCGTTCGGGTAACAACTGATATGGCAGTCGGCGAGTTGCGAAAGGCTCTCAACGTAGGGTCTCATCTGAGCCGGACCGAGCGCACAATTCAAACCGATACTGAGCATCGGAAAGTGGGACAGCGACGTGTAAAACGCTTCGATACTTTGAGCGGTCAGCGAACGTCCGCCGTCGAAGATCGTGCCGGAAACCATGACCGGAATCTCAACGTTGTGCTGCTCGAAGTAAGTCGCGATGGCAAACAGGCACGCCTTCATGTTGAGCGTGTCGAAAGACGTTTCGGGCAGCAGCAGGTCAGCACCGCCGTCAATCAGACCGCGAATCTGCTCGGTATACGAGGCGACCATGTCGTCGAAATTTGTGGGTCTGACACCCGGCTCGTCCGGGTTCAGAGAGAGCTGCACCTTCGTCGGCCCGATGCTGCCGGCCACGAATCGCGGCTTGTCCGGTGTCGAGAATTCTTCGGCAGCTCGTTTGGCAATCTCGGCGGCGGCTTTGTTGATCGCGTAGGTGTATTCGGCGAGTTCGAACTCTTCCATCGAAATCACGTTCGCGTTGAACGTGTCTGTCTCGATGATGTCCGAGCCGGCTTCAAGGTATTCCCGATGGACGGTTTCAATAATCTTCGGCTGAGTCAGGCACAGGACGTCGTTGGCATTCTTCAGATCGACCGAGTGATTCTTGAAGAGGTCCCCGCGGTAGTCGGCCTCGGTCGGCCCCTGCCCCATGATCAGCGAACCCATCGCCCCATCAAGAAGCAGGATTCGGTCTTCGAGCAGATTGCGCAGCGTGTCCTGTGTTGAACTGGTCATGGGTGCTCAGAAAAGAGAAAGACGTTCAGAAAATTGGTCTTATCCGACAGGGCCGGCGGTATCGAGGTTCGATCCGACCGCCCGTGAGCAACGCACTTTAAGTGTCTTGAGACATCGCGGAAACGCACAGAACGAAAGAATCCCGGCCTGACACTCAGACCGGGATTCCATTTGTGTAAATTCGCGACTTGGCGTGCTACCTGGCAGCCTTCGCCTCATCAGCTGCCGGCTCAGCTTTTTTCACAGGCGGCTTGTTCTCCGCCGGCTTTTCGTTGGCAGGGGCAAGCTTCTTCAGGCTGACGTTTCGATACTGGACCGCGTCGCCGTGGCCGGCAAATCCGAAGTAACCATCGAATCGGTCGATTCCGATGTGACGTTTGCCACCCATGTGCTCTTCCGGCTTGGTGACGTCGGCGTCAACGATGACCGTTCCGTTCAACTCGACCTTCAACCATGATCCCTTGACCGTGACTTCCTGATAGTTCCACTCGCCAACTGGTCGCTGATAACCGCGATGGGCGGCGACCACGCCGTAGACCGAACCGTGGTACTGTCGAGCGTCGAGAGTGGCGTACTTTTCGGCCGTATTGTCGAGAACCTGCAACTCGCAAAGCCCGACGTAAGCGGTGTCGCCTTTGCCTGGATAACGAATGGCCAGACCGTTGTTTCCGCCGGGCGGGACTTTGAATTCGAGCCGCGCGACAAAATCCGTCAGATTTTCGTCGTAGTAAATCGTGCCGCCCTTGCCCTGTTTGCAACGAACGGTGCCGTCGACGACTTCGTAGTTTTCGATCGGTCCGCCCCAGCCTTCGAGCGACTTGCCGTCAAAGATCGACTTGAATCCGCTATCGTTTCCGGCCAGCGAACGACTGGCTTCTGCGAGACCGATTTCGCGAATGAAAATGTTCCGCCAGCGAACTTCGTTGCCGTGAGTCTGCAATTGAACCGGCCCTCGATTTCGCAATGGAGTACCTTTGACCCAGTAGTTCTGCAGTGCCGCTCCGTCGACGGCGAGTTTTCCGTTCAGCCAGACCCAGGTCCGTGCCCCAATCTGCTTGATCCGGAAGCTGTTCCATTCGCCGATTGCTTTGTCGGCATGTGCGATCGGATCTTTACCGGCCGAACCTGCTGCATTATTCCAGAGTCCTCCCGAACCTTTGTCCGCACCGAGCCGCCAGTAGCCAGCTTCTTCAGTCGTATCCCAAATCTGAACCTGCGGAGTTGCCTTGAGATAGATGCCCGAGTCGCCTTTCGGTAGCAGTTTAAAATCAACCATCAGCTCGAAATCACGATACTCGGCCGGCGTCGTCATGTAGACGCCCTTGCCATCGTTGACCAGTTCGCCATTGTCGACCGACCAGTGCTGCACGGCGTCTTTCCACTGTTCATCGAGGAAAGTCTTGCGTTCCTCTTCGGACATCTCCGCAAGCTTGTACGGGTTCTGTCGGTGAGCGATCCAGCCGTCGAGATTCTTGCCGTTGAATAAGGCGGTGAAGCCTTCCGGTGGATCGTTATGAACTAAATCTTCGGCGGCCGACACGGTAGATGTCAGCGAGCATGCCAGGACAGCGGCGAGGATCAACAGTGAGGGTTTCATTGGAGGAGCTCCGGCAGCGCGGTAAATCGGAACGCCCGTGGAGAGTCGGGACCGTTCCCGAAAGGCGTCGTGGTGGAACCCGTGAGGCTAGACGCTGAGCACCGAACTGTCGAGTCATCGACGTCTGCAGATGCGTCATCGGCTGGGTTGAGCATCTCGTAGGTTTTGACAAGCGAAGCGCGGGCATAACAAATCGAAACCGTAATGCCGAACGATGTTATGCCGGCGCTTCGCTTGTCAAAACCTACACAGGCGGAAGTCATTCTCACGCCGACGACTATCCGGCGAGCAGCTGCTGCTCGATCGACTCCATGACGTCGCTGAGATGCCAGTTTCGACCGGCGAAGGTCAACTCTTTCTCAGCCCGCAGCCAGGTGTCGACTTTCTTTTCGGCCGCGACGACCGTGCTGTGATTTCGTCCGCCGAAGAAGTCGCCGATTTCTTTGTAGGCCGCCTGTGTGTGACGTCGTGCGAGAAACATCGCCAGCATCCGTGGCTGGCTGACGCTGCGGGTTCGTTTGTCGGATTTCAGGTCGCAGGCATCGATGCCGAACAACTGACACACCGCAGCTTCGATGTCGGGCAGTCGAACGACGCGAATACAGTCTCGCTCTAACTCGGACAAAGCCTGCCGAGCCGTCTGTGCCGACACTTTTTTCTTTGTCATCGCGTGCCAGGTTCGCAGCGTGTTGAGGGCTCCTTCGAGTTCTCTGACGCTGTGAGTAAACCTGCGAGCGACAAAGTCCATCGCATCTTCGGAAACCTGGCCGGCAAACGGCAGCATCTTCATTCGGACAATCTGCCGGCGCGTCTGCAAATCCGGAGCTTCCAGCCGGCTGACGAGTCCGCACAGAAAACGAGTCGTCAGTTCGCCGCTCATCTTTGACATCAGCCGAGGGTGACAATCGGCCACGACCACGATCTGCTTGCCGTGGCTGGAAAGCTGCTCGAACGTGTGCAGGAACTCTTCCTGCATGCCGGGCTTGCCGTTCAGGAAACCGATGTCGTCGATGATTAAAACGTCGACGTTGCGGAAGCGGGCTCGGAAACTCGGCAGCGACTGATTTCGCAATGCGTGAGTAAACTGATTTCCGAAACTCTCGGCCGTCATGAAGATGACCTGCGACTCAGGATTCTGCTTGCGAACTTCGCAATAAATCGCTTCGGCAAGGTGAGTCTTACCGACTCCGACGCCGCCATGAATATAGAGCGGACTGAAACGTTCGCCAGGATGACTGGCAACCTGCCGCGCCGCCGTTACTGCGAGTTCGTTGCATGCTCCCTGGACGAATTCGTCCAGCTTTGCAAAACGACGACCTTCGCGCCGAGTGCTTCCGCGTTGGGCTCTTCCACGCTGCGATTGTGAATTCGCTGAGCCGGCCGAAACCACTTGTTGCGTCGTCTTTTCGGGAAGAGTTGAGCTGGCTTCTGACACTCCGGAATTCGATAACTTATCCGAAGCGGCAGCGGCTTCAAGGTTCTCGTCGATTCGCCAGTCGACGTTGCAGCCGGGCAACACTTCCCGAGCAACCGCTAGCACATCGCCGCTGAATTTGCGTTGCATCCAAGTCGACAGGAACGCGCTGCCGACCGAAACGCTGAACGTCGAACCTTCCAGACTGACTTGTGAACGACCCACAAACCAATGCTGAAAATTGTGTTCGCCGATCTTCGCTCGGAGCGCATCCAGAAAGCATCTTGTGCTTTCGTCATGCGATACTGGCTGAACGTTTGCCAGAATATCGGGCTGCATCTTGCGACCCTCGATGCGCACTCCCTTAACACAGGATGAAACTCATCCCTGCGATCCATCTCGTTGGGCAGACCAGCACATCCAAAAATGTCTGCCGGGAGCAAGGTTCACCACGAGCACACATGAGTCGACCAGACGTCGATCCACAGGCTCGCCCGAACGGGCACTCCGTTGCCAGCGATTGAATCTCGAATCAGGAGATACGATATGACCAGAAAAAAAAGGAAACGCCGGTCTGTCTGGCAGTCGATCTGGTCCGTCAGGCACCACCCTCGAACGGATCAATTCGTCTGTCGGACACCACCTGACCGGCGATCCCCGTCACTCACTCGGGGGCGATACTACTCCCGCGAAACTGGATGTCAAACCTGAAGTGTCGGCATTCTGATCGACTTTCTTCCGCCGTGTCGAAGCCGGCCAGAATCCTCACGAATTCGTCCTGTCCGACTTTTCTCCTACGAGAATCACGACGCAATGCGTGTTAAGAAATTGTCGACCAAACGGTGTGTCCGGGGGCTTGACAGACCAGACGAATTCGAATGGGGCAACCATCAATCAACGGCGAAGTATCCGCTACACGCCATCGATTTCGAACGTCACAGAAGGTTTATCAGAAACGGAAGAAAGAACGGAGCAGTAGCGATCAGTGCTCCTGCGACACTCTTCTCAGCAACAGAACAAACAAACGCAACGAACGAAACAAATACGAATAATGCGGCTCCCAGAAACAAAGGCATAAAGTCAACACCTCGCCCGTAGAAATGGTCGAGTGCGGTTCCGAGGAGCGCAAGACAGCCTAATAGTAGATATTGCCCCCCGACAACGATGTGCCAAAGCTTCAAGTCGTCGATTGTTGGTTTCCGCATCCTTCTCTCCAGAAGCTTTACAAAGTCAATTGAGAGAAGTCGCAAACCGATCCGATGTGCAACGCACTAACCCACGCAGAAACAGAACCTGGCCCCGAGATCAACGGCTTCAGTATTTTCCGATCACCAGGTGCCAGCCGTCGACGACGTCGACTTCGGTACCGAATTCGATGGCGGGCGCATCTTTTACGATCGCGTAGTAAGTGTTGGGAATCAGGGAAGAACCTCGCTCGACGTTATGGCGAAGTGCGGTGATCGTGCCTTCCATCTTGCCGTGAGAAACGTGGAACAATTCGGAATGCCCGTGCCGGCGGTATGAGAAGAACGGGTTCGTGCTGAGCGAACGGATGTCGCGTTCGTTTTCGATGTCTTCCGGGTTCGCGGGAGCCGACCGGTCCATCAGTTTGCAGAAATCCTGCCGGTTCGATTCACTGATCGGTTTCAGTGGCCGGCCGGTTCCTGCTGCCAGGTCGCTGGCAAACCATGCCTTGCCGTCCTGATCGGTGACGATCAACGACTCGATCGCCCATTCCAGACCGTTCGTGACCGGCAGCTCGTCGTCAGTGGCTGCTCCGACAGTCAAGCGGCCTCGCTCCAGACGCACGTTTCTCGTCAGGAACTGAGTGCGGGTTCGAGATCGCAGCCAGCCGGAACGCAACCACTGCGTGTCGGTCCAGTCCGTTCGAGCCGATTCAAATTCCTCACCGCTGGCTCGAATCGGCATCACGAGTGTCGACGGAGAAAAACTCAACCCTGTCGATGGCGTCATCCCGGCGTAAAGTGAGAGCCTTGCCGTCGACACCGCCTTGTTATTTCCCTGGTCGATGAACGTCAAACTTCGGACTCGCGACTTGACGGAAAAGCCGTGCGATAACGCCGAATAACCAAACAGACACAGGCTGGTCACAATAGCAATCACCGGAATTGTGACGACCAGAAAGTTCAACTTCTTTTTCCGAACGAGCACGAAGTAGTTCAACGGCCCAATGACGAAGGAGAAGAGCGAGATGAAAATCAGAAACGCCATCACCGGCACGCTGCGAATTCCAGGAATCAGAAACTCGAGGAATTCTTCATTGTCCATTCGTCCCGAAACTCCAAGTTGCCTGGACTGCCACAGGTCGTTCATCGGGAACGATTCCAGCAGCCATACCCAATCCTGAATCGTCCCGGACGAAAAGGGATCGTCGACAAACCCGATTACCAGCCCCTGCCCGAACTCGCGAATTTCAAACGGTGCACCGTCCTTCGACCACGCGAATCCGTCTTGCGAATTCGGCGTAGACCGTTTGTTCGCCTCGTCGCTGACGGCGTCAATCACTGATTCAATCGTGGCTTCAAGTGCACCGTCGATTGGCAATTCAGGGAGACTTTCAATTGCCGATTCGATAAACATGCCGTGCTCGACCGGGGGTAATGCTCGAATCGCTTTCCGTTTTCCCGAGTCTGCCGCGTGCCAATCGACGGTCGCCGACTGGGTCTTAACTTCTGTCAGGTCGGCAAGTTTCTGTGAACTTCTGACAGGTCCACCGACGGAATAAATCAGCAGCGTGCCACCTGCCCGGGTCCAATCGAGAATCGCGCCCCGCTGAGTTTCGGCAAGTTCATCGAAGACTTCCATCGATAGCGCGACCAGGCCAACACTTGAGTAGGCCAGCCAGGTTTCCGGCAGGCGAAAGGGTTCAATCGTCTGGTTGTCCTGCGGCTTCCCGTGGCCGGGCCCGTGACGGTGACCAATCGCGGCTTCCAGAGGCTGCATCGCCAGCGGAGTCTTCGAGATCGCCAGAATTCCGGGACGGGAATTCTCATAGTCCACATCAGGAAGTGAGATTGTGTTCTGCAGTTTTTCAAGTTCGCGGCCATCGTGAGAAACGGTGAGGCTTCCGTAGTTCCCCGCACCCGCCAATGGAATCAGCAGAGTAAGGCTGGCGGAAGCGTTCTGGTCGATCGAAATCCTCCGCGAGACCACCGGAAGTTTGTTGCCGTGCAGAGGCTCAAAGACGATGTCGAGCTCCCTGGAGAGCCCTCGGTTCTGCAGCGCGATTCGGATCGGGTAGTACCCTCCGACCGAACCGCCAGCCCAGCGATAGTCGACGGACATCTGGATGTCGTCGTCGCTGCCACCGTACTGGTCCCCAGCGGCCATCGCCGTTCGATGCGGAAGCGCAGCGGCAAAGCAAATTGCCAGGATTGCCATGGCTGCGGTTTGCTTAGTCAGTCGACTGCCCATGTCGTCTCAACTTTCTACCGAAGAATTCTGCCGACGGGGTTTCGTTTTACGGGAGCCGCACGTGGTCAGGCCTGGATATCTGCCGGGATCGATCTGCCAATTTCCGGAACCGAATCCAGCAGCGAGTCGACCATGCGGGCTGTCGTCCAGCCTTCCATGCGTGCCGAATAATCCAGAATCAGACGATGACCGAGCACATGCGGAGCAACTCGTCGCACCTCATCGAATCCGGCGTTCGGCTTTCCTGCCAGCAAAGCAGCCGCACGCGATGTTCCGGCCAGAGCAATCGCGGCTCGGGGCGAAGCTCCGTACCGAACGAAGCGACGCACTTCTTCGGGCGACTCGTCTCGATCCGGATGGGTGGCCGTCACCAGGCGAGCGATGTAATTCCCAACGGCTTGCGGCAAATGGACCCGGTCGACCAGGCCGAACAGACGAGCGAGGTCGTCGCCGGTCATGATTTCATTCAGCGTCGGCGCGATGCCGTGCTGACGAGTTCTGATGATCTCTTCGAGCGTGTCACTCGTCACACTGCTGACATTGATCTTGAAAGTGAACCGGTCGATCTGAGCCTCAGGCAGAGGATACGTACCTTCGAGTTCGATCGGGTTCTGCGTTGCCAGCACAAAGAACGGCAGCGGCAGCGCGTGAGTTTCGCCCATGACTGTGACGCGACGTTCCTGCATCGCTTCCAGCAGAGCGGACTGAGTCTTTGGCGTCGCTCGGTTGATCTCGTCAGCCAGCAACAGGTTGGCAAACACCGGCCCCTGGTGAAAAACAAGTTTTCGGCTGCCGCCCTGATCTTCGAGGATCGGCGAGCCGAGAATGTCGCTCGGCAGAAGGTCCGGCGTGAACTGAATCCGTCGAAACTGCAGGCTCAACAGCGAAGCCAGCGACTTGACCAGTTCGGTCTTTCCGAGCCCCGGCAGACCTTCCAGCAGCAAATGTCCGCGAGCGAGCAGGCAGGTGACGACTCGCTCCAGCAGTTCCTCCTGCCCGAGGATCGCCTTTCCAAGCCCGCCGAGCAACGACTGGACCGTCGTCTGCGCGCGGCTGACGTCGTCCGGCGACAGAAGTTGAGAGTCCTCAGAATCTGACATGCAGCACCTTTGCTATCTTTTCGGTGGTCGAGCTTTTGGGTGGTCGAGCGTTAACTCAATCTCGCAGAACCTGAATCATGCCGCGACAGAAATCCGGAAGGTCGTCCGGCTTGCGGCTCGACACAAAGTGGCGATCAACAACGACCGCCGCATCCTCGAACTCGGCACCGGCGTTGACAAGATCATCCTTGATTCCCGGCGAACCGGTCACCTTGACGCCCGAGTACACCTTGGCCGAGATCGGAATCCAGCCGCCGTGGCAGATGGCGGCGACAAGTTTGCCAGCATCCGCGAACTCACGAACCAGCTCCAGCACTTTCGGATCCCGCCGAAGTTTGTCCGGCATAAAACCGCCGGGACATAGAACTCCGTCGAAGTCCGCAGAGTTCATATCCAAAATGGCCACGTCGGAATCGCAGGGGTAACCATTCTTGCCGGCATAAGTTTGTCCGGCTTCCGGCCCGGCGATGACGACTTCAGCTCCCGCCTCGATCAGCCGCAGCTTCGGATACCAAAGTTCGAGGTCTTCGTAGATGTCTCCCACGAAGGCGAGAACTCGTTTGCCCTGCAAAGGCAGATCAGACATGAAAAGTGATCCTGATGATTTTCGAGGTGATGATTTCGGCCGGCTCGCGAAGAGTCACCGCGTCGCCACCAATCGATCGTACTGATTCTTCCGGATCTGCAAGGATCGCTGGTCAGTGATGACAGAGCAACCGTCAACCATCGAATGCAGAACATTCAACGAATCCGGTAGGTCAGGCTCTGCCTGAGAAATCCCCCACACACACACACGACCAACGCACAATTTATGAGCTCCGTCAGCCAGAGCGTGACCTACGAATTCGAGTGAGACACCCTCACTGTGTCGGACGCATTTTCGTCACAAACGGATGACTCGCAGATCGATCCCCCCGCTTCGCAGACCGATTGACTTTGCTGAAAGTTTCCAACCGCGCGAACCCGATCAACATCCTCAGCAGAAACTGTCTCCGCCACTTGCCGCAACGCGTCCGTCCAGACGTCCGACAGGTGAGCGATTGATTGCTGATCCAGAAAAACTGTTGAGCCGACCTGACTATGAGCGACTTCAAAACAAATCTGGTGCAATCGGCCGACGCAGCCGCTCGAGTGGGCGTCCTGTTTCTTGCCGTCGCAATGTTCGCTGCCATGTGGGAGTCGGACTCGCCACCGATCGACGCCAGCAACGACCACTGGCTGGCTCGTCGAGCGGGCGTTTCAAAATCGGTTGCCAAAGCTGGTCAGGAGGCGACAGAGCCGGTTAACTCCGCGGCCAACTCCGCGGCCAATTCCGCAGCCAATTCCGCAGCCAATGAAGAAGTAACGAGTTACGAGCCGGTGCCGAAATTTCAGTCGGTCGCGCTACAGGGCGGAAACTCGCGAAACTACCCGATGCCCACCGGAATCGTTGCCGGTCAATATCGAGTCGTCGATTCGTTTGGGATGACAGACACTTTGCAGGTCACTGCCGAAACGGTGTCGGTCCATGAGTCACACAAAGCTCGTGACCAGTACATCATCGAAGACGGCGACCGCAAAATCTTCTTCATCAGAATTCAAAGCGAGAGTGCAACAGCACGAATGAACGTCAGCTCGACTCAAAGATAGAAGCGGTAGCCACTCAATTCTGAGCTTCCCAAAGCCGCAGAATCACTCGCCAGCGTTCTGAAGACGACGGCAGGCCGGCGGCTCGAAGCAGCCGTTCGATGTGCGGCCACTTGATCGGGTCCTTCGCTTCGACACGATAAAGATCGCGGAGCAGGACGGAGTAATTAAACGGCAGCCGTTTGGCGAACGCTCGCAGAGTCGGTGCGACTTCGGCAATCAGCAGCCGCAGCTCGACCGCCAACGGTGAATCGCTCTTCTGCTTGAGCTGTTCGCGGTAGCGATGAATCCAGTTGATGTGGACTTCGCCCAGGTTTTTAACGCCGCACGATTCCGCAATCCCGTGCAGCAACGACCAGCTGGGCGTCTCTTCTTCCTGAAGGTACGACCGCAGTCTTGGCGGTGAGATTCCAGCAAGTTCCGAGTCTCTCAACTTTCGACTGAGTGGCACCAGCCCGCCTTCGCGAACAGCCAGCAGTCGGATCATCCCGGAAACGGAACTCGGAGATTTCCACGCGACCCGTTTTGAATCCCGCTGACTCCGCCGCTCAAAAATCCCGGCGACTTTTTTGTACCCGGCTTCGGCCAACGCTTCGATAATCCGACTTCGAGCCGAGTCGGAAAGTTGTTCGATCCCGCGTTCGATCTTCTGATATTCAAGACTCGTATAACCAAGTATTCGGGCCGCGTCGTTCACATCGAAACCGAAAAACTCACGTTGCAGCCGAAGATCGAGCTGCATCTCCGGCCGATGTCGCAGGTGAAATCGGATACGTCGCTGCTCCCAAAGCTTTCTCAACTCCAGGCATTCTTTCATCGCGAGCCGGCTGACGACATCTGCAATCGCGGCTTCTTCGCGATCTTCGCCGGTCTCAATATCGACATCGACCGCAGCCGGCGCCGTTCCGTTATTGCGAGTTTTCGAATGTCCGTTTCGCGAATCCGTCGGATCAGAATCCGTACTCGTAGACCCCGCCGAAGACATCAGCGAATCCGCCAGCAGCGCGATCAACCCCGAAGGGAACGCCTGTTGAGAATAGTGCCCGTCCTCTTCGATATGTTTGATGATTCGTGCGGGCTTCTTCCCGCCGACCAGAAACAGGTCTGACATTTCCCGTCGCGTGATGCCCTGCTGCTCGCGCATTTTCTTGAGTTGCAAGCCGAACGCGTGCAGCCCTTCGTCCTTCTGACGGCGATAGTCTTCCTGCCACAGCTCTCGCAGATGCCGCAGCTCGTCATCATTTCGGCACATCGTTCTGGCGACGCTGGCAATGCGTGCCCACGGAAGCAGCTCCAGGTAGCACAACCGTCGCAGCTGTGCCGTCCCCAGCCCAAGCTCCAGCAGATCCGACTCTGCGTGCCCGGCTCGCAGTCGCAACATGCAGAACTCTGCCAGAGACTCGGGAAAGCCGCGTTTCAGAAATCGTTCGCGTTCCGAATCCTGCCAGACAGGTTCGACCCGCTCGAACTCGACCTTCAACGTCGCGCACATTTTCCGCAGAATTTCGTGCGGTACGGGAAAATTGCCGCGACGATATTCCCAGAGTGTGGCCGCGCTGACGCCGACTCTCTTCGCCAGACGCGGCGACGAACCAGCCTTCAGCTCCAGCCGCGCGATCACGTTCTCCATCGAGTCCGCAGGGCCGGCGTAAAGATCGCGAATTTCGTCCAGACGCTCTTCGGAAACGCCGGCCTCGTCGCTGAACTCGATGAATCGTTCGAGCGTGTTCCGGGTCGGCGTGTGAATGCCCAGTTCAAGATCCCGCAGGGCGCCGCGACTGATGCCAGACTTTCGTGCAAGCTCGATCCGTGTCATCCCGAGATCCGAAACGCGCACCTCGACAGCTTTCCGAGCAAGCGGCGGGGCACTCTTTGACCGTTTCAGCGATCGCTGACGCAGATTCGCATTTCGCAAGGCGTGTCCGGTCAGCGGCGCAGGTTTCTGAACACCGCCGCGGGGCATGGCTCCCTCCATACAAACACTCATTGAGAACTGACGCCACGATCGTATCGGCACACTCTGATACGATCAACGCAACAGGATGTGTTGATTGGTCAGTCGTACGAGATTGCGCAGGATCGCGAACCACTGTTGCGGAGCGTGTCCGATACGTATCCTGTTTGCGGTCTTCGGCGACGGTTACGTCGGGCCGCAAATTGCAACATGTAGGCTGGAACAAGCTCCGCGCAGTTCCGGCAGGCAAGACTCGCCGAATGCCGGAACTGCGCGGAGCTTGTTCCAGCCTACTCCCACACTCGTCGACGCCAGCAATGAATACACAACCATCCAGCAATTCCGAACCGATGCCTTCGCCGAAACCGAATCGATTGCCGTTTGTACTTCTGCTCGGCGTGCTCATGATCGGGGTCGGGGAAGCGGCACGGCGCTGGATGACGATCAAATTCGATCCGCCGATCGCAACGCTACCCGACAATCGACTGATGGAAAGCGAAGGTCTGATTCTCGATCTGACGCCGCGTCTGAAGGAACTTCTAAACTCCAGCGTGTTGAACCTCTCGCTGCCCGACGCGCTCGGCGTCGAACTGTTTGCCAACCACGCGACGATCAAAGACCTGACCAGCGAGGCCCCGCACGAGAAAAAGAATCTCCCCGAGCTGCAACTTCGCAAGTTTTCCTGGGCAGTCGACGGCGCTGTGACGAAGACGCCTCGCGAAGAAATTGCACTGTGGCGTGCGTTGTTCGAGTCTGTCGACTACTTCGAACGAGCTGGCTTCAAGTTCGTGCGAAGTCACTTTGACGATGTCGACGAAAATCTGCTTCACTCGGACGTTGCCTTCGAGGGTCTGGCTCGCGACAAGGCAGGGCGGCTTGTCCTCGTGAAAGCCGAGCAAAGCATCAGCTGGCGACCTCAGGCCACACCGCCAGGGGGGTCAAGCGGCGAAACTGAAAAGGCCGACAAGGCGACACCCGCCGAAAAACCTTCAACAGCCGACAGACCTTCAACAGCAGACCAGTGGCAGATTGTCGAATGGTCACAAACGAAGCTCGATACGATTCGAGCGGAACAGGTATTCTTTGCGGAGACGCTCGACGCAGTCGTTCCCGATGTTGAGCTTCGAGGTCGACTGCGAGACAGCATCCACGAGCGGCACATCCTCAGTCGCTACGAGGCACTTTCGAAACACGAAGAGTGGGCAGGCCCGCATCCGTACTTCTCAGTCGTTTCGCAGGACAGGCACCCGTCGCTCTCGGTCGTCGACATCGATCAGGACGGCCTCGACGACATTTATGTGATGGCGCGATGGGGAAAGAACATTCTTCTGCACAACAAAGGTGGATACTTCGAAGACGTCGCGCCGCAATACGGCCTGGACATCGACGGTCACTGCTCGAGTGCCCTTTTCGCCGACTTCGACAACGACGGCGATGACGATCTCATGCTCGGCCGAAGTCTCGTCTCCAGTCAGTATTTCGAGAATGACGACGGCCACTTCGTCGACCGCACAGAAACGCTGGTCGACAGCGAACTTCCCGCACTGGTGACTGCCGTTTCCGCTGCCGACTACAACGGAGACGGGCTGCTCGACGTCTACCTCTCAACCTACGCTGCCAACATGCAGGAAGATGAAATTCGAATGCGCGGGCCCGCGCTTCAGAATCCAGACGCCAATGGCCTGCTCAGTGACTTCCTGTCCGAGGAAACGTCCGTTGAAGTTTTGAAACGCCTCTCAAGTTCCAAGTACAAGTACCACCGATTTCTCAACAATTACGGGCCGCCGAACCTTCTGCTGGTAAACCGCGGCGGACGATTCGAAACCGCTCCAGAGAATGAAACGGTCGCCGTCTGGCGGCATAGTTACCAGGGATCGTGGAGCGACTACGACCACGATGGCGACCCCGACCTCTACATCGCCAACGACTTCGCGGTGAACTCGCTGATGAGAAACGACGGTGACGCTGGTTTCGTCGACGTCGCCACGGAATCCGGCACGACCGATATCGGTTTCGGCATGGGTGCGGCGTGGGGCGACTACGACAACGATGGCCGAAGCGACCTTTACGTTTCCAACATGTTCAGCAAAGCCGGCCGGCGAATTACCGGGTCGCTCAAAGACATCGACGATCGCTTCGCCATGATGGCTCGAGGCAACTCGCTGTTTCACAACACCGACGCTGACTTCAAGAAAGTCTCCGGGTTGGAAGCTCCCGCCTTACAGGTCGAAAAAGCGGGATGGTCGTGGTCCGGTCAGTTCGTCGATTTTGACAACGACGGCTGGCTCGATGTGCACGCCTTAAGCGGCTACTACTCGGCTCCGCCGGAAGTCGCCGTGCAGGTTGATTTGTGAAGTCTCTGGTGGCGCACGGTCGTGCGTCGTGACTTTAACGGAAGCATTCAACTCGGCGGCGAACACGCGACTGAGGAAGAGAAACGAAGCTGGCAGGAAGGCGAGAAAGACCTCTCCAACATCACCCACCCGTTCAGCGGCAGCGAGCGGAATCGGCTCTTCCTCAACGGTCACGGTGAGAGCTTTCAGGATGTCTCCGGCATCTCCGGAGTCGATTCACCGTCGGACGGTCGCGTCTCCGTCTGGCTGGACATGGACCGCGACGGGCGACACGACCTGGCTGTCGTCAACAGCAACCGACCCTTGCTCCAGCTTTATCGAAACAAGACGGGCGACGCCGACCGGAAAGCCAGCAACTTCATCGCCTTGAAATTCGTCGGCGGAAACGATTCTGCAGAAGCCTCGTCGCAGTTTTCAAACCGCAACGGTTTCGGGGCGCGAGTTGTTGTGCAGGCAGACGGCCGACAGATCACTCGCGAGCATTTCTGTGGACAGGGTTTCGCCGGACAGAACACGTCAACCATGTTGATCGGCCTGGGTGACGTAACAATGATCGATCAACTTTCAGTGACCTGGCCATCCGGGATCGAACAACGTTTTTCAGACCTTGCCGCCGGAAAATTGATCGTCCTGTTTGAGCGTCCGGCTGAGACCAACCAGCCGCGAGCAACCAAACCCGGCAATGATTCAGCGGGAATCACCGTCACCGACTATCGACAAGTACCGATCGAAACTTCGCCGGCGACCCCGCTGACAGCCAGCAATCCGAACGGCGATCCGATACCAGCTCTGACGCCAGCAGAACTCGCGGCGGCTGCCGAGGCGTCACCGGACAGCGTTCGTGCCGACGACTCAAAAATCGTCGTCCTGACAACAATGGCAAGCTGGTGCGCCTCGTGCGCGAAGCATCAGCCACTGCTCAAAGAAATGAACAACGAGTTCGAAGCATCCGACGTTTCGTTCGTCGGCTTCGCCGGTGACCCCGAAGATCCCGCTGACGATCTGCGAGGATTCATCACGAGACTCAACATCGACTATCCGGTTGCCGCTGACCCCGACGCATCACTTCGCTCGACCGTGGAAGCGATCCTGAATTCAGGCGACGGAGCCGACGTTCTTCCGTCGACGATCCTGCTCAACAGTCGTGGGCAGGTCCTGGCAACGCACAGCGGAATCCCAACCACCTCCGAAATTCGCAGGCACCTCGCGACGATGAAGTCAGAGCCCGCCGAATGACCGACCACTCGACAACCACCGGCAAAACGGTCGAACTATCGCCATGGAGACAACTCTGGAATCTTCCGGAAGACGTCGCGTACCTGAATCACGGATCGTTCGGCCCGTCGCCAATCGTCGTTCAGGAATCGTACGAACGCTGGACGAGGCAGCTCGAACAACAGCCGATGAATTTCTTCATCCGCGAGATGGAGCCTGCTTTCGAAGAATCGTTATCAGCCGTTTCAGACTTCGTCGGGGCAGCTCGCGGCAACCTGATTTTTGTCGACAACGCCACGTTCGGCATGAACATCGTCGCCGCCTCGACACGTCTTGATACCGACGACGAAGTCCTGATCAACGACCACGAGTACGGTGCCGTCACTCGCCTGTGGCGACGCACGTGTCAGCAGGCCAAAGCGAGACTCGTCAATTGCGAATTCGCCTCGCCGTTTACTGAGCCGAATTCAATCGTCGAAGAACTTTTTGCTCGCGTGACGCGTCGCACGAAACTGATCGTCGTCAGCCACGTGACCTCACCCACCGCCCTGGTAATGCCGGTCGAAGAAATCTGCCGCCGTGCGAAAGAACTCGGCATACCGGTCTGCATCGACGGTCCACACGCCGTCGCGATGTTGCCACTGAATCTGAGAAAAATCGATTGCGACTTCTACACCGCCAGCTGCCACAAGTGGCTGAGCGCACCGTTCGGTAGCGGATTCCTGTACGTCGCCCCGCGCCAGCAGAAGCACATCAAACCGGCCATCATCAGTTGGGGCGGCAGCATCGGCGGTCGGCAGCCGAGCTGGAAAGACGAATTTAACTGGCTGGGAACACGTAACCCGGCGGCGTTCCTCGCAACGGCAGATGCCATCCGATTCCTGAAGTCCAGCGTTTCATCGTTCGGCAAAATGATCGCTGACCAAACAGCGGCCCCCGGAGCCGAAACGGTACAAATCGACAACGACCAGACGGTGCTCGAAAGTTTTCGAAGATCGGCCAGCACGTTGATCAAGGATGCTGTCGCCACACTCGACCGAAAAGTCGGAACGCACTCGCTCGTCGACAACGCCAAACTGCGAAGCGAAGCAATGATCAGCCTCGTACTGCCTGAGGACTCATTTCCGCGAGTCAACTCCGTTGGCAAAGCCGGACAGCGACACCCGCTCCAGGACTGGCTGTGGAACGAACATCAAATCGAAATCCCCGTCATCAGTTGGGGCAACCATCTTTTGATCCGCCTCTCCGGACATCTCTACAACGCGCCGGCCGAGTATTCGCGACTGGCCGATGCGGTGTGTGAGTTCGTCGGTCGGTCGAACGCTGCCGGATCGTGACTCCCAGGCAATCGTGACTCCCAGGCAAACGTGACTCCCAGGCAAACGGAACACCTGCGAATATCCAGGTTCCATTCACGCTGACCGCCCGAAACAACATTCAGGAAACCTGACCGATGCCCTACCAGCAATTTCTCGAAGATGCTCGTTCTCAGTCGAAATGGATCGTCGACATTCGACGCCAGCTGCATCGGTTTCCCGAGCTGATGTATGAAGAGGTGAAGACAAGCCAACTGGTGCGCGACACGCTGGACGAACTCGGCATTTCGTATGAAAGCGGCATCGCTGAGACCGGCGTCGTGGCAACTTTGGGAACCGGCGCATCACCCTGCATCGCCTTGCGAGCGGACATGGACGCGCTTCCCATCCTGGAAGAAACCGACGTGCCGTTCCGCAGCGAAGTCGACGGAAAAATGCACGCCTGCGGCCACGACTGTCACACGGCCATGCTGCTTGGAGCGGCGAAACTGCTAAAGGAACATGAGTTGGAGTTGAAGGGGACTGTTCGCCTGCTGTTTCAACCTGCCGAAGAAGGCGGCGCCGGCGGCAAGCGAATGCGGGAGGCCGGGGTGCTTGAAAACCCAAACGTCGAACGCATCTTCGGTTTGCACGTCTGGCCGCTGTTGCCGACGGGAACGATCGGCTCGCGGACGGGAACGTTCCTGGCTGCGGCCGGTGAAGTCGACATCACGATTCACGGCAAAGGCGGACACGCGGCCATGCCTCACCACTGTATTGATCCGGTCGTCACAGCGGCGAAAGTCATTACCGAACTGCAGACGATCATTTCGCGCAGCCTTGACCCGCTTGACTCAGGAGTGATCAGCATCACGACCATCCACGGCGGCGAGGCATACAACGTCATCCCCGAAACCGTAAGACTGACGGGAACCATCCGCGCTCTGACAATGGATCGTTTCCGCTGGCTGCAGGAACGGGTGACGTCACTGACGACGCAGGTCGCCGCCGCGAACGACTGTACGGCAACCATCACGTTTCCCGGCGAAGCCTATCCGCCGACGGTGAACGACGCCGTAGTGTGGAATACCGTGCAGGATCTGGCCGGCGAGATGCTGGGGCGCGACGCTGTCCACGAGATCCCGCCAGTGATGGGCGGAGAAGATTTCGCCTTCTACACCGAACGGGTTCCCGGCTGCTTCGTCGGTCTTGGAATTCGTAACGAAGAATCCGGCTGCATTTACAACGTGCATCATCCTTTGTTCAAAGCGGATGAAGAGGCATTGCCAATCGGCTCGGCGCTGCATGCCAGCTTTGCAGTGCAGACCTTGCAGAATCTCAACGGAGCATAAGTCAGATCGACTTGTTTGGACTCAGACCGAGGCAAGAAACAACTCGGCCACAGAAACGAACACAATCAGGATTTCACTAATCATGAAGATTGAAGACGTCGACTTTTTCTATCTCGCGATGCCGGAAATTCAGGATATCGGCGACGGAAGCCAGGACACGTTGCTGGTTCGAGTTCGAGCCGATGGGCTCACAGGCTGGGGCGAGTGTGAAGCGTCGCCGTTGGTTTCGATCGCCAACTGGGTCACGCCGATGTCACATTCCGCGTGCAAGGCTCTGCGGGATCTCGTCACAGGTCAGACCGTCGACTGTCCGGACGACATCGCCAGATTAAGTGCGCGAGTCAACGCGGGCGGCCTGGACATCGCCCAAACGGATCACACGTTTTCCGGTCTGGAGATTGCTCTCTGGGACTTGCTCGGCAAGCTTGAGCAGCTGCCCGTGTACCGCCTGCTCGGTTACGACCGTGCTTACCCGAAGACGCCCTACGCGTCTCAACTGTTCGGCGACACTCCGGACGAAACCTTCGAGAAAGCTCGCGTGTCGCGGGAGCAGGGATATCGTGCCGTCAAATTTGGATGGGGCAATTTCGGCAGACTGACTCCCGAACACGATCGCAATCAGGTCGGCGCCGCCCGGAAAGGGCTCGGCGACGATGGCATTCTGATGATCGATGCCGGGACGGTCTGGGTTGACGATGTCGAACAGGCCAGGGCCCGTCTGCCGGCACTTGCCGACAACAACGTTTACTGGCTGGAAGAACCGTTCGTGGGCGATGCCCTGTCGGCCTATCGCGAACTTGCCGAAGCGAGTGACGGAGTCCGTATCGCCGGCGGCGAGGGAGCATTCAACACTTACATGGCAAGGAACCTCGTCGAGTACGGAAAGATCGATTTCGTGCAGATCGATACCGGCCGGATCGGTGGCATCGGCCCTTCAAAAGCAGTTGCTGAATTCGCGTCAGAAACAGGCATCCAATTCGTGAATCACACCTTCACGACGCACCTGGCTCTCAGCGCTTCGCTGGCCCCGTTCGTCGGAAACGAGAAATGGAACATCTGCGAGTACCCGGTTGAGGCCACGCCTCTGGCCACCGAACTCTTCAACGATGAACTGGCTCGCGGCGACGACGGACTTGTCCGCGTGCCGGAGTCACCAGGGCTCGGCGTCGAGCCAAACCTCGAAATAATCCGAAAGTATCTCGTCGACGTGGAGATCAAAGTCTCCGGCCGCACAATCTACTCAACGCCCGACCCGTCGTAGAGAAGCAACGTGACCCGAGACTTCAACATGAGCAAACGCATCGACTCGCCTGATTCGGACTTGAGATGTTGATTCGAGGCATCCACGAAATTCCGAGATTTCGAGGTTAAGGCTGAAACTCGGCTGCGGTCTGACTCCTGACGGGAATTAATCCCGAGACCTTTTCCAGGAGTAACAGACCATGTTGCGAGACAGTGTTAGAGCCGGTTTGAGGCACGTCGGCCTCGCTCTTCGACAGCCCGAAGACTTTGCCTGGCAGTGGGAAACCAGTGAAAACCGCTACCCCGCTGGCGTCTGGGCCGCGTTGCTGGTGACGGCGATTATCGGCACCACGACTTACGGCATGACGATGGGCCTGCTCGGCGGCGCCGACGACGTTCTGCGGAAAGGTCTCTTCTGCACTCTGGCGGCCGGGCTCGCGTGGACGATCGCATTGCCCGCCCTGTACGTGCTCAATAGTCTCGCAGGATCAAATCTTCGAGCCAGCACGACGCTACTCGCCGCGCTGGTCACCGTCAGTTGGGGCGGGCTGGCGATGATCGCCTCAATCCCGATCAACTGGTTCTTCACGACCGCGATCCCGCATCCCGGCTTTGTGCTGGCGGTGAATCTGGTGGTCTTTGCCGGCGTCGGAATGGCGATGAGCGACGTCTTCAGCCGCGTGATGAGACGTCTCGAACCGACTCGCGAAACCGCACCAATCTGGTGGCTCGGGCTGCTCGGCGTCACCGGGTCCGAACTCTTTTATGTCTTCGAGCTGTTTCGCTTCGCTTGATCAACATTCTTGTGATCAACGTTCGCTGCTTCTTCCGCAACAGCTCTCTCTTCTGGAGATTCGATAATCATGACGGCAACCACACTGAACTCACCGATCGACCAGGTCACCGCAGACAGACCCGAATCCGAATGGCAGTCGCTTCCTTCGCTCGACGAACCCGGATTCGTCGAAGTTCAGGTCGAGCCAGAAAACCGAGAATTCGACGCTTCTGTCCCCGGCCTGGTGGAACTGATTCTGAAGAATCGGTCGAGACTCGAATGGCTGATCCGGGATCAGGACCTGCAGACGGCACTCGTCCCGCGACTGCTGCTGATTTCGTTGTGCAGCTTTCTACTCTTTGGCGTCGCGATCGCTGTCACTCTTGAAGCCGCCGGAGCTTGGCCTCAATTGACCGCTTTGAGCGAAGTCTTCTCGGCAGCAGACCAGGGACGTGCTGTGTCATTTCTCAAGATGGCTGCCGTCGACGATGGAGCGTCACGATGGCTCGACGGTTCCGCATTCAAACTGCTGGGTGCCTATTCGCTGGGGCTGATTGCCGCGACAGGGATCTGCCTGCCGAGCCTCTACTTCTACGGATTGCTGGCTGGCGTGCGGATGTCGATGCAGGACGTCGTGCTGCACTCTCTAAAGGCGAAGGCCACCGGAGCGATTGCCCTGATCGGAATTCTTCCGGTCTACGCCGCCATCGCGATCGGCATCGTCGTCTTGAAGGGATCCGCTCCGGCAGCAGGGCCCGGCGTTCTGCTCACCGCAGTCCTCTGGCTCGGCTTAGTACTGCCCTTTGTCGGCGGCCTGTTCGGCACGTGGTCGATGTACCGAGGCTTCATGGGACTGGCGAATACTTTGCCCCCGGAACGGCAGGCAGATCGAAAACGATTTCTCAACCGGCTCGCGCTGTCGTGGATCGGAGTCTACACCGCCATCGCTCCGGTCATGATTTTCACTCTATGGGAGTTCTTCGAAAGACTTGGATAGCGGACGGCCACGAAGCGGATCTCAAAATAACAGAACCTCAGTTCTGGCCAGGAGAAGAACGATGCGACTCATTCAGCGAATCAACGCGATTCTTAATGCCAACCTCAACGATTTACTCGAACGGTTCGAAGACCCACGAAAAATGCTCGAACAGGCCGTGCGGGAAATGGAAGACACTATTCGCTCGGCTCGGGAGAACGCCGCGAGCGTGCTGGCGAGTGAGAAACTTCTCTCGCGGCAGATTACTCAGCACGAAGCGGCGGCTGAGAAGTGGCAGGATCACGCTCGGGCAGCGGTCCAGTCCGAAGATGAAGCTGCCGCAAAGAACGCGCTGCGGCGACGTCGAGAACAACAGGCACTCGCCGTGGCTCTGCGGGATCAACGCGACGAGGCAGACGCCGTCGGTCAGCGATTGCGACGGCAGATCGAAGCCATGCAGGCTCGATTGAACGAAGCCCGACGCCGACTGACGACGCTCGTCGTGAGGAATCAGGCAGCCGACGCCAGGCGACGTTTTGCAGTCGACTTCGGAGACACGTCAGATGCCAGTCAGTCGTTTTCGTTGTTCGAACGGTTCTCCGACAAAGTCGATCGGCTGGAAGCCGAAGCCGATGCGCTGTTCGAACTGAGCGTTGGAGAAGAACCCGGCGACTCGTTCGATGTCGAAACCGATTCAGAGATCGACCGTGAACTGGCAGCACTGCAGGCAGAAACTGGCAGCTCTGATTAGACACGTTTTCAGCCACGTAGTGGCGACAGCACTTAGCCTTGGGCGTAAGCCCAAGGATTTCGAGCCAACCAGTACCAAAGCCGCGAAGTGGCGACAGCAGTTTACTTTGCTGCGATTTGCTGTCGCCGCTTCGCGGCTTTCAGGCCTGTAACGGACGACCAACCCACGGCTGACGCCGTGGGCTATGTGCTATCGTCGCTTCGCGACTGCCAAACAGTGCAACTTAAGAACTGACGCGTCGGGTTTCCAGGAGTGGCTCCACTGCAAAACGTGAGTGCGAATGGGCGGAATCCGGGATTACGAGATTACAGGCAGAGGTGGATCATGGGTTTCTCATCAACGTTGCTCTTCTATCTGACGGCAGGTGTGGGCGTTGCGGTCGCGATGTGGCTGGCTGACCAGTCAGCATCGATCGTGCAACGCTGCGGAAAGTTCGCCGCTGCCCTGCTCTTCTGGCCGATGTTTCTGCCGCTCCTGCTGGGCGGAAATAACGGCGCTGCCGAGACGGTGTCGGACGAGGTGACGACGCCTCAGCAGTCTGACCCGGAAGACGAGATGACGCAGGCGGTTCGTCAGGTCGAGTCGGAACTCGAAGCGGCACTGGCGAGTCTGGACGACTGGTCGGAAGGTGTGCTGTCTCGAGAAGTGGGACGAATCGAGGAATTGAGACTCGCCTGGCGAGCTCAGGCTGAACGGATTCGAGAACTGGATCGGCTGCTTGCTTCACCGGGTTTCAAGGAAGATGCAAACACAACCGACGATGCCGTTCACGACGACGCCCACTGGATCCAGTCGACGCGAACAACCCGGCAGGAGAATATCGTTCGCCTGAGAGAACTCCGCAGCCAGCTTCAGACTGACCTGATGGCAACACTTGCCTGGGTCCGTGAACTCGTGACGATGATTCATCTGGCTCGATTCAGCGGCGCACCGGCATCGCGAGCGGAAGAACTGGTCGCGCAGATCGCTGCCGCCGTCGAAGGACTTTCGGAAGTGAATTCCTGGTCCGAGAGCGAAGAGTCAACCGAG
>Ga0316208_1000878_pt1 | contig 32115 bp, 32 predicted proteins | sample 3monopyrite_MG_FD_204944 | JGI IMG/M metagenome (GOLD analysis project Ga0316208, IMG submission 204944) | Microbial mat bacterial communities from mineral coupon in-situ incubated in ocean water Damariscotta River, Maine, United States -... | ecosystem: Environmental > Aquatic > Marine >...
TGTAAAATCCAACTAGCAAAAAGAAGGGCAAGAGGCTATAGAAATATCGAAAATTTCAAGAACATGATTTACTTTTTATGTGGTAAATTGAAATTTGATTACCCACTGTATTTCACATAGAGCCAAACTATCCAATAGAGTGACTATTCGCTTAAAATTAGGCAAAAACCAGCTTCAATTTAACTTCCTCTCGCTACAATCGCTATTCTTGGACAGCTTGCCCAAGAATAGAAATTGTGATGAAGGAAAGCTGGTTTGAGGGCTGTTTTCCGTTTTTTCTTGTCAAATAATAGTATATACTGTCTTTTTCATATTCCACCCAAATCCCGATATAGGACATCACAATGAGATTACAAGCTCCTAGGAGCTTGTCCGAGAATAGCGATCGTAATGAAGGAAAGCTGGGTTTAGGGCTATTTTTCGCTTTTTTGAGGAGAATAGTCGCTCTATTTGACGGGAAAAAGCGAAAAATAGCACAAATCCAGTTTTTCTGTAATAGATTTTCTATTCTCGGACACGCTCCTAGTGTGTTTTTACACGGGGAATTGGACAATAAGCTTTTTTTCGAACTATGGCATCGAGTATAAATCTAAATGATATCCTTTAAACAACTCTCATATGCGTTGGCAGCCGCAGAAACTTTGCATTTTAAAAAAGCATCTGAGAAATGTAATATAAGCCAATCTGCTTTAAGTACTGCATTAAATGAACTAGAGAAGCAACTGGGTTTGCAAATTTTTGAGAGAAACAACAAGAAAGTATTTATAACACCTGCTGGTGAAGAAATAATACAACAAGCCCGTCAAATTCTTCTTCAAGTTGATCACATAGAACATTTTGCAGAAACTCATAAGGAGCCTCTTAGTTTTCCACTAAGTATCGGTATTATTCCAACTATTGCCCCCTTTATATTGCCCAAGCTATTGCCTATCTTGAAGAAAAAGTATCCAAAGGCCAAGCTTAATATAGAGGAAAATCAGTCACATGTTTTGGTTGATATGGTAAAAAATGGTGAACTGGATACGGCTATATTAGCTTTGCCTTTCCAAACAACTGGATTGTTGACTTTGAAATTTTGGCAAGAAGATTTTTTCTGGATTACATTGAAGGGCAATAAATACTCAGAGCAAACGCAAATAAACAGCCGGGAAATAAAACAATGCAACCTATTGTTACTAAAAGATGGGCACTGTTTGAAGGATCATATAATCGCTGTCTGCAATATGTTAGAAAAATCATCTAAGCAAGAGTATTGTGCAACCAGTATTAATACATTGATTCAAATGGTTGCCGGTGACTTGGGTTCCACTTTAGTTCCTGCAATGGCGGTAGAGCAACTAGCATCCCAGCACAAAACACTTTCTATTGTTCATCTTGATGAGCCTAGTCCTCATCGAGAGCTTGTATTTATATTACGACCAAATTTCACACGTACTTCTAGTATTGAAGCTCTCGTTAACATCTGTAAAGAGGCGTTAGAACAATAGTCTTAGGAGCTTGTCCAAGAACGATGTTCAATAAAATAGATACCAGTCTCCGATTTTTCGAAATGTACATATAAGGCCTCCTCTCATATACTGGGTTCATAGCGAATTTAAATTTATATTCGTGAATAACTTTAGGAGTACATTTAAAATGAACAAAAAAACTAGCATAAAAAAAAATTTATTAGCTGTTTCGATGATTGCAGCTTTAACAGTAAGCTCTGCATCTGTAGCAAATGAAGCAAAATCGGCTGATTTTTGGTGGCCAAATAAACTGAACATTAATCCACTTAGACAGCATTCTGTAGAATCTAATCCACTAGGAAAAGAATTTAATTATGCAAAAGCATTTAACACACTCGACCTAAATGCGGTAAAAAAAGACATTAAATCTGTGTTGACGAAATCACAGGATTGGTGGCCTGCTGATTATGGAAATTATGGTCCATTTTTTATACGAATGGCTTGGCATAGTGCAGGTGTTTATCGTATATTTGATGGTAGAGGTGGAGCTTCTGGTGGTCAACAAAGGTTTGAACCTCTAAATAGCTGGCCTGATAATGTCAACTTAGATAAGGCACGTCGCTTACTTTGGCCTATTAAACAAAAATATGGTAATAAAATTTCATGGGCCGATCTAATTGTCTTAACAGGCACAGTTGCGATGGATTCTATGGGATTTAAAACGTTCGGTTTTGCAGGGGGTCGAGAAGATGACTGGGAACCAGAATTGGTTAATTGGGGTCAAGAAAAAAAGTTTTTATCTCACTCAAAACGATACAGTCACGGCAAAAAACTGGACCGACCTCTGGCAGCTGTAGAAATGGGTCTTATCTATGTTAATCCAGAGGGGCCTGCTGGAAACCCCGATCCAATTTCTGCCGCAAGAGATATTCGTACCACTTTTGGCCGCATGGCAATGAACGATGAAGAAACGGTTGCTTTGATTGCTGGAGGCCATACTTTTGGTAAGGCACATGGAGCCAAAAGTCCTAAAAATTGTGTTGGCCCAGAACCAGCTGCTGCTGCCGTTGAAAAACAAGGTATGGGCTGGATAAATAGTTGCGGAAAAGGCAATGCAGAAGATACCATATCAAGTGGCTTAGAAGGTGCGTGGACTATAACGCCAACCGCATGGAGCATGAACTTCCTGCAAAATTTACTTAATATGGAATGGACTCAAACAAAAAGCCCTGCCGGAGCAATCCAATGGACGCCTAAGAATGCACATGAAGTTAAGTTTGTGCCTGATGCACATGATTCGGCTAAACGTCACGCGCCTATGATGTTTACAACAGATTTGGCTCTTAAGTTTGATCCTGTTTATAGAAAAATTTCTGAACGTTTCTTAAAAAACCCAGAAGAGTTTGATCTTGCTTTTGCCAAGGCTTGGTTTAAATTAACCCACCGTGATATGGGGCCAAGCACGCGTTACCTTGGTGTAGATGTTCCAAAAGAAGCGTTAATTTGGCAGGATCCTATCCCTGCAATTGATTACGGATTGGTTAATGCCAAAGATATTAAGAAGCTAAAAAAAGCAATTTTAAAGTCTAATTTGAGAGTGTCAGATTTAGTAACAACGGCATGGGCCTCAGCATCAAGTTTTAGAGGAACAGATATGCGTGGAGGAGCCAATGGTGCACGTATTAGTCTTGAGCCACAAGTGAATTGGGAAGTTAACAATCCAGCTAGACTGGCCAAAGTACTAAAGAGCTTAAAGGCTATCCAGAGTGAATTTAACTCGAAATCATCAAGTAAACAAATATCACTTGCTGATTTGATTGTATTAGCTGGAGCCGCAGCCATCGAAAAATCAGCAGCGGATGCAGGTTATAAAGTTGAAGTGCCTTTTACTCCAGGCCGAGCAGATGCCATTCAAGAACAAACTGACGTTAAGTCTTTTGCAGTACTTGAACCTAAGGCTGATGGGTTCCGTAATTATTTTGGTGCGAACAACCAAAAATCACCAACAGAAATGTTGATTGACAAAGCCAGCAATTTAACACTAAGCGTCCCTGAAATGACAGTGCTTATTGGTGGAATGCGTGTATTGAATGCCAATGCCATGAATTCATCAAATGGCGTGTTCACTGACAAGCCTGAAACTTTGAGTAATGACTTTTTTGTAAACTTATTAGACATGTCCACAAAATGGATAAAATCTCCCAAGGGCGAAGGTCTTTATGAAGGTGTAGAACGCCAATCAGGCAAGTTGAAATGGACCGCAACACCTGTAGATTTAGTGTTTGGCTCAAATGCAGAATTGCGCGCCATTTCTGAAGTTTATGCCTTTAATGATTCAAAAGAAAAGTTTGTTAATGACTTTGTTGATGCTTGGGTAAAAGTGATGAGATTGGATCGTTTTGATTTAGCCGCCAAATAAGTCCATGCTAATCTTTGTGAAAGTGTCGTGCTTCCTCGAAAACGGAAGTACGACACATTTTCTACATCGGGATTTGGGTTATGCCCAAATCCATAATCACACCACAGTCAAAATCCAAAGGTGATATTTGGTTAAGAAAACCACCATGCCAGCCAATGTTTTTTTGTCCTGCTGGTTCAATAATTGAAAGTGTTAATGCTGCTCCAAGAGCAAAAGTTAATTGGCAATTAAGACCTCCAGGAACCTGGCCTATTCCTTGAATATTCAAATTCAATTATTCGTAAAGAAATCAAAAATAGAAGAATTTCCTAAAATGAAGTGAAACAGTCTTGTTTACACCCTCAACATTTTATTCTGCTAAAAAGTAACGGAGGTCTTAATCCATCCTCCTATGTCAGGATAGTTGTCGTTTAAAAATTTATCTATATTTATCGATATCAATCTTACGGCTATTATCATTGGCTTGCTTAACTGCCGCTAGCATTGCATCAAGCTGATCACGTCTGAATACGCGACCGTTAAGGATTACGGTATCAATTGTCCGAGTGTTATCAATATCTATAAGTGGATTCTTATTGAGTATAACTAAATCTGCACGTCGCCCAACTTCAACAACTCCTGCATTGCTATGCATTAAGCTTGCTGGATTTATGGTGGCAGCAGCCAGTGCTTGTGCGGTACTCATGCCAGAAGCATTAAGAGCGCTAAGCTCATCGTGCAATGCAAAACCAGGAACGACTAAGTTTCCGCCTGAATCTGTTCCTGCCAGCAGTTTGACACCACGACGAACCATCGCTTTTAACAAAATATGATGTGCTTCTTCACGAGCTTTCCAGAAAATGTCATTCCTCTTGTATCTTTCCTCGTTAACATCACTGACCGCTTCAAATTGATTGTAGCTTGGCAACCAGCCAACTTTATAATCTTTTGAGGCGTTGGTACCTTCAACCAGTCCAGGGTTAGCATACTCGATGTGTACCTTTTTTAATACAGTCTCAAGATTGCTAAATTGGTCGTGGATACTTTCCATATACCACATCACCGAGTTCACAGTGATGTCATTCTTCAATAAGTCATCCATGATTTTATCGCTACGGGCTTCCACATAAGTAAAGAAGGCATCACTACCTTTTTCATTGATTGAGCCAAACTCTCGAATCAATACACGAACAATTTCCTCAATATGTGCAATTTCATTTTGTTGCGTTACTGCGAGTTCTGATAGCTCGAATGTCAAAGGAAAATGGCCTGTTGTCGGTATATCAAATTTGGCTGCTAACTTGTTCACAGCTCGGTAACTAGGCATGTCAAGGTGGTAGGTTTTAATGGCGTCGTAACCTTGTTCTACGAAATCTATCACCATACTTTTTGCCTGCTCGGCATTGTGAGTATTTTTATGAAAGGTGATAATTTCCATAAAGATTCCTTGCAAAAACCCCCACGTATCAATCGGTGGCGATGTCACAAACAGCCGTGGACCAACGCGACCTTGCTCAATCTCCTTTCGTAATTTCAAGCGTTCAGGCGCTCCACCCAAATCACGAATATGTGTTACACCGTTGGCAACGTAAAGCAGTAGGTCATTTGGACTCTTCAGAAGGTGTGCGTGTGAATCCACCAAGCCTGGAATGAGGTATTTTCCATTCCCATTAATAACCCGCGCGTTGGCAGGCAAGGTGCCGCCAACAGTAATTGAGATAATATTGCCGTCGTCTAATACTATTGTACGGTTGGGGAGCATCGTTTGGCCATCTTCTGAGAGTACATTAATATCTGTTATCACAGTGAGTTCGATAGGTGTTGCAAATACCGTATGATCGACCAGCTCGGTTTTATCGCCATAAATAAAATTGACACCATTTACAAACCAAAGTAGATAGGCTATAGCAAATATCGTTGCACTAATTAAGAGGCCAACAAGCCATTTCGAGATTGTTTTTAACATAGGTAATTCCTATACAGTTATTGAAGATCCAATTTCAACACTTGAATAAGAATGATGCGTCCAGTTTTATAAAATTAGACGTCCAAGATTATAATCTTGGTACATTAAGGAAGCTCTGAAAAATAGAAAACCCTACTATGCGGATAATTGTTGTTTGTACTGGCTTGGGGTTTGCCCAGTGAGTTTTTTAAAAATGGCATTGAAACTACTTTTTGACGAAAAACCTGCATCCAGTGCTAAGTTAATTAAATTTCGTTCACTTCTTTGATCGAGTTGTTGACAAACTTCAGCGACCCGATAGTCGTTGATAAAGCGATTAAAGTTTTTCCCTCCAGATTGATTTAATGTTTCAGATAAATGATGCACACTGACGCCGACAATTTCTGAAAGCGTAGCTAAAGTGAGCTCGCTATTGCGGTATAAGGCCTGTTCTTTCACTTGATCTTGCACCAACTTCAAAATGCTTGAACGTAATTCTTGATCCAACACCCCGTTTGATAACTGATTGCTACTTTGAATTGCCGATTGCTCCAATTGCGCTTTGAGGTGTTGAATGTGAAACAGACTTGGGTTACGCCAATGAACAATGGCAATAAAATAGATTGCTACCACCAGTAAAAAATCGGCTAGAATATTTGCTATTGGTGCAATGTTTAGCACGCCAAATATCCCTTTTAAACCCCAAATTACAATCGTGAATATAATAAGACTCCATAGCCATTTAAAAGTATCTGGGTTATATGACGATAGTGTATGTTTCGCTTTTATTTGGTAGTTTTTGATCATTTCCATGGTTAAAACTGTATAAACAAAGGCTTGTCCGAAAAAGATGACTGTTGTTAAAGTCGTTCTAAGGGCTGTGAAATCAGGTGCTCTTGTTACAAAGTCCAATGCAGTTGTAGGAGAGAACAAAATATCATAATTGATTAAGTAGCATGCTCCTAAAGGCAGAAAGTGGAAGAGGTTAATAGACTTTAGTGGTAAGTGGGTGATTGCAGTTTGGCAATACAAATAGATAAGTGCGCCATAGCAGGCTGGCAGGAACACTAAGATACCTATAAGCCAAGTGTAGTTGCTTTCACCTGCTGCAACTATCAAAGGAAGCATGAAAGTAGTCGTTAAAAACAAACAGTAAAAACCAAGTATTTTACTGGCTTGATTGACTCTCTCGTCGGTGACTAAAAGAATAAACAACAAAAAGCCCTGAATCCCTCCAATGGCTAATATAAAAGTCTGGGTTTGAGACATACTGCGTTATAGGTTCTGTTGATAGATAAGATCAAATAGTTTACCATTTGTTAGTAACTAATCAATATTATTTTACCCAAATCCCGATATAGAAAATCATAATTAAAGTATTCTAGCGCGTAAGAAAAATTAGGATAAAATTCGCTGATTGCGATAAAAATTGTAGATAATAACGAGTTATTGGCAAGATTTTTACCAAAAAGCAGCGGAATTTATACAATTTTTATAGGTCATATGAATACTTTCACAGTCTGTAAAGCCAACTACCCTAACCGATATAGAACTTAATTCCAATTTAATGAAGTGAAACAGGATTTAAGTACATGGTCATGTTGTATTTTAAGTCTTGCCATTCGAGCAGAGCCCACCTTGTATTTTAATCGAACAGTAGTGCTTGAAAAAGAGAATTATTCGAAAACACAAGCCCTTAGAAAACCCATATAAACCTTCACTATCAATATGGAGTTCTAGGTGTTGACACCCGGTTTTTTTCTGCATTTCCTATGTACACCGATTACTTGTAGTCATCAGTGTCTTTGAGAATTACTCACGTACACTTCAATAGCTTGATTTAAAAAATCTGCCAAGCCATTGCCATGTTGGTCAATATTGGCTTTAAATCGAGGGTCATTGATGTACATTTGACCCAAAGCTGAAAATTGTTGTTTGTTACAATCATACCAATGGTCATTGATTAACATTCTGGCTTCATGGACTTTTTGTTGTACTTGTTCATCCTTTATTCCTCGCGGCATTAGGTTCGCTAAATCTTGATATATTTTTTCTTGTTTGCAATTGATTTCTGCTATTTCTTTTTTGCTATAGCTGGCCAACTTACGTTGTGATTTTTTGTAACTGTCGGTGTGTCCCCATTTTTGTTTAGCTTCTTGAGCATAGGCTAATTTTTGCTTTTGAAAAGCATCATTGTTGATTGCTTGTTTAATTTTTTTGCTCATATCTTGTGCTCCTGTTTATTTGTCGTTAAGTAGTTCATCGATAAAGCTGATCATGGCACTGAGTCGTTGCTTTTTTAGTTGCAATAAATTTTTTTGCATACTCAAAGCATCTTTTGAGTTAAAAGAGGCATCATTCAATATGTCTTTAATTTCTTTTAATGAAAAATCCAGTTCTTTAAAAAATAAAACTTGCTGCATAAGGGCCAGATTTTTCTCACCGTAATATCGATAAGCATTTTCTTGATTAATGTATTCAGGAATTAATAGACCAATCTTGTCATAATGGCGCAACATACGTATGCTGACACCGACCATTGTTGAAAATTGTTTAATTTTATACATGTTTTAAAGGTCTTGTAAATTCCATAAGAAGCACTTTAAAGTATAACATTATGTGAGAGTCAAGTGGTTAGGATAATATTTATCCTTTAACAGGTGATAATTATCTGTTACGATTTTTCTTATCCTTTGCTTGAGATATTAAATTTGATAATTTCTCGAGTTCTTTTTCATTGATATTTAATGAATCTTCATCCATAAAGGTGGCTACAGCGTTGGTAATAGAACCAGAAAAAAACGTTGTCAGCATTTTGCCAAACACTTGACTGGCTGCTTCCTTTTTACTAATGATCGCCTTGTAATAAAATTGCTTTTCTTTTGATTCATGTGTTATGTATTTTTTGTTTTCCAATATTCTCAGAATCGTTCTTACTGTGGCGTTTTTTAAATCACCAGTCATGTGTTCTTGAACTAAAATTGCAGTACAAGGTTCATATTGATAAATGATATCCATGGCCTCTTGCTCTCTTTGAGTTAGCCCTTCTACCCCACCTTTTCTTCTGCCTTTTGACATGCAAAACACCCAAGTAATAAAGTTCAATTATGTCAAAATTACGCATATATTACAATCTATGTTAAATTTTTCACAGAATTATGCGGGCTTGTGCGAAAATCTTTTCCTGAAATGTTTTTGAGGCAAATAGCCATTGTATTTCATGATAACCTGGGAATAAACCACCAAATCCAGCTTTTCTGTTATAAATTTTCTATTCTGGGACAAGCTTCTGGGTATTGCCAAATAACGTATCGAATGTATTATTTTTGTGACTCAATCCTCAAATTTCCCTTTAAAAAATTATTTACATGTTAAAACTATAACACTTGTTGACTTTTTACTTGTTAATATTTTAACATTGAGAAACCTTCAACCAGGAGCAATGAAATGTACATAAAGTTACTAGTATTAACACTGACGATTTTTCTTAAATTTCCTCTATGCATGGCAGAAATTAACAATCATGCCATTCATGCTTTTGATCAAAATAGATTAGAAGAAATTTTCAGAAAATCGAACTCTTACAGAATCAAAAAAGAAAACAACGGGAATTATAAAACACTCAACACAGCACATAACTGGAGCGTTTCTTTTAACAAAAATGGGAAAACGAACTTAACCCCGATTAATGCAACAAGCAAACCTTACCAAATTGGTATAAACCTTTCATCTATTAACAATAAACAATTTGACAGACCTTTATCATTAAGCTCTCAAAACTCGAAACTTAGCTATATTTGGGGAGAAAACACCAAAGAAATATGGACAAATGATAAAGATAATCTAGAGCAATGGTTTGAGATTAAGAAACGACCAGTACAAAACAGTAATAAAAAATTAAAAATCAACATGGTTCTAACGACTGATTTGTCCGTAGAACTGGTCAATAACTCTTTAATTTTTGACAATAGAATCAGCTATAATAAGCTGAAAGTGTGGGACAAAAAGGGTGCATATTTACCAGCAGATATGACACTGAACGATAATGTGGTTTCATTAGTAGTCGATGATACTAAGGCACAATATCCAATTACCATAGACCCAAGTTTTCAGCAACAATCCTATATAAAAGCCTCCAATACTGGGCAGGATGATAGGTTTGGATTTTCTGTAGCCATATCAGGTAATACGATGGTTGTTGGATCATTCAATGAAGACAGTGACTCTCAAGGAATTAACTCTATAGAAACAAATGATTTGGCAATAAACTCTGGGGCCGTTTACGTTTTTACCCGCAACAACAACATCTGGAGTCAACAAGCGTATATAAAATCCTCTAATTCTGAGGCCAGTGATTTTTTTGGAGTTTCCGTAGCTATTGACAATGACACATTAGTCGTCGGTGCCATTGGAGAGGCTAGTAATGCGACAACAATTAATGGAAATGAAGCTGATAATTCAAAAGCATTTTCAGGAGCGGCTTATGTTTTTACACGAACACAAGGGCTCTGGAGTCAACAAGCTTATTTAAAAGCAAATAATACTGACAGTGACGATCAATTTGGCTATTCTGTTTCTGTTCATGGCGATAAGATAATTGTTGGTGCAATTAATGAGGATTCACGTGCTGAGGGCATCAATGGCAATGGGTTAGACAATGGAGCATCAAATGCAGGGGCTGCTTATACCTATGTTAGAAGCAATAATAATTGGAGCTTTGACGCCTATTTAAAACCATCTAATAACGATGCCGGTGATGGTTTTGGTTACAGTGTTGCAATATATGCTAATAGTGCGGCTGTTGGTTCACATTTAGAAGACAGTAATTTAACAGGAACTAGTCCATTAAATACTAATGTTGACAACAATATTTCACAAGACTCAGGAGCAGTCTATGTTTTTGCTGATTCAACAGGCTCTTGGCTTCAACAATCTTATATCAAGCCATTAAACACGGATAGTTTAGATAATTTTGGCACATCAGTGGCACTGTTTGATAATACTCTGGTTGTTGGGTCTCCATTTGAAAGCAGTAATGCTACAGGAATCAATGGTGATGGGGAAGACAATTCTGTATTTGCAGCTGGAGCAGCTTATGTCTTTGTCCGTTCAGGTGAAATTTGGTCACAGCAAGCGTATCTAAAAGCTTCTAATACAGAAGCCAGTGATACTTATGGAATCTCTGTTGGTTTAACAGCAGATATGGTAGTTGTAGGTGCCAGAGCAGAAGACAGCAGTTCCACAGGTGTAAATGGAGATGGTTTTGACAATTCTGCAAGTAACTCAGGAGCAGCTTATGTTTATTCTCGCAACGGAACTTTATGGAATCAAATGGCCTATTTGAAAGCACCAACGACAGATGTCAATGACCTGTTTGGTTCTAGAGTCAGAATAAATGGGTCAACCGTTGTCGTAGGTGTTCAATTTGAAGACAGCAATGCAACAGGAACAGATGGCAATCAAGCGGATAATTCATTGAATAGTTCCGGTGCTGTTAATGTCTTTAATCTGGGCTATAGCGTTGGTGGTACAGTCACAGGTCTTGCTAATGGTAATAGTTTTACTGTACAAAACAATGGAGGCGATGACCTAACAATTTCAACAAATGGTTCGTATTCCTTTGCAGCATTACTCAGTGATGGTAGCGATTATTTGGTGACAACAGGGGCAACAACAGGACCGGTCAATCAATTCTGTATTGCTATATTTAGCACACAATCAGGTACAATTGCAGGTGCTGATGTGACTGATGCCAATATCTTGTGTCGTAACCTCTATACTGTTGGTGGCAATTTAACAGGTTTGCAAAATGGAGCCGAAGTTGTTATCCAAAACAATGGAGCCACCTTGACACTTAATTCAAATGGTTCATTTGTGTTCACTAGCAACTGGACTGATGGCACAGCATTCAGTACAACAGTCGTGACGCAACCAACCGCTCCCAATCAAAATTGCAGGGTCACAGGAGGAAATAGTGCAAACAATGATGGGACAGGTGTTATCAATGGTACTGATATTAGCAATATTGCTGTTGCTTGTAATGCTTATCCAATAATAGAAAATAACATATATACCAGTTACGAAGATACTGTACTCCTTGCCAATGACAGTGATGGTAGCATAAACGGAGTGAACAATGATAGCGTATTATTAAACGATTCAGACCTTGAAGGCCAATTATTGTCAATAGTCAATCCCGGTACCTTTACCGCTGGAGGAATCGGCGGTAGTCTTTCAATAAATGCGGATGGTACGTTTTCTTATACCCCTCCCAACGACCTATCTGGTGCAGCAACATTTAATTTTAATGTATCTGATGGAATAGACAGCTCTCCATCTAACTTAACCATCAATGTTATTGCGGTTAACGATGCTCCTTCATTTTCTTTTTTACCACAAGTCGATGCCAGTACACAGCTCGATGCGCAGAACACTACATTAACTGTTAATAATTTTATATCCAATATCGTCATGGGTCCTAGTGATGAAAGCAATCAACAAGTGCTGCAAATTAATGCAAATATCTTCTCTGATACAAGTTCAATTTTGAACAGTATAGCCATTAATAATCAAGGAACGCTTATGCTAGACTTTAGTTTAAACTACGGAGCAGCGATTGTTGAAGTAAACCTTCAAGACGATGGCGGAACAGCAAACAATGGCGAAGATACCTCGCAAACAGAAGTGTTTAATGTTATCTATACAGATTTAATCTTTAAAAATGACTTTGAGAGCAGTACCGTATTGAATTTGATAGAATATTTACAAAAGATACAAAGTTTCAATACATCAACAAATAGTTTATTGATCGATCAGACCAATAGCACTGTACAATTTAATGGGTCAATTCTGTATTTTAGAGATGACAATGGAAAGGAGCTTTCTCAATTAGCGGTTACCTATTGGTTAAAAGAAATACTCGTTATGCATGACCCTTACGGTGATTTCGATACAGATGGTATCGTAAACTTTGAGGACAGCAGCCCTTTTTTAAGTCGAAAATTCAAAAATTTATAGAAGGCCTGTGTCTCAGTACTGAATATCAAAAGTAATAATTCTAAGATGCTTAATACTGGAACAAAGCTGAGGAAGGCATGGTGAAGATGCTATAGAAGTTAGTAATATTCGCCATGCCAATAGCTAGATTTGACTAATACTATAGTAACCATTGTTTAACAATTGAGATCCACATATCATTCTTTTGACTTCATCTGGATGTTCTTTTGAAACTTGAGGGGATAATAATCTGATTTTTTCATTTGGCATCCCTAAAGGCCAAGAACAGATGAAATTCGGGTATTTTTGATCCAGTACTCCAATGGATTTATACAAATTAGTTTGACCATTTTGCTGCACATAAACAATGCCCAGTCCAACACCATCAACAATACCATCGGGGACTACTCCTGATATCTTATACTTTCCAGTAAATACGGCATCGTCTTTAAGGGAATAATGCCACGTCTGAATTTGTTGATTAAATTTCATCAAAGGTCCCAATTTCAACCAAGACTTTTTGCCAATAGAGTCGCTGCTAATTTCTAGTTCTATAAAAGTATTGCCGTTATCAACGCCATCATAGAATGTAGAAACTAAAACGTCATGTTTGTCAATTTTACCCGATTTGAACGATGGAATATCGTGTGAAATAAACTGGATTAAATTTGAAGACTCTGTGAGTGTATTGACATTCATACAACTGCATAATACCAATACTGAGGCTATTCCAATATAGGCGAAACGCGTCAATACATTTAATTTATTGGGAGTGTTTTTTAATATGTTTGTGATTCTTTTTGTTAATAATTTTGGACAATCTGACATTGTAGCAACAACAGAAAATGTATTTCCGTTCTTTGATAAAGACAAAAGTGTCTCAGCATACTCAATTTCATCTATTCCATTTTCAATTAATTGATTGTCACACCCCATTTCAATCAAATCTTTTTGCATTGAAACCAATAGCAGTAATATAGGGTGAAACCAAAACAGTACGCTAATAGCATTCGATAACCAGATGCTTAAATGATCTTTCCTTTTATAATGGCAAAGCTCATGCAAAATAACAGTATTAATCTCTTGTTTAGACCATTCGTTAAATTGCGAAGGGAAGAAAATTTCTATAGATTTAAATGTTACATAGACAAACGGAACGTGAGTACAAGCGGAAATATGAAAGTTTATCTGCTTTTTAATTTTAAATTTATCCTTAATAATGACTTTGTTTGAATGACTTAACATTTTTCGAATCAATAAATGTTGTTTACAAACTTGCTTTAACTGAAATAAAGATCCAATTATCCACAAGAATAGAAATAGGAATAGAAATATTTGACTCAGAGAAAATGAGGTAAGTTTTGCATTTTGATTTGTAAACTTGCTTGATTGATTGCTAATCAATTCTTGTGTCTTGATGTCATAAACTTGCTCGCTATCGAACTTTGCTGCAATAAAATGATCTGAAGAGTAGCTTGTATCGTTGTTTATGAGCGAATCTGTGCTCCAATATTTTGGAATAAATGGCAATAGTAGGCAAATAACAAAGCACAAACTAATCAGGTTTTTTTTGAGATCGATAAATTGGTTGGGCTTAATGTAAACAGCTAAGAAAGTTAAAAGTGAAATAATTGAAATTTGAAAAATAAAATACAGCATATCAGCTCCATTCGCGCTTCTAAACCAGAATTTGGAATCTAGCAATAAATCGAAAGAATAAAAACCAATTATGCCTTGGGATGAAACAATTTGCAACAAAGGTTAAATTATTAACAATTAATACTGCGTGCAAAAAAACGCTGTAATTGAAAAGCTATGTGCTTTTAACAGCGACTAGAAGAACAATTGAAACCGTTGCAATAATGAGCAATGCTAAACTCAAATAACTGAAAAATTTATTTCTGGATACAAATTTACGCAGGCGATATAAGCTTGTGTTTTTTGTCGCAGAAACGGGTTTATTTAATGACCATTTATGCAGGTCTTTAGCAAAATCAAACATTGTGAAATAGCGTTTAAAACTATTGGTTCGTAAGGCTTTTATTAAAATATTGCATAAATCAGTATCTAGAGTCGATTTTTTTAATAGGTTTTTTATGTATTTTTCATCAGCATTTTCATCATAGCTACCGACAGTAAACTCGGGCAATTTACTGTCCTTAATTAGCAATTGTAATAAAGTAACAGCGAGTGAAAATACATCTGTTTTTGTGGTTAAATTCTCACCTTTTATCTGTTCTGGAGATGCAATTTCTGGGGTGTAGGCGTTTATTCCATTGGTGTTCTGATAGGTGAATAATGATATGCCAAAGTCAACAATTTTAATATTTCCATCTTTATCGACTAGTAAATTATCTGCTTTTAAATCACCATGAATGATTAAATTTTCATGAGCAAATTTCATGGCGTTGGCAATTTTTTTTATTATACAGACAGTTTTACTGATATTAATGTTCTTTTTTTCCACATAAGCATCTAGTGGCATGCCTTGTTCTAAGTATTCTGTCACCAAATAGTAAATACCGTCTTTTGTTTGCCCACCATGTAAAAATGAAACAATATTAGGGTGGTTTAATTTGGATAAAGCTTGTTGTTCACGGTTAAACAAGGCTATTGTTTCAGGTGATTTGTTTAACGACATGACTTTGATGGCTACGGGCTTTTGAACTTGAGAATCAATTCGGTGGGCTTTATAAATATAGGACATGCCTCCAATGGCTATTAACTCTGTTATCTTATATGGCCCAATAATTTTACCAGTTAAATCTGTAATTGCTTTGAGTTGTTGGAATACGTTGCCAGAATTCACAACTTCTAACACATTGTTTTTTTTATCTACTGCTTCAATCAGTTTTTGTACTCGTGATTTAACAGGAGCAGAAAGATCATTATTTGATTTAAGACGAGCCAGAGCTTGTTCCTGTGGCAAATCAACTAATTCTTCAAAAATTTTGGTTGATTGCTGCCATATTGACATTTTATTTTGGATACTCATGACAAACCACCTTCCTCTAAGATGTTCACTAATAAAGCACGTGCAATTGACCATTGTTTGTGAATGTGACTCTTACTGCACTGGTATATTTGCGCAATTTCATCCAGAGTCATTCCTGAAAAATAGCGCATTATAGTTATATTCGCTAAATCTGGATTTATTTCCTCCAATTGTTGTAGCGCATCATCTAAATCTAAGAGTTCAATAGCAATTCCATCACTGCCAACAATTTGACTAACACTAAAGTCTGTATGCTCACCTTTGCGTTTTTTTCGGTGATGAGATCTAACAATATCCACCAAAAAAAAGCGCATGCAACGCGCAACTGTATTGTAAAAGTGCTTTTGATTTTGGTATTGCTTTTCTTTACCAGATCTTAATTTCAAATAACATTCGTTAACCAAAGCCGTAGGTGTAAGCTGTTGTCCAGGATTGAGTTTTATTAATTCATAGTGAGCCAACTGCTTGATAGCTGGATAAAGTTTTTTAAAGAGCTCATCACAGCTTATATTGCCTATGTTTTCTTCAGCAATTTGAGTAATTTTACTTAATGTATTTTCCATATCCTTTTAAATTCCCAAATCCCGATATAGAAAACCACAATGAGAGTACAAGCCCTTAATGTGCCTAAGAAATCCTCAAAAAGCTTCATCACCAATAGGGTCGATTATTTTATACAAGATTAGAATCCATTTGTTAAAAATATTCGACCTAGGAGCTTGTCCGAGAATAGAAAATCTATTGCAGAAAAGCTGGATTTGGTGCTTTTTCCCACTGATTCTCGTTAAATAGAGTGACTATTCGCCTCAAATCAGTGAAAAATAGCTCTCAAACCAGCTTTCCTTCGCTACGATTCCTATTCTCGGACAAGCTCCTAGGTGTATTTAGTTTTTGTGAACTCCTTATGCACATCAATTACTTGCACTCTAAATTGCGATTCTATCTCGGTATTTGGGAAATTCGATTACTAATAAATTTATATCATACCTCTAAAATAAAATTTTTTGTATTTTTTCTTGCAATATTGGTGGCTTATTAGATATCACCCATGCCTCACTATAGAAAATGGGATTTGGGCAATACAAAAACAAAATTAAAATTTTGTCGAACTATACAAATATCACAAACAACATAATTATAGGATGAACGATGAAAACTTACTTTTTAATACGAATTGCAGAGACAACGGATTCACAATCAGTTGTCGAAAATTTTGATGCTACGTCTAATTCTAGGAGGAGTCACTCATGAGAAATTTAATATTTATCCTTATGGCTTTATTCAGCACTGTATCGTATTGTGCTATCTTTCAAGTTAATTTAACCATTCAAGATCATCCAGATGGCAACCCTGGTGACGGAATATGTGATATTCCTTCTGGAGGCTTTTGTACTTTACGCGCCGCAATTATGGAATCCAACGCCTCAGCAGGAACAGATATTATTACCTTGCCAGCCAATGCAACAATAAGATTGGCGATAACTGGTTCAAATGAAAATGCAGCAGCAACTGGAGATCTAGATATTACTAGCCCTATTGCAATTGGCTTTTTCACTGGTTCAACTCAAAGCTATCCAACTATAGATGCTACAAACCTAAATGACCGTGCTTTTCATGTCTTATCAGGCAGTGGAGTCGTCTCATTCACTAATCTCAAAATCATCAATGGCTCTGCTGATTTTAGTAATGGAGGTGCTATTAATATCAGTATAAATAACCAAGTTACAATTAATCGCGTTTGGTTTGAGGACAACACAGCAGATTCAGGTGGAGCTGTTTATATCTCAGCATTGAGTGAACTGGACATCGTTGATAGTGTTTTCAAAGGCAATGCAGCTGTTTCTCAAGGCGGTGCATTAACTTCTTACAGTCAAACACAGATTGATAAATCAACAATCTTCGATAATTTAAACTTTAACGCCTTTCCTCAAGAAGCTATATTTGCTGGTTTGGACATTTTTGGAAGCAGCGAGCTGACACTCAGAAATTCAACAGTATTTAATAACAGTGAGACTGGAATTTATTCTGTTGCTGCCGATGTTTCAATAAGAAATTCAACTATTTCCAATAACATAGGTTTTGGGCTTTCTATTAATCCAAGCGATACTGTTACTCCTGATTTAAGAATACGTAATAGTATTTTAAGCAATAATGGTGTCGATTGTGGTTCAGGTGTAGTTAATAAGATAACCGACAACTGGAATATTGCTACTCAATCGACAATTTGCTTTTCAGAAATGACCACAAACTTGATTGAAGATCCAAAATTAACTTCGATAAAAGTGGACGCCGATAACTGGCATCGTTACTACAGGCCTGGATTTTTTAGCCCTGTAGTTGACAGCGCTCATCCAACGGCACCTGGTCCAGGTATAGGCTGTGATGCAGAAGATCAAAGAGGTGTAACAAGGGCACAAGATGGCAACGATGATGGGACAGCTCGTTGTGACAGAGGCGCCATAGAGTTATTGGAAGACGTTATTTATTACGATGATTTTGATATTGCTTATTGAGAATTTAACAACTGGGAATTTGGTAAATTAGTGCCAATTTTTCACAAGATACAATCCCAGCCCCAAGCATAAAAATACTCATCGTCTTCAAAGATGATCAATACATCGTTGTCATCGTTCCAGATTTGGTTGATCCATTTGGCATTGGGGATTAATTGCTGGTGCTGTTGGTGCCAGTCATTTGCGTGTTTTTTAATGAGAGTGGTGGCGAAAGTATAATCGATTTTATACAAATGTGTGGAACTGAATATTTCTTGGGCTTGGTTAAGATTTGTGACTTCGCGTTGATGAAAAATGCTTTGCCAAAAAAAATGCAAACAAGACTGGTAGTGAGCTTTACTGGCTTTAAGAAAGGTGATGGATTCCATAAAATCAGGTGCCCAGATTTTATGGAATTCATGAGGGTTCAGCAGTATCGGTTGGCAAACAAGCACACCATCGTTGATGAGTTTCATGCCATAATTGGGGATGCTCAAGAGCTTTAGGCCATTAACATGCCGCCATTGACATGCAAAGTTTCTCCAGTGATATAGCGTCCCATATCCGAGGCCAAAAACACCACAGCATTGGCTATGTCTTGGGCTTCGCCTAATTTTCCGAGAGGAACATCCTTCAATAAGGCGGCTTTGTTGCCTTCGTCCATGTCCTTGGTCATGTCAGTTTGAATAAAGCCAGGAGCAATAACATTAACGGTAATATTTCGTGAACCAATTTCTTTGGCCAGTGATTTACTAAAGCCGATGAGTCCTGCTTTGGCTGCGGCATACACGCTTTGTCCTGGATTTCCCATGCTGCCGATAACAGAACCAATGGTGATGATGCGCCCTGATCTGGCTTTCATCATCGGACGAATACAGGCCTTGCTCATGCGATAAATAGACTTGAGATTGGTATCCATGATGAAATCCCATTCATCGTCTTTCAAACGCATCAACAAATTGTCTTTTGAGACACCTGCATTATTGACTAAGATACCCGGAAGTGTTTTTTCGGCTTTTAAATCAGCCATGAGAGTTGCAATGGACTCGGGATCGCTGACATTTAAGACCTTTCCATTGCCTTTTTCACCCAATTGCTCGGAGATAGCTGCGGCTCCCGCTTTGCTTGTGGCTGTGCCGATAACAAAAGCCCCTGCCTGTATTAAAGTTTGTGCGATAGCAGCTCCAATTCCACGGGATGCGCCGGTGACCAATGCGGTTTGATTTTCGAGTGTAATATTCATGATTCTGTTCCTAGACTTAGCGCTTTTGCAAAGCCTTTGCTATTGTTTAATGAGTAGATATTCCATTGGCGATTAAAGCGTTTGGCCAGTCCAGATAAGACTTTGTTGGGTCCGCATTCAACAATGGTGTCGATATTATTGTCGCTAAAGAACTGCTGTGTTTGTGTCCATTTTACCGATTGATAAAGTTGTTTTATAAGCGATTCTTTAATTCTTTCGGGTGAAATATGAGGAAGAACATCAACATTGTGAATCACCGGAGTCATCGGTGATTTGATACTAATTGTGGCCAAATCTTCAGCCAGTTTTTCAGCGGCAGGGCGCATCAATTGGCAATGCGATGGCACGCTTACTGCCAATGGCATGACACGTTTTGCGCCTGCTTCTTTGGCCAATTCTCCTGCTTGTTCTACCGCTTGTTTTGTACCAGAGATAACCACCTGGCCTGGAGAATTGAAGTTGGCCGCACTGACGTTGTCGTCTTGGCAAATGTCCATAACTTGTTCGTTGCTTAAACCTAAAATTGCCGCCATGGCTCCTGTGCCTTCGGGTACTGCTTGTTGCATGTATTGACCACGTTTGTGTGTTAATAAAACAGCATCTTCAAATTCGAGGGCTTGAGCACACACTAATGCCGAGTATTCTCCCAAGGAATGTCCAGCCATGTAAGTTGGGCGGACTTTGGAATTTTCTTTCCACAACTCCCATAAAGCAACTGATGCTGTCAGTAGGGCGGGTTGAGTAAACTCGGTTCGATTGAGTTGATTGTGAGGGTCGGTGCTTATCATTTCCATTAAATCCAGTTCCAAAACATCACTCGCACGCGCAAAGTGATGTTGGATTTGTGGATAGCTTTCGTACAAATCAGTCAGCATGCCGACAGATTGAGAGCCTTGGCCAGGAAAAACAAATGCGAGATTTTTCATTGAAATTACCTTTGTATGTAAGTTAGCTTAATTGGGATTTATAATTTTAGTAAAGCAGAACCCCAAGTGAAACCTCCACCAAAGGCTTCAAGCAGTAAGGTTTGTCCTGGTTTGATTTTGCCAGAACGTATGCCGTAGTCCAAAGCCATGGGGACTGAAGCAGCCGAGGTATTGCCTGTTTGATCAACGGTAACTATTACTTGATCCATGTTCATCTTGAGTTTTTTTGCTGTGGCAGAAATAATACGTAAATTTGCCTGATGCGGAACCAGCCAATCAATATCAGATTTGTCCATAGTGTTGTGTGCTAAGGTTTCGTCAACGATTGAACCCAGAGTTTTTACGGCCACTTTAAAAACGGCATTGCCTTGCATCATAATGGCAATAGGGCCTGTTTTGCTGTCATCCATACCGCGAGAAGGGCCTTTATTTGTGGTTAATAAATCAGCATGATCGCCATTGGCATGAATGTGAGTGGATAGAATTCCTTGTTCTTCGCTGGCTTCAAGAACAACGGCTCCAGCACCATCGCCGAACAATACAGCAGTGGTTCGGTCTTGCCAATTAATAATGCGGGTCAGGGTTTCTGCACCAACAACCAATATTTTTTTATGAGTGCCTGATTTGATAAACTTATCTGCAACGCTTAAGGCATAAATAAAGCTACTGCAAGCGGCATTGACATCAAAGGCGCCGATGCCGACACAGCCTAATTTACTTTGCAATAAACAAGCAGTGCTTGGAAAAATAAGATCAGGAGTTGTTGTACCCACAACAATCATATCGAGGTCTGAGGCAGTAATACCCGCGGCTTCTATCGCTTTCACAGAGGCTTCATAAGCCAAGTCAGAAGTGTATTGCCCTTCTGCGGCCATATGTCTTTGTTTGATGCCTGTGCGTTCCTGAATCCACTGGTCATTGGTATCTACAATTTTTTCTAAATCGGCATTGGTGACTATTTTCTCAGGCAAGTAACGCCCTGTGCCGATGATTTTTGAATAGATTTTCATTATGATTTCTCCAGTAACGCTGTCATTTTTGTAATTATGGGTTGCTGTGCCATGGTGTATGCCTGTTGCAGTGCTGCATCAAAGGATAAAGCATTGCAGTTGCCGTGGCTTTTCACTACCAAGCCGTCCAAGCCCAACAAAAGTGCTCCATTATACTTATCTGGCTCGACAATTCGCATACCTTTTTTGATTTTTTGCCACAATGAGCTTTTTGCCGGGTCATCGCTTTCATTTTTGATGAAAGCCGCCATGGCTTCACAGGACTTCAATGTGATATTGCCGACAAAGCCATTGCAGCAAATGACATCGGCAAAACCGCTAAACAAGTGTGTGCCTTCGCAGTAGCCAATATAGTTTAAGTCTGACTCTTTGAGCATGACTCCAGCTTGTTTGACCGCATCATCGCCTTTGTTTGTTTCTAGGCCAATATTTAACAATGCAACTTTGGGGTTTTTTAAGCCGTTTAAGGCGTACTGCCATGCGCTGCCCAATCGGGCAAAATTATACAAATCATCAGCATGTGCATTGATGGTTGCTCCAACATCTAGCAATAAAGCGCGTGTTGATTTGCTGGGCAATAATGTTGCCAGTACGGGTTTTTCAATATCGTACATTGGATTCAGCCAATGTTTTGACAAGGCAACCATTGCACCAGTATTGCCTGCGGTAACACAGATGTCTGCTTTTTTGTTGGCAACATCTTTAATGGCCAAAGACAAGCTTGAATCGCGTTTCTGCCGCAGGGCACTGAAGGGCGATTCGGCCATAGAAACCGATCGCCCACAAGAGATGAACTCAATGGCTTGTTTGTTTAATAAAGGAATACGATGCGAAATTGTATTGAGGTAGCTTTTGGAAACAAAAATTCGAAAGCGAATGGAAGGTTGTGATTTGAGCAGTGATAAGACTGTTTCTAGTCTCACATCGGGATAATCATCTCCGCCCATTAAATCAACGGCAATGATGGTGTCTTTTAAAGTGATGATGTTGCTAGTATTTGACATAGATTAGTAGATTGTAGCGTGAATCGATCTTAGACACAAAGAGCAATTTAAAATTCCACAAAAAAACGGAACCTGAATTTTCATCAAGTTCCGTTATTTTTCTTATTGCAGATAGATAGAGCTTATTCTTGGTCTTCAATAAAGTCATCAGCCATATCAATGACTTTTTGACCTTTGTAGTAGCCTTCTGGGCTCACGTGGTGACGGATATGGATTTCGCCACTTTCTGGATCCGTTGACAATGTGCGAGCTTTTAAATTGTCATGAGAACGTCTCATGCCTCTTCTTGAGGGTGTTTTTCGACTTTTTTGTACAGCCATGCTGGTTTCTCCAAATTATTTTATTTTAAACTTTTTAAGACATCAAACGGATTTGGTGCTTGTTCTGATGCTGTTGAAACTGTTTTTGTTTCATCGTTGTCTTCCGCACTATCGTCAAAAGGCGCATCGGGCACAATCAAAATCAATTCGTCCTCTATAATGTCCAGTGGTTTGACAAAACCCTCTTCAACCCAAGAGACTTCCATATCGACACCTAGCATATCTTCATAAGCTAGGTCATCAATAAATCCGAGTGTTGACTCAATGTTCACTGGAAACATAAACTTTTTAGCGCTGATTGTACAAATTAATGGCAATTCAGCTTTAATCTTTACCTGCGCTTTGCCTAAAATCCTAGCGGCTCTTTCGAACTGAATAGAAAATTCAACAGTGCCGATACTTTCGGCTAACACCTCTTTTAAGCGTGTCATTTGTTGCAATTCAAGGCTTCCTTGGTAGAGCCTTTGTCCATGAACTGCTTTATCTAAGGCAATTTTTTCAGGTAGTTGTTTCATAGCCGGCGGATTTTACTTGCTTTGTTATTCGTTTGCAAATAAATATTCTGAAGAATTAGGGAAATAAGTGCAATTTTCTCTTAATTGCTGACTTTAAACTGCAGGCTTTGATAAAATGAAGAATTAAGATTCATCAACTCACGGAAAATCATTTGCCAAACCAGCTAAATCAATTACTGCCCTATAATAACAAGCTAGAACCCAGAGAGCTTGCAGAAATAGAAATGGTCGTCATCCACTGCACAGAATTGCCAGATATTGAAACGGCGCGTATTTATGGTGAAAAAGTCCATTATGCTTCGGGTACAGGAAATAGCGGCCACTATTATATTTCTAAGGCAGGTGAAACGTACCAATGGGTGGAAAACAATCGCGTAGCGCATCACGTGCGTGGACACAATCCTAACTCTATTGGAATTGAATTGGATAATTTGGGTCGTTATCCCAATTGGCACAAGACCACAGCACAAATTATGTACGCTGAGTATCCGCAAATTCAAATAAAAGCGTTAATTAAACTGTTAAAGCGCTTGAAAAAAGAAATCCCAAGCCTGAAATACATCACAGGTCACGAAGATTTGGATACGCGCCTGATTCCATCAGAAAACGATCCTGAGATATTTATTCGCAGAAAGATGGATCCTGGCAAGTTATTTCCTTGGCAGCATGTTATGCCACAAATACCTCTTATTAACACAGGCTCATTGAACCATAACTCATGAATCAAATCGAAAAATTATTGCAATATTTCCAACTGGAAAAACTAGAAGAAAACCTGTATCGAGCCCAATCATTGGATATCGGCACAGGCCGAATCTTTGGTGGGCAAGTCCTATCACAAGCTTTAGCAGCCGCCGATAGAACCCTCGAGGATCGGCAAGCCCATTCCTTTCACGCTTATTTTTTGCGCGAAGGTGATGTTAAAAAACCGGTGGTTTTTCAAGTTGATCGGGCTCGGGATGGGCGTAGTTTTAGTAACCGACGGGTGGTAGTTATTCAACACGGCCGTCCGATACTCAATTTAGCCGCCTCTTTTCAGGTCGCCGAAGAAGGTTACGAGCATCAAGTGACCGCGCCAGATTTACCGCGGCCCGAAAACCTGCACGAAAAACCCTTGTTAAGCAACCAACAAATGCAAAGTTTAACACCAAGAATGCGGCGACTAATGACCACCCAAGGCCCGTTTGAGTTTAGATTCGCCGATGAAATCGATCCCTTTGATTTGAATGCCAATGAACCGATTCGGCAAATTTGGTTTAAAGCACGACAAAAAGTCCCCAACAATCAATCCTTGCATCGGCAATTGTTGGCTTTTGTTTCTGATTTTCATTTGGTTGCAACATCGACATTCCCGCATCCCGTTTCCTACTTGGATCCTACCTTGCAAATTGCTAGTCTCGATCACGCCATGTGGTTTCACCATGATATCAATGTCAATGATTGGTTGCTTTATGATTGTTACAGCCCGATTGCCAGCCAAGGCCGTGGATTTGCCCAAGGTCGAGTCTTTACTCTGGATGGAAAGCTGGTCGCCAATACCTCACAGCAAGGCCTAATCCGCCAGCGTAAAGAAGCACGAAAGACATCTGGTTTACAGAAATAGATTGACAAAGCGGAGGGTTTGCCCAGATGGCACTTACTAAGGACCCAAAACACCATATGCTGTCATCCTCGCGAACGCGGGGATCCAGTATTTATTGGTTTTTCTATGTTTTAAATCAGAGGTGATTTTAGACTTTAGGTTAAATCAAGTGAGTAGATGGTTATATTGACTGCCAAAGTCAAACTCGGAATGAAAATTGTGGGCGTGACTTTACAGACTGAGAAAGTATTCGTATGACGTATAAAAAATGTATAAATTCCGCTGCTTTTTGGTAAAACTCTTGCCAATAACTCGTTATTATCTTCAATTTTTACCGCAATCAGTGAATTTTATCCTAAATTTTCTTACGCCCTAAAACAGCTTTTAGAGCTATTATTCTGCTAACCTTGATGAGTAGTTTTGTTAGCTTATTTTAAACAGTAAAGTTGTTTGAGTACGTTTACTTTAAATAAAACCACAGCTGCTTGATAAAATAAATAATTTTTCGAAGCTGTTAACCTAAACGAGTTTTTTACTGTTTAAAAATAAGCTAACAAAACTACGCTCAATAGACTTACCCTATTGGTCTTTTGTTCTCTGTACTAAACCTCACGGTAATACTTTTCACTAATTCTGTGGCAATACCGAACCAAATTTGGATAGGTTTGAGCCAAAGCATTGAATGGATTTTGGATGGTGGTTTGCACAAATGAAACCAAAGCTCCGTAGGCAGCTGCATCCAATGAGGATGGGCTTTTGCCAAAAAAATAGTCATTGTCGGCTAATAAATCTGACAGAGCTTCAAAGGATTGTTTGCTAATGTGCTGGATTTCTTCAGGGCTATGTTTGCTCAAACCTTGTCCTATTAAGTTGCGTTTGACTTTCTTGCGCACCATGGCAGGAACAAGGGAGCGAAGGATAACAGGCAAGTGACCAAAAAACGCGTGCTTAACAAGTGGCCAAGTATCATCGCAAATCCAGCGAGAATAAACCAAACAAAAATACAGGTTTTCATCCAATGATTTGGTTACAAGATAAGCTTGGGCTTTTTCTTGTTGGTTTAAATTTTCATCGAGATCAACATAATTCTCTTTCAAGTGTTCAATAATAAACTGAGAATCAGCAATAATTTTGCCCGTATCATTGATAAATGGCAGCTTGCCTTTTGGGGCAATGTTAAGGTTATTTGCATCGGTGTTGCGATTAAAGGGGATGTTTGCCATACGCAGATAAGCATCGACCTTTAGTACCATTGAACTAGGATCAACGAGGCCGAAGTTTTTTGCGAACCCGTGCAGTGTAATCATGCTTGCACCATAAAATGTCCCATGAATTTCAGTTCCTCTAGCGTTTGCATATACGGCATAAAGCGTTTGTCACCTTCTTCAAAGGCTTTTGCAACGACTTGAGCATCCTCAAGAGTTTGCCACTTGGCGATATCTGCATATGTTCGATTTGAATTGATGGGTTGCAAAGTCTCTAGGGACAATAAGCCGTTAAAATCCTTCAGTACTTTTCTTAGGCCTTGGCGTATCTCTGCCATTTGGTTAACATACTCTTGCTTGACAGTAAAAATAGCGACTTCAATAATATAATTTTCTTTTTGCATTTTTTAGGACTCATTGATTAAAAAACGCATTGTATTGCGGCCTTACTGACAACGTGGTGTCAGTGGCTTTAATGAAATTTAAAAAATATAACTCTATTATCCAGTAAGGTTAATTGCTTGGTCTATCCGAAGGGCTTTTTTTTGTTGTTGCAAAAAAGGCATCCAAATTGATATTTTTGTTGAGCTCGAATTTATCGCTCAATATTTTCAGCTGAGTCATACGATCGATGCGGAAATTTCTGAAATCTAGCCGTTGAGTACACCAGCAAGCTAAAGTCCATTTGTTGCCCCAATAGACCAAGCCTAGTGGATAAATAAGGCGATTAGTTGTGACCTCATCTAAGGAGCAATATTCTATTTCAATACAGTTTAAGCTCTTTATGGCGTGGTGGATGGATTGCCATTTTTGTTTGTTATCACTGCTGTGGATAAAATCGGGGGTGAAAACAACATCCGAATAATCATCTATCAAATCTTTGGGTAAAACAGATTGAACTTTTGTTGCTAAAGTTGCTGAAGATTGCGCTAGTTCGGTGCCACTCCAAGCAGAGACCATTTTCATGCCTAATAATAAGGCTTCTAACTCCTTTTCAGTTAAATTTAATGGCGGCAATTCAAAGTCTTGATGCAATTGATAACCTATTCCTGTTGTGCCATAAATAGGAATGCCACTGATGGACAAATCATCAATATAGCGATAAACTGTACGAACAGAAACGTTTAATTCCAGAGCGATTGCATCAGCAGTGATAGGCTGCTTGGCTCGTATTAAATTGGTGAGTTGAAAGAGTTTGTCGGCTTTTCGCATTGAGGTTCAGTTACTTTTTTTATGTTTTTTTGTCATAACCAGCATATGATGTGCTGCGCTCTTTGTGTTTGGTCGGACTAATAGTAGTTAGTGCCCAAATCCCGATATAGAAAATCACAATGAGAGTACAGGCTCTTAATACTCCTAAGAAATCCTCAAAAAGCTCAATCGCCAATTGAGCAATACCAACGTATTGACCATCACTGAAACGACAAACACCAGTCATTTTTTTAATCACTGTTCACTTCTTCAATCAACTATTAATAGTGTTGAATCCATAATGTCATTGGAAATCAACAATGAACTCTATAGGCTTTTATTTTAGGATAATTTCGCCCTGTTCAACCGTACCTATTTTTTGGTTGGTTTCAAAATAGAATTGTCTGATTTGTTTTGATAACCTCATGATTTTCAACTCGTTCAAGACTACGTTCTTATTGTCAAATTTGATTGTATTGGGCCTATCTAAAGTCTGAAATCTAAATCTCCGCATGAATTTGTAAACATTGTTTAAGACTGTGGTTTTCCCATAGTCAATTTTTAATTGTTTTAACTCGTGTTCAACATCTTTTTTCTCTTGAGGGGATTGCTCTTTTTCAAATTTTGCATAAAGATTAACGCTTTGCTTGTCACCATAATCTGCGGCTAATTTAAGCCAAGCTTGACCCAAAATAAGGTTTTGGGTTACACCATCTCCATCCAAATACATTAAACCAATAAAATTTCTGGCTTTTCTACTGCCAAATTCAGCTGCAAATTTAAATCTTTGTAAGGCCGTGTGTTTGTCGCCTTTATTGTAATATCGTGTACCTTGGAGAAAATGATATATATCGGGAGAAGTTAAGTTTCCACTGCTATCAACTTGAACGTTTGTCATTCGCGCTAAAGATGGTTTTGCACTAGTGGTAAACGATAAAACAACTAGTATTATCAATAAGAAGGGTTTCATGTTTTCGTCATATTCCTGTCTAAACTATGTAATTGTTAAAATACAATATCACAGAATACGTTATTAAGACAAGTTTTTGCTGATGTAATCGAATGAATTATTGAAGGTGGATCTCGATAAAACAGTTAGTATATAAAACAGGACTATCAGACCTTCCAATAAGGAACATCCCCAAAATAAAGAGAGAGATAATCAAGCAAAGCTCTTACTCGCCTTGATAAATGGCGGGTTTGTGGGTAGATGGCATACACACCCAAACGGGTGGTTTGATAATGCTCTTCAAGTACCCTAACTAATTGCCCAGATAAAACATGTTTGTAACAAATGAAATCAGGAGAACTTAGCAAGCCTTTGCCGTTGACAGCGGCTTGGCACAAGTAGTCACCATTGTTTGAAATCAATGAGCTGCGAATGTTTATTTGCAAAGTCTTGCCGTTTGCATCATTGAAATTAAAGGAATTTGCAGCATTGCTGTAGTGCAATAGCGCATGTTCTTTTTGCAACTCTTGTGGTGTTTTTGGGGTTCCAAACTTTTTAAGATAGGCGGGTGAAGCCGTTAAAAGAGTCTGGACGCTGGAGATTTTTTTTGCCATTAAGCTGGAATCTTGTAATTTTCCAATGCGAATAGCAAGATCAAAACCTTCGTTGATGATATCGACTTTTCTATCATTAAAGTCGATATCAAAGGTGATGTTTTCATTAATTTCGTTGAAACGGTTTATTGCAGGAGCAAGATGCAAGAGTCCAAATGAAAGGGGAACCGCTATTTTGATAGAGCCAGACAGAGCGCATAAATTATTTTTAAGAGAAGATTCTAGTTCCACAACATCCTCAACTATTTGCAAACAACGCTGGTAATATATTTTTCCGTTGTCTGTTAAGGTTTGTGAGCGTGTAGTGCGATTGAGCAAGGTTACTCCCAAGGAGTGTTCTAGATTGCTCAAACGTTTACTTATGGCCGATTTTACGGTGTTGAACTGTTGAGCTGCTTTGGTAATGCTGCCAGCTTCTACAATTCGGATAAAAGTTTGCATGTCTTCAAGTTTGTTCATTTTTCCTCCCTATTGTTCTGTATTTGAGAACTATAAGTTCTTATATTCGTGGTTTATTGCAAAATAATCAACACTATAATGGGTTTTATTACTTATTGGAGGAACAATTATGAAAAATACACTTTTACACATTAATGCCAGTGCCAGAAATACAGGTTCATTGACACGAAAAATGACAGAGGTTTTGGCAAATAAAATCAGCAAGGATTTAAATCTAGCGATTGTCAATCGTGATTTAAATCAGACTCTTCCTTTTGTAGATGAGCAGTGGGTGAGCGCAAATTTCACAGCAGAAGAAAAAAGAACCGCTAAACAGAAGGATAAATTAAAACTGTCAAATACATTGGTTAAAGAGTTGCAAGAAGCACGAATTATCGTTATTGGTTCTCCGCTTTATAATTTTTCAATTGCGGCCTCATTAAAAGCATGGATTGATATGGTTGCTAGAGCGGGGTTGACCTTTAAATATACCGATTCGGGACCTCAGGGTTTGTTGCAAGATAAGAAAGTCTATGTGGCAATTGCCTCTGGAGGAGTTGAAATGGGTTCGGAATATGATTTCTCTTCCAATTACTTGAAGCATGTTCTTGGCTTTTTGGGCTTGAATGATGTTAATATGATTGATGTGAATCAATACGATGTAAGCACAAGCAGTCATCACTTAGAAGACCAAATAAGAGCAATAGTGGCATGAATATTACAAACAAGCTTTCCAGAGAAGCGTCAAAAATAATAAGTGGGCAAGAAACGGTTGATGGTGATGGTGTGGTGTTAAACCGGATTATTGGTTCGCGGCAATTAAATAGTCTTGATCCTTTTTTATTGTTGGATGCTTTTGGATCGGACAAACCTTTGGATTATATTGGAGGGTTTCCGCAACATCCACACCGTGGATTTGAAACGGTGACCTATATGTTAGCAGGAAAAATGCGTCACAAAGACAGCGCAGGCAATGAAGGAGTCATTGAACAAGGCGGAGTTCAGTGGATGACCGCGGGCAAAGGGATAGTGCACTCAGAAATGCCAGAGCAAGACCGAGGTTTGCTTTCTGGATTGCAATTGTGGGTCAACTTACCAAAATCAAAGAAGATGAGTCCACCCAAGTATCAGGAATTCGGCGCACAAGAAATCCCCGTTGAAACGGCAAATAAGGCTTATACAATCACCGTTATTGCAGGCACCACAAAAAACGGTACGCAAGGAGTGATTAACAATGATGATGTTGATCCTATCTATTGGGATGTCCGCATGGATGCTCAGGCTCGATTTGAAGAATATATCGCATCAGGACACAATGCATTTGTCTATGTTTTAAAAGGGCAAATTAGCATCGGTCAGAATCATTCGGATTTAAAAAAAGGCCAGTTGGCCGTGTTGACCCAAGGCGACACTGTTGAAATCAATACGTCTGACTTAGGCAGTCGTTTTGTTGTTATTGCAGGCATTCCCTTAAACGAGTCTGTCGCACGAGGCGGTCCTTTTGTGATGAATACCGCAGAAGAAATTCAACAAGCTTTTAACGATTATCGCACAGGAAAACTGGCATGAAGCTAAAAAATTCAGCCGATGGTTTTGGTCTTATTGCGATTTTATTGCATTGGTTAATGGCACTTGTCATTGTTGCTTTATTTGTTGTTGGAACGTATATGGTCGATCTGGATTATTACGATAATAACTACCATATTGCTCCTTGGTGGCATAAAAGTTTTGGTTTGTTCATTGGATTGTTGCTGGTTTTTAGAATATTCTGGCGTTTGATAAATCCAAAAGTCAATGAACTCTCTATTCTGGGACAAGCTCCTAGCTATAAACCACTCGAAATAAATTTGGCAAAAGCAATGCAATACCTATTGTATGTGTTAATTATGATTTGTTGTATCAGTGGTTATCTTATTTCAACAGCCGATGATGTCGGTGTGAGTCTGTTTGACTGGTTTGAGTTTCCTGCATTGATTTCCCATGGAGAGCAGCAAGCAGAATTAGCTGGAGAAATTCACGAATATTCAACACTAGCACTTATTATTTTAACAAGTTTGCATGCATTAGCAGCATTAAAACATCACTTTGTCGATAAAGACAAAACATTAATCAGAATTCTGAAAACTTATACAGGAGAAAAACTATGAAACTAAAAACACTATTATTCGCTTTGGCTCTAAGTGCATCAGCGATGGCTAAAGACTACAAAATCGATATTAAAGGCATGCATGCCTCGGTACAATTTAAGATTTCACACTTGGGAACCTCTTGGTTATGGGGGCGATTTGATAAATTTGATGGCAGCTTTAACTATGACAAATCTAAGCCTAATGCCTCGAAATTAAGCATGACGGTTGATACTACCAGTGTCAATACCAATCATGCAGAGCGTGACAAACATATCAGGGGAAAGGGCTTGCTGGAAACAGATCAATTTCCTCAAGCCACTTTTAGCAGTGAGACTGTGACTCTTAATTCCGACGGAGTAGGGACAATCACAGGCAAGTTAACATTGCATGGAGTAGAAAAAAACATAACAATGGAGATTAAACGAGTGGGCGAAGGTGTCGATCCTTGGGGCGGTTATCGCGCGGGTTTTGAAGGCACTATGAAAATAGTGTTGGCCGATTATGGTATCACCAGAAACTTAGGAAAAGCCTCAGAAATATTAGAACTTATTGTCGCTATCGAAGGGGTTCGACAGCATAAGAACTAGAACTACAAACAATAAGTATTGTCTAATATTCACCGTTTTGTGTTGGCTTATTTTTAAAAAGTAAAAAACTCGTTGAGAATATTTTTATTAAATAAAAGCTTGTTATTACTAAGCTTTCGAGTTTCTAT
>Ga0316208_1000879_pt1 | contig 32034 bp, 36 predicted proteins | sample 3monopyrite_MG_FD_204944 | JGI IMG/M metagenome (GOLD analysis project Ga0316208, IMG submission 204944) | Microbial mat bacterial communities from mineral coupon in-situ incubated in ocean water Damariscotta River, Maine, United States -... | ecosystem: Environmental > Aquatic > Marine >...
CCCTAAGTAAAGACCTGAAGAAACGAGGTTTCAAGTTTGTGGGGCCAACGGTTGTTTACGCACACATGCAAGCAACAGGAATGGTGAATGACCACACCATTGATTGCTTCAGACACAAAGAAGTTCAGAACACCTAAGCAGGTTTCGATTCTGGATTCTTTCTCAGAATTGAAAAAGTTATCCAGCTCACTAGAAATCCGATTACACCAGAAGCAATCGAAAGCAGAATTGCTCCAATTACGTATTGGATAAAATTGTCGTGGATATTATCGAGCGATAACTCAGACAATTGATCGAACGGAATCGGTTCTGCGTCTGAAAATGGCTGCCCCATCAGGTAACTGAAGAAGATTATAAACGGAATAAGCGGTGGCAAGCTGATGTTGGCTGCCGCAATAAACAGCACTTTATTCATTCGAAGGAAAATGGCCGTTGGAATGCCAATCAATAATTGAAAACCCCAAATGGGCAACAAACCCATAAAGAACCCGAAGCCGATGCTTGTCGCCTTTCGGAGGTTCGTCTCTTCTGGCTTAATTGCTTCTTCTTTTATCAGTTTTAAGAGTTTTCCTTTCAACAGCAATCTTCTAGGAAGATGATACGCTGCTGTAAGAATGGTAAACCATGCATTTAGGAAGCTAATGCGCGTAAAATCGGACCCTGGACGAAAATGTGATACGCGCTCATCCAGATCATATTTCACTTGAATCGGAACAGAAACAAACGGCACATCGCGCCAAGCGAGTTTCACAATTACTTCAATTTCGAACTCAAAACGTGTTGTGAAGAAATTGATGTTTTCTGTTTTCTTAAGTGGATACAAACGAAAACCTGTTTGCGTATCAGGCATGTAAATTCCTGTTTGCAAGCGAAACCAGAAATTCGAAAACCGATTGGCAAAACTGTTTTTGGCTGGCATTCCATCAGCTTCCAGATTCCTTGCTCCCATAATCACCGCATGAGGATGCGTTTTATGAACTTCTATAAACTTGGGAATGTCATTCGCGAAGTGCTGTCCATCGCTGTCCAACGTAATCGCAAAATGATACCCCAACTCCAACGCCTTCTGAAAACCCATGCGCAACGCATAGCCCTTCCCCTTGTTTGGAGCGTAATCAATCCTATAAATGCTGTCCTTAAATCCGTCAAGAATATTTGATGTACCGTCTGTAGCACCATCGTTGACAACAATGACATCATTGCTGTATTCAAGCACATCTTCAATTAATCGACCAACCGTTTTCTGATTGTTGTAAGTAGGGATAATGACGCAAATCCCCATCGATTTCAGCTCAGACTGATATTTCTCCAGGTCAACCGAAAATGCCATTCAACTTGAAATAATTGGTGGTTTCCGTTTTTCCCAAACAGGTAAACATTTCAACTCCATTGCGCTGCTTAATCTCGAAAACCAATTCTAAACCTGACACCTGAGTTGGGTCGATAACCGATAAAAATTTGATTTGTCTGAGCTCTGTTATATGTCTTCCATTGGTCTTTTCAGCCACTTCATCTAAAACCATCTGCGTAAGTGCCGCACCCGGAGCAACTGGTTTCTCAGGAAAGTGGCCTTGGTAAACTTCGTGGTTTGCGTTCAGTTTTACATTGATGACAAAACCATTTTCGATTTTGGTTTCTACAGTTCGTTGATAAAATGCTTTGAGTGTTGCCATGGGTTATTGCACGGAGGGCTTTTGGAGAAACAGCGTTTCACAGAAAAAATCCCCCGTCTCAAAAGTTCCGCAAGCTCCACTTTTGAGCCACCCCCTTTTTAAGGGGGATGGGGCGCGGCCCACTAATCTAATCTCTTTGTATTCGGGGAATTGAGGAAGTTGTTTCATTTCTTCTTCAATGGTTCTAACACGATTGAAAATGGAAATCCCTGATGGTAAATGCTCAGGTTGGCAATACGTTCGTGTCTGTGCTTATACTTTACCGTTTTAGTTGGATGATGACGCCTACTGACCACTTTGACTGCTGCAAGATTGTCTTCAGCAAAAGTGGGGATCAGGGTCTTTTTTTTCCACTTCCATTCATTACCCAGATCAACAAAATCCTTGTCATATTGATAATGGGCAAACAGCAATAGAATATCTTCCGCCATCATACCATATACATGTCTGCTTCCCAACTTCTTAATGGCATAAATCTTCTTCCAACGGCCTTTCTTCCATTGCATTTCCAACAGGTTATTTCCCATTGGCGAAGTGAACGAAACGTGCAACGCATCGTTTCGCTTGTGCTTAACTGCTAAAAAACCGTTGATTTTGGTGCCGCGAATATTAAACTCTGCCTTGTAAATGCCCTCTTTGCCTTTTGGCAGAATATCTACCTGTTGTCCTGGCAGTTGTATTGTACAGCCAAGCAGACTAAAAATCAGTAAAAGCGCCTTCATCTACTTTCTGGTTCACAACAACATTACTGAACTTAATATCGGTTCGGTCTTCCGATGAATCGGTCAAAGTTACCTTCTTTAAAACAGAACCTTCTTTCAGAAACTCCACATCAATCTGCTTAATGAATTCCTTCAAATTCTTAGCCTTGGGCTGAAGTTGAATTCTGATTGACTTCCCATCGGTAGAAAATGCCGTTTTATAATTCGAATTACTCATAATCGAACCGTCAATACAACCAAGAATAATCTCTTTTACCTGCCGCAAAATCTGATTCATTCCTTTATACTTTTTCTCCTCACCTTCTTCCTTCAAACGCATTGAGTTCTCATTAATAAGAATGATGTACTCAATGGGTTCTTTGAATTCCCAACGTAGCTTGCTTTCCTTTTGGTAAAAGAAAACACCTTCGGAAACCAACTTTTCTGTGAGGAATGCAAACGCTTTTTCTTGCTTGATGTCGCCTTTTACAGCTCCCATTTTAGCCAAGGCTGATTTCAGCTCAAACAGTTTAGCATCATTCGCATTTAGCGTTTTCCAATCTTGAGCTGAAAGGAAAAAGGGAAAAAGGATAAAAAGGAAAAATGTGGTAGATTTAAGCATAGCACTACTTTACAACTTTATCACTTTTTTGATGTACGTCCTGTCGTCCGTTAGCAAATGCAGCAAGTAGTTTCCTCGTTCAAGATTTTGGAGATTGAGTTGTCGCGAACCACGGTCTGATTTCAAAACAAGTTTTCCCGCATTTGAAAAAAGTAAAACCTCACTAAAATTGATGTCTGTGGAAATTGTCAAAACATCAACAGTCGGATTGGGAAAGATTGAAATTTCTGATTGATGGCCTTTCACATCCTGAATTGAAGTCGCTGTTTGATTCTTAAAAATGGAAATTCCGTGACTTTCACCATTCTTATTTAACCTCACAAGATACACTCCGTTTGGCAAGGTATCAGCATTGAATGTTACATTTAACGTTCCTGATAGCACAAGGTCACTAAAGAAATCGGCAACAACTGCCCCCGTGAGATCATAGACTTTGAGCGAAACGGTATCTTCCGACAGATCGTAAATCCGCAATTCGGTAGATATGTCAAACGGATTTGGAACTGCGGCCAAAATAGATTGCCCGAACACATCAGCAGAGTTTGTCGCAATCAGAAGGGTAAAGCCTAAAATGATTAATCTCATTTATGATAAGGTTCTATTCCAGATTGTTCTGGCAAGGAAACGATCTTCATGCCATTCTGTTTGCAAAGTTGAATAATCTTACGCAGCGCATCAGGTGTGGTTGGATTAGTATCGTGAAACAGCAAAACGGTTGCCTTTTTTAAATGCGATTGAACACGCTTGATTGTAGCTTCTTTGGTACGAATTACCCCATCTTGAGAACGCAAATCCCAACCAATAATGGCGCACCGTTCCTTCTTAACCGCACTGGCAATTTCAGGCGTCATTACACCGAACGGTGGACGGAAATAGGCCGGTTTCTTACCTATTATTTTCTCAATTGCCTCTTGACCTTCAGTCACTTGCTTCTCGGCAGAAGCTTTGGAAAAAACGTAATCATGGTTATACGTGTGATTTCCAATCACGTGCCCTTCATCAACAATCTTCTGAACTAATTCGGGATGCTTTTCTGCATTCCTTCCGATTATGAAAAAGGCAGCTTTCACATTCGCTTCGCGAAGCACATCCAACACCTTTGGCGTAACCTCAGAATCTGGACCATCATCGAACGTAAAACTCACTTCGCCCGGCTTTCCTTTCCAAAAAGTACGCATAAAAAACTGAGAGCCAATATCAAAAACACCCCAACCAAGAATGATAGAATAAACTGGGACGAGAAGCAATAAATACCACCACGGAATAAAATGCAGTACGTTAGCTGGCACAAAAATGAGTACCAGTCCGAACGTGAGGATATTCAGTCGTTGAAAATTCAAACCTTTTCGAGTAAGATGCTCATTTCCTGTCCGAGCAACTTATGATGTACCAAAATACGCTTCGGATTGTCGAACGAAATGTGACGGTTGTCAACTTTACCAGCTTCAAATGCTTTTAAAGCCATAAATAATCCAAAGCCGATTGATGTAAAATGCTCGCCTGAATACTGTGTATAGTTGAAGCCTTCGTTCGTGTTAGAAAGCACAATGCCTCCCCCAACCCCTCCAAAGGAGGGGAGTTGTCCCTCCGAGCCAATTTTGGAACGTGAAGTCAAGTTCAGCTCAATGACCTTTGCAAGGGAAGAGCTCAACTTTTCCTTTGATGCCAAAAAGAATGCTCCGCCCTCGCCCACAGTTGGCAACGGATAATTTGTCTTTTCTGACAGCTTGGAAAGCAGTTCAACCAGCTCATCCGTTTTCTCATCCACCGCACCAACAAGAACCGTTTCGGCATCTCCTTCACCAATCAGTAATTCAGCATCTGAGAGGGCATAACCTAAAGACAATGCTCCTTGAACATGGGTCATGTTGTAGCCATGATTTCCAAGCATTAAAGCTAATTGTCCAGCAATAGAATTGTGGGTTGACTGAATAAATGCTGTTGGAGAAAGTCCACCCTCGCCATCTTCATAAACCGCTTTTAAGAATTTGAGTGTATCTCGAACGCAGCCAAGACCAGTTCCAACAGTAATGGCATCGCAGGTGTCAATACCAGATTTAACTAAACATTCTTTCCCGCCAGCCACGCCCATTTTCAGCGCGCTGCTCATTCTTCTTAGTTGAGCAGGCTTTACATAATCCTTGTAGTTCGGTTGAATGAGTTGACTCTCCGTAGTTAATTCAACTAGAGAGTCCCACAGCCTGTCCCGATCTTTCGGGAGGTTTTTTCTCCCGAAAGTATCTTGAAACGATATGCATGTGGTGGCTCCTAAATACATGTATCCGTTCGAATATAATTGGTTTTAGAAGCCAAATCCCCCACCCTACGGGCACCCCCTTTGCAAGGGGGAAGGAACTCATTCCTCCTTGAAAAGGAAGTGCCGAGGAACAGCTTGTGCTGAGCCTGTCGAAGTAAGGCGGAGGATTTATTTATTCGATCAATCAGCATTGCTTGCTAAAAATCACCGTGGAATTATTGCCGCCAAATCCGAAGGAATTGGAAAGAACGTGATTGATTTCGGTCTCCTCAACTTCTAATTGTGGCTTCCAATCGTTCTCCTCAATCGGGTCTTGGTAATTCAAATTTGGGAACAATTTGTTCTCCTTCAATGCTAAAATCGAATAAACCGCTTCAATCGCGCCAGCAGCAGCCAAGGTGTGACCGGTAAAGGCTTTCGTAGAGCTTATTGGTGGTTTCTGTGCTCCAAACACCCGATGAATAGCAATGCTTTCCGATTGATCGTTGTTCTGAGTTCCCGTTCCGTGAGCGTTGATATAGCTAATATCGGAAGACTTCAAACTAGCTTTTTCTAGTGCTTGTTTCATCGCCATAAAAGCACCATTTCCATCAGGAGATGAAGCCGTTTGATGATACGCATCGTTCGTATTTGCCCAACCAGTAACTAGCCCGTGGATTTCAGCACCGCGCGCTTCAGCATCTTCCTTGCTTTCAAGAACAAGGTAGCCAGCAGCTTCGCCTAAATTCAATCCCTCACGATTAGCCGAAAAAGGCTTGCACCATTCGTTATCCAAAATCATTAATGAGTTAAAACCATTTGTAGTAAATCGGCACAAAGCATCGGTTCCGCCAACAATCACGCGCTTCAACTTTCCTTGCCGAAGCAAACGTGCGCCCATAGCAATGGCATTTGCTGCCGAAGAACAGGCCGTACTGATAGTTGTAGCGTAAGCCGTAATTCCGAAATGTTCTGCCGCTTGTTTGGTGCATGTTCCGCAATCGTGTGTGCCGAGCATGAAAACATTCTCAAAATTCTGTTCCGTGTAATACGGCTCGAAGAAGTCTTCACTCCTATCCATTCCACCAACACTTGTAGATGAGACCAAACCAACCTGGCTATCAATCTCAATTCCTGCTTGATTGATGGCTTCTTTCATCGCCCACACACTCAAAAGTGTAGTTCTAGAAACAGTATCTGAATTCCAATTCAAGGCTTTTTTCAACTCATCATTCGAGAGTTTTACTTCTCCAAATAAATGTGTTGCGGTGTGTTTTGAACTCAGCAATTTGGCTTTCCCTATTCCGCTTTCCTTTGCCACAAGCGAACGCAGGTTTTCCTGCACATCGTTTCCGATAGCTGAAATTGCTCCTATGCCTGTAACTGCGATTTCCAAGTTTTTTCTTGCCTGAATTGAATGAACTGCAAACCTAACATGCAAAAACATTCAAACAATACGACATCCTATGTATTCGAGTATTCAACTCATTATATTTGACACAAACTTGATCAATGAGAACTACTGCGTTTTTCACTCTTTTAATTGGTGTTTTGATTTATGCCTCATCATGTACACCTAATCGCGGTTGCATAGAGGCAACAGCCGATAATTTTAATCAAGCTGCAGAGGAGGACGATGGCACATGTATTCCGAGTAGAGACAAAATGATTGGGAATTTCAGATACACACGTGTTTGGACTGATGTTCTATTGGATGTGGACTCCGTTGATAATGGAAACATCGCCATAACTGAAAAAAACACTGCGGCTAATGCATTCAACATGAATTTGAACTCGGGAGGTTTAATTCTTTTTGGCTCGACAAAGGCTTACGCCATTACCATTGATCAGTTCAGCAAACAGGACACTTTTTTCGGACAGTATTTCAACCGTAGTTATTCTGGAAGCGGAACATGGCTCGAAGCGGATTCAGTTGATTTCACCTTCAACCTCATAACTCAGGTACCGATGTGGGACCAAGGAAATCCTCCCGGAATTGTGACCGTTCCGCAGACCTACAGCTATTATTGTACAAAAGTGCAGTAACCTAACGGGACTTATTCCGTAGCAAGGCGAGACCAAAACCTAAATTCTTGCATTTGCGATTCTATTTGGTAATTCTTCTTGGAGCAATTTTGTGTGCGGGCTGCAAAAAAGATAGCGGATGTACCGAGTTCGGAACGGACAACTATGACCCCGAAGCGGTTATCGATGACGGTTCGTGTATTGAAACACGAGATAAGTTCTTGGGCAATTTTCAGGTAAGTTCAGATTGCATTGCGGATGATTACGCGCGTGCGATAGAAGTTACATCAGAAAGATATGCGGTTACAATAAGCAACTTGGCTGATACGTTAGGAACCGTGAGAGCAGATGTTTTTGGCGCAAACATTACTATTGCGTTACAAACACTTGGAACAGGAATTACCGTTGAAGGAGCTGGAGTATATGTTGAAGAAAACCAAATTTCTCTTAGCTACAGAATACGGGATTCGCGAAGCGGAACTGAAGTTATTCAAGACTGCTTTGAGTTGTGCACCAAGCTATAATTGAAAGGCTTTAACTCAGGTATAATGTTAAAATCACTTTTTATTACCTTCACGGCTTATGTAATGCAAGCATCCCCTACTTTTTTGATGAACAAATCTATTTTTCGATTCTTTTTGTGCGTAATGATGGCGAGTGCTGTTATTGGATGTCAGAAAAAACGTGGCTGCACAAATGCTTATGCTGACAACTTCGACCCAGAAGCAAAGCAGGATGATGACACCTGTATTCATAAACGCTTAAAGTTTATTGGTGATTATATCTGCAACGGCACAATGGAAATTGGAAAGGATACCCTCGTTCCTGTAGAAGATGTGTTGGTAAACATTACCGATTCTACAGCCGAAGGGCAGGAAGGCCTCATTATCACCATTCAAGACTTTGACAGAACGGAATATCCTGTAAAAGCAATTGTTACTGGAACCTATGGCTTCACCATTCCAAGTCAGGATGTGACCGGATTCCGTTACAATGGGTCAGGAGAAATAAGCGGGCGTGTGTTAACCATCAACATGACACGTATCGAAGAAATTGAGCTTCCAGACCTAACATTGGTAAATGATACAGTTTTGCTTCATTTGTACGGTTTAAAGGAATTAGAAGACTAACGTGGCTTCGATGAAAGATAAATTGAAACATATTTCATTTGTCCTGATGTTGTTTGGCGCAATTGTGATTGCTTCGGGCATGAGCGGTTGTAAAGAAGAAATTGGTTGTACCACCAGGACTTCAGACAACTATAACCCGGACGCGGTTAGAGATGATGGTTCTTGCATTAATTCCAGAGATAAATTCCTGGGTATTTACAGCGTTCTGCATATTAACTGGCCAGATAGTTTTCCCAATCAGCTAAATCAGCAAACACGTTTAATGACGATTGCGCAAGACGATTTGCGAGAGCAAGAAGACGACATCAAGATTCTCAACTTTGGGGCTGATAGTCTTACAGTTCGGGCATTGGTGAACAGACAAACACTGAGGATTCCTCGTCAGGACTTGAGCGTACGTGGAATTCCAATGACTTTCCGAGGAGAAGGACATATTGATAATGACGGATACTTGACCATTGTTTATTCAACTTGGCTTACGGGTGGTAGTCAGCAACTTGTAATCGATGAGGCCGTTATTTTCGGTAATCGTTTCGATTAACTCAACCTATTTAATTGTGATTTTCTGTTCATGAACGTTCTCTTTTGGAAACGATTCATTGGAGCATGGCTTATTGCCTTTCTGTCTCTTACGTTATCGCGGCTTGTATTCTACTTCAACCTACTCAGTTACTTTGAATCCCCGTTTTCGGAAGTTGCAAACGCGCTTTGGTTTGGGCTGCAGTTTGATGCTGTTTCTATCGCTTATCTGTTGGGGCTATTCTTCGTTGCATTACCGTTTGTAAGAAAAGGCTGGTCTCAGCATGTTGCTTCAGCATTCTTCATTCTGATGTTGGGCGCCATGAATCTTTTGAATTGCATAGATGCTGAATTCTTCAAATTCACGGCTAGGCGTTCAACCGATGATCTGTTTGAGTACGCTTTTCTGAGTGACGACCTCTATAACATCGGCCCGAACTTGCTAACTCACTTTTGGTATTTGTTGGTGATTTTCGTAGGTATTATGCTTCTGGCCCTATGGCTATTCTTAAAATTATTCAAGACTGATAATGCCGATGTAAAGCTGTGGGCAAGGGGACTTGCGCTACTCCCAACAGCTTTGGTGCTGGTTTTGGCAGCGCGCGGTGGCCTCCGCCCCATTCCGCTCACCATCATTGATGCGGGCATGACAGAGGCACCGCACCTGAATGCCGTGGTGCTGAGCACGCCTTTTACCATCCTTAAAACATGGGGTAAACCAGAGCTGAACAGCTATAAATTTCCAGCAGAGGAAATGGTCAATCTTTACCCAATCATCAAACCAGACAGCACAGAATTTACCGGAAAGCTGAAAGGTGAAAATGTGGTGGTTATCATCATGGAAAGTTTTGGAACCGAGTATATCAAAGCACTAAACGGCCTTGAAATTGGCTATACTCCGTTCGTTGACTCCCTGTGTTCGGTTGGGTTGGTATTTGAGAACGGCTACGCTAACGGTCACAGGTCTATTGAAGGAATTCCAGCAATTGTTGCTTCTATTCCAACCCTGATGTACGAACCTTACACCACATCGCGGTACGCTGGAAACAACGTAAGCAGCCTAGCAAATATGTTGGGAGAGAAAGGCTATTCCACCACCTTTATGCATGGTGGCAATACGAACTCCATGAACTTTGAGTCGTTTGCGGGCCAAGCTGGCTACGATGCCTTTCGTAATAGGAACGACTATCCATTTCCTGATAAGCACTACGATGGTTTCTGGGGGATTTCAGATCATTACTTCCTGAAGTATTGCGCAGAGCAATTTACCGAATACCAAAAACCATTCTTCAGCACCATCTTCACATTATCTAGCCATCACCCCTACTCTTTTCCGGCTGAATATCATAATATATACCCCAAAGGAACGCTGCCTATTCACGAAAGTCTAGGTTATGCAGATGAAGCTTTGAGGCAGTTCTTTGAAAGTGCATCAAAAACGGATTGGTATGAGAATACCCTGTTTGTAATTACCGCTGACCATACTTCGCTGTCTGAGCATCCGCAGTTTCAGACAAAGGTGGGCTCACTGCGCATTCCTATCATCTTTTATGCTCCATCCGATACAACGTTGAAAGGAAGACTTTCTCAAGTGATGCAGCAGTCCGATATTATGCCAACCGTTCTTGATATGCTGGGCTACGACCAACCTTTTTTCTCCTTAGGCGTGAACGCCTTTGATCAAAGCATTGAGCATACCGCCATCGCATTTAAACACGATCAGCATCAGCTTTACCGTAACGGACAGTTGATTTGCTTTGATGGAGAGAAAACAACCTTTGTGTTTGATTTAGAAAAAGATGAACTAAACCAGAACAATCTTGTCAATTCGGATATTTCGTACGCTGAGAATGAGAAATTCATCAAGGCGTATCTTCAGAATTACTCCAAGGCGTTGCTGGAAAATAAGATGACCTTTGAGGCGTGGGAGGAGTAGTTGAACAGTTATTGGTTATTGAGTTATTGGTTATTGGTTATTGAGTTATTGGTTATTTGGTTAATGGGTTAATGGGTTATTGGATTGTTGAGTTGTTCGTTATCGGGTTGATGGTTATTGAGTCGCGACACCTTAATAACCCAGTAACCTTTAACTCAATAACCGTCCGGCCATGAAACAGAAGATTCGCATCATAGTCAACCCTGTTTCGGGAAGCGGCAGAAGGAAGAAGGCCGTCAGAATGATCGAAGCGCATTTGGACAGGGACAGGTTCGATTTTGAGATCATACTGACGGAGCGTCACAAACATGCCATTGAACTCACAAAGCAAGGAATTGACAGCGGTTGTAAAGCGGTGGTGATCGTTGGTGGCGATGGCTCCATCAATCAGGTTGGGGCAACATTGGCAGGAACGGATGTAGCTCTGGGAATAATTCCTGCTGGTTCGGGTAATGGCCTCTCGCGCTCCCTTGGTATTTCTTTGAATCCGAAGAAGGCGGTTGAGAACATCAACAATTTCAATTTTAGAACGATTGATACAGGCCTGGCAAACGGAAAAGCATTTATGAATATGTCGGGTGTTGGGTTTGACGCTGCAGTAGCCCATGCGTTTCATCAGCAGAAAACACGTGGGCTTTTCAAATATTTCATGGTTGGCGTTCCGTTGCTGTTTAACTACAAGCTACAGACCTACAGAATCAATGCAGATGGCCGCAAGTTTAAGCGGAAAGCCTGGCAAATTGCCTTGGCCAATTCGCCTCAGTACGGAAACGATGCATTGGTAGCTCCCAAAGCGGAAGTTGACGATGGGTTGCTTGATGCGGTGGTTCTAAACCCAATGCCGATATTCCAAATGTTTCTCAATTTCTATCGGCTTTTTCAGGGTACGTTACACACAAGTAAATACATCAAAACATTCAAGTTTAAGGAGATGACCATCACGCAAGAGCGGGATGAAGTCTCGCATTTAGATGGCGACCCATTTGATCTTGGAAAAGTGATCGAAATCAGAATTAGACCGATGTCTTTAAAAGTTATTGTGCCGAATGAAGTTTAGAACAAATGGTTTCGACTTCGCTCAACCAAGCTCATTCCCTGAGCGAAGCCGAAGGGTTTTAGCGAGACCAACTAGGTTTTGAAAACCTAGTAGGTCTAATTAATATGATTACAGAATGAGTAAGAACAAACCTAAAAAAGCAAAAGGCCTAGACAGCCTTGCTTCGTTGGTGTTCTCTACAGAACCCGACAGACCGATAGAAGCTAATGAAAAAGAAGCTGAATTTGATGGCATTGACCCATCAGCCATTGACCTCCGTGTTTCGTTAGATAAGAAGCAGCGCAACGGAAAAGCGGTTACGCTGATCACGGGTTTTGGAGACCTTCACATTGATGATCTGAAAGACCTCGCCAAAACACTGAAGCATAAGTGCGGTGTAGGCGGAGCAGCAAAAGGTGGCGAGATTATCATTCAGGGAGACCACGTTCAGAAGGTAATTGGCTTGTTGAAAGACGAAGGTTTTAAGGTTAAACGAACCGGAGGCTAAAACAAGAGGCGTTTACTAAACTGTGTTTACAACATTCTTAGTTGTTTCCTACTAGAACACATTAATTTGAACTAAATTAGTTCGGTCACAATTTGAAGAGTAAGTTAAAAATGCCAAAATCTAAAGAATATAAAGTGCGCGATGTGGCATCTGACATGGTGGAAGATGGCCAAATCAACATTTACGGAGAAGAAGAACCTGATGTACTTGAGAAAAGCATTTGGGACACTTCTATCAAAGTAGAGGAAAACGGATATTATTGGAATAAAGAACCGATTTTCAGAAAAGGAAATAATGTAGGAACTGAGAAACCAATTGTAGCAGAATTATTCTGTGGTTGTGGCGGCACTTCTTTAGGTTTTGAAATGGCTGGCTTTGAAACCATCCTTGGTTGTGATATTCACACACCATCTATTCAAACGTTTCTAGCTAACCACCCAAATTCCTCAACAATTACAGGAGATGTAAAAAAGGTTAATCCTGAGGTGATAAAAGAATTACTTGATGGCAGACAACTTGATGTTCTTATTGGCGGTATTCCTTGCCAAGGTTTTTCGCTTAACAACAGGAAGAGACACGAGAATGATGACAGAAACTTTATGTACAAAGAGTTTGCTCGTTTTGTAGAAGTCTTACAGCCAAAAGTTGTTGTTCTTGAAAACGTTTCTGGAATGAAAAGTACTGGCAATTTCGTGTCGGATATAGAAACGCATCTAAGTGAAATCGGGCACATGACAGTCAAAAGCGAACTTCTTTATGCTCCAGATTATGGCGTTCCACAAAAAAGAACAAGACTTGTGTTTGTGGGTATTAGAGACAAGGAATTTGATTTTAAAAACATAATCAAAACACATGGCCCTAAAACAGGAAACGATTATGTAACAATAAAAGATGCCATTGGAGACCTGCCCTCTTTAAAATCCAGAGAAACCAAAACCAAGTATCAGACGCAACCTTTCAGTGATTTCCAAGAGCTGATGCGATTAAACACGAATGGCAGCGTTACAGGCCATACCGCTCCCAATCATCCGCTGGCCACAATTGAAAAGATCAAGAACACAAGACCGGGCGAACCTATGTATGAAAGGTTTAAGCAGCGCATACGTTTAGCTTGGGATATTCTAAGTCCCACTCAGGTTTCTGGTGGAATAAGACCTCAGTTTCAACTAGGACACCCAGAAGACAACCGTGGTCTGACCATCAGAGAAAGATGCAGAATACAAAGTTTCCCTGATGATTTCATTGTTAAAGGCGGAACGGTTCAAGCAAGAGTGCAAACAGGTAATGCAGTGCCTCCTTTGCTGGCAAAGGCTGTAGCGTTGGCAATAAAAGACTATTTGTAATGAAATATAGAATCTGGTACAGTACAGAAAGCTTTGCCGACTTTATAATAGCAAATACCGAATTGAGGCATAAAACCTTCGTTAAAAAGAAGATGTATGAAAGTGACGCGAACAATGCAAGAAATTTTCATACAATGCCTGACCACATCAAGAAAATTTTATACTTAGATGCACCAGACTTAATTGTTGAGATTGACCACGAACCTATATTTTCTGTAGAAGTTTCAACTGAGGCTGGTACTGGTCATAATGTATTTCAAAGATTTGCAAGGCTAGCAGCATCTGTAGAGAATAATGTGCCTTCCTTTTATATTTATCCTGAAGCAGTTATTATCACAAGACAAAATACCGCTCCTCGCTGGGACAGAATAAATCCGTTGATTTTTAAGGCTTTGGACGATGTGATGAGCATTTACAAAATACCATCTCTTTTTTATTACTTCCCGACAGATTATCAGACTCATTCAGTTGCTTCAACTTCACCCAATCTAATTCAGAAAGGACTGAAATACGATCCAAACAGGAACTACTCCGGAAGTCCATTAGGAGCCGATTCAGAAATGACCTCGATGTTTTCGGCAATGGATGAAATAATAAACGTTGTGGAAAAACACGGAGTTATCAAAGGTAGAGATACGCTTTTAGGGAGAAGGCCGATTATAGACAGGAGAACTCTTATGGGGCAAGAGTTCATAAACAAGGGAGGAACGATGACTACTTCGCCCCTTTCAGCTATTGAAAGAGTTCCTACTCAATATGTACTTAATTACTTGAGTCAATTTGAGAACAATCAATATCAAATAGGAGAATTATTGAGAAGTAGGCAAGAAACAGTTATTTATAAAATTGATGCAAAGTTCAGAGGAGATCCTTATCCGGGAGCTCTTGCAGCAATTGATTATTTAGTTTGTAGAGAAGGGAAATCATTTGAAGAAAGACGTTACAATTTAATAATGGTATGGGGGAATCTTACAATTGATTCCGCAAATGAAACCTTAATAATTGAAAGTCAAAAAAGCACCATAAATGATTTTATTTCTTCTGTCCAAGCAAGTGAAAACAAAAACATATTGTCGAAAAATTACACTCAAATTTCCAACAGCGAAGTACCACGGTATTATATGCAAGTGAGATACGGCTCGACTTATTCGAAAGTAAAGCACATACGAGTGTTCTCATATTTTGCCGATGCTATTTTATTCCCTGACGGTTCTTTATGGAGAGATGCGTAGTGAGAGAAGAAAAAGTAACAAAAAATGTATTGGACTGGCTCGAACTAAACGGGTGGAACGTTATCTGTTACGACTTTCCGCAAAGTGGCACAGGTGTTCTGCTCCATCCCAACAACAATAAGAGAACTGAAAAGAACAAGGGCGGAATTATACCTGATATAATAGCCGTAAAAGATGGCATTGCATTATTCTTTGAAAACAAGGATAGGTTCTATCAACCTGATTTTGACAAGCTATTTGAAATAAGAACAGAATCAAACTATTCTGATTCACTTGAGTCCTTATTGGTCGGCCATAATATTAAATCAATTGCCTTCGGAATTGGAATTTCCGACATCAAGAAAGAAATTGAAAAATGCCAATTGCACCTTGATAAGGTTGACTTCTTAATTAGCACCAATAGTCAGAAAGAAATATTTATTCATTATGATGTAAAAGGAATGTTTCTCGATGCGTAAAACCATGAGTTCATCCATTCAGCTTCCATTCAAACGTTACTTCCTCGAACTCGCTTACAACGGCACCGATTTTCATGGTTGGCAGATGCAGGACAACGCTCCGAGCATTCAGCAGGAAATAACCGAAAAGCTAAGCACCATCCTGCAAACGGAAACGCCCATAACGGGCTGCGGAAGAACCGATGCGGGTGTTCATGCCTCGCAGTTCTTTGCGCATTTCGATGCGGAAGAACTGCCTGTTGACAAAGACACACTCGTGCATAAAATGAACACGATGCTTCCTGCAAGCATTGCCATTTACGGTCTTCAACAAGTTCAAAATGATGCACATACGCGTTTTCATGCAAGCAAGCGCAGCTATCAGTATTTCATCTCCACGCGTAAAGACCCGTTCCATGCTGACCGCTCCTACAAATTCAATGTGCCGTTGGATCTGAACGCCATGAACAAGGCCTGTGCGCTGCTGTTAGGTGAGAAGGATTTTGGCTGTTTTTGCAAGGCCAATGCCGATAACCGCACCGACATCTGCACGGTTCATCATGCCAGTTGGGAACAGAATGAAAACATGATCTTATTCAACATTACGGCTAATCGATTTCTAAGAAACATGGTACGCGCCATTGTCGGAACACTATTAGATATAGGTCAAGGAAAAACGAGCTTACAAGAATTTGAACTCATTCTGGCCTCAAAGAACAGATCGGAAGCGGGGCGTTCCGTTCCCGCTAGCGGACTATTTTTGTCGCGCGTGGAATATCCAAACAACATTTTTCTGAATAACACGTGAGCCAGATCACCGGCAAAGCACTCGACATGGACCTTCTCAGCAGGGTTCTGAAATATGTTCGTCCGTACAGAGGGCGGTTCATATTCACGTTCATGCTCACCATTGCCATTGCTGCATTGTCGCCACTTAGACCCATCCTTATTCAGTACGCATTCGACCATTACATCGTAACGCCCAATCCTGATGGCCTGCTGCTGATGACGCTGCTTATTATCGGAGTACTTCTGGTAGAGGCTGTCACCTACTATTTCTACACCTACTCTGCCAACTGGCTGGGGCAGAGCGTTATCAAAGACATCCGAACAGAGATCTATAACCACATCAATCAACTCAAACTTCAGTATTTCGACAAGACAGCTATCGGTACGTTGGTAACCCGTGTTGTGTCTGATATTGAAACGATTGCGGATATTTTCTCAAATGGGATTCTTGTAATCTTCGGAGATATTCTCAAGCTGGTTGCTGTTGTAACCGTTATGTTTTATGTGGATTGGCAATTGGCGTTGATTGCCCTAAGTACCATACCAATTCTTCTGGTTGCCACCTACATTTTCAAGAACGGAATTCGTTCGTCTTTTCAGGATGTTCGGACTCAGGTTTCTAGGCTAAATGCTTTTCTGCAAGAACACATTACAGGAATGCATATCGTTCAGGTTTTTAACCGTGAACAGAAAGAAATGGAACGGTTTAAGGTGATAAACGAGAAACATCGCGAAGCACACATTCGTTCTGTCTGGTATTTCTCCATTTTTCTACCCGTGGTAGAAATTCTTTCTGCCACTTCTTTGGGACTAATCGTTTGGTGGGGCTCACGCGAGGTGTTGCAAGGCGAAGTGACCATTGGCCATCTAATTGCCTACATTTTATATATACACATGCTGTTTCGCCCCATTCGCGAACTGGCAGACAAGTTCAACACGCTTCAAATGGGAATGGTCAGCTCTGAGCGTGTTTTCCGTGTGCTTGACACCAAGGACAGGATTGAAGATTCGGGAACGATAACTAGGGAATCCATTGACGGAGACATCGAGTTCAAGAACGTTTGGTTTGCCTACAAGGATGAAGAATACGTGCTGAAAAACGTGTCCTTCAGCGTAAAACGTGGAGAATCTTTAGCCCTTGTCGGAGCCACAGGATCTGGCAAAACAAGCATCATCAATTTACTCAGTCGATTCTATGAATTTGAGAAAGGAGAAATTCTTGTGGATGGCGAAAGCATTCGCAATTACCGCAAAGAGTTCCTACGGAAAAACATCGCGGTGGTGCTGCAGGATGTGTTCCTTTTTTCAGACACCATTTACCGAAATATCACCCTCGGAGATGATTCAATAAGCATAGAAACCGTCATTCAAGCAGCCAAGGATTTCGGGGCTCATGACTTTATTTCCCAACTACCAGGTCAATACGAGTACAACGTAATGGAGCGTGGCGCCATGCTTTCTGTAGGACAACGCCAACTCATTTCATTCATCCGTGCCTACGTTCACAATCCGACTGTACTGGTGCTAGATGAGGCTACCTCATCCATCGATACAGAAAGCGAAGACATTATCCAGAAAGCACTTGTAAAACTGATGGAAGGACGTACCTCCATTATCATCGCACACCGTCTTGCCACTATTCAAAAAGCAAATAAGATTCTTGTATTGGAGAAAGGAAAAATTCTCGAAATCGGCACTCATCAGCAACTTCTCGAAAATGAAGGTCATTACCGCACGCTGTTCGAATTGCAGTATAATTAGACCTTAAAGCGTTGATTTCCTTACTGTCTCAACGCAAACATTTTGCGCCAACGCTACATCTATATTTACGTCCTATACCAATACACATGAAAAATCTGTTAACCCTCATACTTCTCACGTTCATGCTCAACTTGGCAATGGCACAAGAGAAACCTCAAACCGTTCCTGGCAATATCATTGTTCAGGTTCCGAACAAAAGCATTAATGAGGTCATTATCACCAATCAGTTTTTTGAAGGACAACCGACCAATCTTAAACTGAACAGGTTACTTTCTGGGCCAATGGCCGCCTACTTATTAGAGTTTAACCCGAACATTAGTCACAACAGATTCCTACAACAACTTTGGAATCATCCTTCGGTTACACTTATACAACTCAACCATTACATTGAGCATAGAGCCGTAACTCCAGATGATCCACAGCTTAATCAGCAATGGTGGCATGTAAATGATGGATTAGGCTCCGGAATTGTTGATGCCGACATTGATTCTGACGAAGCTTGGGAAATCACAACTGGCGGACTTACCGCTACAGGAGATACCATTGTTGTATGTGTGGTAGATGATGGCGGAGACTTCGATCATCCCGATTTGATGGCAAACAACTGGGTCAATTACAATGAGATTCCGAATAACAGTATTGATGATGATGGCAACGGCTACATCGATGACTATCTAGGCTGGAACCCAGTGGATGACGATGATGCCGTAGATGGCGGAGGCCACGGTGTAAATGTGGCCGGAATGATAGGTGCCGTTGGCGATAATGGAACAGGCGTGGTTGGCGTAAACTGGAACGTAAAGATTATGACCATGACCTACGGCAGCATTGGTAGCGTAAACAACCCAAATGAAGCCAATGTTATTGAAGCATATACCTATCCGCTGGTAATGAGACGTTTATATGAGCAAACCAATGGCGAAAAAGGTGCTTACGTGGTTGCCACCAATTCATCTTGGGGACTAAACAATGCCGACCCATTGGACGCGCCACTTTGGTGTGCCTTTTACGACACACTCGGCCTTTCAGGAATTTTGAGTGCTGGTTCAACCGCAAACAATGATGTGAATATTGATGTAGTTGGAGATTTACCGACTGCGTGTTCTAGTGAATTTCTCATTGCTGTAACAGCTACAAACAATGCCGATGTAAGAACATTCTCAGGCTACGGACAAACTACTGTAGATCTTGGTGCTCCAGGCGAAGATGTAAGAACAACAGCTGCCGGAGGTGGATACACCACAACTTCTGGCACCTCCTTTGCCAGCCCTGCAACGGCCGGAGCAATTGCCCTAGTCTATTCGGCTCCTTGCGCATCGTTGGCAGCAATCTCACATTCAGATCCCGCACTAGCAGCACAAATGGTGCGCAACGCAATATTCAATGGTGTTGATCCCGTAGTCAATCTCACCACCGAATGCGTTACAGGCGGAAGATTGAATTTGAAAGGCGCGTTAGACCAAATTCTGAACACTTGTTCAAGCGGTGGCTGTCTTGCACCCTTTAGTTTAGGGGTTGGTAACATAACGGATACCGAGGCTAATCTAGTGTGGAATAGTCTTGTAGCCATCGATTCGTTCAACATTAGCTATGGAGTTGTTGGTGGCTCAGCAACCGTAGTTCCGGAACTCGACCTAAACGCTTATGAACTTACATCGCTTACAGCATGTACAGATTATTGGTTTACCGCTCAATCTATTTGCGATGGCGAAACCAGCGATTGGTCAGACACGCTTTTCTTTAGTACCGATGGTTGCTGCGAAGCTCCAGGCCAACTGACGTTGAGCAATGCTGCAGAATCGGGAGTAACCGCAACGTGGACCTCCGTTCTTGCTGCAGATAGCTACTTATTGCAGTGGCGTCCAACAAGCGGTGGCAGCTGGACACAGGAAGACAACATTTCGGGTATAACTTTCGACATAACCGCGCTTGATGGCTGCACCGAATATGAAGTGCAAGTGGCTACAAACTGTACTGGCGGCCCTACCGTTTTTACCAGTAGCCAAATTTTCACAACATTCGGCTGTGGTTCTTGTACAGACGAAACATTCTGCGAGTCTGCCGGAAGTACCCAGTTTGAATGGATAGCCAACGTAACCGTTGATTTGCTAGATAACACATCAACTGGAGAACAATCTGGTTATGCCGACTTTACAGATCAATCTATTGACCTACAGCGGGGACAACCTTACAATGTGTCCTTCAGTCCCGGGTTTTTGAATCAAGAATACACCGAGCACTTCCGTGTTTGGATAGACATGAATCAAAATGGTGTGTTCTCTGGTGCAGAGATGTTGTTTGATGATACGCTAGGAAATTCTTCCACGGTTACCGGCACCATCACCATTCCGCTTACAGCGGAGTTAGGTTCTGCAAGAATGCGTGTTTCTATGGCTTATGGAACTCAATTTGGTGATTATCCGCAGAGTTCTTGCGATGATGGTCAAGATGGTGAAGTAGAAGACTATTGCATCAATGTTTTGAAAGAAGATTCCGTTCCTGATGGAATTTCTGAATTGAGCGGCACTTTCGGAATGGAAGCATTTCCAATTCCTGCATTAGATTTTTTAACAATTAAAACATTAGACCGTAACATATCTGTTACTAACCTTATTATGATGGATGCCTCGGGTCGCATCGTTTCCAGCACTCCTTCAAACGGGCAAACAATACAGCGTTTAGATGTGACCAATTTGGCACAAGGCGTTTACGTGATTGAATTACATGATAATCAGGCGCGGGTAGTTGGTAGAACACGCTTTGTGAAGCAATAAGTTTGCTGGCGCAAGACCTTCAAGGTTTTGGAAACCTTGAAGGTCTCTCGTCTTCCCATTTCCAATTGCTCGACAATTTTTGGAGCATCATCCCGTTCATCGCGCATGAAACAATTCTACCTCTTCATCCTTATTGCTGTCGGAATCTTCTCAAGTTGCAACCAACCTTCAACCGAGGAATCCTTGCCTGAATTTGAGAAAACCTTTGCACTACCCGGAAATCAAGAAGTCAATAGAATGATTTCCGTTTCTGACGGAATCATCATCATTGGCACTTCAATTAACAGTGGAAACAACAAAGCTTTCTTGCTTAAAACAGACTTCAGCGGAAACCAACAATGGCTAAAAGAATTTGAACTTGGTAGCGAAGGTTTTGGGCTCAAACTGACCAACGATAATGCGCTTATTCTCATTGGAAGTTTCACCGATGAAACAGAAAATAGAGATTATCAACTAACCAAAACAGACATCAACGGAAATATTATCTGGCAAAAGGAATTTGGAGGCAGCAATTCAGATCAGGCCAAGGACGTCATACAACTGCTTGATGGTGGTTTCATGTTTATTGGTACTACAAACAGTTTTGGTGCAGGTGCAGCAAGCATGTATGTGGTAAAAACAGACGCTAGTGGCAACGAAACCTGGAGCAGAACCTTTGGTGGTGAAGGTGTTGATGGCGGCTCTGAACTTACTCAAGTAAACAATTTAGAGGTGATGCTGCTCGGTTTTACAAGCAGCTTTGGATCTGGCGACCGCGACATTTACCTGCAAAGCGTAAGTGTGGATGGAGACAGCCTTTGGTCTTCGGCATACGGTGGTGCGGGCTACGAAGAAAGTCAAGCATTTGCGCAAACTTCGGATGGCGGCTTTGTAATGAGCAACCATACAGCCAGCGAAGAACCAAATCATTCCGTCATGGCTACGCGATTAGACGCTGGCGGAATCACCATTTGGGAAAAGGAATTCGGAACACCCACCGCCCATGAAGGTGGCGAAGGCATGCTTGCCGACAGCGAAGGCAACTACGTTTTTCTTGGCAGAACAAACAGTTTTGGAAACGCTGAACAGGCCTATTTTATCAAAACAAATACTGACGGGGACGTATTGGCGGAGTTGAACTTTGGGGGTGAAGGCAATCAAACAGGAACAGATATTATCGAAGTGGATAACGCATATTTCATTGCAGGACGATCGACCCTTGCGGGCGACACGGATGTTCTCCTGATAAAACGCCCGATGTAAACACTCACGATTTCGAACTCAAAAAAATCTCAAATAAATTTTCACTCCGTAAATACATTACGGTCTGGTGGTGTTGGTTTGCTGATGTACTTAAAACATCAAGCAATGAAAAACACAGAAAACAACACCAAAGAATTGGTTCTTGAAGTAGTAAAAGACGGATACCGCAGACTGATTTTCAGAACTAATATCGAAAATGGTTCCGTGCTATTCCTTGAAGATTCTGATCTCATCGATTTTTCAAGACCAATTACTGACAACAGCGATTTCAACGTGTTTTTCACCATGCGTTCATTCTGGAAGTCTGTTACGGAATTTACTAGTAATGAAGGCCTTTTAAAACGCCAGGTTTGGCATGAAACCAACCATGAATGGTTGAATCTAAAACCAGTCTTTGTTCATGCCGATATAAAACATCTAATACAGGAATCACTTGCTGATGCTACTCGCAATATTCAGAATGGCAATTCCGCCAGCGTAGAAGGAATAAGAACCTGGTTAAGAAAACTGGCCGAACCAACTACGGAACTTGACAATGCTATTAATCCTTCAAAAAAATATCGGTATGCTGTTTAATCAAAAACCATTATCACTCAATGCTGTTGAACGTGTTCAATACGCAAACATTACTTCATTAACCGGATTTCTTGGTGGGATTGACACCAGCGATGTTCCATTCGTTTACCATCACTTACGAAAAGGCTGTATTCTAAAATTGCATGCCATTAGTGGCGCAAACAACAGACATCTGATGTTCGGAGTGAATTATGGCTCGTATCGAATTGGAATTTTGAGTAGTTCGATGGCACGGAAGATTCAAGCACTTGAAACAAGCAGAAAAATCTATAGGCTAACTATCTCTCAAGTAGTAAAAGAAAAGTACCTACCTCCTACTGCCATAATGGTTGAATTAGAGTGTGAAAGCGAAATGCTTCATAAAGTTGCGTGATACACGTAACACTAAACAGCTAAATACGAATTTGAACATTTAATTGTTAATAAACATGAGACGAAATTACTTCTGATTCGATAATCGGACTCTACATTTGCGGTAGTAATTAAATTTTTTCAAACATCTATTTTATGAAGCGCATTTTTGGCATTTTAATCATTTCTCTTGTAGCAGTTAGCAGCCAAGCAAACTCCACAGTCAACAACTCTATTTCCGTAGCAGGTATAGAAATATATCCGACAAACGATTCCAATGAATTGAACATTGAAGTTGACAAGAAACTTGCCAATGGCACTGTTACCGTTTCCGTTTTTAACTCCATTGGAGAAATTGTTCTTGAAGAAACTCTTGGGTTTGGCTTAAACACACTTGATGTAGCCAATTTGGGCAAAGGAGCATACGTGGCCGTTGTTCGAGAAAATGGAGTTTATAAGAGCAAATCGGATTTTGAAGTAGTCTGATTGATCTAAATAACTATTCAAAAAAGCCCCAATCACAAATGTGATTGGGGCTTTTTGAATCTAAAACTTTCGGAATTCTATTTCGTTCCGTAAACGTATTGCAGAAACTCCTTTTTGGTCTCTTCGTTTTCAAATGCTCCACCATAACTAGCCGTAACCGTGCTGCTAGCAACATCTTCTACTCCGCGAAGTGAAACACACATGTGCTTGGCATCTATTAAAACCGCTACATCGTCTGTTCCTAGTGCTTCTTTTAATTCATTGGCTACCTGAACTGTAAGTCTCTCCTGAACCTGAGGCCGCTTTGCGAAATAATCAACAATTCTATTCAGCTTAGAAAGACCGACAACCTTACCCTTATTGATGTAGGCAACATGCGCCACACCTATAATAGGTACAAAATGATGCTCGCAAAACGAATGAACCTTAATATCTTTCTCTACAAGCATTTCCTTGTAGTTGTATTTGTTGTCAAAGAGTTTAACCTCTGGTTTGCTCTTTGGATTCAATCCTGAGAAAACCTCTTCTACATACATTTTTGCAACGCGCATTGGTGTACCGCTAAGGCTATCATCCGAAAGGTCGAGACCGAGCGTGTCCATGATATACCCAAAATGCTCCGCAATCTTCTCCATCTTTTCCGTATCGGAAATGGTATGGGCATTGGGCTTCATGGGTGTCTCCAAAGAAGTGCCAACATGGTTGTCGCCCACTTCTTCGATTACCTCGAAATCCTTATCCTTCAAATTCAACAAAATTCCGTTCTGTTTCATGTAACTGTACTTTAAGCTCCAAGAATGGTTTTACATGTGGACGAAGCTTGTTCCAAATAACAACCGCAATGTTTTCTGCTGTTGGATTCAATGCTTTAAATTCTTCCGTATCTAGGTTCAGGTTTCGATGATCAAAAACGTCTTCTACATGCTCCTTTATCAAAGATTTCAACTCCTTCAAATCAATCACGTAACCCGTTTCTGGGTCAATTGTTCCTTTTACCGAAACAATCAATTCGTAATTGTGCCCGTGATAATTGGGGTTGTTGCACTTGCCGAATACCTCATCATTCTTTTCATCCGACCAATTGGGGTTGAAAAGCCGATGGGCTGCATTGAATTGCGCCTTTCTGCTAACTGTTACCTTCATTATACTCCCACCGCCTTTTGTAGCTGGTGTTCCATTCCTGATAGGTGTTCCTTAAACTTCTCTAGGATAATGCGGAACCAGATTGAAAATCGTTCTGGATGTTGATCCGCGTCTTTGGATACATTGCCTAACGGCACAAAAATACAATCTTCTACCTCTTCTGGGTTGAGTTTGATTTTTCCATCATACACTCCGAAGAAAACGTGGTCTAATTCATTCTCGATTAGACCGTTTTCTACTTCTGACTTGTAGAGGAACGAAAAGCGTTCTTCCAACTCGGTGTCAAATCCCATTTCCTCTCTCAACCTGCGATGTGCACATGCTTCATTGGTTTCTTCATCTCGCGGATGTGTGCAACACGTGTTTGTCCAAAGATTAGCTCCATGATACTTAATTGAAGCACGTTTCTGAAGTAACAATTCCCCTGTCTTGTTGAATATGAACACGGAAACCGCTCGATGTAAAGCACCCGTTTGGTGGGCTTTTAGCTTCTCCATCAGACCGATTTGTTCGTCCTGTTCGTTTACTAATATGACTCTCTCTTGCTCCATTGAGATAAAACAAAGGTCGTCAACTTTCGCTGACGACCTTCTTACCAACCTACCCTATTCTTACTAGTTTCTGTAGTCCTTCAAATCCTTCATCAAAGACTGCTTCGCAAAGTAAATGCGGCTTTTAACCGTTCCTATTGGAATGTTTAAATGCTCCGCAATCTCTTTGTACTTAAAGCCTTTGAGGTGCATGGTAAAAGGAATTCTGGCGTTATCATCTAAAGCATCTATAACCTTATTTATTTCTCTAGTAGCATGCACACTATCAGGGGTGTTATCCACCGTTGCGGGAACGAAATCCAGTACATCCACATTATCCTTTGTGGTGATGACCGTATTGGCACGCTTCATCTTTCTGTACTGATTGATAAACGTGTTTTTCATAATGGTGTGTAACCAAGCTTTCATGTTGGTGTTTGGCTGGTACTTATCTTGATAAGTAATGGCCTTAACCATTGTTTCTTGAAGAAGATCCTGAGCATCTTCTCTGTTCTTGGTTAGACTTAATGCGAAGTACTCCAATACATCGCTCAATTTTAGGAGTCGGTCGTTAAATGTTAGTGCTGACATGATATATTTTGTTTAAGTGTTGTTTATAATTGTTGAACAAACATATAAACCAATGTTTGAACATCCAAATTTTTGTTTAACTTTTTATCATCATCTTTTAGACAACAATCAAATTAACGCACAAAAAACCTCGGTATTGCCGAGGTTTTGAGTCTAAATGTTAAACAATCTTAAATTGGGGAAATCAGCCTTTTTCTATAAGAGAAATGAACTGATGTACATCTTGAACAGCCTTAACCCTCTTAGGAATTGGCAAATTGAAATTGCAAACTTGATAACCAGAAGCAATTACCATTTTCTTAGGAAAGTCCTTGGATAGCGTTTTGAGATAGGCTTGCAGCTGCTCGCATGGAATAGCTGCAACAAAAGAAGTAACCAACAAATCTGGGTTATGTGCCTCAACTACTTTTTTCAAGTCGTTGTGCGGCACTGACTGTCCGAGGAAAATAGATTCATAGCCACGTTTTTTCATCAAATAGTGAAAGAAGAGCAAACCCATTTCGTGATACTCGCCTTCTGGCAGAAATAGCAGGGCCTTTTTTGCATCTGTTTTTTCTGGCTGATAAGCCTGATCGATAGCTACATAAAGCTTTTGAATGATGAGACTACTGATAAAATGCTCTTGCGCTGGATTGATATCATCAGTTTGCCACATTACTCCAACCTTTTGCAAAAAAGGATAAAGTATTTTGATGGCTGTTTCTTCGAAACCAATCTTTAACGTACTATCTCCTAAAACCTTTTCAAACCTTCTTCTGTCAAGATCAATCATAGACATAACCAAGGTGTCAATCTGAACTTGGAATGTATCGTCCTGCTCATTCAGTTTCTCCAGTTCTCCATTGATTTCACTCTGCTCAAGCTTGGCAATCTTAGATATCTTATGACCGTGATTATTGAGGATGGCCACATTGAGGAGTTTTTTCAACTCCGTATCGCAGTAAACCCGAATGTTGGTGTCAGTACGAGTAGGCTTAATAACTCCGTAGCGCTTTTCCCATATCCGAATAGTATGGGCTTTAATGCCAGAAAGCTTTTCAAGATCCTTTATACTATAGTGCGCCATCAGTTGATTTCTGCAATTGTTAACGCGGTTTTGCCAAAGTTGTTCTCAAGCATGAGATTTCTGTATTCAAATATGCCTTTAACCTTGCTTTGTATGAAAAGGGCATTCACCAACTTACCAACAATAGCAAGTGGAACACGGTAATGCAGAATATCTGTCATTAACACGCCTCCATTCTGTTCTTCAAAAATATGCTGATGATGCCAAAATGAGTATGGACCAAAACGTTGTTCATCCACAAACATTTTCTTGTCCTCTACATGTGTAATTTCTGTTACCCATCCCATTTTAACAAGAGGAAATGGAGTGACATTATATTGAATAATCTGTCCAGTATACATTCTTGGAATGTCTTCCGTCAAAATTTCAAACTTCATTTTTGGAGGCGTAATCTCATTCAAGTTCTCAGGGCGAGAAAAGAAATTCCACGCTTCGTCTAAAGAAATGGGCAAAAATTGCTCGTATCTGTGATGATGCAGTTTCATTTTAACAGGTCATTTAGTGCTGGTTGCAATTCAGAATACTTGAACTCAAAACCACTATCAATAAGTTTTTGACTCGATACGCGCGAACCTTCTGTAACCACTGCCGACATTTCTCCCATCACTGTTTTAATGAGGAATTTTGGAACTGGCGGAAGAAACGTTGGCCGATTAAGTGTCTTTCCAATCTTTTTAATCATCGTACTCTGATTAACATGATCTGGAGACGCAGCATTGTAAGGCCCAGAAAGTTTATCATCCTCAATTGCTCGAACATACAATTCAACCAAATCATCAATATGAATCCACGGCATCCACTGTTTACCAGAACCAACTGCCGCACCGAATCCAAGTTTTGTAGGCTTTACCAATTTAGCAAGTGCTCCTGCATCATTCATTAAAACAACACTTGTTCTAACTCTAACTTCTCTATCTGCAATAGGCTTAAACACTTGCACAGCATCTTCCCACATCTTGCAAGTTGAACCTAGAAAATCATTTGCTAGACTCCCTTCTTCAGTGAAGATTTCACCCGAAGTAAGGCCACCATAATACCCAACCGCACTGGAAGATATGATGGCTTTAATTCGTTGATTTCTAGCCTTTAGCTTTTTAGCAAGCATTTGAAGAGGCTTTACTCTACTCTCCAAAATTTCCTGCTTGCGCGATGGGGACCACGGTTTATCTGCAATTCCTGCTCCTGCCAAGTGGATAATGTGCGTTACATCCCTTAGCGCGGCTTCACTTATTTCGCCTTTGTCCAAATCATAAACAAAAGACTCTACTCCAGGAATTTCCTTTTTGCTCCTGCCAATAATAGAAACTTGATACCCCTTGAAAAGCAACCTTAGAATAAGGTATTTTCCAATGGAACCTGAACCGCCTGTTATGAGAACTTTTGCCATTGTCTGGTTATAAAAAAGCGCCCCATCCCCAGCGGAACGGGACGCTAATTGCTGCAGAGAAATTATCTGACTACTTGCAGTTTAGTAGATACAACACCATTGTTGGTGCGAAGGTTTACAAAGTAGAACCCTGTAGCCAATTCGCTAGCAGGAATTTCTACTCGGTGGTTTCCAGAAAGCATTTCTCCATAACTCTGAACCATTACTTGCTGGCCCATTGCACTAATTACCTCCAAGTTAATGTTGGTATCATCAACAAGGTCAAAGAACATGGTGGCGTTATCATTCGTTGGATTTGGGAACAAACCAGCGTTGCTGATAGACTCCACTTCCTCAATTCCTGTAACATTTGACAATGGAATTAAAGCACCACCCGTTCCTAACGAAGCCCATAGTCCAAATCCCGCACCATCGCTATTCATTGTAGGGTCGAAGAAACCAGAAGCAAGTACAGTTAAGGCAGCTCCTTCTGTCATTAGCGTTGCAAGTGGAGCCTCAAAGGTTGCTACGTTTACTGCGCCTGTCTCATCCTGAATTGTCAACTGATAGTTTAAGGTTCCCAACTCCAAGTAACCATCTGAATTGAATTCGCTGTAAGAAATATCATCCACAATAGTACCCGCACCAACTCCAGTTTCGGCAACATCAACCGTTGGCGCATCGGTAGAACCGTGATAAACCAACACATCTGTGTTTGTTGCACTTGATGTGGCAGCTTCACGAGCTTCGTCATAAATATCAAGTCCGAAAGGAGCATCAACTGCGCTTGGAGAATATCCAGTTGGAGATACTATTCCGTTTGCAATAGCGATGTATGTTTTTCCAGAACCTAGGAATGGAATATCAATTGGAGGAAGTGCTCCTCCCAAACCAGCTCCGTCAGGTGCTACTTCGATTGAAAGTGGCATTCCAGCAGGAACATCAATAAAACCAGTTGTAGTTCTAAACGCGAAATCTGGAATCAACTCAGCTCCGTTTACAAATACGTCTACAACAGCTGCTGCGGCATCTGCTGAATTGTGAATTACCTCTAAACGAGCCATAGACATTGGAAGTTCCAATAATGGACCAGCAGCACCAGTTGAAACATATAGTCCAAATGCAGGACCATTGCTGTTAGCTGATGGGTCTAAGAAACCTGAAGCCAAAACTGTTAGTGCCGCACCATCAACTCCAAGAGTTGCTAGAGGCTCATCAAATGCAGCTACTGCTGTTCCACTTGCTGCAGCTTGAACTTGAAGCATGTAATCTTCAACACCAAGAGCTAAATACCCTTGAAACTCTGAGTAAGATAAGTCGTCAACTGCTTGGCCACCTACAACTGCCAATTCATCCACATCTACCATTGGAGCATCCGTAGCACCATGATAAACAAGAACATCATTTGTACCTGCACCACCAGCAGATGCTTCTCTAGCCGTTGGAAACACATCCAATCCGAAAGGAGCCATAGTTGCATTTGGCATATAGCCCGTTGGTGATACAATACCGTTTGCAATGGCTATATAAGTTTCGCCAGCGGTTAGATTAACTACCGGTAGTGTAAATAGAATATCACCGGGTCCTGTGCTTGTTGATAAAGCAATTCCAATGTTAAGGTCAACCCCTGCTGGAACATCCACAAAACCTGAAGATGTTCTAAACGCGAAGTCATCCAAGAATGGCGTAGCACCCGCATTAACGTAAACGTCCACTTCTGCTGCAATGGCATCTGCAGCATTGTGAATGACTTCTAACCTAGCGGTTTGAGCCTGAGAAATGCTGAACGAAGAAACGCCTGCCAGCATAGCGATTAAAAATAGTTTTGATTTTTTCATGATATAATAGTTTATGGATATGAAGGAGAAACATCACATTAATCTTTTTGTTTAATCTTTTTGTATTTTTATTAAACATTATAAATTAAGTAAATGATTTTCAGGATATTAAAAAATATGATTCCCCGTTTTATTACCAGTTGAATGTATTCTATCCCTTTGTGCTGGAGTTTTACTTTCACAACTGAGACGCTTCCCTTCGGTAGAAACTCAGGGCAGGCTCCAGCGAAGCAGGTAGCAGAATCCGTAGGTAACCGTTTGCTTCCCTGAGGAACCAAGGGCATCCGTTTGTTCTTCGTTAATTACGGTACTGGTAATAATGCGGGGAATCACTTTAAAAAATAAATATTTCAGGTTCTACTGTTATTTTAATGGAAGTGGGATTTCTTGTCGTACTGGATTACTGCTATGAGGCTGATACGAATTGCGAATAAAAAACGAATCGTAATTCGTATCAGCAGTACAAGCATTTTTTTCAAACGCCACACGGCCATCAATGAGTTCCACTAAATTCGTGGTAGTGCCATATTTCAAATAAAATTTCCACCAATCCAATATTTGGTCAGAATAATTCTCGAAAAACGGATGTAAGTAAATTCTCCCAATTCTGAAATTCAGCACATCCCCAACCAACTATTCCAGCATCCAACGGTTTAGAATAGACGCAAATGAAAACTCTACTTCTAATCATCCTTGGGATACTACTACTGCTGTTGGCATCCGTACAAGTATTTATTTCTTTCGATATGGCAAAGACGGAAACACAACCTTATCAGGTTAAATGGAAACAAAATGAGTTTGAAGCGAGATACTATCCGAAAGCAATTGTCGCCACAGTTTCCAGCTCTTCTTCCACCTATAAAGGCAGTTCAAACACGCAGTTCAGAATTTTGGCCGGTTACATATTCGGTGGAAATGAATCGGGCGAGTCCATAGCCATGACTTCTCCGGTGCACATGTCGTTTTCTGAGAACAGATCGACCATGAGTTTCGTAATGCCTGCTGAAATGGAATTGGAAAAATTGCCAATGCCAAAAGACAGAGGTATTCAGCTTGATGAGACGACTGAAAAATATGCAGTTTCCATCCAGTTTGGAGGATGGACAAGTGATGCAAAAATTGCTGTCAACGCCAAGAAACTCATTGATAAGTTGAACGAGGCTGGTATTCAAATAAAATCGAAACCTTGGTATATGGGATACAATCCGCCATACCAAATTTTCAACCGTAGAAACGAAGTGGCGGTGGAAATCAGTGCAGAAGATATCGCGCGCCTTTGAGACCAATTCTGTTATCCGCAGATTACCGTTACCGTATTTCCCAGTCTTCCACTTCACCCTTTATCTGAGCAAACACAGGATGGGTCTGAATAACTCGATTATCGTGCAGATTCTGAAAACGAGAAGGGTCTCTGGTTTCCAGTTTACGTAATAGGTGTTGCCATTCATATTGCAGCTGCCCTTCAGTTACAGTCAAAGAATCACACGAAAAGTTCCAATCAATCTTCGACCTATCGAAATTATACCCACGCGATTCGGCCTCTTCAAGAACTATGGACAGATATTGATTGATTCGCTCTACGGGTTCTTCTGCTTTCTTGAATCGGGTCAGTTGCGGATGATTACGATAACCTTTCGTTCTGCCCTCAAGCACATGTTTTGCCAGCAGGGTTTCGCGCCATAGCGCAACGAGTCCTTTGGCGTCTAAATATTTAGGATGTAACGACCAGATGCGCATCTGTCAATTCTTAGGAAACCAAGGCAAGAAAGCATTGGTGGTTCGTTTGTATTCTGCGTACTTCGGATTTCCGTCATACTTACGCTCCAACATGGCAACGCCACTTACTTTCAGCAAAAAGAACGTGATAACAGATGGCCCGAGAAAGGATAGCCACCACAATTCAGGAGTAAAAGAGAATACACCAAACCCCCACCACAATAAGGCTTCGCCAAAGTAATTTGGATGCCTTGTGAATTTCCAAAGTCCTTGGTTCATCACTTTGCCTTTGTTTGCCGAATCAGATTTGAAACGCATCATTTGTGCATCGCCAACCGCTTCAAAATAGAATCCTACTATCCACAGAAATATCCCAATGTAATGGGGTATTCCAAGAGTGCTTTCAG
>Ga0316208_1000880_pt1 | contig 32032 bp, 26 predicted proteins | sample 3monopyrite_MG_FD_204944 | JGI IMG/M metagenome (GOLD analysis project Ga0316208, IMG submission 204944) | Microbial mat bacterial communities from mineral coupon in-situ incubated in ocean water Damariscotta River, Maine, United States -... | ecosystem: Environmental > Aquatic > Marine >...
AGTAGTAGCCGAGGAACAACCAAAGTTCCGGTTTTTCAAACGGGCGAATGCCGCCTTCAATGTCCGCTCCAGCCAGGGCAAGATTGTCATAACCCAACAGCATGTTCGTGCCCTGAAGCCGGGGGGCGACCGCTTCGAAACGTGACGTCGTGCCGATCGGCAAGTAGCCGTTGGCCCGGATTTCGATGAAGCGAGACAGCGCTTCCACGCCGAGTCCCACCTGATGCAGATCCTGGTCAGAATTGGACTCATAGTCGTACCACAGGCTGGAACCGAAGAACCAGTACGAAGCCATGTCCTGGTACCGGGTGACAAATCCAACGTTGGCTCCGTAGACGTTGCCTTCGGAAACTGTTCCGTTGGCCTGAAGAAAGCTCAGTCCGGTTTCGTCCGGCAGAATGATCAGCGGAGCGAAGATACCGAATTGCGAATACCAGTTCTGCCCGACTCCGTATTCATCGCCGCCGACGGCCTGAATCCAGTGAAAGGGGAGCAGGTCACCGAGGCTGCCGCATGCGCCGGTCGAACATCCGCCGCAGCTATCTGACATGCACGTGTTGCAGCTGCCGAGCGGCGAGAACGGTCCAGATTGCGAATAGCCGAGCTGCTGGACGGTCTCCGGCGGAACGTCCATGACGCCGGTCACCGGGAAGGAGGCTGAAGTATTGGCACCCGTGTGGATAACGTTATTGGATGTGCCGGACTGAAAGAGGTACGGAGACGCAGACGGATGAATCATCCCGCCGTTCTGCATAGGTCCGCCAGGAATTGGGCTCCCCGGCGGCAGCGGCATGGCCATGTTCGTACCACGAATCGCCGACCCTTCGGCGTAGCCAACGTTGATGCCTTGACCATTAGCAGACTGAATCGCCCCCCCAAACGCTACGGCGAGTGCGGATAGGATCGCGCCGTATCTAAAGATGGTCAGCCGAGGGTGAAACATGAACTCGCGCATTCCTGGCAGGAGAGATATCGGACCTTATCGGTCAGCGAGACTCTTCCAATTGCGTCGAATTCGGAATCTGGGTCGACTTTTCCGATTATTCCGGCTGCGCGTTAAAGTGGGCCGTTCGGGGATTTTCGCGGTAGCGTCCTGCTAAACGAGCTCTGGCATTGGGGGGTGATCGATCGGGTACTGAGGCCGGCCAGCAAGGTCCGTCAGTTTGAGGCCGTTTGGCGCGATGCCGAGATTGCCGTACAGCGTCGCGAGAACTTCGCCGAAGTGAACGGGACGTTCGACGGCTTCTCCGCCGAGCCGGTCCGTTGCTCCGATGACCTGTCCGGTTTTCATGCCGCCGCCAGCGAGGATGCCGCCACCGACTCGCGGCCAGTGATCTCGTCCGGCGTCTTTGTTGATGCGAGGGGTTCTTCCGAACTCACCCCAGGCGACGACCGAGACGTCGTCAGCGAGACCTCGTTCATGCAGGTCTGCCACCAGCGTGGCGATGCCTCGGTCAAAGATCGGCAGGTGCGTATCTTTCAGCCCGCCGAAGTTATTGCTGTGAAAATCCCAACGACCGAAGTTCAGCGAGACAACTCGGGCACCGGCTTCGACTAACCGTCGAGCCATCAGGAAGTGCTCAAGATTTCTGGGGGCTCCGTCGCCGTAGTTTTTCGACTCGCCTTTTCCGTAGCGTTCCCGGACTTCCGGATCTTCTTTTGCAAGATCGAGTGCGTCGGCTAGACGGCTGGATGTCAGAATCCCGAACGCCTGTTGCGTGATCGTGTCGAGACCTTCCAGCGTGCCTGAAGCATCGATATCTCGGCGGAGGTTATCGAAGTCAGCCAGCAGGCCCTGGCGATCACCGAGTCTGTCGGTCGTGATCCCGTTGAGGACCATGTCCTTACGAGCGGGGCCTGAAGGTCGGAACGCCGCGTTGGCGACGCCAAGATATCCAGGCAGACCAGGTGAACCATACGGCGGATGCCCGGTATCCGGAGACAATCCAATGAACGGCGGCACGGATTGGTTAGTGGCGCCGAGCACTTTCGCGGTCACTGAACCGACGGACGGCCAGCCACCAGGAGGCTGATTCTGAGTGGTGTGGCCGGTGTAGCAGATGAAGGAATCGTGAGAGCCGCTGGGCGAGCCGACGACCGACCGCAGCGGCACGAGCTTGTCCATGATCGCCGCCGTGCGCGGCATGTGCTCGGAGATTTCGATGCCCGGAACATTCGTCGGAATTGGACGAAACTCGCCGCGAATTTCCGCCGGAGCGTCCATTTTCAAATCGTACATATCCTGGTGCGAAGGCGCTCCGCACATGTAGATCATGATGACGGCTTTGTGCGAATTGCTCTGCCCGCTTTGGACATCGGCTCGAAGCAGATCAGCCAGCGTCAGGCCGCCAACGCCGAGAGCGCCAATCCGGAGCGCTTCGCGTCGTGATACCTTGTCGCAAAGTCGATGTTTGTTTCCGAGAATCGTCAGCATGGCGGGACTCCGGGAGGAGCAGGGGGGAAGTCATTTATCGCAAGTGTTTCTGCACGCGTTGTTTATCGGCAAAAACAGGAGCGGTATGGTACCCGGTCAGCGAGAATCGCGTCAACGAGTGCTGATGCGTCGGCGAAATCCGGGCTCTCAGTTGACGACGATTCCGAACATACCGGTCAAATCAGTATTAGTAGGGTATGACAAGCGCAGCGCCGGCATACCGTTGGCTTTGGTGACAGCCTCGTCATGGTATGCCGGCGCTGCGCTTGTCATACCCTACGAAAACTGTGGAACGTCCTACAGGAACATCGCCTCGAGCTCGACCAGCTCGACGCTGATCTGAATCAGCAGTTCGTTGATGTGGTCCCGGCCTGGTGCGTCGCAGTCTGCGATGTGCCGATGCAGGAGTTCCCACTCGGAATAGATCGTCGCGCAGTGGTCTCGGAGCGTTGCTTCCGGCGTGTCGTGAACCAGTGCTGAGTGCAACTGCCGGGATGCCGTTCTGAAGTGCGAGCAGTGTTCGAGCATTTCTTTCCGCTCGCCCGAAAACTTCGACGCACCTCGCAGCCAGCTTTCGATGTCCGAGTGGAGATGATCGGCCAGGCGTTCGATCGCTCCGGCACGCTGACGAGCACTATTCACATCGAAGCCGCCCGGAATTCCCAGCGGCTCTCGAAGTGCCACGAGCCGCGTTTCGATCTCGGCCAGCGAGTGCCTGATGCCGTCGTGACGGACGGTCCTGAAATGCCGCGAAAACGAAACCCAGGCCGACGGCAGGTACTCGTAGGCGTCTACGAGATCTTCAACATTCTCTTCCCGTTCGATGCAGTCTGCAAAATGCTGGCAGATGCCGTGGAAGTCCGAAGCTGAACCCGGCACGTTTTCGTAGTTGGGCAATTGAATCAGCAGGCTCAGCGAGACAGAGTCAAAGATTCGATCGACTTCGGTCGTGATTCCTCGCGTCAGCTGAATCAGTAACTCACGATCGAGCCCGCGCGGCAGCCAAAGCAGTCCGTGGACTTCCTGGTTGACGTTTTGAATTCTTAGAACCGTTCGTTCGATGAAGCGGCTTTCGAACGCGCAGAGTTCCCGGACCAGCGGATTCCACTTTCGCAGGAAAGCCTTGTAGTCTCGGACAAGTTCGGCGTACGACCGCCCTGTTGAAACGGAATCGGAAAAGCCGACAGCTGCCTGATGAGCCTGGCTGGTTTTGAGCATCAACGCATTTCGAGACGGAGAACGCTGCAGCTCGTAGTTAATGTCGTCGCTCAGCCCGTGAAGATAGACAGCCAGTGCTTCGCTTTGCCGCTGCAGAGTTCGGCGATCAATCTGAGGCTCGATCGAAAGAACGTTGCACAACTCCGCGTCGAACTGGTCAAGCTGCCCGATGCACGCCCGGCAGGGCTGCGAGAGATTTGGAACCTGCCGCAGGCGGTAAGAAAACCGGCGCCAGTCACTGTCGAGCCGCTGCACATCCTGCACGATGAATTGGTGATCGGCGACTGCCCGACTCCGCTGCGAGATGGCGTCTGCTCGAGCCTGAAGCTGCACGGCATCGGCGATTGTCGATCGCAGTCCAGCGTTGCGGGTCGACTCTTTCTGCAGCAGCGTGCTCAATGTGATGCTTTCCTGCCTGAACGACTGCAGCGAGACTCGTGCTCTGGCCAATTCTGGAGTTGCCCGCACTGCTGGCCGTGGTCTTCCCGGACGAAGCTGCTGTTGATTCGGGCCGCCCTGTCCTCGCAGTTGAGACTCGACAAGTATTTTCAGGATGCCGCCGACGATCTTCTTCGTCTTGTCATCGGCTGACGTTGAACTTTCTCGCAACAGCAGACTCCCCGCGACGGCGACGAGGATCACAGCCGAGAGAATTCTTCGGCGTGGTCGACAAACCTGCCCGCCACTTCGCGAACTACTTCCGGAGAAAACGTTTTCTGAGCGATTTCCGACAACCATGACTTCCGTCCTCCGTGGCCCATCTCTGTTGCGAAACTTGCGAGCTGACTCCGCAGCCCCCCGTACGCCAAAATGATGACCGATCATGGCACGGCATGTCAGGTCAAGAGTTGAACGGCCATCTTTGTCAGCAGCCTAAGTGGTCTAGTTCGGAAGTTCGTACGGGGTAGTGGATTTCGCCAGAAATCCGAACGCCACGAAAACATCAGTAACTTCTGGCGAAGTCCACTACGCCAACATTGTCGTGACTTCTGGAACGGACCACTAAGTACCTGTTCAGAAACAAAAAGCACCTGTTGAGAAATAAAACCGTAGCCTGCCTCTCTGAGTCGCGGCTCTGCATTTTTCCCGACTCGGAGAGTCAGGCTACAGAAACACGATCTTGTTTTCTGGACCTAAGGAACTGTCCCGAAATAAGTTCCTTGTTTGACCCGAAGCCGCAGGCGATGGTGTTTCAGACGCCGGCACGCATTCAAAACACCATCGCCTGCGGCTTCGGGTCAAACAAGGCTACGGAAATCGGGAATCTATTTCGGGACTGATCCTAAGCGTCGGCAGCATCGACATCGCCGCCGCACAACGGGACGCTCGGGTTCGGATCAGCCAGCACGTCGGCCAGTGTTGATTGGCGGAACGCGTCCTCGACCGACTCCATCGCATTGTCGAGTCGGCGATGGAGCGCGCACAGCTTCACGCCATGTTCGAGCAACCCTAACGGGCAAGTCTCGATTCTTTGCAGCGGCTCGACCGCGTTGACCACATCGAGAATCGTCAGCTCGTCCGGCTGCGACGCCAGCGTCATGCCGCCGCCGATTCCTCGCTGAGATCTGACAATTCCGGCCCGCGACAATCCCTGCAGAATCTTCGAAAGATACGCCGCCGGAACCTGCGTGGCCTCGGCCACCTGAGCCGTCGTGCGAGGCTCACCCTCACGCGCCAGAAAGACCGCCGCCCGCAACGCATATTCAACAGATTGGGAAAGCATTCATTGTCCGAACTAAACTGGACCTTGACATCGCATTTAAGTCCCGCAACACTCGAATCCGAAATTAGACACAGGAGTCCAATTTTAAGGTTGTCGCGAAAGACGAGTGTAGACTGCCGGATTTGCCAACCTTGCGAAAGCCTGAACCAGACCGAAACATTGAAAGCCCAGGAGAAAAATCATGCAACAGATTGACGAACAGAAACTGGAATCCGATCTGGGCTACCGATTTGGATACCTCACAGAATTCATGGGTTTTGGCGAGGACGACATCGCGGCCATTCACGGCTCGGCAGCACACCTCGCCCCAATCGTGCCGGCGCTGGTCGACGCCGTGTACGACAAGCTATTTTCTTACGACGCGACGAAGCGGCATTTCGTGCCTCGTCAATCGGGATTCGAAGGCGAGATTCCGGAGAGTCTCGACGCGCTGCAGATGGACCACGAGATGATCGAATTCCGAAAGCAGCATTTGGGCCGCTACCTGGAACGGCTCGTGACGAAGCCATACGACGGCGACATGCTGAAGTATCTGGATCTGGTCGGGAAGATGCACACTCCCAAAGCCGGCAGCAAGGACCTGAATGTTCCGCTGGTTCAGATGAACGCTTTGATGGGATTCGTATCGGACGCCCTGATGGCGACGATCCTGGGCCTGGGCCTCGATGCTGAAACAACCAGCCGAACGCTGCGAGCGTTCAACAAGCTGCTGTGGCTGCAGAACGATCTGATCACCCGCCACTACCAGGCTGACTAAGGAAGCGTCACACGAAAGAAAGATCGTAATTCTCAGTTGCCGAAGCTGCTAGCTTCGTTGCCGACGCTGCCAGCTTCGTTGCCGACGCTGCTAGCTTCGTTGCCGAAGCTGCCAGCTTCGTTGCCGACGCTGGCAGCGTCGGCAACGACACACCACCACCTTGTATCCAACTCTTAATTCGAGGGACGACTACTAAGTACGATCAGGAATCGGTCAACGGTAACGTGCTCGCCACTCGAGTCCTGGCATCGAGTGGCGGGCTGCGGGTTTGCTTATCTTTTGAAAATTGCGTTGTGCAAGGCTTTACATGTATCAGTGACGGCTTATAGAAATCCCGACCCAGGCCTCGTCGCCAGTATGAGGCTACTGACCACCCTCCTCGGAGTCTCGACAAGCAATCCCATGCTGACTCAGATCACCGACCGCATTCCGCCACTGACAATCCTCATCCCCGTTCTACTGACCGTCTGGGCAATAGCGTGCCTGGTACTGCACGGCCCGGCGATTCTGGCGTATATCGTCCTGCAAGGGGCTACGTCGGGAATCTTCGCGCTCAGCATGTACAAGGTCAGTCGGCGCCACTCTCGTACTCCGGCAAAGCCGCTGGATCAGTCTGGTGCTGACGACGACGCAACGTCGCCTGAAAACAGCAAACGACCGGTCACTGCAAAGTAACCGGTCGTTTTTGATTTTCGGAGCGTAAGCGGCCGTTGCTAAAGCGTAAGCAGCCGTCGCTCAAAGTCGCACGTGCGAGATGGCGTCTTCCGGCGAGGCAATGTAGCTGATGAAAAATGGCCCAAACTCAGCATACCGAGCTGATGCCTCGTCGAAACGCATTTTGTAGACGATCTCTTTGATGTGCTCAGGAGCTCGGCCCCACAACGTGACGCCCCATTCCCAGTCGTCAAAGCCCGTAGACGCCGTGATGAGCTGGCTGACTCGGCCGGCGAATTTGATTCCGCTGGTGGCGTGTTCGGCCATCAGTGCCGACCGTTCGCTGAACGGCAGCATGAACCAGTTAGCGTGCGGGTCGCGGATTTTGTTCATCGGATAAAAACTGAAGACCGGAAACGCCGGAAAGTCCGGGTAAGTTCGCTGCTTGTTCATCATGGGGAGCCGCTGCTCGTACGCTCCGACCTTCGCCGAGTACGACGGATCATCAGGTCCACAGCCTTCCCGTTCCAGCCGTTCTTTGTACTGCTCGATCGTCGGTACGTACTCGGAAATTTCCGTAATCGAGACAAACGAGTAGGTCGGCTTCATGGCGACGCCCAGCCGCGAAGCCCGGATCTCCTGCTTCACTCGATCGATCACGAGCGGATCCGGGTCCATGATCATCAGAGCAATGTCGCCTCGGCCGCCGGACAGGATCGACGTCTGCAATCGCTCGGGCCCACCTTCGCGCTCGGGATTCAGAATCTGAGCGAGCTGCTCTCGACCCTCCGCCCGCTGATGCTCGTGCACGGTGTTCAGAGCCGTCTGGTCAATCTGATAATTGATGTGCAGGCAGTGCCAGCCTTCGGTCAGCTTGATGGTCGGATCGGGCAGGTTCTGAGCCGGACGCGTATGTGCTGGTCGATTCATGATTCCACTTTCTGTGAGGCGATTCTCTGGTCAATCGAGATGATTAATTTAGTTCTGGCAACGCACTTCGGACACGCGTCGCGGGGATTCTATTCGGTCTACTCCGGCGCCGCGATCGAGGCCGGATCCTCTTTCGGAAGAGCCCAGTCCGGCGTTCCACCGGTCGACAATCCGAGATGCGGCACGAGGTAGAACACCGTCGCCAGCGTCAGCAGAGCCACGCCGATCAGGTTCAGCAGGAAGCCTTTGCGAGCCATATCGCCCATCGAAAGGACGCCCGAACTGAAGACGATGGCGTTGGGAGGCGTTCCGATCGGCAGCATGAACGCGCAGCTTGCCGACGCCGCTGCCGGCAGCATCAGCAGCCGGGGGTCGACATTCAACTTCAATGACGCTTCCGCGAGCACTGGCATGATCACGCTGACCACGACGACGTTGGTCGCAAACTCGGTCAGAAAAGTCAGCAGGAAACAGATCGCCGCGACCAGAGCCCAGATTTGCCAGCCCTCGACCGTTCCGGCAAACGCGTCGCCGACCCATTCGGCCAGTCCGGTTTCCTGGAAAGCGCTGGCAATCGCGAATCCGCCTCCGACGAGCAACAAAATCGCCCACGGCAGCTTCTGAGCCGTTTCCCAATTCATGAGGCGTTGCGACTGGCCGCTGGCAGAACGCTCGCCCGGCAGAGCAAACATCAGAACGGCCATGCCCACGGCGACGGTCGAATCGTGGACGACGCCTTTGGGAAATGTTTCGGGATTGGCGTTCAGGACGTCGAACAGAAACGACTTGACGAGTGATTCCCACCCGCCGAGCAGCGTCACGTCACCAAATTCGAGCGGCCTGCGGAATGTCCAGAGCATCGCTGTCGCCAGAAAGATCGCGAGCATCAGCCACTCGGACCGCGACGGCTTGCCAATCGCCTTCAATCGGTCGCTGAAGAACTGACGGTTCACCGCATCTTTGCCGGGCGTCGGCATTCGAAACGTGAGAATTCCCCACGTCACCACAAGCATGACAATGCCGATCGGTCCAAACGCAGCCAGCCAGCCGCCGGCTGAGATTTGCGGCCCGTCAGCAAACCGACTTTCCCACAGGCTCACGAATTGCACGTTGGTGACGGTTCCGACGAGCGTCGTCATGCCTCCGATGCTGGCCGACCAGGCGATACCCAGCATCAACGAAATCCCGAACGGTCCCAACGGCCCGTTTCGATCGATCTTGTTTTCTCCCGCTGCCGATTTCTGGCCCGTCCGACTGCTCAGCGCATCCTGCAGCGAGACCACCAGCGCGACGGCGATCGGCGTCATTAAAAGTGTCGACGCGGTATTGCTGATCCACATCGACAAAAACGCCGTCGCGACCATGAATCCGAGGATCACTTTCCGCATGCTCGTCCCCAGGACGCGCACAATGTGCAGCGCGATCCGCTGATGCAGGCCCCAGCGTTCAATTCCCAGCGCGATGATGAATCCGCCAAGAAACAGAAAAACGAGCTTATTGATATACGCCGAGCTGACCGTGTCCGGGCTTTGAATGCCGAGCAGCGGAAACATCAGCACGGGAATCAGACTCGTAGCCGCAATCGGAATCGCTTGAGTCAGCCACCACGCCGACATCAACGCCGTCGTCGCCAGCAAACGGCGAGCTTCAACCGTCATCCCCGCCGGCAGAGGCATCAGCAGAATCATCGCGAACAGGACGGGGCCAATGACAAGGCCAGCACTGGCGGCACGATCGTTTCCGGGATTCGACATCGTTGCTGATTCTGCTGAGGCTGCGGCAAACGCCCGAACTCACGCGTCGGACGGGCGGAACAGCATAGCGAACCAGTGGCAAGGCAACAGCACGGTGCTTCCGCGATGAAATCGGCATCCGCAACCAGACAGCGGGAATGACGTCGTCGGAAATCGAAAATTTAATTCGTGCCCATTCCTTACTTCGAACAAAAGTCCGACCGATCCGCCGTCACGAAATCACACCAAGTTCGCGGCCGGTTTTCTCAAAGCACTCGACAGCAAACTGCAAATCTTCTGCAGTGTGCACTGCCGACATCTGCGTGCGGATGCGAGCTTTCCCGACTGGCACAACGGGATACGAAAAGCCGACGACATAGACGCCCTTTTCGAGCATCGACTCCGCAAACTTTGTCGCCAGCTCAGCATCGCCGAGCATCACCGGGATGATCGGATGCTCGCCGTCGAGAACTTCGAAGCCGCGCCACGTTAGTTCTTTCCGCATGAAGTCTGTGTTCGTCTTGAGCCGCTCGCGAAGTTCTGGCGACTGCGTAACGAGTTCCAGGGCCTTGATGGTCCCCTGTACGATCGGGGGCGCGAGCGAATTCGAAAACAGGTATGGCCGCGACCGTTGCCGCAGGTAGTCAACAATTTCCTGGCGACCGCTGGTGTAACCGCCGCTGGCTCCACCCAATGCTTTGCCCATCGTGCCGGTGACAATGTCGACTCGGTCGGCGACGCCGCAGTGCTCGGGAGTTCCTCGCCCGTTCTCACCGATAAATCCAACGGCGTGAGAATCGTCAACCATCACCATCGCGTCGTACTTGTCCGCGAGATCGCAAACGCCAGCCAGGTCGGCGATGTATCCATCCATCGAGAACACGCCGTCGGTAGCGATCAACCGAAACCTCGCCGACTCGGCTTCCTGCAGCTGCGTTTCCAGATCGGAAAGATTGTTGTTCCGATACCGAAATCGCTTGGCCTTACAGAGTCGCACGCCGTCGATAATGCTCGCGTGGTTCAGCTCGTCAGAAATGATCGCGTCTTCCGGACCGAGCAACGTTTCGAACAGGCCGCCGTTCGCGTCAAAACACGACGAGTACAGAATCGTGTCGTCCGTCCCCAGAAAATCGCTCAGCTTTGCTTCGAGCTGGCGATGAATCTTCTGCGTCCCACAGATGAACCGCACCGACGCCAGCCCGTAGCCCCATCGATCGAGGCCTTTATGAGCGGCTTCAAGGATCTCCGGGTGGCCTGCCAGCCCGAGGTAGTTGTTCGAACAGAGATTCAGCAACCCCTCAGAACGACCAAGCTGAACGTGGGCGTCCTGAGGCGATTCGATCTGCCGCTCCGACTTCCAGAGTCCTTGCGAACGGATCGACTCTAACTGTTCAGTAAGGTGCTCGCGAAAACCGCCGTACATGACTTAGCCCTTCGAGGTTGTTTAGTCGCGTGCGTCCAATAACTGTCGTAGCTACGCTCGCCAGAGCGTGGATTCCACCGTCTGGCGACGGTAGCTACGACAGTCATTTCCCGGTCTATGTTTAGTCGCTTATCTTCAAAGATGGCGACGGTTGCCTGTCTACTTGTCGGTCCAGTTGAGAATGACCTTGCCGGAATCGCCACTCAGCATCGCATCAAACCCCTGCTGAAATTCCGAGTAATGAAACCGGTGAGTGATAACCGGGCTGATATCGAGCCCGCTTTGCAGCATCACGGTCATTTTGTACCAGGTTTCGTACATCTCGCGACCGTAGATTCCCTTTATCGTCAGCATGTTGAACACGACCGTGTTCCAGTCGATGGACATCTCCGCCTCTGGAATACCGAGCATCGCTATCTTCCCACCGTGGCACATGCTGTCGAGCATTCCCTGAAACGCCGACGGATTGCCCGACATCTCCAGCCCAACGTCGAAGCCTTCCGCCATTCCCAGTTCCTGCTGGACATCGGCGAGCGACTCGTCGCGAACATTCACCGCGCGAGTGACACTCAGTTTCTTCGCCAGCTCCAGCCGCCAGGGATTCACATCGGTGATGACGACGAACCGCGCACCGGCGTGCCGAACGACAGCGGCCGCCATTAAGCCAATCGGCCCCGCACCCGTAATCAGCACGTCCTCGCCCAACACGGGAAACGACAGAGCCGTGTGAACAGCGTTTCCGAACGGGTCGAAGATCGAAGCAATGTCCCAGTCGATGCCCTCGTGATGGTGCCAGACGTTTGTCATCGGCAGGGAGATGTATTCAGCAAACGCGCCTTCTCGATTGACACCAACGCCGACAGTATGAGCACACAAATGGCGACGCCCGGCCAGGCAGTTTCGGCACAGCCCGCAGACGACGTGCCCTTCCCCGCTGACGATCTCGCCCGCGTGAAAGTCCGTCACGTTCGCGCCGACGTCAACCACTTCGCCGACAAACTCATGCCCGACAGTCATCGGAACGGGGATCGTCTTCTGAGCCCACGCGTCCCACTTGTAAATATGCACGTCCGTGCCGCAGATGCCGGTCCGATGAATCTTAATCAGGACGTCGTTGATCCCGATTTCCGGCTCGGGAACATCCTCCAACCACAGCCCCGTCGCCGCTTCCTTCTTCACGAGCGCTTTCACAGTCTGCTCTCCAGATTCATCCTGTCACGGAACGTGGTCATTCCAGGCTCTGTCCCGGTATCGTGAGCCGAACGCGCTAGCGTCGGGCCGAGCGTCGAAAATGGTCTGCTGATTGTCGCCTTTCGCTCCGCGAAAGTAGCGCTACCTTCGCGGAGCGAAAGGCGACAATCAGAGATCAGCCGTCACAACTCTGGATCCATTGGGGTAGCGCCATCGGCTTACAAATCAAAAGGCCGTCCCCTTCAAACAGGAAGACGGCCCCTGATCAGCGAGTGTTCACGCCAGATCATCCAACGCTTACTTCGCTGCTTTCTTCTTCTCGCGTTTCTTCGGGCCTTCTTTGGCCAGCTCAGCCTCAATCGCCTTCACGACTTCTTCCGAATCCGGCTCGACGCCGGTTCCAAATCGCGCAACTGGTTTGCCGCGGCGTGAGAGCAACACTTTCTCGAAGTTCCAGCCGATCGGGCCGGTCTTCTTGAGACCGCTCTCTTTCGAAGTCAGGTACTTGTAAAGCGGTGCGGCTTCTTCATCGTTCACGTCGATCTTTCCGAACATGTCGAAGTCGACGCCGTAGTTCTTCCTGCAGAACGAGGCGATCTCGGTGTTCGAGCCGGGCTCCTGACTACCGAACTGATTGCACGGAAAGCCGACGACGGCAAGGCCTTTCTCGGCGTACTTCTTATGCAGCCCCTGCAGCGGGTCGTACTGTGGAGTCGCCCCGCACGCGCTGGCCACATTCACGACCAGCATCACCTTGCCGCGATACTTCGAAAGCCTCGTCTCTTTGCCGGTCAGCGATTTCATCGTCTGCCCATAGACGGGATGCTTTGCTTTCTTCTCCGCACTGGCCGATTTCTTACTGGCCGTTTTTGTCTCGTCTGCCTTCTTGCTGTCCTCAGCCGTCGCCAGCGACGACGCAGAAACAGCGAGCAAAGTCACACACAAAGTCAGATTGACGATTCGAAGCATGGTGGGTCCTCGGTGTTGGAACGGGACGCCGTGGCCTGGGTGGGTCCGCCCTTCATCGAACAAACGATGATCCGAGTCAAGCAGGGCGACAGCCGTCAACATTCCGATCGGAAGTAACGCGGACCGGGAGTATCGTCATCAACACGTCGCCGGGCAACGCACAGAGAAAACCAATCACCATTCCGCTATCCAGCGGCGGGCAGTCCGATCTTCGGCAACGAGGCGGCCGCAGGATTCAGGAAGCGTTGCTCGACACACCGGTGGAACATCTTGCCCAGCACGATCGACACGACCAGGGAACTGGGAATCGTCACCAGCAGCGTGGCAGGCCCCGACGTAAAACCGAGCAGGTACCACGCATGAGACAGCCCCTTCACCAACGGAGCGTGGACAAGGTAGATGCTGTAGCAAGCGAGGCCGCAACTCGTCAGCGGAGCCGCCAGTCGCGACTGAGCGATGGCCATGTCAAACCGGTGCAACCCGATCAGCACGACGGCAAACAGGAATGCGACAACATTCGATTCGTGCAGCGTATGATCAAGATCCCAGTGCGACATCGCAAAGTACTGGTGGATTGCCCCCACGGTCAGCAGGCTCACGAGAGCAATTGCCGTCCTGCCCGTCCCGAAGTTGAGTGCATGATAAACACCGACTCCGGCGGCGAATTGCAACCAGAGTCCGTCGAAGAAAAATCCATGAGTGGTCGGATTGCCCGGCGACACCACCGTTAGCAAAGCCACGACTGCGGTAATCGCCGCAATCGATTTCGTAAAGTGCTTCGGAGCAAGAAACAAACAACAGCCGGCGATCGCGTAAAACTGCTCCTCGTAGCACAACGTCCAGAGATGACCAAACAGGAGTCCTTTGTCGTCGCCGACGATGTGGTATCGCCAGGATTCGGTGAGCGTCAGACTGCCCAGCCATTGCCACCCTGAAAACCACCACGGCTTCCAGAAGCCATGAACATCGTCGTTGAGAAGAAGCGGTGCAGCGATCGCAACGAAGGCTGTGAGCGGAATCGCAACAGCAGCAAACACCCAGAGCGTCGGGAAAATTCGGCGGAATCGTCGTAGAAAATACGATCGAACCGTGCCGGCTCGCTGCTGATGCCGATCCACGGACGCCGAGATGCAATACCCGGAAATGACGAAAAACAGCGGCACGCCGTACCAGAATCGGGTCGTCATCAACAGAAGGTAATCAGAAACAGAAACACTCTCGCTGTTCCGAATACTTTCGACGAGCTCTGGCGTCACGACGTAAATATTGGCGTGAAAAATCACGACAATCAGGCACGCAAGACCACGCCAGGCGTCGAGAGAGTGATATCGCGGGTTGCGAGCTTCGGGCATGCAAATTCTCGGCAGAGTGAACTCCGAGTGCGGACACCATGCACGCAACGCGGTATCTGAGTATTCACCGATTCTGCCCCTCGAAGCCGAAATCTGGCGGCGACCTCCCAGGATTGGCCGTGCCGATTCACACCAACGGGGTATCGCCAATGTGAAGCTCGTCACGTGTCAAACTTGCCATTCTCGACACGAAGCTCGGCGTTCAGTCGATCGAGCGCCGCAGGGATCTGAAGTACCTCCGCGATTTCCTGACGAGCAATCATCGATCGCATTTTCGATTCACGTGTAAGGAAACCCGCGACCACGACGTCGAATTCAAGTTAGACCGGTTCAGTCCCCAGACACAATCAACTTGAGGAGCAACAAGCATGCACACTTCAACCGTCAGCCAGCAAAACGAAACGACCTCCGGCAACTGCTGCGTCCGAAGAATCGACCGCCTGGGAATTCATGTCACGCGATACGGCCTGGCAATCGTGATGATCTGGATCGGCGCGATGAAGTTCACTCAGTACGAGGCCGCAGGAATTCAACCGCTGGTTGCCAACAGCCCGTTGATGAGCTGGCTTTACGATTTGATGAGTGTCCAGGGATTCTCGAACCTGCTCGGCACCGTTGAAATCACCGTCGGCCTGATGATCGCACTCCGACCAGTTTCCGCGAAGCTGTCCGCCATTGGCAGCCTCGCGACAGTCCCCATGTTTCTGGGAACTCTGAGCTTCATCTTCTCAACTCCCGGCTGGGAATCGACGCTTGGTTTCCCGGCACTGTCGGTTGTGCCAGGGCAGTTTCTACTGAAAGACCTGGTCCTGCTAGGCGCGGCCCTGTCAACCGCCGCCGAAGCCCTCAGCTCGTCAAGATGCGGCTCCCGCCAGAATGATTCACAGACAGACTCCTGAACAGCCTGCGGTTGTCACCGTCCAACAGAATTGTGAGTCCTCCCACTTTTTCATCTTTCATTTTTCACTCGGAAATCCGCCCCGCTGTCGCCGGCAGTCCAACTCGTCCTGAAGCATGGCCACAAAAAGCACAAAAAGGCACGAAGAGTTTTTGCGCCTTCTTGTGATTTTTCGTGGCCAACCTACTCCGTCCGACCATCGGCTTCGCCAGAATTGATCGGCCCCAGCAGCTCGTCGAGGTACGGCGAGATCGGCTCATCAAGCGGCAAGAACCAGACGTCAGGCCGACCTTTGTTTCGGTCATTCTTGTCGAGCGTCCGGAGAACGACATCCACAGGCTGCGCCAACCCTGGCATCACGTCCAAATCAAACAGGCTGTTCGACATTACGAAGTCACTTACCTGTCGTGCAATTTCCGCCGGACGTCTATAGTTCAGTTCGTCTGACCGAAAGGAACTACCGATGCGATGCCTGACGCTATTCTTTCTCTTTGCCTCGCAGTTGCACGCACAGTCCACGTTTATTGACGACGTTCAGAAAGCCTCCAGCTCAGCAGAGACTCGGGCGGCCTCGGAGGCCGCTGGAAAACTCGGAGTCCAAGGTCGAACCTCGGAGGGCAATGCACTGTTGTTGGCGACGTATCCCAAAACAAGTCGCACGGTTGCCCAGTCTTTCCTATTCGGCAATATGTTGTTTCGCCAGGATCCTGCAACGTCCTATGCGCTGCACAAAGCCGTCGTCGAGCAAAGACCGAATGAAGCAAACGCGCATCTGGAATGGGCGATGCAGCAACATCGTGCTGGTGAGTTCGCGGGCGCGGCTGCAAGCTACGCGGTATACGGACGGCTCCAGCCGGGCTTTGCACCTTCATGGGGCTTGCAGGCTGAATGTCTGATCCGTCTGAACAAGCAAAACGAAGCTGTGGCAGCGTGGACGAAATCCGAAGAGGCAAACAGCGGCAGTGTATTGCAATTTGAGTCAATGCTTTGTGACATCAAACTGCCGCACCCGAATCTGAAACGGGAACAACTACTTACGAAAGCGTCAAAAGGCGACATCGTCGCCGCGCGAAAGCTGATCGCACTCGACTGTGCTTTCGAAATCGACTGGTGGAACTCACCAACCGAACGAAATTTTCTGAAGAATGACCTGACGCGGCTCGGCAAAGTCGAGTGGAAATCGAAGGCCGACTCCAATGAAGTTCTCACCGCTGCTGAAGCAATGCTTGCTGAGGATGCAGAGAATGTCGCGGCAATCCTGAAGAAGCACGGCTATCTGCTGGACGAATCAAACACGTTACCGCAGGCAGGCTCAATGTTGTCCTGCATGGTTTCAGCAGTTGAAGACAACGGCGTGTTAACGACGGCGGAGGCTCGCGAACGCTGGGGCGAAGCCATCTTGCGACAAGCACGGGGCACGAAGGACGTGGAAACATTTAATGTTGCTGCTCATCTTGCCGTCGGGACACCACAACTCGCGAGTATACAACGTGAAGCATGGGAGGCCACAAATGACAGCCGATTCGCAGCGGGGCTCGTTATCGGGCTTGCAACCGCTAACGAATTGAGCCTTGAACATCCCGACCTTGTCGCAGCCCTAGAACAATTCCCCGAGGAATCGATGATCGCCCGTCTCGAGATTTTCTACGCAGTGCGGGAAAAGAAACCTTTGATCGCCCCGACCATTCGGGCTATCAAGGCTGAATACTCTCGGTTTTCGATGCAACGGTTGAACCTGAGACGAAGTGCACGATTCCTGCGTAGTCTCTTTGCACTACTAAAGAAGGAGCTGGAGAAAGTTGGAGACGAGCAGAATTGATATCGCGTCGTCAATTCGGCTTTAGCAGTCACTTGGGAGCGAGCAAAGAATAAGGCGTTCCCGGCTAGTCACTACCACTGATCTTCTTCGTCTTCGGGGATTTCGTCGGCGTCGAGGGCCTGCAGGTGTTCCTCGGCGAAGTAGCGGTTCAGGAGCAGTCGGACCGGAACAAGCAGTGCAATAAAAAGTGGGAAAAGAATTCCCACAGCGCTGACTTTGACGATCATCAGAATGCTCAGGCAGACCAGCTGAATCAGCGTAAACACGTGCATCGTCCAACGAGGAACTCGCTGCGTGTAGTGATTTCTGGGGTACAACGACGTGTCCATGATCCACAGGCTGAGACGTTCGAAGAGCTGATTCCCCTTCATCGAGACAATGCCCATGAACAGAAACAGGCCGTAAAGAATCGCCAACGGAATCTCGTTCAGATACGGCAGCAGCAGCAACGAGCAGCCAATCAGCAAATGAATGGCAAACCCGGTCAGACGATTCTCGCGAACATGAATAATGCGTTCGCGCGTTTCTCCGCCGGACGAAACGACCTCTTCCAAAGTCGCCAGGCTGCGGACATGGTTGAGCGACCGAACCGTCGCCGCGACCAGCCACGGCAAACCGAACAGTGAACACGCTCCTATCAGAAACGCCAGAAGCCCCAGGTCGAAGTGGTAGGCCTCGCCCTTCGTCAGCTTGTGATCGGGGCTGTTGACCAGCCGAGCCGTAATGTTCTGGTCCATGTAGACAAGGACCGTCACCAGTAAAGCCGGGACGATTGAAGCAAACCACACGATCACCGGTGCATCGAACAAGTTGACGAGCCACGGGCGCCCCTCAAGGGTGGGACGAAACGAATCAGGTGCAACCAGCTTTCCGTATTCCACGTCATGAAACCAAAACACCGCGATCGCCAGCATGATCCCCATCGAAATCGACGGGCCAAAATCGGCAAAGAATTCGCGAATCTTTGGGTGCAAATATCGGCTCCGACGAAACGCCGTCATGTTGCTGGCCAGGTAGAACGTTCCCATCGCCAGCAGAAGTGGGACCAGTGCCGCGTCGTGGTCGCGTGATTCTTCGCTGTAGACACTCACCACGATGGCCACAAGCGCGTCCACCGCCGAATGAATAAAGATGATTGAAATCAGCGCGGCAAAAATCTCGTCAGTGAACCTCGTAAAATATCGCATCAGGTTACTGGCGTTGGTCAGCGACAAGATCAGCAGAGATATTGCCGTCCAGACACCAACCCACGCATACGTTGGCAGAAACGGGATGTCGACGTTTTTATGCCGGCAGATGTCATACAGGATCATCGTAAAGACGAGCAGCGGCCCTGTTCCGCCCAGAATGATCAACGGCTGCCCTGAAAACAGCGCATAGATCACCCCGCAAAATGCCGACGCTGCGATCATCTCGACGGCGCCGATGTGGTTGCCGGTCCGCTCGGCCATGATCCCGCCGAACGTGATCGCCGGAGCCAGGCATGCAAACAGCAGAAACAACGTTGAGCTGATACTTTTCGGATGGAGTCCTTCCAGAAAGTCGGCTTTATAGTGAGGCAGCCGTCTTCTGAGATCCTGCCGAATTCCATCGCCCAACCCCGACGCAGGAGCCATTTCCGCACCGTGCGGTACGTCCGCTTCCGACGGCCTGCCTGTTCGGGCCAGAGTGTGAGCCAGCGCGTGTAGCAATGCAGACGGATCGCGTGCTTCGCCGAGTTCGTATCGAAATTCGCCGTCCGACATGACTCGCGCGATGAGCGCCAGCGTGTCGAGGTGTTCCGCCGCTCGACCTGTCGGCCCAAGCAGAAAGAAGAAGTATTGAGTCGGCGTGCCGTCCGGAGCTCCCAGATTGATGCCGTGTTTCAGACGGACGAAAACAATCTGCGGCTCGGAAAGCGATTCGAGGTAGCAATGCGGGACGGCGACCGCATTTCCGATCGCCGTTGAAACCAGCCGTTCGCGTTCGAGAAAAACCTCGATAACACTATCGCGTTCTTCCGCCGGTAGAAGGCTCGACCCGATCATTCGATCAATGACCTGCGGAATGAGGTCTTCGATTCCTTTTGCCGTCAGATCAAGCAAGCAGGTTTCGTTGCTCGAAAACGTTCGTTCGAGATATTTCACGGCGGTCTCTCTCGTTCAGCGGAAGCAACGTCCTGGGCAATCCACGCAGGATTTCCAGGCCGGCGTTCCGTCAGATGAGTTCCTTCCCCACCTCGCAGCTTGAAACTAACAATCAGGCTGCCGACAAAACGAACGGTCGCCCGAAGGGTACTCTGCGTAGACACGCACTCAAAGTGCCAATGCACACACGCAGCCAGACCGAGGGCTTTAGGATCGGCCTCGAATCAGGTGTCGCGTTTCTCTGTAGCTACCGTCGCCAGACGATGGATCGGGCCACGCTCTGGCGATCGTCGCTACGACAGTTATCGACAGGCCGTTCCATAGCGGATTCTCGAAAAGCAACCTTTACACGATCTTCGCAAACGGACTTATCCTGGAAAGACCATGTCTTCAACAGGCCGAACAAGCTTTAACTGAGTCGCCGTTTGCTTGATCTGATCATCAAAGTGCGTGAAGTGGACCAGCGAAACAATGGTCGTTCTTTCGCGACGTCGTTCGAGATACTCATTGAAATTGTCGAACGTGCCGTTCTCTCCGTAGTGAGTCATCAGACGGCGAAACAGTTTCGGGAAAATCGGATGATCGTCGGTGATGGAATCGGTACTTTTCAGCGTCAAAGCCGCTGTCTTGTCGTACTCCCAGATGCCCTTCTTGCGGCGTCGAGCCTGCACCGTTGCTTTGGCCAGGTCGTTGCGAAGATCGTAAAACAGTCCTTCGTAAAATGTCGGATACGCCAGGCCGTCCAGCAACATTCTGAAGTTGACACTCTTCCGCAGCTTTGACACGTTCAGCTCGATGGCCGCTCCCGGCTGGTACGGACACTTCCCCGCGTAAGCAAAACTCACCGGTCGTCGATACCGCTCGGCCGTGCGACTCAGAATGTAACCCGGAGTTCCATCGTCGGCTGACTTCACCCGGTATCGTGACGGCGGCCAGACGACATTCTTAATACCGACCAGATCGAGCACCCGATCAGTCGCCGCGTCGGCAAGCTCTTTCGGCTGATGCCAGGTCTTACGACCGGCTCGATAGTGAGTTTCCAACGCGTCGATTGCTTCGAGCCGAAGCTGTGCTCGTCCTTTGGAATCAACTCGAACGGCCGGGCCGTCCAGCAAGTTCCAGTGATCAGGATCGGTCGCCTTAAAGCGGACCGAATCTCCGTCCGGCGAGAGTCCTTTTACGTGGTACGTTCCCGGTATGGCAAAAAACGGCATCGCAGCTCTCCTGGTCACGAGTCATCGAAGATTTAATGTTTCGCCCCGATGGGTCAGCAGAATGCTACGTGCCCGGATGCTCACTGTGAACTTAGAGCACGGTTTTCCAATCCGGCCAGACTTCCTGCGGAGCCACTTCGCCGCCCGACGATCGGTCTTCATCGAATCGCTTAACGAGAGCCCCCAGGCGATGTCCGGTCGAAATCCGAACCCAATCGTGGAGCAGGTCTTCTCGCTCAGTGGGAGAAAGGTGCCAGTCGATATCAAGCTGCCGCATCCGCCAGACCAGATGATGCAGGCACACCGCGACGGCAACGGAGATGTTGAAGCTCTCCGTAAAGCCGTACATCGGAACTCGCATGATGTGTGTCGCCAGCTGCATCGCGTTCGGCGAAACGCCTTCCTTTTCGTTGCCAAACAACAAGGCTGTCGGTTTCGAAATGTCGTACGTTTCGAGATCGCAGTTAGCATCGTGCGGACTGGCCACCACAATCTGATAACCATCCTGCTTCAATTTCTCGATGCACCCTCGCGTGCTGTCCGGCTGATTTTCCGAGTAGTCGTGCCGGTGCATCGTCAACCATTGAGTCGCGCCGCGAGCGATGTCGACCGCAACGTCGAACCGGTTCCGATTCTCAATGACATGAAAATCCTGAATACCGAAGCAGTCGCAACTTCGCACGCACGCACTGGTGTTGTGAGCGTCGCCGATGTCCTCAACAACGACCGTCAAGTGGCGAGTGCGTTCGAGGATCAAACGCTGGAGCAAATCCTTCCGATGCGGAGTCAGAAATCCGGCGAGATAAGACGTCAGCTCGCGCTGGTACTGCGTTTCGGATGTGCCTTCTTCAGGAGAGCTTCCGGATGAACCGGTGAGTATGACGTCAGTCATGAGTTCGAATTACTGATCTGCCTTGCGGGAACGTTCTCGAAGCACGTATGCGGCTGCGCGTGTTTCATTCGAACTGCTACCTGCTGAGAGTTTTTTAAGTTCCCGCGAAGTCTCGCGAGGTAGCGGCTTCAACTCAACCAGTAACGTCGCAGCTCGCCGCCGAACCTGCCGATCATCCTCCGACAGGAACTCTACAAGAGCTGCAGCAACCAGATTTGAATCGCGCGAGATTTTCCAGACAGCATCAACGGCTTCGATGCGAACATGAATCGATGAATTCCCAAACGCATGTTTGAGCTTTGGAATAACTGACTTCGCGGCAGGTCTCGTTTGACCGAGCGACCGAGCCGCTCGCAACTGAAGGTCCGGCCCGCCACGTTCCAGCAGGTCGACAAGCATCGCGACAGCCGGCTGGCCAACCCGGGCCAGCGCGTTTGCGGCCGCATCTTTGACAGCAGCATCGTCGTCAAGAATCAGGCGTTCAAAGAGCGAGTCCATCCCCCCTTCAGCGCGAGGCCCCAACGCTCCCAGCGTATCACAAGCCTTACGACGGACATCCGCGTTGTCGTCTTCCAACGCCCGAGCCAATCCTGGAATCGCCGCTGTCGCCAACGGTCCAGCCAGAGCCAGACTGTCGATGATTGTCTGCCGCAAGATGATCGATTCGTAGTCGCTGAGCCGCCGAGGCTTCATCAGCTCGGTTGTCAGAACGTCAATCGAAGCCGCCGTGCGAATTTGCCCAAGCGTGTCGGCAGCCAGCACTCGCAACTTCGACGACGAAGCTGGCGACGTCAAAACCCTCGAGACAGCCGGAACCGCATCGCCAGCAACATTCCCAAACAGACCGAGACTCTTCATCACCCAATAACTGGTTTCGTCGTTGCTCGGCGACTGGTCATGTGCAGAAATCCCCGGCTTGGCAATTCGTGCCCGAACGAGAATCTCGATCAATACGGCAACTGCACCACGAGCCGGCTCACCAATGCGACCAAGCATCGCTGCCGAACGCTCCCTCAACGTGCCGTCAATCTCAGAATCGCGAAGTGCCGCGAGCAAAACCGGAACCGCATCAGCCGCTTCCTCGCTGGACGGATCGAGTTCCGCAAGCAGCGTCTCAATACGCGTCCGACTTTCGGCAGTCACTCCCGACTGAGTCGATCTTTGCGAGCATGCTGCCAGTTCGGCTCCGCCATTCAGAACCTCCGGGTGTTGCCCACGGCTCAACTCACAGGCAACCGTCTGCCCGGCTGCCGCACAGGCAACGCACAACGTAACAACAACTCGCATGCCCCGATCAAGAATCCGAGCCTGCCGTTCCGCAGAGATTGAAGTTGCCTGAAATTTGACTCTCATAGCTGTAGAGTTTGCAGCATCCAGCCCCCGGTGAAAACCAGGAAACGACAATCGGGCGGCTCTGGCTGCTGGCGAGCCATTTTCATCGCCTTTGAACCGATCGACTTTCGATGAGTTAAGGCCGACTCTCTTTCAGACCGGCTATTACCTCGGGACACCAAATGGACCTCTTGATTGCTCTGGTCGCTCTGGCCGCGATGGAAATCGTGCTCGGAATCGACAACATCGTCTTCATCGCGATCCTGACCGATCGCCTGCCTGAAGAAAAACGCAGCGCCGGTCGCCGAGTCGGTCTGTCAATCGCTCTCGTCATGAGAATCGGGCTGCTGCTGGGAATCAGTTGGGTGATGGGTCTGACAACGCCGGTCTTCGCCTGGACCGATGTTGGAGCACCGGATGCCTGGTTCGAAGTCGCAGCCACCGCGGAATTCCCCGACCACGAAGCCGAACGCCTGGAAGAAGTCCGAACAGTTTCCGGCCGGGACTTGATCCTCCTGTTCGGTGGCCTGTTTCTGATCTTCAAAACCGTCAAGGAAATGCACGAGCAGATTGCCAGCGAGCATCACCTCAGCGGTTCGAAGAAACCGATCACGTTTGCAGCGGCGCTGGTTCAGATCGCGTTGCTCGATCTGGTCTTCTCGCTGGATTCGGTCATCACCGCCGTCGGGATGGTCGACGACGTGCGCATCATGATTGCCGCCGTGATCATTTCCGTCGGAGTCATGGTGGCCTTCGCCGACCGAATCAGCAATTTCGTCACGGCACATCCGACTCTGAAAGTCCTGGCGCTCAGCTTTCTACTTTTGATAGGCGTGATGCTTCTGGCCGAGGGAATCGGCACTCACGTCGAAAAAGGATACATCTACTTTGCGATGGCGTTTTCACTGTTCGTCGAATTCTTGAACATGAAAGTCCGCTCGACAGACGACCCCAAACCCGCGATCGTCGACGCCTGATTGTTGACTTCCCAATTCAAGACTCCGATACACGACTCGCAATGATCCAGAGAATCATGACCGCCGAAGAGTTTGCCGATCAGAAGTACGACCTCCCCGACGACAGTCGGTGGTCCGAGCTGATCGCTGGCGAGCCCGTGATCCTCGAACAACCGTCCGATGATCACGGAAACGTCATTCGCAACCTGTCGCGATTCCTCGCTCAATGGATCGAGGACAGGCAGGTCGGTTACGCGTGCTTCGAACTCGGGATCATCGTGCAGCGATCCCCGGACACGGTCGTCTGCCCGGCGGTCAGTTACTTCGTTGAAGGCAGCCGCTGGGAAGAGGTCGGCAAAGTCGTCACCCTGGCCCGACCGTCGGTTGTCATGGAGGTGGCATCATCCGTTGCACGGCGACGGAACATGCCCAGCCGAATCGCACACTATCGAGACATGGGCATCTCAGTCGCCATTGTCATCGACCCAATGGAACAGAAAATCGCCGTCCATACCGGCAAGGATCAGGTCGACGTGCTCGGCCGCGAAGAATCGCTCACATCGAAGAACGACTGGATCGACGGTTCATCGGGAGGCCCGTTGCTTGCCGGCCTGTCGATTCCCGTCCGAGACATCTTCGAACAACCCGACTGGTGGCAGTGGGCCAGCCGTCCGGAATGATTTTTCTATTCTCGAAATTAGCCGCAGATAAACGCTGATCGACGCAGATATTTCAGTGGAGCATCTGCGTCTATCTGTGCTCATCTGCGGCCAACTTAAAGAACCCTGAAACTTTGCACTCGGAACTCTGTAAATGCCTGACGTCAATCTATCTTCAGCCACCGCCCGAATCGGCATCGTCACCGTTTCTGATCGAGCCAGCCGAGGCGAATACGAAGACCGAGGCGGACCGGCAATTCGCGAATACCTCGCCGAAGTTCTCTCGTCGCCGTGGGAAGCCGTCGCGCGAGTCATCCCTGACGAACCGGCCGTCGTCGAACAGGCGCTGATCGAACTCTGCGATCAGGAAAACTGCTGCCTCGTCATCACGACTGGCGGCACAGGCCCGTCGAAACGCGACATCACGCCCGAAGCGACCGAAGCTGTCTGCGAGAAAATGATGCCGGGCTTCGGCGAGCTGATGCGAAAAGTCTCGCTTGAAAAAGTGGCAACGGCGATCCTGTCTCGACAAACCGCCGGCATCCGAGGCGGAGCCTTGATCGTCAATCTGCCTGGCCAGCCAAAGGCGATCTGCGAATGTCTGGACGCCGTCTTCCCGGCCATCCCCTACTGCATCGACCTGATCGAAGGCCCGTTTCTGACCACGAACGAAGACCGCCTCGTCGCCTTCCGCCCGAAGAAGAAACCGGGGCAGTGATCTCTCCCGACCGCCGCTCCATCACTGGGTGGCACAGGTTGCTTGCCAACCTGTGCGGCGCAGCCGCAAGAGGTTCTTCCCAGTCGAACTCGGACTTACCTCTTGTCGCTTCGCGACACTGGTTGCGAGCAACCAGTGCCACCCAAAACCGAAGTGTTCGACGCGTCAAACGCGGGCGATCCAGATTTGGGCTTTCGCGTTGCCGATGGAAACTGGTTTGACGTCGGCTCCGGCGGTGCCGGCCTTGACAGAGTCGGCGAGCGTTTCGTTCTGGATGTAGTCGGCCCATTCCGTGACGGCTGTCGCGATATCTGACGAGTCCGACTGAAACTGCACGGTGATCCGGTCCTGAATCTGCAGGTCGGCGTCTTTGCGAAGTTGCTGCACCTGCCGGACGAAGTCGCGGGCCATGCCTTCCCGTTCGAGTTCCGGCGTCGTGACCGTTGAGATGGCGATCTGGATTCCGTCTTCGTCGGCGCAGCTCCAGTCGGAAGCTTGTTCCGTGCTGACCATGACGTCGTCCGGGCCGAGTTCGATTTGCTCGCCGCCGAGTTCCACCGTCACCGACTCGCCGGATCGCAGCGGAGCGAGAATCGCCGGATCCATTTCGGGCAATTCTTTACGGATGACTCCGAGCAGTTTGCCGTGCTGCGGTCCCAGCGTTTTCAGATTCGGCTTGAACGAGTAGCTGACCAGGTCGTCAAGATTGTCGGCACTGGTGACCTGTTTGATGTTGAGTTCTTCTTTGATGACGTCGCCCAGGTGCTCGACCGCCGACATTTGCTCGGGCGTCGAACAGGCGAACTTCAATTCGGTCAGCGGCAGTCGAACTCGCAGCTTCTTCTCTTCCCGAAGTTTGTGCCCCAGTTTCACAACCAGCTGCGCCGTCGCCGTCCGCGCGTTGAGCGTTGGGTCAAGTAGCGAATTGTCAGGAAGTGGGTACTCGCAAAGGTGGACTGACTCTGATGCAGAGAAGACAAGATTCGACTCCACCACTCGTAATTCCCGCTCACACTCAGCGATGCGGGCGTCATTCTCTGCATGACGTGCTTCCAGTCGATTCACTACCGCGTTTTGCTCATCCCTGCCCTCCGGTTCCTGATCGACTTTTTCTTGAAGTTGACTCAGCTCTTCCGAAATTCGTTCACTTTCTGATTGGGCGTGCGAAAAACGCGAATCACACGCGTCGAGCTTTCGAGTGAATTCAGCCCATTGATCTTCATCGACCGCAACAAGATTCTGATACATCCGCTCGGCCATGAACGGGATTGTCGGAGCCATCGCTTTGCACAGCGTGACCAGCACTTCGTAGAGCGTCTGGTAGGCGGCAGTTTTGTCGGTGTCGGACGCGTCTTTGGAACGCCAAAAACGGCGGCGGTTGCGGCGGATGTACCAGTTCGTGAGGTCGTCGAGAAAATCTTCAGCCGCTTTGCAGAAGGCCGCGACGTTGTACTTCGGCATTTCTTCCTGGGCGACCTGCAGGACTGATTGGAGGTTGGAGAGGATCCAGCGATCGATTTCCGGGCGGTCGGCGACGGGGATTGTTTCGGCGGTTGGGTCGAACTCGTCGAGCCGTGCGTAGTTCACGAAGAAGGCGTACGAATTCCACAACGGAATCATCACGCTGCGGCGAGTTTCGTCGGCCGGCTGGCTGGTCACTTTACAACAGGGCAAACCTTCTTTCGTCTCGCTGAGCGGGCCGTCGGGAGTCTGCAGTGTGACCTGCTCGTCCGGGTGTCGCGTTCCGAATCGCAGATCGGACGCCGGGTTCTGCGCGAGGTACATCCAGCGGATCGTATCCACGCCGAGCTGTTCTGCCGCTTCCTCGAACCAGATCGCCGTGCCGTCCGACTTGTGCATCGGCTGGCCTTTTTCGTCCATGACCAGGCGATGTCCGAGCAGCGTTTTGAATGGTCGTTTCTCGATCGGGTCGTCGGTCTCGTCGTAACGCATCATCGTCGACAAAGAGAGCATCGAGTAGAACCAGTTGCGAAACTGGCCAGGGAAGCACTCGGTGACAAGATCCGCCGGGTACCACTTCTGCCAGTCGTCGTGATCGTGGTTGTAGTGCATGGTCGAGAACGGAACGATGCCCGCGTCGAGCCACGGGTTGCCGACATCTTCGATGCGCGTCATCAGGTTGCCGGTCTTCGGATTCCGAATCTTGACGCCGTCGATCCACGGCCGGTGAGGCGTGTTGCCTTCGAAGCCGTCCCAGCCTTCGACCGCTCGCTCTTTCAGTTCGGCCAGCGAGCCCATGACTTCAAAGTCGCCGGTTTCCTCGTCAACCCAGATCGGCAGCGCGAGACCCCAGAAGCGTTTCTTCGAGATCATCCAGTCGCTCATATTGCTGAGCCATTCGCACTCGCGCTCCTGCCCGTCGATGCTTTCGGGCAACCATTCAATCTGCCGCGTCACGTCTTTAATTTCTTCCCGCCAGTCCATATTGATGAACCACTCGTCGACCAGTCGGAAGACAAGTTCATCGCCCGTCCGCCAGCAATGCGGATAGATGTGCGGGTAAGTCTCGACGTTAACGAGCAAGCCCTTTTCTTTGAGCTTCTCGAAAACCAGTTCGGCGGTTTGCGGCGAAATCGCTTCCCGACCGGTGAAGTCTCCAAAGCCTTCTGCGTACGTGCCGTCTGCTTTCAGCGGAGCGATGATTGCGAGGCCGAGATCCTGCCCCAACTTGTGGTCAACGTCGCCGCAGCCCGGAGCAATATGGACAATGCCTGTTCCTTCTCCGGCAACAACATGGGCTTTGCCTCTGGAGTCACGGCCCCCGTCAATGACTCGATGGACCACTCTGCCCGACGTTATCGCTTCCATCATGTGCTTTGTCGCCTCGCGAGCGGCTTTCGTGGCAAGTTCGTCCTTCAGTTTCTCACGCCCGCTGACATCACTCAGAAGCTTTGCTGTCGTTTCAGGTGGCAAATTGGTGAGCCCATCCACCATCTTTTTCAACGCTTCGTGAGCCCGTTCACGGACACTCAATTTGATCTCTGACACGTCTCCCGAAACGGAAGAAGGATTGAACTGAGCGGGCAGTTCGTCGAACGGACCGTCGTATTCCCAACCGACCATCTCGGCACCTTTGATCGTGCCGATCTCTTCGAAGCCGCCGTTCTCTTTGAAGATCTGAGCGAGCGTTTTCAGCTTCGGAACATCCTTCGGCCATTGCCATTCCGGGCGTCCGAATCCCTCTTTGAACTCTTTGTTCAAGCGTTTGAAGTTCAGATTTTCTTTCGCGAAGTAGTAGATCGCGCCGTCGCGTTCGGCCTTCACTTTGACGTACTCAAGGTCCGTGTTGACCGCGGCGGCAACGTTGCTGGTCAGTGTCCAGGGAGTCGTCGTCCAGACCAGCAGGTATTCGTTGTCGACAGACTGTGTGCCACTGGCAGAGCCAGTGGCACACTTATTCCGAATCGGAAACCGGACGAACACCGATTTGTGAGTCGTCAGCTTGCGGCCTTCGGCGATCTCCATTTGCGAGTACGCGCTGCCGCCTCGGCCGGACCAGGGCATCACGTCGTGGCCCTGGTAGATCTTGCCTCGTTCAAAGCATTTCTTGAGGAACGTCCAGATGGTTTCGTTGTTTTCGGTGGAGAACGTGAAATAGCTGCCGCCCCATTCTGGATTGCCGAGCCGTTCGACAAGCTGATGCGATTTTCCTGTTTCCTGCTTGCCCGACGGCGGAGTGAACTCGACCTCGTCGTCGCTGCCCATCTTTTCGGCGAGCAGCCTCAACTGGTCAGGATTGTCCCAGTCCATCCAGTAGCCGAGCCGCTGCGACTGTTCGGTCTGCCGCGCGGCGAAACGGAGCACTCGACGCTTGCACTCGTTGACGAAGTTGTCGATGCCGTACTCGTTGACGGCGGTCTTTGTTCCCAGACCGAGCTGCTTTTCGACTTCGACTTCGACCCACAGGCCCTGGCAGTCAAACCCGTTCTGGTATCGCTGGTCGTAGCCCATCATCGCGAAGAATCGCTGATAGGTGTCTTTGTACGTGCGGCCCCAGGCGTGGTGAACGCCCATCGGATTGTTGGCTGTAATCGGCCCGTCCAGAAAGCTCCAGCGTTTGTAATCGGCTTTTCTATTCTCAGGTCCATTCTGATCACGCAGCTTCTGGAAGATCGAGTTGTCATCCCAGAATCGGAGCATCTCGTGCTCACCGCGGACGAAATCGGCGTCTTTAACTTCCTGGAACATTGTTTGGACCGGGTCTGTGACGAAAGTTTCTGGTGAATGCCCGCCGGGCGAATGGCAAATCAGGCGAGCTCAAAAAAGGCGATACACAACGACGCGACACCGCAGCACCAGATTCGGTGCGCGGTGTCGAGGGGCGTTGGAGGGCGAAGTTTTATCGAATCAGCCGGGCCGATGGAATTCGGCGTCGATTCAGGGGGTTGATCAACTCGGGGACCGGCCTGGATGAGGGCTCACGCAAAGTCGCGAAGACGCAAAGGGGAACAACTTTAAGAACCACTGATTACACGGATAGAAAATGGATAAAGACGGATGCTTTTCTGCGGCTTCCATCGTTAATCCGTGGAAATCCTTGTCCATCCGTGGCTAATAAATAATTGCGGCCAGGAAGGCTGGCCGGTTTCAGTGCGGTAGGCTGGGACGTGTCCCAGCAAGACTCTCAAGCTGGGACACGTCCCAGCCTACAAGATACGGCCCAAACAATTAGTACGACTCGACTTCTGAATCAAACACCGACAGCAGTGGCTGTTCGGGGCCGACGGCGGCCAGGCGGTCGAGTTCGGCTCCGATCAGGGCCAACCGAGACGAGATTTGCTCACTGCCGGCTGACCACTCCTCCTGCCAGTCGACGGGAGCCTGAGGAGAAACTTCGGAGGGTTTGATGTCGGTTTCGGTGTCAAGCTGGATGAGGCAATCGTTCAGACGGCTGCTGGTACGTGCCTCGAAATCCGGGTCGGCGATTCGCAGATTCAGCATTGGTGACTCCGGTCGATGATGACTCTGAATGATGTGAAATCAGGATGAAATTCAATGCTGAAGTAGATGTCGGGGCAGTTGATCGTGGCTGGAAAGTTCCGAACGACCGTTTTGACCAGAACCTCTCGGCAGAGGAAGAAGAGGAGTGAATTCAGGAGCTTCAGGCGGGACTCGCTGGGCGAGCTGTTTCCTCGTGACTCTGCCAACTTCCGGGCGAAGCAATCGCGGTGACTGCAGGTCCAATCGGTCATGCTGTTCGCTCGGGAGAAGGTTCTGGATTCATGAAAACGGCTGAGACGGCCAGCCGTGATTCAATCTGCCAAAAGGTTGATCGGCCCTCGCTGATGCAACTCTGCAGGAAATGGGGCGACGTGAGAACGCTGGTTGAGATTGCCGGTTCCGAAGAAGGCGCAAAACGAACAACCGGTACCGCGTGACTGCGACCTTGACCGTTGGTCAGTAGCAGTAGGGTGTGACCAGCGGAGCAAGTCAAACGGCCGGTGTGCCGGCGCGAGCAACTTTAGTGTTACAAGGCGTGTGAAAAACTCGAAAGATCGCCGCGCCGGCACACCGCGATCAGCGTTCAGCCCGCTTGTCACACCCTACGGAGGGCGACCGCAATCGCCGTCCAGTGACGATCGCTGGTCTGCTCGACAGTGCTGGCTGGCCAGCCGAGCGACTCCATCAGCTCGCCCATTTCCCCCGGCGTCAACGCCGCGTGGAGCGACTGTTGGAACAGTTGACGCTGTTCATTGTTGTCGTTTTTGGCGTAGGTCTGCACGAGAATCTCGACCTGCTCGGTCGAACCCGGACGCAGAAGATCCCGCACAAACAGCAGTCCGCCGGGTTTGAGAATCCGCTGCATCTCGCGGAGGCTGTCGATCGGCTCGGGAATGTGATGGACGATGCTGTTCGAAATCACCCAGTCGAACTCGCCATCGTCGAACGGCAACTCTTTCGCATCGACATGCTCCAGCAGAATGCTGCCGTGCAGCCCGGCGTCGCGAATGTTCTGCTCAGCCAGCAGCAGCATCTCGACGGCCAGATCGATCGCCACCATGTCGACATTGACCGGCCGCTGGCAGAATTCAATCGGAATCTGAGCCGTCCCTGTCCCGACATCCAGAACCCGCAGCCGGTCACTCCGAGATGTGAGCCGGTCAGCAAACCCCGCGGCATTCGCCGCACTCAGCAGATCGTCGACAAACAGCCGATTGACCGACGAATGATCCATCGAGTCATAATCCGCAGCTTCCGCCGCCGTGTCCATGACTTCGGGTTCGAGCGTACGAGATAACATGGAGCTCGTTTTCTGCTGAGGAACCCAAGTTTTTCAACCACGAAAGACTCGAAAAACACGAAAGCCGGACTCTACTTCTTTCGTGTTTTTCGCGTATTTCGTGGTTCGAATATTTCTGCTGCTTGACTGAAGTTCCTCAGAACTCAACCGCCGACGGTTCTTCGGCGGGGTAGGTTTTGCGGCGTTCGATTTTGTTGAATTCGTTGAGGAAGACGACGTTGGCTCCGGTGAATTGTTCTTCCTGGCGGAATGTCCAGAGCAGGATTTCGTCGCCGACTTCGCCGAGTCTCGCGGCGGCGCCGTTGAGCGTGAATTCGCCCTCGCGGCCGGGGATGGCGTAGGTGTCCCAGCGCGAGCCCGTCGACTTATTCACGAGGTACACACGCTCGTACGGGCTGATCCCTGCGGCTTCCATCAGGCTGGTCGCCAGCGACGCGGATCCTTCGTACTCCAGGCTCTTGCCTGTGACTCGAAGACCGTGAAGTTTGGCACCGACGAATTCCCTCATCGTCTCACTCTTCTGAACTTGCTCAAGGGGAGAGGCCGCTTTCGCCACCGAAATACCACGCGATAAATCGGTCACACTTGCGACTTGTCCCGGATAGTACCAAACAGAAAACGCATCGTCTTCTAAGTTGTCCAGGAATCAATTCAGGCAGGAAAGGCTGGAACGAGCGCAGCGCTGTTCCGGCAGGGGGACAATGCACAATGCCGGAACAGCGCTGCGCTCGTTCCAGCCTACAGCTCTCGCCCCTACGCAACTGCTTTCGCT
>Ga0316208_1000881_pt1 | contig 32023 bp, 29 predicted proteins | sample 3monopyrite_MG_FD_204944 | JGI IMG/M metagenome (GOLD analysis project Ga0316208, IMG submission 204944) | Microbial mat bacterial communities from mineral coupon in-situ incubated in ocean water Damariscotta River, Maine, United States -... | ecosystem: Environmental > Aquatic > Marine >...
CGCGTCGGTAGGATGAGGTCGGCGTTGCTGGTGGTCTCATTCAAGTAGATGTCGACGGAGACCATAAAGTCGAGCTCGTTGGTCGCCGCTGCAAGCCGGTTGCCATTGGGCGCCGAGAGCACAGGGTTCGCTGCGACCGTGACGAGACCGCGAATTCGCTGATCGCCGGCCTGCGCTTCCTCGATTTCTTCGGCGAGGGTGCCGGCAGGGAGCTGTCCGTCGACCATCGGGATCTGGCGCCCGATCGTCTTCCAGAGCCCCACCGGCAGCTCGGGCTGCTGTCGTCCCGGCTCGGTATCGCCCGTCGCGGGCCGCGGAAACATCATGCAGCCCTCTTCGTCGAAGTGTCCGGTCAGAATCGCCACGACATCGAGCAACCAGCTCGCGAGTGTTCCAAATTCCTGGGTACACGTCCCGATTCGGCCATAAAGCGCAGCGCGTGGCGTGGATGCGTAGGCATGGGCGAGTTCACGGATGACCTGCGCCGGCATTCCCGTCGCGTCGGCGACCGCTTCGGGCGTATACGGCGCGACGAGCTGACGGACTTCTTCGACGCCGTCGGTAAACGCCGCGAACCGCCCGAGATTAACACGATCTTCTTCGAAGATGACCTGGCACATCGCCGCCAGGAAGTAGGCGTCACTTCCTGGCTTGATGAAGTGATGCTCATCGGCGATGTCAGCCGTCTCGGACTTCCGAGGATCGATGACGACCACCCGGCCGCCGCGTTCGCTGATCGCGCGGATCACCTTCTTCGTGTTGGGCGTGCTCATCAAGCTGCCCTGGGAAGCGAGCGGGTTGCCGCCCATACAGATGAAGAGGTCTGTTCTATGCAGGTCCGGGACGATGTACATCTCGCCGTCGCCGATCATGCGGGTGAGGCTGACTTGCTTTGGAAATTGATCCATCGTGGCGGAGGAGAACATCCGCGGCGTCTGGAAGGTCTGAATGAAATGCGTCGTGTAGAGCAGGGCGCCGACGTCGTGGCCCGTGGGTTCGCCCACGAAAAGACCGATCGTGTGTGTGCCGTGGTCCTGCTGAATCTTTCGAATGCGGTCGGCAGCGAGGTCGAGCGCCTCGTCCCAGCCGATCTCTTCCCAGCTTCCGTCGTCGCGCTTCCGAATTGGGCGATGGAGTCGGTCGGGATCCTCGTAGACGCCCTTCATGCCGTAGGCCTTGGGACAGAGGTAGCCCTGGCTCCGGAAGTCGTCGGGATCCCCTTCGATGCGCTCGATCGTGTTGGCTTCGCGGTCGACGTGGACGCGCAAGCCACAGGAGGCTTCGCAGATCGGGCACGAGCGGCGGATGATTTCGGAGGGCTTCGCGGATGCAGCAGTCATGGCAGGCTCTCTTTTCGATCGGTCGATTTCAGTCAGGCAGGGAAAGGCTAGGCGACGCCTCGAACCTCGGCGACGGTCGGACCGACGCGCTCTGCCGCGGCACGCAGCAGGTCGACGTCGAACCCGATCACCTCCGCCGCGGTTTCGCCGAGTACGGAATGAATCTCCGCTTCCGGGAAGTCGTGAAAGGTCTCATTCAGAAACTTTCGCGTGTTGGGCCAGGTTCCCTCGAGGTGGGGATAGTCCGTGCCATACATGAATCGATCGAGACCGACGCGGTGGCGATCCGCCGCTTCCTCGGCGGTCAGGAACGATGCGCCGAGAAAACAATTGCGCTGGAAATATTCGGTGGGTCCCAGGCTGAGGCCCTTCGTGAAGTGCTTGAAGATCGGATTACGGCAACGCGTTTCGAGCCGGCGTAGGGTTTCAAGGATCCACGAGCAGCCGACCTCCGTAAAGATCAGTTTCAGGTTGGGGTGCCGTTCGAAAACGCCACCCAATACGAGGGCGGTAAAGGCGCGATGGGCGATCACATCGACTTCGCAGACGTACATCGCCGTCGCGCAATCAACATCGCCGTAATCAGGTGACCAGCTTCCGTGGACCTGAAGCGGCATGTCGAGCTCTTCGCAGACCTGCCAAAGGGGTTCGTAGCGCGGGTGGTGGTAGTAGTAGTGCTCTCCCGTGGTTCCCGGAAGCAGGACGCCACCGAAGAGGCCGAGGGCGTGCGCTTCGCGCACTTCTTGGACCGCGACTTCGATGTCTTGAACCTGGATGATGGCGACGCCGGCATGCCTACCCGGGTTCACTTCGCAGAAGTCGGCGAGCCAGCGGTTGTAGGCGGTGTTTCCGATATGGGTGTGTTCCGGGTTCTCGTCACCGCGGAACTGCAGGAGCGACGCGCCGAAGGGCACCATCTGTGGAAAGATGACATCCGCAACCACTCCATCCGCCTCGAGTTCTTCGAGCCGAATCTTGGGGTCGACTTCGCCTGCTCTCGGAGCGAAGGCGCTCTCGCCATCCTTGAGCATCGCGAGGACCAGGTCGTCCGTAAGATCTTCTTTCTCGAATTGCTTGGTGAAGCGGCCGGTCGTTCCGCTGGCGGCTTCGTCGTAGGCTTCCGAGGCTTCCTGATCGAAGAAGGTACCGCGGCGAATCACCATCTCCCGCGCATACTCGAGCCACCATGCATCCGCGGCAGCGTGGTACTTCTTCGGCATGTACTCGTTGTAGGTTCCGGAGAGCGCCCCCGCATGGCAGTCGGCGCTGATCATCATGACTCTTGAGTCGCGGTTCATGGGGATACTCCGGGTGGGCTCGGCGAGGAGCAAGGTGGACGGCCAACTCTATGGGTTTGGTGAGGGGGCGCAAGACGACCGCATCGAGGATTCTCGTCACGATTTTTCCACGCTTCGGAACGTTTCGTGGGGCAGGGGTGACTCTAGTCCGGCCGCTGCGAACGGGGGTATCAGGAGTGTCGGGATGGGCTTTGTGATGGGGGCGATTGCGGCATTCATAAGCGGCATGGCCGTGTTCTTGGGGCGCGGCGCTGGACTCGACCCCGTGCTTGTTCTCGCCCTGCAATTCGTTTTCTGGACGATAGGATTGATGCCCGTGATGCAAGGGGGGCATCGTGCCTTCAAGACCGGCGTCAACACGGATCTCGTCGCCTATTCGCTCGTCCTCGGACTGTATCTATCGGCGAGCGTTGCCTGGTCGGGGCAAGCTTGAGCGAGCAAGAACTCGCACTGGCCCTGCGCTGGGTGATCGGTCTCTTAGTCTTCGGCCTGGGTGTGTGGATCCTTCTGTCCAATGCGCTTCGGTACACATCCATTGTTCGCGGCGTTGGTCTAGACCGTACCGAGCGACTGCCGTCTAGCATTCCAGCGATGGGTTCCATTCTTGCGTTCGTCGGACTCTGGGTAGCACCAGTAGAATGGCACCCGGCCTATCTTGCGCTGGTACTCGCGGAATTGTTCTCGATCGATTTTTCTGTAGAAGCGCGGCCGTCGACGATTTCGAGCGAGCGCGGGGACGATGAAGGAACGAGGCAGGCAGACGATGAGTGAGGGTGAGAAAGACCGGCGCGCAGCTCTGCCGACGGAAGCGATCGCGCTGCTGGCTGAGATGCTTCGCGGCGGTCTTGACCTCGTCTCGGCGCTTGAGTTAATCGAGCGTGGATGGGCGGCGGAACGCGCCCAACGCTCTCTGCTTGGGCGGGGCGCGGCGTGGCTCGATGAGTCCCTTTCCGGGCATGCTGAATTCGAGACCCGATGGGCCTTTCGAACGCTCATCGATCGCGTGGTGCGCGGCGACGCCTTCGTCGATGCGCTCTACGAACTCTTCGTGGTGGCGCCCGCGATGCAAACTCGCCTGGCGAAGGCGGAAGACTCTGGAGCGCTCGGGCGTGTACTGCCTTTGCTTGCCCCGCATGACTTCGAGACCCGTGCGCGGCTTCTTCCCGACGGACGCATCATGCGCGTCTTTTTTGATGCCATGTTGGGCGTCGCGGTCACGGTTCGGGCTGCGCGGCTGGAATTTGTTCGGGCTGAGGACCAGATCGAGTCCGCCTGTTTCGGTCCAGACGGCGAGTCCCTGAATGAGGATCGATATTTTCCGGGGAACGAATCGGAGATTCGCGCGGAATGGGCGCGAACGATCCGACGGGCAAGGATCGTCCTTCGACTCGGGGAACGGGCGAAGCAGATCGCGGGTGAGACCTCAATCGAAGCGGTCTACGGCGTCGGTGACGAGGAGCGTGTCCGAGTTCGATGTGAACCGATCTCTTCGCTTTGGACGGATCGCTGGAGTCTCAGCTTCGAGTTTACGCCGATCGATCCAGGCGAGGAGGATCGCGAGATGGACTGGTTGGTCTACGGCTAGGCCTAGACTGGCTCTGTACGTGTTAGTCCGCCGGCACGTCGACGCAGGCACGCAAAGCCGCAGCAAGGTCCGTATTGAATTCGATCGTGCGGGGATCGATCGGAGCGGCCTTCGTGCCGACCAGAGAGCGGATGGCTGGCACGACGTTCTTGAGCTGCGCGTACATCTCTCGGCAGACGACATCGTCGGGTAGCCCGAGATCCCGCCGCCACGTATCAAAGTTCGGTGCCTCCTCGAAGCAGTCGCAAGCGTCGAGAACGAGATGCAGCCGAACGACGCGACTCTCAATCCGGGCATCGTCATACTCGTCAAAGCAGGGCACGCGCCATTCGTCCGATTGGCATCGGAGCTGGATCACCCGAACGCTGCGTTCCTTGTGTTCCGGGGTCGCGGGCTCAACATGGAAATCGAGTTCAAGTCTCTCGACGAGGGTCTTGAGTGCATCGACTGTTGGGTATTTCGACAAATGAGCGTTCCCGGATCGGCGAGAATTATTGCGCCGCCGACATCGCGGCGGCCAGGTTCGTCGCGTTCGTCTTCTCACGCTCTTCAAGACGATCGATCAAGTCGGCCTCGACGCCGATGGATTCAAGGATCTCCCTGCTGTGGTCCCCCATGAAAGGAGCGTGCCGCGAGGGAAAGGCCTTCGCGTCTTCCTCGCTCCCTGCGAACTGCACAGGCGGTCGCGGATATCGCATCGCCCCGATGACGGGATGGTCCGTCTCGATGAGCGACTGCGCATGCAGAACACCTTCGTCCTCATGGACCTCGTCGAGCGCGTTGGCCCGTGCGACGGGAACGCCGAAGGCGTCCAGCGCCTCACAAGCCTCCGCGGTGGTGACGTCGGCGAGGATTCCTTCGATGGCCTCCTTGAAAGCGTCGGCATTCGCCAACCGGTCGGGCAGGGTCCGAAAGCGCGGGTCGAGATGAAATTCTGCACCACGCCAGACGCAGAGCAATTCGAGCGCTGAGTCCGCAACCATGATGATCGAGAGATACCCGTCCTTCGCCTTGAAGATCGGGAAGTAGTCCGCGAGCTCGCCCTGATGGCGGACATCGTCGCCGAGCAAAGTGCGCGACCACATCATGTCAGGCCACATGTAAGAGAGTGCGGAGTTGAGCATCGAGATGGGCAGGTATTGGCCGCGGCCCGTCTTGCCCCGCTGAAGCAGCGCGGCGGTAATCGCCTGCGCCGTCGTCATCCCGGTCACCTTGTCGAAAACGATCGCCCGCATGTTCTGCGGGGCGTCTCCTCCCTGTTCGGCAGCGACCCCCGTTGTTGCCTGAATGAGCGGGTCATAGACGCGTCGGTTCTTGTAAGGGCCGTCCTGGCCGTAACCGGAGATCGATGCGTAAACCAGTTGCTCGTTGATCGCGGAGAGAGCCGGGTAATCAATCCCGAGCCCTTGCACGACGCCCGGTCGATAGTTCTCGATCAAGACATCCGCGGTCTTGACGAGTTCAAAGAACGCTGACTTCTCTTGCTCATTCTTGAGATCGAGAATGAGCGAGCGTTTGTTTCGATTCAGGACGCCGAACATGGCACCCATCCCTGCGCGCATACTCCCCAGATACCGCGCTGTATCGCCGAAGAGCGGCGGTTCGATCTTGATCACGTCAGCGCCTTGATCGGCGAGGATCATTCCAGCCATGGGGCCAGAGACCGTCGACGTAAGTTCGATCACGCGGTAGTTGCTGAGCGGTCCGGACATCATGAATCTCCTCGCCGCATCGCGCGGCGCGAACAGTTCAGGGAAGGGAGCCAGGCGGAAGTTTGCACCCGGGAGCGAGTCGGAGGGAGGTTTCGTAGTGGGGGCGCGCGGCTTCGGGGCGTCCCAGCAAAATGAGTGAGAGGGCGGCACCACAATGGGTCTGGGGATCTTGGGGTGCGATGGACAGCGCCCGCTCGAAGGAAGCGAGGGCCTCGCTCGGTCGGCGTGTTCCGTTGTAGGCGATGCCGAGATTCGAATGCGCCTTGGCGAGGGTCGGGTCTGCGGCCACAGCCTGCGTCAGATGCGAAAGCGCACGCTCCGGTTGACGTGCCGACCAGAAGACGACGCCAAGGTTGTTATGGGCCTTCGCATATCCGGGCTCGATCTCGATTGCGCGATAGAAGAGGCGCACGGCTTCATCGACCCGTCCGTTGGCCAGCAGATGCTCGCCCAGGTTCAAGTGAATGAGTGGGAACTTGGGGGTCAGACTCATCATGTGTCGATAGAGCGACTCTGTGGTCTGCCAATGGGCCAGCTGGGCACGAGTGGTTCGGGTTTCAGCGATAAAGAGAACTGCGACGACCACACCTAATAGGACGCGAATGACGGACTGCCGTGGGCCTCGGGTGTCCCAGGCTCGCGCGAAGGCCCAAGCGCCGATCAGGGCGAGGCCGAGGGCGGGGAGGTAGACGTACTTGTCGGAAGCGGTGACCCAGCTGTAACGAAGTCCGCCTAGGGTCGGCGAGAGCCCGATCACGAAGACGGCGAGACCGGCGAGGGGGGCGATGATCCCAGTTCGGGCGAACCAGAAGACGGCGAGAGCGAGGACGACGAGCGCGGCGACACTCGTCACGATCGCGGGTTCCGCAAACGTGAGCGGCTCCGGCAGGAGGTAGACCGAGGTGAGGTCGACGGGCCACGCGACTTTGCCGAGATAGAAGACGATCAGGTGGATCGCCGTGAGGCCGCGGGTGACCAGCCCGTCTTGCGCGACTTCGAGGCCGACCGTCCGCTGATGGGAGATGAGGGTAATGGCGGCGAAAACACCGGCAATGGCGAAGAGCGGCAACTTCTCGAGGAGCACGGGAACGTTGAGTCGGCGACCCTTCAATAGGCGAGACAAGGGCCAGAGGTCGAGCCCGATCATTAGTCCTGGAATTACGATTGCGGTCGGCTTCGCAAGGCAAGCGAGGATCATCGCAATGGCACTGATCCATCGCGCCCGGGGTGCGTCGGTCGTGGTCTGTCTCACGTAAGCAAGCAAGCTCGTCAGTGCGAAAAAAGTCGCGAGCAGCGTCTTCCGTTCCGCGATCCACGCAAGCGGTTCCACCACCAAGGGATGGACGCCAAAGAGGGCGCCTAGCAGAGCCGCAGCGAGAAGGTGTCCGGTCAATGCGTAGATCAGCCAGACGAGGGCCATCGTGTTGAGCAGGTGGAGCGCGAGATTGGTCGCATGATAGACGCCCAGATCTGTCGGCCGGCCACCCATCGCATAGTCGAACATCAGCGAGATCATCGTGAGGGGCGCGTAGTAGCCGCGAACGGTGGAAGGCTCGAGGACCTCCGTTGTGAATCGTGTAGCGGAGTCCCAGCTCGGATTCTGCACGAGGGGATTGGACGTCAGGAACTCGTCATCGTCGTAGCTGAGCGCTTGCGCCGACAGAACCGGGCTTTGGACGACGCCAACAAGAACGGCGACACCGAGCAATACGCCGAAGAGGACGGCACGGTGATTGGAGTCGAAGGCTGGATTCACGCGGGTCGGGGCCGCGTCATGGGTCGCTCTCGCCTTCATACAGTCAGACTACCGTATCGAGCGAATGGGGCCTACCGAGGGGTATGCTCGGATGACTGACCTAGAGCGGGAGCAGACTCGATGGATGAAGCCGACATCAACGCGATCGACGATCCAGCGGAGATCTTCGCAGCGATCCTCGATCCCGCGCGAAGGGGCGCACTCTATCCCCTTCATCATCGACTGCGGACTCTCGCACCTGTGCACTCCGACGAGTCCCTTCTTGGCCGACGGGCATGGGTCATTTCGAACTTCGAATACGCGGATGCCGTCTTGCGCGACCCACGCCTACACAGCGATACGAGCGCGATTGAACTCTTTGACACGGGCCCATCGGGCGCGTCCTTCTTCGCAGTCATGAAGAAACTGCTGCTCTACCTCGACCCGCCAGAGCACGACCGGATTCGGGGCCTCGTGACGAAGGCGTTTACACCCCGCGCCGTCGATGTAAGACGCCCCAGAATTCAAGCGGAAGTCGACCGCCTACTGGATCGCATCGAGGATCAAGGGAAGACCGACCTTGTGGCCGACTTCGGGTATCCCCTTCCGATTGCGGTGATCTGCGAGATGATGGGCATTCCGGTTGAAGACCGCGACATCTTCATGACCTGGGCGCACGACTTCGCGCGGAGAGGGGATGTTTCCGCCGTGACCGATGCCGTGATCGAGCGTGGGGAGCGCGCGTCGGAGGGGTTCCGTGACTACTTCCTCGACTTGGCTCGCGCCCGGCGCAAGAACCTCGGCGACGATTTGATTTCAGCACTCGTGCGGGCAGAAGAGGACGGAGAGCGTTTGACGGATGAGGAGATCGTTTCGACTTGCGTGATTCTGCTTCAAGCGGGGCATGAGACGACGGCGGATCTGATTTCCCTCGGAACCCGCGGGCTCCTCCTCTACCCGGAGCAACGTGCTTTGCTTCTGGATGAGCCCGCTCGAATGGGCGCCGCCCCGGACGAGTTCATTCGCTGGGATACCTCCGTCCAGATCAGCCAGCGCGTTGGGGCCGTGGACATCGAGTTGGGCACGCAGAGGATTCCGGCGGGCGATGTGTTCGTGGTCTTGAATGGTGCGGCAAACCGCGACCCGGCTCGCTTCGAAAGGCCCGATGAGCTTGACCTTCGCCGTGATGCGACAGGGCATCTCGGCTTCGGCATGGGGCGACATTTTTGTTTGGGTGCCTCCCTTGCGCGGGCGGAGATCGAGACTGCGATCGGGACGCTGATTCGACGCTTTCCGGACCTTGAATTCGATGGGGAGGGGACGTTCCGGCCCTCGCTCTTTCTTCGCGGTCTGGCGTCGCTGCCGCTTCGATTCTGAAATGGGCTGGTTGAGCCGGGAAGACGCAACCATTCGGGCCTTGCGATTGGGATCGGATCGCGGATCCTACCCGGCAAGGCATGCCGTGCGGTCCTTGAGATCATGGGTTGGCCGGGGAGATGAGACCGATTCATGGCCGAAGTGATCCTGATCAACCTCACGGGACCGGACCGTCCTGGGATCACGAGTGAGCTGAGCGCCATCCTCGCGCAGCACGACGTGCGCGTCCTCGATATCGGTCAAGCCGTCATCCATGACACGCTGACCCTCGGGATTCTCGTCGAATTGCCGCAGGAGTCCGAGTCGCACCCGGTCCTCAAGGACTTGCTCTTCAAGACCCACGAATGGGATCTGCAGACGCGCTTCACTCCGGTCGGCGTCGAAGAGTACGAGCGATGGGTGAGCGCGCAGGGCCAGCAGCGCCACATCATGACGCTGATCGGCAATCGTTTGACGGCGCGGCATCTCCAGGGCCTCGGCGATGTTGCTATGCGGCACGGACTCAACATCGACAACATCACGCGTTTGTCCGGACGCGTTTCGCTCACGAGAGAAAACGAGGAGCCGCGTGCTTGTGTCGAACTCTCGCTTCGCGGAACGCCGGATGATGCCTCCGCGCTTCGGGGCGATCTCCTTTCGCTCGCGCAGGAGCTGGATGTCGACATCGCGTTCCAGGTAGATGACGTGTACCGCCGAAATCGTCGGCTTGTCGCTTTCGATATGGACTCGACATTGATTCAAACGGAAGTGATCGATGAGCTCGCACACGCCGCGGGCGTCGGCGAAGAAGTCGCAGCGATTACCGAGGCCGCCATGAACGGCGAGCTCGACTTCGAGCAGAGCCTCGAACGTCGTGTGGGACTCTTGAAAGGCCTTGATGAGAGCGTGCTTGGTGAGATCGCGGAGCGGCTTCCGATCACGCCCGGAGCCGAGCGCCTGATCCGGACCTTGCGTTCCCTCGACTATCGAACGGCCATCCTGTCAGGTGGATTCAACTTCTTCGGACGTCATCTCCAGGAACGTCTCGGCATCGACTACGTGTTCGCGAACGAACTCGAAATTGTGGATGGCAAGCTGACCGGCCGCGTTTCCGGGCAGATCGTCGACGGCGCCCGTAAAGCAGCGCTCCTCCGAGAGCTCGCCGAACGGGAGAACCTTCGCCTCGAACAGACGATTGCGGTCGGTGACGGCGCGAACGATCTTCCGATGCTCGATGCGGCGGGACTCGGGATCGCGTTCCATGCGAAGCCCAAGGTTCGCGCTTCCGCCGAACAGGTGATCTCGAATCTCGGCCTCGATGGAATCCTGTATTTGATTGGGATGAGCGATCGAGAGGTTCAGCAGGCTTAATGCAGTTCGATCGGCGATGCGCTTTCGCATCGAACCTGCGACGCTTCCCGCGACATGAATGAAGCGGACGAAAAAGCGGCCCCACCGAAGGCCCCGCGGAGCGATGCGGGTTGGGCGCGCGCGACCGAAGCGCTGTCGAACGTGCAGTTTCGACGCGTCTTCATCAGCAACATGGCCTTCTTTCTGGCGATGGGCGGACAGGGCATCGTCCGTCCGTGGATCGCGTTCCAGCTGACCGACAGCACGTTCAAACTGGGCATCGTTGCCGCGGCCATGGCGATTCCGATGTTCTTCCTGTCCCCCTTTGGTGGGGTCTTCGCGGATCGAATCGAGCGCCGCAAGCTGATCGTCTCCGCGCAAGCGCTGGCGATGGTCAGCGAAGTGATCGTGTTTGTCCTGCTCATCACGGGCAATATCGAGTTCTGGCATCTCGTGGCCGCCGGTGCAGCACTCGGCTGTTCCTTTCCGTTGATCATGCCAGCGCGCTCGGCGATCGTGGCCAACCTTGTGGGGCGCCAGGGGCTCGGCGCCGCGATGGGCCTCAATATGACGGGCGTGAATGTGACTCGCGTCGTGGGACCTGCCGGTGCGGGCTACTTGATCTCTGTGATCGATGTCGCCGGGGCCTATGCCGTGAATATGGGGCTCTACCTAGTCGCGCTGATCGTGATGATGACGGTACAGAAACTGCCGCCACCGAAGGTGCCGATGGGCGAATCGGTATTGCGGAGTATGGCCGACGGCTTCCGCTATCTCGGCACCGATCGTTTCGTGGCGATCCTGTTGCTCTTTGGGCTCGTGCCACAGTTTCTGGCGATGCCGTTTCAGAATATCCTGCCGGCCTTCTCGGACCACGTCTGGAATGCGGGGGCGACCGGGTACGGCATTCTGCACGCGTCGGTGGGAATCGGGGCGGTGGTCGGTTCGGTCTATGTGGCCTGGCGAAGTCAGGGGAAGCCTCGCCTCGATATGATGCTGGGAAGCATCATCGGCTTCGGGTTGATGCTCTCGCTCTTCGCGCTCTCCCCCTGGTTCTGGCCCGCGGTGTTCCTCTCCTTCATTGCGAATATCGGTGCCAGCGTTTTCTCCACCCTGAACAATGTTTCGATCCAGCTCGTGATCCCGGATCACGTTCGCGGACGCGTTTCGAGTTTTATGATGATGTCGGTCTCACTGCCCTTGTTGGGGGCATTGCCGATCGGCTGGGTGGCAGACCAGATCGGTGCGCCCTCGACCGTCGCGATCGCGGCGCTGATGGCCGTCGAGTTGGCGATTGCCTTCTATCTATTGAGTCCGCGTCTTCGGGGACTTGACGCGCGTGTGCATTCGGAACTCGATGACGCTTGATGAACTGTTGATGACGAACGATGGGCTAGATTACGGGTTTGGGCGCGATCTGCGCTCCGGGGCCGGTTTGCGCGAGGGGAGTTTCATCCCATGTTGATCACGATCTCACGTCAGTACCTGGCCGGCGCCGCGGGCGTTGCGGAACGCATTGCGGGGCAACTCGATTGGACCGTCGTTGACGACGCGTTTATCGAAGGGGTGGCCGAGAAGTCGGGCTATAGCCCGGAGGACGTCCAGAGCCTCGAGGAGAGCGTTCCGTCCTTTCTCGAGCGCTTCGCGCAATCCTCCGCGCTTTCGTTCCCAGAATTTCTCGTCTCGACACCCTCGGCGATGGAGGAACCCGACGCCGTCAAACTCGCCCATGTCACGAAGGAGTTCGTCGAGGAACTCGGGGGGCGTGACCGGATCGTGATGGTGGGGCGCGCGGCAGCCGCGATTCTCGCCCGTGATCAGGATGCACTGCATGTTCGGCTGGTGGCGTCGCATGCGTATCGCGTGCGATTGGCGATGGCCGAGCATGGCGTCGCCGAGGCGGAGGCGACCGCGATCGTGAATGAGCGCGATACGAGCCGCGAGCGTTACCACAAAGAAATGTATGGTCGCGATTGGGCGGACCCCGTGAACTACCACCTGGTCTTGAACACCGAACTGCTCGGGATCGACGGCGCCGGCGATCTCGTCGTCGCCCGTGCGCGAGCACTCGGCTGGTAGCTCGCCGCGTGGACTAGCCTGGGACGAGTCGCGGCAGAATCTCGCTGATCGAGCCACGCAGGACGGCATCCGCGAGTTCATCCATTTCGGTGACTTCGCCGTTCAGGATGACGACGCGCGCGCCGCCTTCCTTCGCAATCGGGACCATTGCCGCGATCGGATAGACCGCCAGCGTCGTCCCGATGGCGAGAATCACGTCGCAGTTCTCTGCGGCATGCTGGGCGCGTTCGAGGTCTCGGGAGACGAGGCCCTGGCCGAAGGAGATCGTGGCGGACTTGAGTATGCCGCCACAGCTCCGGCAGGGCGGGTCTTCTTCGCCGGCTTCGACGCGGGCGAGGGCGCGCCGCATGGGCGCACGTTCGTTGCAGTCGAGGCATTCGACCTCTTGAATCGTTCCGTGGATCTCAACGACGCGGGAAGGATCTGAGCCGGCGGCCTGATGAAGCCCATCCACATTCTGTGTGACGAGGGTGTCGAGATAGCCAGCGCGCTCAAGGGCGACCATCGCTGCATGCCCCGCATTGGGTTCGCGCTTGTTGCGCTCCGTCTCAAGGCGCCACTGCCAGGACCGCTTTCGGACTTCGGGATCGCTCATATAGACCTGAAGCGTCGCCATCTTCTCGGCCTTGGGGTCCTTGGTCCAGAGGCCTTTGGGGCCGCGAAAGTCTGGAATACCTGAATCCGTCGAAATACCTGCGCCGGTGAGCGCAGCGACCGAGCGCGCGTTCGCGATCCACTCGCGGACCGACTCGATGGCGTCTTCGTTGCCTGCTTCCGTCATGGGCCAACTCCCCGCGTGCTTGGTTCGATGTCCGGCTGCCCGCCTAACAGCAGCCCACGCCACCTGTTCCACTTCGCTGGTCGTGCCAATGACCCATGTCGAGGAAGAGCCCTTTTTTGGCGGCGGCGATCATCGTGCGGTTCGGGTCGATGACCCAGGGGCCGTTTCGAACCACGCGCAGGATGGCGCTCTCACCGTCCCCCAGAGCGATCTCGCGGTCGCCGTCAAACGCCAGGAGTCCCGGTCCGGTCCAGCGAACCTCGCCCCCGAGTTCCACGCGCTCCACGGCATTGATGCCGACGGTCGCGTAGAGGCCGGGTGAGATCGGCATGCGGAGCGACTTGCCCGTGTTTTCCGGGTTCGCTTCGGGTCGTGTTTGCACCTCGACGCCGAAGTTGTCCTCGGAAAGGCACGGCATGATGAGTCCACCGACCGGAGACAGCCCCACGCTCGCAGGTTCCGCGCGGGTGAGCAGCACTCGAGAGAGCTTCTCCGGATCCGCCTGAAGGAGCGAGCCGGGGTGGTCATTCACCAGCATCGCGCCATCGATCAGCGCCAGACTCTCGCGCCCATCGTCACAAACGACTTCAATGATCTTCGAACGTTGGGCGCCCTCTTCGAGGGGGAGACGCCCCGAGGCAATCAGGCCGCCGCAGGCACCGGCGATTGTTGCCTCCGCATTGAAGGGGAAGACGTTGTTCGTACCCGTCGACAGCGGGAGCAGAACGACATCGCGCCAAACCTGGGTGATCGCGCGGCTGGTTCCGTCTCCGCCGAGGGCCACGATGGCACCGCAACCGGCGTCCTTCATCGCAAGAGCGGCTTTCTGGCTGTCGACGCCGTGGCCGGTCAGCTCGGTCTCGACGAGTTCACAATCCACGTCGAGGGTAAGTGCTTCGGTGGCGGCGGTCGCGATTCGAAACGAGTCCCTTGAGAGGAGAACCTTCTTGATCCCCGCGGCGGCGGCTCCGACGACGATGCGCGTGACCTGATTGCGCTTGTCTTCGATGGTCGAGGTCCCCGCGCGCGCGAAGAGGCGGCGCGCGTCGCGACCGGAATGAGGATTGACGATGATGCCGAGAGTGCCTGCGCTTTCCATGACGCGGAGGCTATCTCGCCCGCCGAACGCTCGCACTGCCGCGGGTCGGATCTCTCTCGTGTGAAGCCCGGAGGCGGCTTCGGACGAACCCTGGATGGATCCATCGCTGAGCGCGGAAGTGTCGGCCCCGAACGCATGCGCAGCTCGGGTTCCACTCAAGCGCAAGAGTGCGACACGCCGATGCAGTTGGGAGGCAACCCCGCGGAAGCGATTGTCTTTTCTTGCCTGTTGGCGGGACTCATGTGGGGGACAGGAGAGTTGGTCTTGGACGACGCGACCGGGGATTCAAAGGCGCGCAAGATGCGATGGGGGGCCGCGGGCGCTGTGATCGTCGCTTGGGTGGGACTTGCCGGATGGGCCGCCTACGACGTTGAGCGCGGTCGCGAGGGCGCTCAGGAAGTCCTCACGGAAGGCCTCGAAACGAGCGCTACGGTCGCCGAGGTGCTCGTCGCCGCCGACCAGGCGCGCATCGACGGCGAACTCGAACGACTCCGCACGGAACTTCGCGCACAAGGTCTTTGGACCCGTCCCGGCGCGCTTGAGGGTGCCGGGCAGCCGGGGCCGATGGATTCAGCCGAAGCCGACTCCAGCACGGCTGAGCAGAAAACGGTCGATCTGCGCCGCATCGAGTCGGTCCTGAGGCAGGCGCTCCGCAATTCCGACTCGCTCGCGACACTTGAACTCGTGGTCGCGGGGCATGATGGGCTGGCGGTCGCCGGCGTGGAACGAGAAGGGGAGAACCTACGCACGATTCGACGCGCAGGAAATGAGCGCGCAGGCATGGCCAAGGCGCTCTGGTATGCCGACGAAGTCAGTCGAGCCGTCGTCTCTTCCGGTCGCCGCATCGAGCGGGGAGAAGTCAGCTTCGAGGGCGCGATCGAACGCCCGATCGCCCGCGCCGCGATCGGGCTTCACGACCCGGGCGATCTCGTTCAAGGCGTGCTCGTTGCATCTGTGGACCTTTCGGGCATCGTGCTGAGACTCGCCGCTGTCGTCCCTCCTGGGCTCCGCTTGACCCTCACCAGCGTCGAAGGCCGCATCCTCGACCCGACGCGACGGACGGAGCAGGGCGGGGCCGAGCGGATGGCCGCACTCGCCGCCCGAATCTTCGAATCCGGGGGCAGCGAGGGCGTCTTCGGTGCGGACGGCGTGCTTGTACTCGGTCGTCCTCTGGTTCCCGGTGGCGGAGAGGTCGCGACCGCGCTCGCGATCCTCGAAGGAGAAGAGCCCGCTCAGGGCTTCGCTGCCTGGCTCGCAAGCGGCTGGCCCGCCTCGCTGCTGCTGCTCGCCCTCGTGTCGGCCCTTGCGATCTGGGGATTGCTCCGACCGAGTGGACCTGCCGCGGTGGCGAAGAGCTCACGGGGTTCTGCCATCGCCGACAAGGGCAACGATGGGGCAGCAATTGCCTTCGAGAATGAGCCGATCCTGATTCGTGAGTGGCTTGCGGATGTGCGGGGCTGCCTCGAACGCGAAGCCGCGACACGGGGCCTCCGTTTCGATCTCCGCTGTGAGCGTTCGCTTCCAGAAGACATCCGATCCGATGCGGGATGGCTCGGAGGGTTGGTGGTTGCGATGGGCCGAGAGGCGCTGGACGCGACCGACGATGAGGGCGTGGTCGTCGAAGTCCGAGAGGCGGAGGGAGATTCGCTTCGCGTCGAGGTCGACGCCGGGGGAGTCGCGCTCGAGCCGGTCGGTGGGATGCAGGAAATCGCAGCTCAGATGGGTGGGCGGCTTGAGCCCAGTGAGGCGGGGCGAATCGCGCTCGTGCTTCCTGCAGTACTCGCCTAGCAGCCTTGGGACGACCCGAGGAACCTGTCGCCTAACGATCCGAGTGCCTGACGAGTTCGGCGATGACGAGCGCTGGGGGCGTCGCTCGAAGAACGCGATCGGTCGTTCCCGACTACTCGGCTTCGGGCCACTCCTGGCCAAACACTTCCGTTCGAGACGCGCTGCCGTGAGCAAAGACGGCCACGCCGTGCCGCGGCGGAAGCGACTCGGTCAGTCCCCGGCTTTCGTCGATCGCGAGAATCGACTCGATCAGATCGAGAGCTTCGTCCTCTTCTTCTGAGAGCATGAAGCCTCGTGCGGGGCCCACAACCAAGTCGGCGAGGTGACCGAAGCCCGTCAGTACGATCGATTCGAACCGCGCGCAGAGCGCCTGCGCCGCATCGACGGCAGGAGCAGGGCAACCCCCATCGTCACCGCGGAAGGGTGTGATTCCCAGTCCCTCGCGGCTGGCGAGGGACTCGGGAAGGAGCTGCCAGATCTCTTCGAGTCGCATGAGCGTGGATGCCGAGAGCTGAACCGGACCCGATCCGATGCGCCCCGCGAACAAGACCAGGGCGCCACGGCCTACGGCGGGGCTGACGAGGTCCAGAATGGCTTCCGTTTCCAGCTGGGCGTGCAGCACGTCCGCCAGCAGGATCGCGTGGCAAGGGGCATCGACGTTCCAGGCATCGAGGTCGCCGACCTGGACTTGAATCGTTTCCCCGAGTCCCGCGAGTTCGATGCGATGCCGGCGGGCGGCGGCGCGCTCTTCGTCAGCATCGAGGACTTCCATGCGGATACCGTCGAGGCCCCGGGCGTGCAGCGCCGATACCAGTCGTGTCTCCGCGTCGGGAAGGCTCCCGCCGAGGCTGCGAAGGTAGATCGTTTCGGGGCCCCCCTGTCCGAGATGGCCGTGAAGGCGTTCAGCGAGGAACTCGGCGACGGTTGCGCCGCCTTCGTGGACTTCCGCGAAGCGCCGGTCGCGCCAGCTCGAGAGAATCGGTGGCAGCTCAGGCGGTGAGACCAGTCGGCGAGGCGCTTCGACGCTCTCGATTTCCTTTTCCGCGTGCGCCTCCACTTCACTCGCCTGAGTCAGCGCCGGTTCGGTGGCTTCATCGGCGATGGCAGGAGCGGGCGTAGACACCTCAGGCTCCGCTTCATCGGATGCATCTTCGGCGACAAATGGGGCGGGCTCGATCGCAGCCGGCTCGGGGCCCGCTCCTGGCGCATGGACCTCAGCATCTTCGCTCGCAGTCGGCCCCATCGTCGCAGCGGAGCCCGATGCGCGGGCGCGCGTCGTCGCTCCGGAAACCGCCGTCCATTCGGCGCGCGAAAAAACAGGTTCGTTCGAGTCGGGAATGTGGATCCGCTGGCCCATCGCGTCTTCGATCCGGGTCAGCGTCGAGGTGAGGGTCGCGATGCGAGACTCCCGGCGGCTCACCTTGTCGATCAAGACGCCATGCTCGATGGCTTTTCGTTCGATATCGGCTTCCAGCGCTTCGACGCGATGGCGTTCCTGAGCGAAGGCTTCGTTCAGGTCAACGAGCTGCGTATCGCGGGTGGTGAGGCCGTCCCGCGTGACGCGGAGATGCTCCTCGCGCGCGGTGATCTCAAGATCTCGCGCCTGGAGCGTCTCTTCGAGGGCGCCCTGGGTGCTTCGTAGCTCGGTGTTCTCGGCTTGGAGTCGAGTTGCGAGCCCGAGGACTTCACGATGTTTCGCGAGGGCTTGTTCGAGTTGAGCGTCCTTCTCGGCGACTTCGGCTTCGAGGGCGTTCGCGCGTTCGTCGTGGAAGTCGATCTCGTGCTGTCGGTCTTCGACACGCGCCGCCGCGATCGCCAGCTCGGTGGCGACGGAAGCGCAGTCGGTGGCGAGGCGGTGGTTTTCCTGAGCGGCTTCATCGAGTCGTCCGCGCAGGCCGATGACTTCGGCGCGCAGCGCACGTTCACCTTCGGGCAGTGGAACGAGTGCGCCTCGCGCCGCGCGAAGGGAGGCCGCGAGCTGCTCTCCGGTGCGTTGAGCTTGTACGAGCTGTCCGCTGGTGGCGGCGAGCTGATCGATGAGTTGATCGCGTTCGATCGAGACCACTTCGACTTCGACGCGGAGCTCTTCCGCTTCCTTCTCGGAGGCAGAGGTATCTCCCGCTGCAAGTGCAGCGTCAAGTTCGACGCGAAGGGTTTCGACTTCGCGCTCGCGCTCCGCGAGGCTAGCCGTGAGCGCTGAACGTTCGCCCTCGGAGGCGTCGAGGGAAGCATTGAGTGCCGCGAGTGCACCGTCGTCGACGGGCACGGGAGTCGTTGCGGAGGGAGTGTTCGCCTGGAACGCGATGCCGCCGGTGTCTTCGCGTGCGAGCACTTCATCAGCGCGTTCCTGGAGCGTGTCCTGAATACCTTCCGCAGCGGGGCGCGGATGGACCTCCTCCCAGTTGTCGTCTGCTGAATCGCTCGCCGCATCAGCCTCGGCTGCGTCCTCGTCATCGGGGGAGTCGCCCCAGGACTCTTCGTCCGAAATTTCAGCGGCAGCGGCGACCGCTTCGTCTTCGTCGGAGTCGTCCTGGCCGTCCGCGTCAACCTTCTCAGCAGTGCTGTCGTCCGCGCCTGCGTTCTTGGCGGGCGCTTCTTCCTCGGCCGCGGCAGCAGCGACGGGCGCTTCTTCTTCGTCTTCCTCTGGTTTGTCGGGCGGGTCTACATCTTCTTCGGAGGGATCTGCGGCGGCCTCGACAGAAGGTTCGTCCTCGTCGTCGTCGTCATCCGCCGGCGGTTCCGAGACGGGCGCAGCTTCCGTCGTCGGCTCCGGGTCATCGCCCCCGAATCCGAGCGCGCGCGCGAAGTCAGACTCGTCATCTCCCAACGATGACGCGTCGACCTTGAACGAGGCGTCGAGTTCCTCTTCTGCTTCCTGTGCTTGGCTCGCGTCGTCTTCGGACATGGCTTGATCCCGCAGTCGGGGAATCCCTCCCGTCTTGCGCATCGGTTGCGGTCGGGAGCGTCTTGACGCGGGATCGTGGTGGCGCGCACAAAGCCACCTTTCTCCGGATGGATTCCTCGGGGTTAGTCCGGAGGTTGACCGGGGATGTTAGGGGGCGATCAGGCGCGGCGGCGCGGGGGCCCGCTCGCGATGCGATCCGCCATACTGCGGACCATACGAACGGCGACCGCGGGATTGCAGGTCACGAGCTGTTCGAGCTCGGCCTCATTGAAGAGGCAGCACCAGGTCGGCCCATTCGCGCGGAGGCGTGCTTCGCGGCGTGCACCCGTCAACGTCGAGATCGCACCGAGGAACGTGCCCTCTCGGTTCTCGACGGCGACGGAATGGTCTTCGAGGTCGACGCTGATCGCGCCGGAAAGCAGCAGGACTGTGTGTTGGGCGGGGTCGGTCACGTCGGCGATGGTTTCGCCGTCTTCAAATTTTACGAAGTAGCGGTCGAAGCCGGGGCCGCGACAGATCGAGGCCCACAGCGGATCGACGAGCTTCTCGATGATCGCGGCGATTTCGCTCGGATCGATCTGGCTGCGTCGCGCAGACGCGATGGTGGCGGTATCGAGGCCGAAGCCGCTGGCGATGGCACGAATGCGGGCGAGGACTTCGCCGGTTCCACCGGGGCGCCGTGAAGGATCGATGTACAGCATCTCCATCACGATCTCTTCGAGGGGTGGCGGGCAGTCGAGGGCGATGTCTGAGAGGGCCTGAAGACCGTAGATATTGCCCTGTTCGCGGGTCCGCAGGACGTCGTGGCGTTTATTCAGGTCGATCCCCGTAAAGAGGGCCCACGCGGTCGCGCCGACACCCCAGAGGTCCGTTCGTAGGTCGAAGTTCTGGACCTTGGCGCTGGCTTGCTCCGGTGCGCGGAAGCCGTGGGTGCCGAGTCCGATCGAAAGCTGTCCCTGATGGAGCAAACCCTTGGACATGCGCGAGGAGTGGGAGACCCCGAAATCCGTGAGCACGTAGCCGCCATTTCCATCGAGCAACACGTTCGACGGCTTCACGTCGAGGTGGAGCACCGATGCGCGATGCGCCGCGCCCAAGGCTTGCAAGAGGTCCGAGAGCAGGCGCCAGGTCTGTTCGGCGGAGAGTCGCCCGAGGAAGGGCCATGCATCAGCGAGGCTTCCGGCCGGGAAATACTGGATCGCAGCGAAACAGGTCTCGCCGTCGATATTCCAGTCATAGAGTTTCGGGATGCGGTCGTGACGCACGGCGAGGAAGGCCGCGAGCTCTCGCTTCAGCGAGTTCCGGGCTTGAGGATCATCGGGCCGCGCCATGACCTTGAGCGCCACGAGCTTGGGCGGTCCGTCCGTGACCCCGTTCTCGGCCCCATCGAGACAGCGCGCCAGAAAGACCGATCCGAACCCACCGCGACCGAGCCGTCGTAGGACGCGATAGCGATAGCGGGCCTGCAGCTCGTCGCCGGGTTGCGGAGCACGGATCGTCGTCTGCTCGGGATCCCGTTCCGCACTTCCACCGGCGGTTGCTGTGCAATCGAGGGTGACGTCGTTCGCGATCTCCGCTGCGATCTCTTCAGGAGAAGGCGCGGGATCGAGCACGGTCGTGCACGAGGCCGAAGGGATGGCGGGGGGATTTTCGCTGCGAAGGGGGGCGCCCAAATGAACTCCAAGCATCGCGCGAAGGCGCGACGGTCTGCATCGGAGTTTCTATCGGTCGGAAATCCCCTCGACCGCACCGGATTCTGGAGGTTCGGGCGCCTCTTGCAGTCCGGGCGCGCCTGACCTGGGAAGGAGATCGAGAGCTGCCTACGACTTACGCCGCGGCTGCCGCCTGCTGATCTTCCAGGAATTCCTGAATCCCGCGTGGGACGGCGCGGAAGCAGATCGGTTGCATGATCAGGTACATGATCCGATTGAACGTCTGGTGCTCGAGCATCTCGGGATCCGTCGTCACGAAGCCGTCGTACCCGAACCAGAGCGTGAACGCCACGAGCAGGATCGGCAGGAAGATCGGATGGTGAATCGGGTTCGGAGGCGGGCCTCGTCGCTCGGGGTTCTGTCCGGGGTTCTGCTGTCCGGGAGTTTCGGAAGGGGCCGACGCGTCTTCGCTGGATCGTTCGCTCATGGGGCGCCATCATAGCGCGACATCGCAGGGTGTGGTGTTGATCCCGTTATGTTGATGCCGTTCCCGGAACAAGTGAGCACTTGCCTTGGCCCCGCCTTCGAAGACGAATTACATCACTCGATCCGGCTTCGAGAAGCTGCAGAGGGAACTCGAATGGCTCTTCCGTGAGGAACGCCCGAAGGTGACGGAAGCCGTCTCGGTTGCAGCGGCACTCGGTGATCGTTCAGAGAACGCGGACTACATCTACGGGAAGAAACGCCTGCGGGAGATCGATTCTCGAATCCGCTTCCTGACGAAACGGATCGATGAGTTGACCGTCGTCGATGGTGGCCCCCGCAAGGACGCGGATCGTGTCTATTTCGGCGCCATCGTCACGATCGAAGACGAAGAGGGCGATCGACAGACCTACCAACTTGTCGGGCCCGATGAGTTCGATGCTAACGAGGGTCGGATCAGCGTTGACTCGCCGGTGGGACGCGCCTTGATGGGGCGGCGTTTGGGGGATGAAGTCGTTGTGCGTCGGCCTAAGGGTGAGGCGGTCTACGAGGTGCTCGAGATCGTCTATGACGATTAGAGGGACGACTAAAAAGACGACCGACGTGAGCGACGAAGCACTCTGGATCTTTGGCTATGGATCCCTCGTATGGCGACCGGCGTTCCCACATCTGGAGCGGCAGCCGGCCTGGATTGAAGGATATGCACGTCGTTTCTGGCAGGGGTCGACGGATCATCGTGGCCTACCTGAACGCCCCGGTCGTGTCGTGACCCTCGTCGCGGCGGAGGCGGCGGGCCTAACGAACGAACCCCGGTGCTGGGGAACGGCCTATCGCGTCCCCCTTGGTGACCCGGATGGTGTCCTGGCCGGTCTCGATCACCGAGAACGCGGGGGATACGAACGCGTTCAACTCGACATGAACCTGGGGCATCCCGGGTCGCCGACGCACCGGGTTGTCAGCGGCCTGGTCTACGTGGCCGGGCCTGAGAATGAAAACTATCTGGGCGAGGCCAGTGTGGATGCGATCGCGCGCCAGATTGCCGGGGCGGTGGGGCCGAGCGGAGCCAATCCGGAATACGTCTTCGAACTCGCAGGGAGCCTGCGTGAAATGTCTGCGGAGGACGCCCATGTCTTCGCCGTCGAGGCGGCGCTTTCCGCTCTGATCGAGGAACGCGCATGATCGAATGTCGGTCCGTCGCGAAACGATTCGGGGAGACGACGGTCGTTGAGTCGATCGATCTCGATGTCCCAGCGGGCGAACTGCTCGTCCTTGTGGGGGCTTCGGGTTCGGGGAAGACGACGACGCTCAAGATGCTGAACCGCTTGATCGAGCCGAGCGAAGGCGAGATCCGGATCGCGGGTCGGGACATCCGGGACAGCGAAGCACATGAGTTGCGACGCGGCATAGGGTACGGCGCCCAGCGCGCCGGGCTCTTCCCGCACATGGACGTGGCTCGCAATATCGGCGTGACCCCTCGCTTGCTCGGGTGGGATCCCGCGCGAATTGCCGACCGCGTCGATCATCTTCTCGAACAGGTGCAGCTCGATCCCACGATCTATCGTGCGCGCGCGATCGAAGCGCTCTCCGGCGGCGAGCAGCAGAGGGTTTCCCTTGCTCGGGCGCTCGCGGCGGAACCCGCGGTCCTGCTGCTCGATGAACCTTTCGCCGCGCTTGACCCCGTGACGCGCGATGCGCTTCAGCAGGCTTTGCTCGCCCTTCGCACGGAGCTCGGGCTGACGATCGTTTTCGTGACGCACGACATGGGCGAGGCGCTCTTGTTAGGCGACCGAATCGCCTTCCTTGAAGCGGGCCGAATCGCGAGAATCGGGACACCCGCAGAACTACTGGCGGATCCCGGGAACGAACGCGTTGACGAATTCTTGCGTGCCCCTCGACGTCAGGCGAGTCGCATCGAGCGCCTGAGCGGGGACTCGTCATGACGAGCGCATGGCAAGAGCAGCTGGCAGAGCTCCCGCGCTATCTAGCGGGGCACGTTCAGCTGACGCTGCTCGCCCTCGCGATCGGATTGATCGTGAGCCTCCCCCTCGGTGTGTTGGCGACGCGGAAACCTCGACTTGAATCCGCGGTACTCGGGACCGCGAGCGTTTTGCAGACCATTCCAGGGCTGGCGCTGCTCGCGCTGATGGTGCCGCTGCTCGGGGTGCTTGGGGCGACCCTTAAAGGGTGGGGCCTGCCATCGCCCCCGAGCATCGGGTTTCTGCCCGCGGTGCTCGCGCTCGCGCTCTACAGCGTGCTTCCGATGCTTCGCAATACGGTGACCGGGATCCGCCAGGTTGACCTTGCTCTTGTCGAGGCGGCGCGCGGGGTCGGGATGAGTCCGCGAGAGGTCCTGCTTCAAGTCGAGATCCCACTCGCGCTTCCGACGATCGTGGCCGGGGTCCGGACGGCAACGGTGTGGGTTGTGGGGACGGCGACCCTCGCCACACCGGTCGGCGGAACGAGTCTCGGGAATCCGATTTTCGCGGGCTTACAAACGCGAAACTTATCGGCGGTACTGATCGGAAGTCTGGCTGCGGCGGGGCTCGCACTCGCGCTCGACGGACTCGTTCGGACGGCCGAAATTGGATTGGTCCGTCGCCAAAGGGGACGCGTGATCGGGGCCGTTGTCGCGCTCGCCGCAATCGGGATCACCGCTCTCGTTGTGGGGACGAATCCAGGATCACGGGGCCAGGAAGGGACCTCCCGAGAGGTGGTCGTCGGTGCGAAGGCCTTCACTGAGCAGTACATCTTGAGCGAGATCCTCGGTCGGCTCGTCGAGGGGGAGCCCGGGTATGGCGTTCGTCCGATGCCTTCGCTCGGTTCGACGGTCGCCTTCGATGGGCTCGCGACGGGTGATCTCGATCTCTACGTGGACTACAGCGGCACCGTCTGGGCGACAATCTTCGGCGAGGACACGACCGCGCTCGACCGAAGTGAAGTCCTGGCGGAGGTGGGACGCCGATTGCGCGAGGAGCACGGTGTTCATTTGCTCGCGGCCCTGGGTTTCGAGAACACGTATTGCCTCGCGGTTCGCGGTACGGACGCCGAGCGTGGGCCGTGGAGCAAGATCAGCGACCTTGTCTCCGCTGCACCGGGACTCGAGATCATGGGGGATTTCGAATTCTTTGAGCGCGCGGAATGGCAGGCCCTGGAAGCCGCCTACGGGTTCGACTTCGCGGGGGAACGGGCGATGGACTCAAGCCTCATGTACCAGGCGCTTCGAACGGGTGAGGGGGACGTGATCAGCGCCTACTCGACCGATGGGCGGATCGAAGCCTATGGGCTCACGGTGCTCGAAGATGATCGTCGGGTGATACCGCCCTACGACGCGATCGTGCTCGCGAGCGATGCCTTCGTGCGAGACTCGCCTGGGCTCGCCGAGCGAATTCGCGGTCTGTCGGGGCGAATCGACGCGGCCGCGATGCGACGGATGAATGCGCAGGTGGACCTCGAGGGGGCTACCCCCGCGTCGGTGGCGAGGGAATGGATGGCCGAATGTGGACAGGGTTGCGCCGGGAGCACGCGCTGAGACGCGCCTGGTTGGCGTTCTAGCTCGAGATCTAACCGGAGAATAGAGCGGGTTCAGGACACGTGCTGAGGCGGCGTTCAGCAATTTCGCCGTCAGGTCGATAAGCGAGGCATGCTACTCGACCTCATCTTTCTCACGGTTCTTCTCGCCATGATCGCCCTGGGCGCTTGGAAAGGGGCCGCTGTCAGTGGTGCCGGTTTGGCTGGCCTACTCGGCGGATACGCGGGGGGTGTGCTCGGCGCCATGTACTGGGGCGACTGGGTCGCGTCGTCCCTCGCCGTCAACGCCATGGTCGCGCCGGCGATCGCGGGCACCCTCGGCTTCGTCCTGGCCTGGCTCGCGGTGAGCTCAGCCGGAGACGTCCTGGTCGCTTGGGATCGAGCGCGGGTTGAGGGGATGGGGCGCGGAGGGTTCGACCGTGCGCTCGGCGGCGTATTCGGCCTCGCTCGCGGAAGCCTCGTCGTGATTCTGCTCGCCGTTCTGACGACGTGGCTGGATGCTGCGCGCGATCTCGAAGCGGTCGAGGGTCTCTCCGCGATGCCCGAGGCCGAGAACTCTCGGGTAACCGGCGCCACCGGCGACCTGGTTGAGGCCGCTGTCTCCACAGCGCTTGCGGATTCAGGCGCCGCGGGAGAAGTCGCCGCACGAATCACCGCGCGACCGAGCGCGGCCCTCGGCAGTGTTCAAACGATCCTGGCCGATGAGCGACTCGAGAGCCTCTTTGAAGATCGCTTGTTTTGGACGTTGATCCAGAACGACTCGATCGACTACGCGATGAACCGAAACGCGATTCGCTCGATGGTGCTGGACGCGGAGATGCGGGGTCGCTTCGTCGACCTCGGGCTGGTGGGCGAGAGTGCGCGCGAAAATCCCGATGTTTTCAGAAAGGCCCTCGCCGACGTCCTCAGCGAAGTGGCCCCCAAAGTCGCTCGGCTCCATCGAGACCCGAAGATCAAGGCCCTCGCCAGCGACCCCGAGATCATTCACTTGGTCGAAACGGGCAACACCCTCGCGCTGATGTCCCACCCCCGCCTCAAACGAGTCGTCCAGCGTATCTCCCAAGAGCTCTGATCAAAGCGCTCTGATCAAAACGTCGCCCTAAACGAAAAGCGGAAGCCGCGCCCCGCGCAACTCCCGCTCAATTTGTAGCTGAGTACGCACACGTACTCAGAGCATCACGCTCCAAAAGCGCAACGCATCAGCCATTCATCTTTCGAGACACAGCGCCGTGGCACACCCAGCAGGCGGCCCTCAAGCTGAAACGAAACCCAACCTCAAAACAACGGTCGGTCGTCTCCGTCGGGCGCGTAGGCCGAGATCTCGCAGCAGAGCGAAATTTCGGTGGCCTGCGGTCGCTCGAAGCGGGCGGGCGTGTTCTCAAGGTTGGCTTCAGCAGAGCTGAAGGACGTGGCCGGTCGATCGATTCGTTCTTCCATGGTCGCCATGTATAGCAATCTCCTGGGCGATCTTGCACGCCCCGCAGGAATTTTAGTCGGCACCGCCTGGTTCAGCGGAGCAAGACATCACAGACCTCTCTGACCTTCCGGACCAGGCCACCCAGAGCGCTGCCCGGTGGGGTGTGGCGTCGGATGGTCACGAGGAGCTTTCGTTCGAGGGAGTAGCGGGTGAGCTTTGGTGCTGGGGCCGGGGCCGAAGCCAGATCGATCTGGTCGAGTTCCGCCGAGATGCCTGCACGAGTGAAGCCCCAGGTCTCAAGATCCTCGTCCGCAAGTCGAGCCAGGATCTCCTGGTAGAGCGTCACGCGGTCGGTCTTGCCGCGAGCGGCAGTGACCCATTTGGCCAGGCTATCCGTGGTCGGCCGACTCTTCTGGGCGACGTTCGTCGGATCGCCAAGTCCGCGCGTCGAGGCGCCTTTCGCGTCCGGGGCGGTGCCGTAGTCGACCATGCCCGGTTCGAATTCGATATCCAAGAATTTGCATATTTTCCGGGCATGTTCCTCGGGTTCTTGAACCAAGTTCTCGTATCGAACGCGGTGAACGGGAACTTGCGTGGTGCGCAGGAAGCGGGCGATCGCTGGGACGTAGCGCTCGAGCAAGGGGTTGTGTTCATGGGCGACGCAATCGTCGCCATCGAAGAACGAGTCCACAAAGGAGGACCAGACCGCGATCGGGTGGCGCGTGAGGACGATGTACCGGGCGTTCGGGTAGAGCCGCGCCAGGAAGTCGAGGGAGAGGGCGTAAGCGGGCGTCTTGTCGAGCAGGAGCGTCGCATCGCCCGCCGCCTTGAAGAGCCCGCCGTAGAGGGCGTCGCTGTAGGCGCGGAGTGCGTCGAGGTATTCCTCTTCGCCACCGGGCAGCGCCGACACCAGCGCGCGTGATGCCGTACGCGTGATGATCGGGTCATAGGGGGCTGACTCGACGGCGTCGTAGTAGCCGAGGTGCGCCATCGGTGTGATCAGATGGGGTTCTTCGGGTGCGAAGATCGCCGAGTGGGCGCCGAGTACCCGGCTGAGCAAAGTCGAGCCTGAACGGGGTGACCCAATCAGGAAGACAAGTCGATCCTGCATGCGATCCGATCCTTCACGCAGCGTTTGAGAGATCCGCTTGGGTCTCACATCGGCAGAGAGAAGCGCGAAGATAACCGAGTCAGAGTTGATCGCCTGCGAGACCGAGGGTCTTGCTCATTCGCTGCGCGTGAACGCGCAGAAGCGCGACACCCAGGCGATGCCCGAGCCAGGGCTTCATGCTGCGCAGGTGCCGGAAGGCGGATGCATCGACTTCGAGCAGGCGGACCGTGGAGTCCGCAATCGCCGATTCGCAATGGGGCATATCCGCTAGCAGCGGAAGGCCGCCAAAAAGATCTCCGACGCCAAGCTGACAGAGGGGCCGCTCGATCGCGTCTCGAATCCGGACTTGCAGGGTGACGTTCCCCTCGATGATCAGGAAGATCGAATCGGTTCCGTCACCGCGCTGACCCTGTCGATAGATCAAGTCGCCGATCGACATCTGCCGGAACCGCGTGACCTGAGCGAGCCCCATCGCTTCTTCGAGGCCGAGTTCGTGCAGTGCCGTTCGCTCGTACAAGAAGCGTGCGAGGCGTTTGCCGGAATCGAGGACCTGGTCCCAGACCAGCTCGAGGACGTCGGTGTCCGGGTTTTCAAATTGCACACCCGTCAGAATCAGCTTCTCGGCGGGATCTTCTCTCTGCCAGCAGCCGACCGCGTCGAGGGTCAGGTTCTGGGAGGGGAGGCCGAGAACGATTCTCTGAACACTTTTGATCGAGAAGGGAGATTGGGTTGCGATGCACGCGCCGCCAATCGATAAGTCTCGAGTACGACCGAGCAGCGCGCCGGAGAAGTCGGTGGCGTAGAGTTCGACCGGGAGATCGGTTCCGACGCGAGGATTACTTCGAACCTCGAGCGGATCGATCGGAGGACCATTCATTGCGGGACCATCGTCGGCGTCATGCGAAGGGGATGTCATGGAGTCGTCTTGCTCAGTCATGGGGTTCGGGCCTCGATGGCTTGTGTTTCGGTTGGGCTCCAATGGGACTTGAACCCTCCGCTCGCACTAAATCGGCACCGAACCTGCGCGGGGCTGGCGAGCACGGTCGCGTAGCCGAACGGGCTCTCAGGGTTCTGCCCGGGGGCGCACTCCGGCGATCCTTTGAGCAACTTGAAAGCGTGTCCTTGTCAATCGAGTGCCGCCTAACATGACACGCGTCGAGATCACGATTGTGGTGCTGCTGCTGGGCGCGTGGATCCCCGGTCTACTCGCGATGGCGGAGATCTGGAACACCGTCGAGTACGCTTCCCACGGCTACCTCGTGCCCTGGGTTGCCCTCTGGGCCGCGACCGCCCATCGCGATGCGCTCGCGGCGCTCCCGTCGCACCCGCCGCGATTCGGACTCCTGTTGATTGGCGGCCTTACGTTGGGGTACGTGGCCGCGCTTGCTCTCGGCGAGGCGAGCGTAATCGGGGTGCTCTTTGTCACGACGGTGGTCGGTGTCGTGTACGCCATGCGAGGGGCGGCCTTCGTGCGGGTGCTGCAATTTCCGCTCGCCTACCTGCTCTTCATGGTGCCGCTCCCGGTCTCGTGGGTGACGCCCCTGATCGTTGAGCTTCAATTGATCGTGAGTACGGCGGCGGTTCGTCTGTTGCAGTTCGCCGGTGTCTCGATCTTCCGTGAGGGGAATGTGCTGACGCTGCCGGGGGATCAGTCCTTGTTCGTCGCAGAAGCATGTTCGGGCATTACATCATTGATCACGCTGATCCCGATTGGTGTGTTTATCGCGTACTTCACGGAATCGGTTCCCTGGCGCCGACTCGCGATCGTGGCGGCAGTGATTCCGATCGCGCTCGCCGGGAATCTACTCAGGGTGTTGCTCACGGTTCAGTTGGCGATCGAAGTCGATGTCGAGTTTGCGACGACAGGCCCGCTTCACGAGTGGGCGGGCGTGGGGACCTACGTGCTGGGGTGTGTCTTCCTACTCGGCGTCGGGAGTCTGCTTCGGCGTTTTTCTCCAGATGTGCCCCTCTCCGCAAGCGATGAGCGCGCGGGCGCATGACGAGCACACCCCGTCTCGAGGAGGAGGTCCGGCGCGTTGGGGAGGCTCTAGGGCTCGACGCGGTCGGGTTCGCGGCGGCGCAACCGACGGAGCGCACTGAATTCGTGCGCGACTGGTGGGACCGGGGCTATGGCGGAGACATGGACTACATCGGTCGCCGCCTCGATGAGCGCGTCGATCCACGCAAGGTCCTGCCTGGGGCCCGATCGCTGATCGTGGTCGGGCTCTTTGTTCCCGAGTCCGAGGCGGGATCGGTCGCTGAGGTAGCGTCGGCCCGTGCCGTCGGGCACGTCGCGCGTTATGCCGGGGGCGAGGACTATCATGATGTCTTGCTCGACCGGGTGAAGGCCCTCGCCGCATCTCTCTCTTCCCTGAAGGGCGAGACGATCGAAGCCCGTTGTTATGTCGATACGGGCCCCGTTCTCGAGCGAGCCGCGGCGGAACGCGCGGGACTCGGCTGGATTGGCAAGAACAGCTGTCTGATTCATCCTCATCTTGGCTCTCATCTCATGCTGGGCGTGATCCTGACCAATCTGACGCTCGCGCCGGATGAACCGGTCGCGGATCATTGCGGCACCTGCCGCGCCTGCCTCGACGTCTGTCCGACCGATGCTTTCGTGGAGCCCTACGTGCTCGATGCGACGCGCTGTCTGTCGTATACGACGATCGAGACGCGGGGGACGATTCCCTACGAGCTTCGCGAGGGGCAGGGGGCGCATGTCTTCGGGTGCGACCTCTGTCAGACCGTTTGTCCCTGGAATCAGAGCCGTCCGAAGCAGCCGCCCACGGACCCGCTCGGGCTGCGCGAACGCCTGCGCAAGCGCGACGCGTGGGTTGAGCCGAGTCTGCGATGGATCCTCGACCTCGACGAGGAAAAGTTTCGGGAGGCGACCCAGCGCACGGCCATCCGCCGGCCGGGCTACGCCGGGCTGATTCGGAATGCGCTGGTCGCCGCGGGCAATTCCGGCGACTCCACCCTTTTGCCCCAGATCGAGCGATACGTGGATGGCGGCGACCCGATGCTGGCGGAGCACGCAGTCTGGGCCCGTGATCGGATTCGCGCGGTCATCGGCGACTAACGTCGACTAGCGCGTCCGCGTCGCGACGAGACGGGCGGTATGGGAGGGGCGCGAGTCCGCGCTCAGGCCTTCTTCGAAATGGCGTACATCGAGGTTCGGGAAGAGCGCCGGGAGTTCTCCGGGCTGGAGCAGAAAATCGTCACGACTCGGGCCCCAGCCGAGTGACCGCTGGTCCGTGGTGAAGGTCTCGTAGAGCAGGACTCCGCCGGTCGCGAGTCGAGACTCGATCCAGGGCATCAGCGGGCGATGCAAGTATCGGAAAACGAGGATTGCGCCGAAGGATTCGGGTGGGAGGTCCGGCGCGGCTTCGGTTTCCAGATCGACGACTTGCGTTTCGCAGCGGCTTGGGAAGTCCTTCGTGAGGGCGGCCTGGAGGGTGGCGAGGGACTCGGTGTTCCGGTCGACGGCAAGCACGTTCAGCCCGAGGCGAGCGGCGGCGAGGGCGTGCCGCCCGCGGCCACAGGCCAGATCCAGGACGCGTCCGGACTCGTTCGTTTCGACCAGCGTCTCGATCTGCGACGTGAAGAGCGGTGAAGGGACCCCGATCGAGTCGGCATCCTCGGCGGCGGACTTAGTCATTTTGATCGAGCCACTCGTGCATCTGTCCGGGGAGATCCGTCACGATGCCATCGGCACCGTTGGCCAGGAGTTGCTCGATCTCTGCCAGGTCGTTGATCGTCCAGACGTGAACCTGAACGCCGTGGGCATGGGCGTGACTGATCAATTCCGGCGTAGCGAGGGGATTACCCGCGAAGTCCGCAGGGATCTGCAAAGCCATGACACCGTCAGGCATGGGCCCCTTGTTAAGCGCGCTGCCAATCGAGGCCACGATCTCGGCCAGTGACGCACCAAAGGCCGGGTGGGCCGAATGGCTCTGCGCGACGTCTCGAAGATCGCGCATGACGTCGTCCTCCCCGGCGGCTAGCAGGGTGCGATCGGATCGCCCGAAGCGTTCGATCAAGTCGAGGGTTGCTCGCATCGCCTCACGATTCGGGCACTTGATTTCGAGATTGAATCGAGCGTCGGGGAAGCGCTCGAAGGCAGATTCGAGCGAGGGGATCGCGACGCCTTTCCCGCGGAAGGGGGTCGCGCCAGATGCGTCTGCAAAGCGATGCCCTGCATCGAGTTCTGACAGCGTCGCCCAGTCAAAGCGATCGGCGGGGCCCTCGGCCTCCGTGACTCGGCCGACATCCGGGTCGTGGAGAAGGATCGGGACGCCATCCCGGGTGACATGGATGTCGCTTTCGAGGATCTGCGCGCCCTGGGCGAGTGCTGCCTCAAAGGAGATCAGCGTATTCTCCGGGTGGGTTCCCGCGGCGCCTCGATGGCCGATGACGACGGGACGCGGAACATCAAAGAAGGGGTGCAGGTCGTTGTTTGGAGAGGGCGGCATCCGCAATACGTTAACCTAGCGGCGATGTCTGTACTGACCCGAGATGTGATCCTTGATGAACTCGACTCCGGCCGCGTCCGGATCGATCCGTTTGACGTGTCTCAGGTGGGAGTCGCCTCGATCGATCTGACTCTGGGCTCGGAGATTCGCGAGATCGTGAACGATCCCTCGCCCATCCGAGTCGAAGACGAGACGGACTATCGGGATCACACGCGGGTGATGGCGCTCAACGAGCCCTATCGACTCGATCCGGGGGTCACGATCCACGGCATCACGTCGGAACACGTCACGTTGCCCTCGAACCTCTGCGGTTTTCTTGAGGGGCGAAGCCG